>JAEEGG010019931.1_pt1 | contig 13465 bp, 11 predicted proteins | sample 9134161 | NCBI WGS metagenome assembly JAEEGG01 (sample SAMN16246543, study PRJNA631951) | gut metagenome | biome: gut microbiome; feature: rumen; material: CR-attached | host: Bos | place: Iran: Karaj | collected 2018-10 | reverse complement strand
TAAAAATTCGTACCTTTGCACCCTGTTTGGAGTAAGTTACTAAAAAGGAACACAATTAAAGTAGATAGCAATGTCTAAAATTTGTCAAATTACAGGAAAGAAGGCACAGATTGGTAATAATGTGTCTCACTCAAAGCACCGCACAAAGCGCAGCTTTGACGTAAACCTGTTCAGCAAGAAGTTCTACTATGTAGAGGAGAATTGCTGGATTCAGTTGAAGATCAGCGCTGCTGGCCTTCGTATGATTAATAAAGTAGGTCTTGACGCCGCTCTGAAGCAGGCTGTAGCCAAAGGCTTCGTGGATTGGAAAGACATTAAAGTAATAGGAGACTAATAGACCATGGCAAGCAAGAAAGCAAAAGGCAATCGCGTTCAGGTTATCCTGGAGTGCACCGAGATGAAGAATAGTGGTCTTCCCGGCACAAGCCGTTACATTACGACCAAGAATCGTAAGAACACAGCTGAGCGTCTGGAGTTGATGAAGTATAACCCCATCCTGAAGAAGATGACTCTTCACAAGGAGATTAAGTAATTGTAAGAAAGAATGGCAAAGAAAACCGTTGCTACCCTCCACGAAGGTTCGAAGGATGGTCGCGCTTACTCTAAGGTTATCAAGATGGTAAAGAGCCCCAAGACTGGTGCTTACATCTTCGATGAGCAGATGGTTCCCAACGAAGCCGTTAAGGACTTCTTCAAGAACTAATCAAGTTAGATTAATTTTTATATCTAAATAATTAAGGCTGTACGCATTTTGTGTACAGCCTTTTTTGTTCTTTCTCGCAAGTCTTTGGAATACTGCTGACTATTCTAAGTAGGCCTGTTCGTATTGTTTAGCAACTTTGATATAGTCATGATGGCGTCGGACGTACTCTATGCTTTGATGTTTTAGTTCAGGGATGCATTCAGGGTGAAGGATGAGTTGTTCAAGTTCCTCGCGCACGCTCTCGTACGTTGGTTGTACGTTGATGATAGGGCGCAGTTCGTTTTCTCCCAATATCTCGTAGTTCTCGGGCTCGCCACCACCGATACAGATGATACCTTTTGACATCGCTAGCAAAGGATTCATGGATGGTGTGTAGCTGTATAACTGATCCAAGATGGCGTCACTTCCCTCCATGAGTTTCTGGTATTCGTTGAAAGGGATACCCTCGGCCTTTATGAGTTTCATCTTGTCAGGATGGGCAGACATTACATCCTCGGCTGCCCGTAGCATGACGTCTGTACCTTTGTAAGCGCTGCGTCCTTTGCTGATGCCGAGGAATATCTTGATGGGTAATGGATGATGGGTGACGGATGATTCTGGCATTTTGATGGGTAGGGGGATGAAATGCGTCTTTTTGAAATAAGGCTCATAGCAGATATAGTTCTCGTATAGGCCTGCAATTATCTGATCACAGTCATTTGCAATATACCTGTTCAGTCGTTCTTTTGATGTGCCCAGCCAATCACGCTGTTCCCTCAAGGCAGGTTCATCTGTACGTAATTGGTCACCGATATTGAAGTCGCTATAGCGCAAGGGCTTTTTATTCGTACATTCGTTTACCCAATACCAATCCATACCCATCGCACAGAGCACCACCTTTTTGTTGTGCTTTCTCAGATATCTGTAGATAGGAAATATCCTTTCAGCTTTTAGTTCAACGAACATTGGGTTGATGAGCTGTACTACGTCATAGCCCCTCCATCGTAATAATTGAGCATAGACTTTTGCCATGAGTTTCAGTCCTCCCAATTTTCCTGGTTGCCTGCAGAGATCTATATCTCGTGGGTAGTTTTTCCAAAAGTCACCATTAGACGCCACTGTAACCTCATGACCCAACTTGCGCAGGCCTTCTGCCAGTGTGGCGTGTACGTTACTATATTCTCCCAGTAGCAGTATCCTCATCTCTCTCTCTTGATTAATGGTAGTGTTCGCATCAGGAAGGCCAGTCCTATCTTCGTGTTCGTCAGTCGGCGGAACCACTTGTATTTCTTCGTGTAGTCCTTGTCGGCCAGCGGGAACAGTCCCTTCTTGCGCAGTTCCTCCAGTTGTCGGTCCAGGTAGTGCCTGTTGCGCGTCTCCACAATCACCTTATAGATATAGTCCATCGTCAGCTGGTGGACCCGGCGCAGCAGCGCCATGCGGTCGCTTCCCGGTATGACGGCAGCAAACTGGTACAGCCGGTAGATAATCGCCTTGAAGTCGTTGAGCCGCTTCACCGTGTTGCGTGCATCCTGACTCGTAGTGATAGAAGCCTCCCTGCTCCTGTAGAAATACGCCTCCGCATCCGTCTGTATGACAGAACCGGCACGCAGAATCAGCAGCGGCGTGAACTCCTCGTCCTCATGATAGATACCTGTGGTGAAGCGCAGGTTACCCAGGATGGTAGCCTTGAACAGATACCCGCATGCCGTAGCCTTGATATTCTGGTGACGCAGCAGATAGCGTCCCGTGGCAACTTTCTGGTCGGCATATACCTTCTGACTTTGATCCTGCCTGCTGAACTCAAACATCACCATGTCCGGTCCCTTGAAACGGGCGATGTCCAGACAATGCTCGTACTGATTGGTGATGAGCGTATCATCGGCATCAACAAACTGGATATACTGTCCCGTAGCATTCTGCAGACCCCTGTTGCGCGCACATCCCAGTCCGCCATTCTTCTGACGGATATAGATGATATCGTCCATGTAGTTGTTGAGCGCACCGAGGGGCGACACCTGCGAGCCATCATCAACGACGATGATTTCCCGTTCCGATTTCCTCAGTGAGAGTCGGAGAATACTATCAAGACATTCGTATAGCATCTCATTAGGGACGTTATATACTGGTATGATGAAACTTATGAACGGGGTTTCTTCCATTGATGTATAACTTTGTTGATTTTACAAATTCCGTTTATGCCAAACAAATCCAATAGTAGCGCTTTGATACGTAGTTTTATTGGTAGTGCTTTGGCAAATGGATTGATGTTCATATAGGGTAGAGTGGGAGTTTCACCTGTCAGTTCACAGACATCCATTTGTATATTCAGTACATGCAGATAATAGTGCGCATCATTCCAATGGCGCATTGTCTGAATATGACTGTTCAGTAGTTCCTTCAACTCCTTTCCTTTCGCTGATACAGTGATACCTTTCTCGTTCAGGGTGTAGTAATATAGTCCCTGACTAACCGTACAGATATCCTTTGCACTTTCTAATAATGGTGGTAATGTGGCTGCATCCTCAAAAATCTTCCCTTCAGGAAAACGTATATTGTCAAACAGGCTTCGCTTGTATATCTTATTCCAAGCGTAAGTGTGACAGTAGCCTTTTGTTTCTAGCCAATAGTTTTCGGGGTTAGTATAGACTTTGTCCGAGAAAGTTATCATCCTCTGTCGTGATGTCTGATGAAAACTATATATAGGATATTCCACAATATCATGCTTTTCCGCTTGTGCCATCACAGCCAGATATGTTCCTTTTTCAAGGAAATCATCTGAGTCAACAAAGGTGATTAGTTCGCCAGTAGCCTTACTAATACCCGTATTACGTGCTGCGCTCAGTCCTTGGTTGTCCTGATGGATAGTGAGTATATGCTTGTTTTTTGTCTGCCATTTTTTACATATTGCCAGACTGTTGTCCGTAGAACCATCGTCTACAAGTATCACTTCAAAATCGTCAATACCCTGACTGAGCACGCTCTCAATACATCTGTCGAGCGTGCCCTCTACGTTATATACAGGTATGACGATACTCAGTTTCATGGTGCAAAGATACTAATTCTTTTTTTTAATTCTCCTCTTTTTTTGTACTTGTTTTTATATTGACTGAGCATTGCCCGCAGGTTCATACGCTTGTTGAGCTGTATGGTGCAATAGACGATACAGATGGCGGTGACAGAGCCCATGACTGTATATTTTTCAAGTGTCGATGGAATCTGTGAACCCAATAGACAAATCGTAGCCATCAATGTAGTGATACTTATCAGATTTATCGTCTTGCGCGTAAAGCGGAACTGATAACGCCAAGGAATCAGAATCAGGCTGATAATGACTTCTATGACTGATACACATAGGGCGCCATAACCCAATCCATCTAACCCGAGGAAATAATAGAACAGACTCATGATAATGAATGTCTTTGCACTTCCCCATACTGTTTCTACCCAGAAGATAATCTTATTATCTCCTTTTGCATAAATGATGTAGTCACGTGCGAAACACAGTGCTCTTAATACCGTGGCCATACCCATGAAACACACCATTCGCTCTATATTTAGGAATTCCTCTGTCAACAGGATGCGAATAACCAGTGGCGCTGTGAGAATCAGCAACATAGCCAGTGGAGTAATAATTAGCATGGTAATCTCTGTCTGCTGGTTCACTGCCCTAAAAGCCTCCTGGATATTTGTCTTTATCAGATTTGAGAGGTTGGGGAAGTAGTCGGTTGCCATAGCAGTGAATACTAGTCCTGTGTACTGAACGGTAATCACGTTGCATGCTTGATAGAAACCTACGTCTTCCGTACAACCAACGTTGTTGATGAATGCGATTAGGGCATAGGTGGTCAGTGTGCCAATCAGTGATCCTAAGGTCATGATGGCACCAAACTTGATGATGCCACGTCCCTGTGTCCACATAGTCTTTATAGAAATCTTTTCTTGCGGTATCTCTTTCTTATGACGATAAGAAAGAAGGCGTATCACGATGAAATAAATGAGATTGCCCGCAATCATGGCCGGCACAATACCCTCAATACCCCATATAAAATAAATTGGAACACTAAGCATGAGTCCGCAGAGCGGTGGTACTGTAGAACAAAATGCCAGCATCTTGTATTTCCGCAGTCCTTGCATCACAGCCATCTCGCCCATTCCCATTACGTTGAAGAAAACGGCAAGACTTAGCAAGAGGAAATAAGGAATATGTGACTGATCATTGAATGATGTAGCCGAAAATACTGGTGAAAACAATATTGTGATGACCAATCCCAGCAATGAGGCCAATAATACAATGCGTCTTACCAGTCGGACGGTAAATGCTAACACATTCGGATTGGCATCATTATTGGCTTGCGAGATAGGAGGAACCGCCGAGACGTTTAATCCCATCAAGGCAAACTGTTGGATCGTGTTGGCTGCAGAGTTAAATACAGAAGAAATACCCATACCAGTTGAGTGTAGGATATGGGCTACCAGTTTAGCACGTATGATGTTAACAAGAATATTCAGCACCTGGGCACCTCCGAAGATGGCTGTGCTCGACATGATTCTGCGATATGCGCTGATTTTTTTCTCGTTCATAATCGTCTAAAATTCTATGACGTTAAATGGCTTCTGTCCCACGAGTGCTGCCGCATAAGGAAAACCGCTCTTCATCATATGGGGCCCTTTCAGCAGGAATACTTCGCTGGCATATACTATCGTGTAGAAGTCCAGGAAAGTCTTCTCATAGTATTCATAGTTATGCACATCATCATTACCTATATGAGAGATGGTGCCTGGTGTAGTGATGATATCGAAATGTTTCTTGGCCTCATCGATGAATGTGATACTGTCAGAGCAGATAACAAGGCGTTCCTCTGGATGCTTCTTTGTTATCTTTGTGAGCTCAGCCATACAACAGTCTAATAATTGCTTGCGCTCAGAGACATCCAAAGGTTCACTATACATCTCCTCGTTGAAATCATCCAGACAGTTGCAGAAGCGGGCCGATACGGTAACATATTTTTCGCCGATAACAGCTTTACTGTTGTTGATGCTTTTCTGGAGTCGTTTAGAAGGTTTGAAGAGTGTCCTAAATAAACGTCCGAAGTCGTTATCATAGCAGTAAGCCGCATTGCTGTAAACGTGTACTTGTCGCTCCTTGCTGTTGCTTAGCACTTGTCGTGTCTGCTGCTGATGCTTTTGACGTTCTTTCATTGTGTCTAATACGCTGCAGACTATGAGTCTCTCTGTTTGTGATGGCTCAAAAGTTACCTCATCAGAGCTTATTTCCCAGTTGTATCCGTTGGGCTCCAGATAGTCGCTTAATACAAACGGATGGGTGAAATGAAGTTTGAATGTACGCCCCGTTTCCTGGCAGGTCTGATATGTACTAACGGCACCGCGTAGTCGGTCTATGAGTCCACCACAGGGTGCATTGCCGCAGAATATGTTGATGACAGTCGTCTGATAGTCTTTCTTGGCATTCCTCTCCTGATAGCAAGGCGATATTGCCTCGCGTATTTCCGTTTCTGTACGCCGGCGAATATACTTGTTGGCATATTTCTGCGGACACAGACGCTGTGTCATCTTCTCTACCAATAGCGTGGGCTTGTATTTCAGACACATCATAGCGAGCACTAAGGGAAAACTCACCATGTTCATGAATTGTATGCGCTCTCCAAATGTCAGCACGCCGACATCAATTCTACAGAAGCACTTGGCTAAATTTACCTGAATCTCTGCAGCGGCATGTGCCAGTTCTTCATGATGTGCCACGAACAGTGCAGTCTTCCATCGCCAGTCGTAGAAAACCCTGCGCATCATTCTGTGGTATTCTTCACTGTTGTTACCGTATTCCTGTGCTGTGATGTCTAGAAGTTGAATGTTGGTTTTCAGAGTATGGAAAATCTTTGGCGATATCTGTCCAGTGATGGAATGTTCGTGGTTCTGATAATAGTAACGGGCTGAAGCAAAGGCAGCTGTGTTTGCATGAATCATGTACAAACGCTCATCTACTTCGTCAGAGTACATCCAAATAGGCTCTTTCTTCTCGGGCCAACTCATATTAATCCATACCTTGCGTTTATATAGTCCACCGTTGCAGCCGATATTCCATTCTGGTGCCGTCTCCCTGACTAGTTCTTTGGAGCGGTAAACCTTTGTGTCGTCAAATCCTTCTACGGGCAGCGTCTTTGTGATTTTTCCAGAGTCAAGATCTCTGAAAATCATTATTGGATAGATGATGTCGGCATTCGTTTCCTCCTGACGCTTCAACATCAGTTCCAAGTAATCATCTGATAGCTGGTCGTCTATATCAAGGGGAAGTACGAAATCTCCCTTCGACTCATACACGGCGTGATCTCTAGGCTGTTTGGCTGCCCCACTGTTTTTCTGCTGAAAAATACGAATACGGTTGTCTTTCTCTGCAAGTTTTTTCAGATGTAGAACAGTGTTGTCTGTAGAGCCGTCATTCACCACGACCCATTCCCAGTTTTGATAGGTCTGTCGGCACAGACAATAGTACGCACTTTGCACAAAGCTTTCGCCATTGTACACGGGCGTAACAACCGAAATCTGTATCTTTTCCTCAGGAGAATTTTTCATACTAAAAATATAACGCAGAAAAGTGACGTTTATTTTATAAATAATGATTAACTTTGCACCTGATTTTTTACAATATGGACAACTTACTTTCACAACTCAATGATAGTCAGCGTGAAGCGGTGGAATACTGCGACGGTGCCTCACTTGTAATTGCAGGTGCTGGTTCTGGAAAAACGCGTGTGCTGACCTATAAGATAGCCTATTTGATGGAAGAGATAGGGCTGAAACCTTGGAATATCCTTGCCCTGACATTTACCAATAAGGCTGCTCGTGAAATGAAGGAGCGTATTGCCCGACTGGTAGGTCAGCATCAGGCCGTCTACCTGCAGATGGGCACGTTCCATTCCGTCTTCTCGCGTATCCTCAGGGCCGAGGCCGAGCGGATAGGGTATAGCTCCAACTTCACGATCTACGACCAGAGCGACGCCCGTTCGCTGGTGAAGAGTATTATCAAGGAGATGGGCCTCGACGACAAGGTGTATAAGCCTTCCAGCGTGAGCGACCAGATATCCATGGCCAAGAACCATCTCATCCTGCCCCATGCCTTCGTGAAGTGTTCGCTCTATGATGCCAAGAAGCCCAAAGTGGCCGAGATATACGTACATTATGCCGAGCGCTGCCGACAGGCCAACGCGATGGATTTCGACGACCTCCTGGTGCAGACTTTCCTGCTCTTCGAGAACCATGAGGATGTGCGCCGCAAGTACGTGGAGCGCTTCCAGTATGTGCTGGTCGATGAGTACCAGGATACCAACTTCGCCCAACAGAAAATCGTGTTCCAGCTGACGCGTGAGCGACAGCGTGTATGCGTCGTTGGCGATGATGCTCAGAGTATCTATAGTTTCCGTGGAGCCAATATTGATAATATACTGGGATTCAGGGAATCATATAATAATGCAAAACTCTTTAAACTGGAACAGAACTATCGTTCTACACAGCTTATTGTACGTGCTGCCAACAGTCTGATTCGCAAGAACGAACGACAGATTCCCAAGGACGTTTTCAGTAAAAATGACGAGGGCGAGAAGCTCCAGCTGAAACCTGCCTATAGCGACAAGGAAGAGGCCATCATCGTGTGCAAGGATATCCGTCGTATCCGTCGTGAGGAGGGATGCGAATACAGCGATTTCGCCATCCTCTACCGCACCAATGCCCAGAGCCGCTCCTTTGAGGAACAGATGCGTAAGGACGGTATCCCGTATCGCATCTATGGCGGCCTGAGTTTCTACCAGCGCAAGGAGATCAAGGACGTGATTGCCTATTTTCGTGTGGTGGTCAATCCCAATGATGAGGAGGCCCTGAAGCGTATCATCAACTATCCCACGCGCGGTATTGGTGACACCACGCTGTCCAGGATTGTAGAGACAGCTTCGAAGGAAGGCAAGTCGCTCTGGGAGGTGATGACCCAGCCGGCACATCTCGATGTCAGCAAGGGCACCCTCACCAAGATCAATAATTTCTGTCAGCTGATCGACGGCTGGCGCATGCGCCTCGATGGCGAGGATGCCTACCAGTTGGGCCACGCCATCATCATGGAGAGCGGCATCTCCAAGGAGATCTATTCCAGTCGCAACCCCGAGGACCTCTCCCGTCAGGAGAACCTGGAGGAGTTCCTCGCCGCCATGCAGGACTTCGTAGAGAGCCGTCGTGAGGAGGACCAGGGCGACCAGATTGCCCTGAGCGACTTCCTGCAGGAGGTGGCACTGCTGACCGACCTCGACAGCGAGGGCGATGCCGACCAGCCCAAGGTGTCGCTGATGACCATCCATTCCGCCAAGGGACTGGAGTTCCCCACGGTCTTCGTCGTAGGCCTTGAGGAGAATATCTTCCCGTCGCCCATGTGCACCAACAGCATGCGCGAGCTCGAGGAGGAGCGCCGCCTGCTCTATGTGGCCATCACCCGTGCCGAGCGCCATTGCATCCTGACCTGTGCGCAAAACCGTTTCCGCTACGGACGCATGGAGTACGACACGCCCTCACGTTTTATCAAGGATATCGACCCCTCGCTGCTCCATGTAGAGGGCACTCTGGGCAGTTTTGACCAGTCGGCCCAGCGCCTGCCTTGGCAACGTGCCTCCGAGGGTCCCGAGTGGATGCAGAACCCCCGTCCCGTGGCCACCCAGTTCCGTGCCGACCCCAAGCCCCGTCAGGTGGCCCCCCGTCGTCCGGAACCTAAGGTAGACCCCTTCAGCGAGGGCTTCAAGCGCCAGTTGAACATCGCCAGTGGCGGACGCTTCAAGCCCGTGGCCAGCACCCGCCAGACCTCAGCCGTCAGCGCTCAGTCCTCATCCGCGCCCCATTCCCTCCACGAAGGTGCCGTCATTGAGCACCAGCGCTTCGGTATCGGCACCGTGGTGAAACTGGAAGGTGCCGGCGACAACGAGAAAGCCACGGTCGAGTTCCGTAATGTGGGCACCAAACAGCTGCTCCTGAAGTTCGCCAAGTTCACCGTCGTCAAGTAATAGACACACAATAAAAAAGAAGAAGGGCTTCAACCATGTCGTTGAGGCCCTTCCTTGTATCTGTATTAACCGAAAGGTTATCTTGCCAGCACGTATTTATGCAAGGTTGCACGAACGGCACCCTTGCCGGCATACAACTCTTTTACCATTCCCTCGATCTGCTCGCCCAGACCAGCCTCGTAGAGATCCAGTCCAAACACATCCTTGCGCGAATAGAGCGTCTTCAGACAGCTCCAGTCCTGATCGGCCTTACCAATCTCCAGAGGAGCTACAATAGCCTGCAGCTCTGCCAGCATGGGGTCGGGCGACGGCTCAAAGCTGGTCAGATCGTCCTTCAGTCCCTTCAGGTAGCGGGCATAGCCGGCCAGCGTCAGCGGAATCAGCACCAGGTTGCTCTTGTCCAGTCCGCGGGCAATATACTTCTTCAGCGTCTCACCAAAGCGGATAGGCAGCTTCTGTGACGTGTCGCAGGCAATACGCTGGGGTGCATCCGGCATGAAGGGGTTGGGCAGACGGCGGTTGATCACGGCACCGATAAACTCATAGGGGTTCAGCACACCCGGATCTACCACCACGGGCATAGCCTCCATATAGCCTATCTTCTGGATAAAGGCACGCAGGTCCTCATCCTTCATCTCGGCAGAAATCAGCGTGTAGTCCAGCATGCAGCCATAGATACTCATGGCCGTGTGGAGCGGGTTCAGACAGGTAGTCACCTTCATCGTCTCCACCTTATCCACCGTATCGCGTGTGGTATAGAGCGCACCGCCCAGGTCGAGTGGGGGACGACCGTTGGTATAGTTGTCCTCGATGACCAGATACTGCACCTCCTCGGCATTCACAAAAGGTGCCGTGAATGTGTGCTTCTCCGTCTCGATATAGTTGTTGTCCTCAAAGCCGTCGGCAGCCAGCAGCTCCTTCACCTTCTCGTGCGGACGTGGCGTAATCTTGTCAATCATAGACCAGGGGAACGTCACCTTCTTCTCGTCCTTCAGGTAAGCCAGGAAGGCAGCAGGCACCAGTCCGTCGCTGACCCAGCGCTCAGCATAGGCCATCACGCCAGCCTTCACCTTGTCGCCATTGTGCGAGCAGTTGTCCATGCTCTGCACCGTCAGGGGCAGCTGTCCGGCGTTGAAACGTTCCAGCAGCAGGGCGCACACCTTACCCATGGCGAATACGGGCTTCAGTCCGCGGGCCAGGTCGGCCTCGTTGTAGGTGTATCCCTTCTCCGTGATGGTGAATGAGATCATCTGCAATGACGGGTTACGGAAAATCTCCACCAGTCTGTTCCAGTCCTCAAACTGCGGATCGGCCTTCAGGGCCTCTGTCACGCTGGCAATCACCTTCTTCTCTATCGAACCGTCAGAGCAGAGGTTCACGCAGAGCGACAGGTTCTGGTAGGGAGCGTATGCCTTGTCGATTACCTCGAAGTCGAAGGTCTCGGCCACGATGACGCCGCGGTCGTACTTACCCGTGTTCAGCGCGTCGTTCAGGATAGCTGCGGGGAACGCACGGAAAATGTTGCCACCACCGAAGTGTACCCATGTGGGCTCCTTGGCCGTCTTCTCGCGAAGGGCCTTGATGTCAAACTTAGGAAGCTCGTAGCCCTTGGCTTCCCATTCTGCGGCATTCAACTGGCCGCTCAGTATGTCGTTCAGTTTCATAATATATATAAAAATGATTTTAATTATTCTGTTGGAACTTGGCCGGCGTGGTGCCCGTATACTGCTGGAACACCTGGTGGAAGTATTTCCTGTCGTTAAAGCCGCAGTAGTCGGCCACGCTCTCCACCGACCAGTCGCGGTGCTCTATCAGCACGCGCTGTGCCTCCTTGATGCGCAGACTGCTCACCAGTCCTGCCAGTTTCTTGTATTCCGACTGCCTGAGCCATTCCTGCAGTTGCTTCTGCGGTACCCCCATCTGGCGTGCCACGATGCTCAGCGTCAGGTTGTGCTCCCGGTAGTGACCGCTCTCAATCCAGCGGTCTAGGGTAGAGTGAATAGTGAAAAGTGAAAAATTTGCTTCCGCAGATGTGTCAAGTGCAGACTCTGCAGCGGTAGCAAATTTTTCACTATTCACTATTCCTTCTTCCTTTATAGACTCTTCCACTCTCTCCACGTCCTTACTCACCCCGTAGGTATACAGGCTGATGGTAGAGTAGGAGATTATGAAGAAGAAACTGATGGAGAAGAGTACCAGCGGGGCGCCCTGCATAAAGATGACCAGCGGCACCAGGAATACCATCAGCGCCATGGTCTTCATGCTCAGTCCCATCCAGCCAAACAGGTCGCGGCGACTGCGGTCGTAGTATTCATCTACCGCCGTCTCCAGTCGCATGTAGGCCTTATACTGCATGGAGAAGATATAGGTCTGCATCACCACGTAGAGCACCGAACTCACATATTCCGCTATGCGCAGCGCCATCGACTCCTCCCTGAAGGGCACGCCGTCCAGCACTGCCGTACCTATTAATATACCGGCCGACAGGGCGTAGATGCTGCTGCCTATGAGCCACTCCTTCCAGCTCACCTTTCCCTGACGCTGCATGTAGAGGATAGACATACTGCAGAGTAGCGATGAAGGGGTGAAAAACAGCAGGTTGCAGCATACCGCCTGTGTGACGCCCATCTGTCGGAATCCAAACATATGTTGCAGCAGGAATTGCAGCGCTATGAGTCCCGTGCCTCCTGCCATCATCCAGCGTGCCTTGGCAAAACTGATACGACGGGTGGAGCGCCCCGGAGCACATATCACCAGCATCACCGACAATACCGTCATTGTCAGCATACCGCTAATCTGCATTTCTCCTGTTGTAATCATATAGTTTTAAATTGACCGCAAAATTAAACAAAATCTTTGTAAAATCCGACAAAAAGACAACAAAAATGTCAGAAAAATGCGTTTTTTAGACACCTCACCCCTGTTTTTCTGACACCAAAGGCGTTTTTTGGACACCCATTATCACAGATAATTCCTATTTTTGCATCGTCATAATAAAAATTTACTCACCCATTAACCATGACCACTAGCATGCATGAGTTCCTTTCATTGCCATTATGGCTTAGCATACCCCTCGCGGCGATCTACATCGGCCTCGTGGGGTATGTTGTGTATATCCTATGGCAGATACGGCAGCATGACTAACCTAATCATCATCCCTCAATAGCAAAAAATAACCATTATAAATAATAACAAACAATGAAAAATCTAAGAACTATTTTCCTCAACCGAATCCTCGCCCTGGTGCTGACGATAGTAGCACTCATGACGGGGCAAGAGGCGTGGGCCGAGAGTTCGTGGACTGTCACGAATAGCAACGGCAGTAGCAACACGTTTACCATCAAGCGTAGTGAGAAGGGCTATGCGCAGACTGTGCACTTCCGCACTGTCAGCCTCAGTGCATACGCTGGGCAGCACTTCACAGCGGTTGACATGGACTATACCTTCCCTGCCGACGAGGACGAGAAGACCGTCACCGTAACGGAGATGAACCCAAGCACCAATGCCTACAAGTACCAGACTGGTGCCTCGCGCAAGTACGGCTTTGAAGTCATCGACCGTGCCGGCTTCCGCTTAGCCTACGCAGAGCGCAGCAAGACGTGGGGTACTAGTGTGACCAGCAGCGGTGTGTTCGACATCAAGGATGTTACTATTCAGACCAGCGAGTACACAGCCGATGACGACGGCTATGATGCGAATGGCTATAAAAGTGTAGACGCTGACAAATATT
>JAEEGG010019930.1_pt1 | contig 13465 bp, 14 predicted proteins | sample 9134161 | NCBI WGS metagenome assembly JAEEGG01 (sample SAMN16246543, study PRJNA631951) | gut metagenome | biome: gut microbiome; feature: rumen; material: CR-attached | host: Bos | place: Iran: Karaj | collected 2018-10 | reverse complement strand
TCCGCAAGTTCAAGGAGCGACGGGCCGACATCGAGGCCTGCGCCACCTGCTTCTACTATCCCCAGTGTATCCGCCTCGTGATGTGTCATAGAGATGCTATTTGTTCATCTGTAAAACAGCAGGAACATCTCTACAACACGATAGAGGCCATGAAAGTTGAATATGAACGCTATCTGAAAAATGAAAACCATCATCCCGACAACACCGCTAATTGAGCAGATGATAGGTCAGCAGAAGCGGGCCGACGGTCAACAATACCGCCTGATGACCTACGTGGTGCAGCAGCCGGTCGATGATGGTCTGCTACTCTACAACACCCTGACCTGCTCGCTGCTATTGCTAACGCCCGACGAGGCTGCCGACATCACAGCGCAGCGGGAACTGATAGACCGATGGTTCTTGGTGCCAGAGGCGCACGACGACCGCAAACTCTGCCGACAAGTCAGACAGATGGCTGCGCTCCTAACGCCCGCCCCCAAGGTTGTCACAACCTACACCATTCTCCCTACTACCGGCTGTAATGCCCGCTGCTTCTACTGTTATGAGCAGGGCACGAGGCCTGTCACCATGACCGCCGAGACGGCAAGCAGGGTGGTGCGCTACATCGTAGCACATCGTGGCGTCGAGGAAATCACGCTCCGCTGGTTCGGCGGCGAGCCGCTGGTCAACGCCAAAGTCATCGACCAGATATGTACGGAACTCCGTGCGCAGGGCGTGCCGTTCACTTCCTCGATGGTTTCCAACGGCTACCTGTTCGATGCCGACAAGGTGCAGCGTGCCAAGGACCTTTGGCAGTTGCAAAAGGTGCAGATTACCCTCGACGGCACAGAGCAGACCTACAACCGCGTGAAGGACTACGTTTATCGGGGCGTGAATGCCTTCGAGCGCGTGCTGCAGAACATCGGCCTGCTGACCGCTGCCGGCATCCGAGTATTGATACGCCTAAACGTCGATAAGCACAACATCGGGGAGATGACAGAATTGGTAGAACTGCTGCATCAGCGCTTCGGCTCTAACGAGCATCTCTCCGTCTATTCCCATGGGTTGTTTGGTGAGCACATACCGGAAGACAACGCCACGCTCTTTGCCCAGCGGATGCAACTGGAACAGCAGATAGCCAAGCATGGCATCCTCCGTATAAAGGAATTGCCGAAGGCCATCCGTCTGAATCAATGCATGGCCGACAACGACGGAAGCGTGGTGATTGCTCCTGACGGGCACCTCGGCAAATGCGAGCACTTCATCGACCGCGAGTTCTTCGGCCACATCGACAGCGAGGAACGCGACATGACCATTATCCGCAAGTTCAAGGAGCGTCGGGCCGAAATCGAAACCTGCGCCACCTGTCCCTTCTATCCCCTGTGTTACCGCCTTGTGTTGTGTGAGGATGACTTTGGCTGTACACCAGAAACACGACAAGGGGGTATGTACAATATGATGGCGTCCATGAAATATGAATACGAATGTTATCTAAATAAGAAAGAAAACTAAGAATACGATGAACCTGAAATTTGATTTTACCATCCAGGAGGTGGCCGACAAGTTCATGGCCGTGGCCAAGAACGCCGAGACGGAAGAAGTGGAAAAGGTGCTCAACCTGAACGAGACGGGCGCCATCATCCTGCGTGCTCTGCAGGACGGTGTCGACACACCCGCCATCGTCAGCCAACTGCTGGCAGAATACGACGTAAGTCCGCAGGAGGCCGAAGCCGAAGTAAACAACTTTATCGACATGCTGAAGGAGAACGGCATTGCATAATATGATGACAAGACATTACAACGTGGCAGGGCATACGTTTGCCATCAGCGGCAGGGTCGAACTCTTCGAGCAGATGGAAAACTTGGAGCCCTTTGCATGTGAAGGCGGCGAGCCATTGTTTTCGTTGATGGAAGACGGCGGCGAAGTGCCTGAATATACGGAAGTGTATCGAAGAGAAGAACCATACTTCACTACTATTGTCTGTGGTCACACAGCTTCGGGAAACGACGTGTTTAAATTTGGGAATTCATTGTTTTTGATATGTTCCAAAGACTATAGCGAGGGTCGTGTCATCATGCCGGAATGCAAATTAAAAAAGGTTTTTTATGAAGCGCTAAAGATGATGTATGACTTAGCGACAGCTGGAAAGGATACGCTGCACGTCCATGCCGCCGTGGTGAGTTGTGAGGGCAAGGGCTACCTGTTCCTCGGCCCCAGCGGCACGGGTAAAAGCACACACGCCCAGTTGTGGCTGAAACATTTCGAGGGGACGGAGCTGCTCAACGACGACAATCCGGTGGTGAGAGACGGCATAGTCTATGGCTCGCCCTGGAGCGGCAAGACACCGTGCTACAGGAATGTCAGCGTCCCCATCGGCGGCATCGTCATGCTAAGCCAGGCTCCCTATAACAAGATACGCCGTCTGAGCGGTATCGAGGCATATGTGGATCTGGCTGAGAGTGTCGGCAGCATGCCTTGGGACAGCCGTATCTCCGAGGGTCAGCACCAGACGGAGAACACCCTTGCCTCCACCATACCGATGTGGCATCTGGAGTGTCTGCCCGACGAGGCGGCAGCGAGGCTGTGTCATGATACCATCAAGCGATGAACGACAACGGTGTTATAGAAGAAGCCATCAGGCTGGTGGATGAGGGTATCACCGTGACGTTTCCCGTCAAAGGTTACAGCATGCTGCCGTTTATCATCGGGGGCAAAGAGAGCGTCATCCTGCGTGCGCCGGGATTAGTAGAAGTTGGCGACGTGGTGCTGGCGTGGGTGGATGGTAATCGGTATGTGGTGCATCGGATTATTAAGCTCGATTACGACCGTGTGACGCTGATGGGCGACGGCAACCTGACAACGGAGCACTGTGCCCTCGGCGACATCAAGGCTCGTGTGACGCATGTGGTGGATGCCAAGGATAAGACACATTATTTATATAACAGGTGGCGGATGCTTGGTGCAAAAGTTTGGTACTGGCTGCGCCCCATAAGAAGGTATTTATTAGCAATTTACAGACGATTATGAGAATAAAGAATGACTTTGTGCTGCGCGAAGTGTGCGGCGAGAACGTGATTATGTGTGAAGGCCTCAAAGCCATCGATTTCAGAAAAATATTGGCCTTGAACAAAAGTGCCGCATGGCTGTGGAAAGAAGCGCAGGCACAGGGTGACTTCACCGTAGAATCCCTGACCGAAAGGCTCTGCGAGGAATACGACGTGACAGCTGAAGAAGCCCGCTCCTGCGTGACGGAACTTATCGAGAAGTTGGACAAAGAGGGGGTGATAGAGAAGTAGATACACATCGTCCTGGCTCCCTGTATGTTTGGAATGATGCGCTGTGACGTGAAAGCATCCATTAATAATCCGTATAAAAATCTCCCGAATCGCAGCGGTTCGGGAGATTTTTTGTACCTTTGTGCGCAAATTGCAAAGAATCTGAAGATGAAACAGAAAAAACTATGGATGCTTGCCGCCATCCTCGTCATCTGCGGCACGGGCCTACAGGCGCAGACGAAACGCTCGGACGATTTCCGGGCACGGTATGAACTGAAGGAGGTGGTGGTGATGAGTCGCCACAACATCCGCTCACCGATATCGTCGGGAAGTGCGGCCTATCAGCGGGTGACACCGCACACATGGTTTGCATGGTCGTCACCAAACAGTCAGCTGTCACTGCGTGGCGGTGTCTTAGAGACAGAGATAGGACAGTTCTTCCGCAAGTGGATAGTCGAAGAAGGCCTGTTGCCCGACAACTACCGTCCCACGGGCGACGAGGTGCTGTTCTATGCCAACTCGCGCCAGCGCACGATTGCCACGGCGAAGTACTTCTCGGCCGGATTCCTGCCCTTCGCCAACGTGGAGATTACCCACAAGTACGAAGAGGACAAGATGGACCCGGTGTTCACCCCGCAGTTCACAAAGATGAACGACGCGTACCGCGAGCAGGTACTCGCTGAGATGCAGGCGATGCATGGCGGCCCTGAGGCGTGGATGGCAGCCCAACAGCCCACGCTGACGCTTATGGAGGAGGTGCTCGACATGGCACACTCGCCAGCTGCCGCTAACGACACGACGCACTTCTGGTACGACGACACACAGTTTAAGATAGAGAAGGGCGACGAGCCGAAGATGACAGGCGGTTATACACTGGCTAACAGCGTTGCCGACGCGCTGGTGCTGCAGTGCTACGAGTCGGAGAGTTTCGCGCCCTTCGGCCATGAGCTGACCATGGAGCAGTGGCGTGATATCTGCGCCGTGAAGGAGGTCTATGACGGTCTGCTTTTCACTACTCACAGTGCCGCTGTCAACCTGGCCTATCCGCTGGTGAGTCGCATCCGTGAAGAGTTGAACAACAACGACCGCAAGTTCATGTTCCTCTGTGGCCACGACTCCAATCTGGCAAGTATCGGTGCAGCCCTCGGTTTCAAGTTCCCCGAGACGGAGGACGCCCTGGAACTGCATACCCCCATCGGCTCAAAACTGGTGTTCGAGAAGTGGAGCAATGGCACGGAGGACTACGTCGCCATCAACCTGGTCTATCAGTCCGTCCAGCAGTTGCAGGATCGCACGCTGCTCTCACTCGATGTGCCTCCCATGGTTCTACCTGTTACCGTCGAGGGCCTGACCGCCAACGCCGACGGTCTCTACCGTCTCTCCGACCTTGACGAGCACATGGCCAAAGCCATGGCAGAGTACGATGCCATTACCGATGCACCGACCGCTGTCCGTGCCGTCAGCCAAACGGAAGCCACCTCGCAGTCCGCCGCCATCTACACCCTGCAGGGCCAGCGTCTTGACTCCCTGCAACGTGGTGTGAACATTGTCGGAGGGAAAAAGATAGTAGTTGAATAGAAATCACCTTTTTACCCCTTCATACGACAAATATGGAGGGGTAAAAAATGTCTGTCGCAGAAAAGCGGCAGCTGTCGTATAGACTTACAGCGAAAAACAAGAAATTTGTTGGAATGAGGTAAAAATCGTCATAACTTTGCACCAGTAAATCATTTTAAATTAAAAAAAAGTTATGACAACAAAGAAGAATTTGGTAAAGTCGATGTTCATGAACATCCTTACCGCAGGTATTTTCAGTTTTGGTTTTTCATCTTGCAGCAATGATGATGCAATTATTGAAGAGACTCCAGTCTACGGTCAGGAGTTGATAGCAGTTGACGACGAAGGTATCAAGAGACCTGTCGGACTGGTCTATACAGATTTTATCACACCTCATGACGTGATGATCCTCGATGCTGACACCACACAGATAGCCGTCAGCAAGGCACTGGCCGACAAACTGGGCATCAATGACTTCGTAAGTCGTCCGATGGGCATCTGGCAGAGTCTGGATGAGCGCGCTTATCTGCGCCGTGCCACAGCCCAGAGGCTGGAAGGCGACAAGTACGTTCTAACCGTCGTCCGTTCTGGTCTCGGTGAGGTACTGATGGGACAGGACTATGAGCTGAGCACCTCTATCTTTGTCAATCCCAACGCTGGTACTACACGTGGTGCAGATGGCTGTACTGATAAATATACCGATTCCAACAACGTGCTTCACCCCGCCGCAGTAAGCATCAATAGCATGGTGGGTGCCAACGGTCAGGTTACCCGTGGTGCTGACGGCAGAGGCTTCGGTACACTGACAGCCGAGCAGATCATGGCTGGCGAGACTTTCGAAGGTTGCCAAACCCGTGGTTTCCTTTCAGATATTTACAATGCCATAGACAAGGCTGTCACCTTCATCAAAAATGTCAAGAAGAACGGTCTGACAATCAATGGAGAGGATCATGGCAAGGTGTTGAACCTGAATGGCACCATTACCCCTCCCGACATCCACGCCACGTTTGGCGAGCAGAAAGGCGACACGCTGAATATCAAGAGCAAAGTGCCCTACAACATCTCTCTCGACTATTATCTGAAGCTGAATTCAAAGGCAAAGATCAAGACCGTCTGGCAGATGTGGGATGAGAAGAGCCTGAACCCCATCAAGTTCCAGTGCAACTACTTCGAGGGACGTCTCGACGGTGAATTCTCTATCGCTCCCCAGATGACGATCGGCGTAGGCGGAAAGGCTGAGTTGCCCGATGACATGCAAGACCACAAAATTTGCGACCTTCAGGAAATTACCTTCACCTTCATGGCAGGCGTTGTTCCAGTAGCCATCGTCGTTCAGCCCCATCTCGATCTCCATGTCAATGTCGGCGTAGGTGGTAAGATCTACACAGGTGTGAAGTACGAATACGCCAGCGAGTTCTCAGTAGGTATGAAGTACCAGAATGGCTGGCAGCCCATCTCCAAGTATGAGACCACCAAGAAGGAATTCAGCTTTATCAAGCCCACTGGTTCATTCTCTGCAGAGGCAGAAGCAGGTGTAACCCTCGGATGCGACGTGATGATCGACGGTCTGGTAGGCCCCACGCTCAGCGTAGGCCCCATGTTCAAGGCAGGCCTGGAAGGCAAGGTCGCTCCGTTCGACAAGGTTCCCTTCACCTTCGAGGCAGCAGTAACGGCCGGTATCTATGGCAAGGCAGGCGCCAAGCTGAAGCTCTGGAAGATTGAGCTCCTGAAGGCTGAAGCAGACTTCAACTTCGGTCCCGAGTGGGAGATCTGGAGCTACAAGTACCCCAACGGAACCAACAAGGGTGGCAGCAATAAGCTTCTGCAACTGGTAGAGGAAATGCGCCAGCAGGCCCTGAGCGGGATAGAAGCAAAGACAAATCAGGTCTTCAATGAGATCACTCACTAAACCACACATACTCTCTTATACACAAGAAAAAGCTTCCCCGCAGGAAGCTTTTTCTTTGCCCATACGACAGATTCTGATAGGCAAAAAAATGACTGTCGTAGAAAAACGGCACTTGTCGCATAGACTTAAAGCAAAAAACAGCAGAAATGTTGTAGACGGCCTGAAATCGTCGTAACTTTGCATCAGTAAATCAATAAAAAAATAAAAGTTATGAAGAAAAATGTTTTTTACGCAGTGATGATGATGATGGTGGTTATGATGACCGCTTGTAGTAGCCATGATGATGACATCGAGACCGTACGGCCCATACCAAAGAAAGGTGGATCCAGAATGGTGGCTCAGGGCAAGACCGTGCTGGTGTATATGGCTGGCAGAAACAATCTGGCTAATGTCGTCGATGAGGACCTGAGTGAGATGAAGCAGGGTTCGAAGCTTCTCAGCAGTAATGACAACCTGCTGGTGTTCGTACGTCGTGGTAAGACAGAGAAGATGCCTTGGCTGGCTCGTATCAAGAACGGTGTGGTGACAGACTCTGTCAGTCTGAGAGACATGGGCATCACCAGCAGCGACGGTGAGAACCGCGCCTCGGATCCCGTGGTGATGGAGGGTGTGATGCGTTATGCTTTCAGTCACTATCCCGCCACAGGCGGCAACTACGGACTGGTGCTCTGGGGGCACGGCAGTGGTTGGCTGATGAAAGATGAGGTGAAGCGCGCTAACAGCAGGGCCTTTGGCGTGGATTGTGGCGAAAATGACAACGCACTCTGGATAAACATTCCCACGATGGCCAATATCCTGAAGGGGTTGCCCCACCTGAAGTTCATCATGGCTGACTGTTGTAACTTCATGTGCCTGGAGGTTCTCTACGAGCTGCGCAACGTGTGCGACTACATCATCGGTTCTCCCGCAGAGATTCCCGACATGGGCGCTCCCTACGACCAGATCGTACCCGACATGTTTGCCGACGGTCGATTCTATGCCAGCATCATCGACAAGTATTATCAGAGCGTTTACGGCTATCTCCCCCTCACGGCTGTCCAGAGCAGCCAGATGGAGCAACTCGCACAGGCCACGCGCCAGGCCATGCAGGCCGTGCAGTGCAACCTCAACGGCGACTATGCCGATATGACGGGACTCATCCACTACTACCACACTGACATCGATAATGATTTTCATCCCGAGTATAACATCTTCTACGATGCAGGCGACTTCTTCCTGGCCCATGCCCCCCAAGATGCCTATCAGCAATGGAAACAGGCACTCGAAAAGGCCGTCGTTGAGTACCGCAATGCCACCCGATGGAGTACCGACAAGCCTTGGTTCATGAAGTACAGCGACTTTACGGTGACTGACGCGAAGATGCACGGGGTGTCGATGTTCGTCGAGCAGAATCCCACCAAAGGTAACTATGGCAAGTGGAATGAGGATATCAGAAAAATGGCTTGGTGGAGTGCCATGAACTAAAAAAAAAGCTGGAAGTTTTGTGCTTCCAGCTTTTTTATTTATCTTTGCACCATCATTATAACTAACTGTATGCAGAACTCTCTGTCGGCACGGCTCACATACCACATCATGGCGGTGGTTCTGGTGATGATGGTTGTCATTGCCGGTGTGGTGTATTTCACGGTGAGGAAGTACATGCTCAACGAGGCCGAAGAACGCTATTTAGGCTTTCTGCTTGAGAATCATCAGGAAATACGCCGCAAACTGTCGGATGTACATGTGGCTGCAGATAACAATGTCCACGACATTGAGCGCGACATTGACAATCCCGACAAGATGTTCGACCACATGGAACGTATCATCAGGCAGACCCCTTCCATCGTTTGCTGCGCTATGTTGTTCAAGCAAGACTATTATCCCAGTAAAGGCCGGGTATTCGTACCTTGTGCCAGAAAGGACGCGGCAGACAGTATCATCGTGTCGAGGATTGACAGTACTTACAACAGCTACTTCTATGGTGAGTGGTTTCTACAGCAGCTGAAGGCAGACCAAAGTGCCTGGACAAAGCCCTACTTCGAGAGCCAGTTTTTCGCTGACAACCAGGAACCGCGTCTGCTGACCACCTACACCGTTCCTATCCACGACCACGAAGGTCACCCTGTGGCTTTGCTTGCTGCCGACCTGTCGCTGGAGTGGTTGAGAAACGAACTCATGGAAGACATCAGCGAAATTAACAATCAGTACGAGAAAGGACTCCAACACCAGTCTTACTTCTTTATCGTTAATCGCGATGGCACCATCATCATACATCCTGACAAACAGCGCATGCTGACACAGTTCGACAAAAATGTTGGCAAAATGATGCTGTCTCACCGGGGAACCTGCGTGACAGAAGTCGACGGTGTAAAATCAAGGCTGTACTATCGTTCCATCAAATACGTGAATTGGACAATGGTCATCGTGGCACCTGAAGACGTGATTCTGACTAAAGCAAGGATTCTGAACATTATTATCCTGGCAGTGATGTTGCTTGGTCTGCTGGCCATCTATTTCATCTGTCGCCACCAGATCAAAGGAATCGCCGACCCCTTTGCGGCACAGAAGGCTGCAGTAGACCGTGAGCTTACCATTGCCCACGACATCCAGATGGCCTTGCTGCCACAACCATTCCCCGAACATGCCGGCATCGATCTCTATGCCTCGCAGACACCGGCCCGCGATGTGGGTGGTGACCTCTACGACTACTTCCTGCACAATGGGTGTCTCGTGTTCTGCATCGGCGATGTCAGTGGCAAGGGCGTGCCAGCCGCCTTGCTCATGGCCGTGATGAGATCGATGTTCCGGAGCGAAGCACGTCGTGCCGATAGTGCTGCTGATATTGTGGACTCCATGAATCGTAACCTCTGCGAGGAATATACAGGTGGCGACTTCGTTACCATGTTCGTTGGCATTCTCGACCTCACGACGGGTCATCTCGACTATTGCAATGCTGGGCACGAAGCGCCGCTCATTGTAGGTCAACTGCTGGATGTCAAGCGTAACCTGCCTGTTGGAGCACTCTCAGAGTGGAACTATGAGGGTGAGCAGACTCAGCTGAAGCCTGGTGACATGCTGTTCCTATTTACCGACGGACTTAGCGAGGCAAAGAATAGCAATGACGAGCTGTTGGGCAGAAATCGCGTCAAGCAACTCGCCAGCGAGCACTCTACAGACACAGCACAGCAGTTGATAGAGCTGATGGAGACAGAGGTGCACCGTCATGCCGGTGACGCTGAGCAGAGCGACGACATCACACTGATGGCTATCAAGTGGCAACCAGACAGTATGGAAATGACTGCCTCAATGGATGACATCTCACGCCTGCAACCCTTCATCGCCCACGTTGCTGACAAGGCCGGCATCAGCGAGCATGAGGCGAAACGCCTGCGGTTGGCCGTAGAGGAGGCTGTGGCAAACATCATCAATCACGGGCAGGCCACAACCATCAAGCTTCAGGCAACGATGGATGACCACCAACTGGTGCTGATCATCGACGATGACGGACAGCCTTTCGATCCGACAGCCGACTCTTCCACAGACTTCTCCGTGCCTGCCGACGAACGGCCTCCCGGAGGCTTGGGCATCATGTTCTTGCACCAGATGGCTGATGGCTTGGAATACCAACGACTCGACGGGCACAATGTGTTGAAGATTATGAAAAAGGTAAAAAAGTAAAAAGGTAAAAAAGATAAGATTATGTTAAACATTACGATTAACGAACAGGCAGGAAGGCTCGTAGCAGCCCTCTCAGGAGACCTTGACAATGCTGCCAGCAGCCAGGCAGAACGTGGTCTCGCACCAGTATTTGAACGTAAAGACTGCGATATAGTCATTGACTGTACGGAACTGAATTACATCTCCAGCAGCGGTCTGCGCATCATCCTCAACGTCTTCAAGCATACACGCAGCAACGGACACAAGGCAATCTTGAAGAATCTGTCTAAAGATGTGATGGAGGTTTTCGATCTCAGTGGATTCCTGCAGCTTTTTATCATTGAAGATTGAAGATGGCAGAAGATATTAAAAAGCTACAAGACGAGATCGTCTTTCTGAGAGGAGAAGTGGAACGGTTGAAAGATGAACTGGTACGCATGGTGAGTCGTAACCTCGACCTTTCGGAACGTCTGGAATGGGATGTAGAACTGCGCCGTCGTACTGAGGCGGCACGCGAGATCATGGAGGCTCGTGTGGAACGTCAGCGTAATGCCGACCTGCAGGACGACGGACAACTGATGGCACTCATTGAGATACGCGTAGAGAAGGAACGTCCGCATCTGCGTCCCGATTTCGGTCCTACTGATCTGGCAGATATGCTTGGCGTCTCAATGACCAGGCTTTACCAGCTATTCCGTCATCAGACCATCCACCGTACACCCGAAGCCTATATCGACAATCTGCGCACGCTGGCCGCCCTACGGTTGTTACGCGAGAAGCCCAACTACACCATTGCCGTCATAGCCGAGGAGGCGGGTTTTGCCAATGTCCGAACCCTTCAGCGCCGCATTCAGGATGCCATCGGCATGTCGCCCGTGGATTATCGTCTGATGCTTAACCGCGATTTTTGAGTCATCTTATACCTGCTATGCGACAGATTATGGGGCGTTTTAAAATAATGTCGTATTTTTAGTCGTATTGTCGCAATCATTTCAGTAGGAAAAGGTGACAATTGTTGTTTTCACTTTAAAACCATCGTAACTTTGCATCATCAAATAACAATTTAAAATAATATAATTATGAAAAAGATTATGATGGTCGCAGTCGCCTTAATGACTGCAATGAGTGTAGGCGCACAGTGTGAGAACTTGAAGAATGAGTTAAGCCTGTCGTATGGCTTTGGTAGTACATCTCAAATGGGAAGCGGCCTCGGCGAAGGTCTTGGTTCCATTTTCTCCGACACCGAGTATGATGACGGTTCAATCTTTGGACCTGTTTCCGTAGAGTACTTCCGCCATTTCAACAATCCCAGACTGGCCGTCGGTGGATTCGTGTCGTATTCAAAATGGGATAGCGACATCCTAAAGAAAGGTGGAAATCACGAGAAAGTAGGTGAGCGCAATCGTAGCTACTTCGCTGTGATGCCGGCTATTAAGTGGTACTGGGTCAACAAGAACAGCTTTGGTCTCTATTCCAAGGGCGCTGTTGGTGCAGCATTCCTGAATAGCACAGAGAAAGACCTCGCCACCAATACATCGAAAGACGAAAGCAGTACCCACTTCATGTACCAGCTCTCATTCATCGGTGTGGAGTTCGGCAAACAGTTCCGCGGCTTTGCCGAAGCAGGCGTCGGTGAGCAGGGCTTCATCCAGGTAGGTATCAGATATAAGTTCTAATCGCCACGACACCATCACCGTTTCGCCCGAGCATCATGTCCTCGTGGCCACCTATGACGGCACGTTTTAGTCGTTCCGTCAATACGCCTGCTCATGCACGCCTTTGACGGCACGTTTTAGTCGTTCCGTCAATACGCCTGCTCATGCACGCCTTTGACGGCACGGCCACTGGGGTCGTTCATGCCCTTGAAGGCGGCATCCCATTCGAGGGCGATGGCAACCTGACAACGGAGCACTGTGCCCTCGGCGACATCAAGGCTCGTGTGACGCATGTGGTGGATGCCAAGGATAAGACACATTATTTATATAACAGGTGGCGGATGCTTAGACCAAGAAATACGACCTGTTTTGCGACACCCCTGGCTGGCAGTCGATTGAGACACGTGGCTGCGTGATCCTCGAAACACCGGACTACGGTGTCGTAGCCCTGCTGCCCATCGGCATGATGCCCGTCACGAGCATCAACTGGGCTCCTGAGGTCAAGGTTGGTGCAGAGGTCACCAAGGGGCAGGAACTCGGTCGTCTCACTCGGAAGATCACGGGGACGGTTCTTTGATCTGTTTTCATAGGTAAGAATGCGAAACGGAAGTCAAAACGGCTTCCGGGGAATCATGGGGACAGGTTTTTGATTCTATTATAACTTTTTTAGCTTATAGACGATTGAGTAGGGAAGTCCACTAACACGTGATAATTGGCGAGGGCCAGCGTCCAACTTCAACATAACATCACGGATGATGTTTTTCTGTCTCTCCTTTGAATGGAGTCGGAACTCTGTCAGATTCTTCGTCCCACTCTTCTCAAGAATCATTTGACGTATTGTCTCGTCGGCCACAATCCTTTTATTTTCTATGTCTAGGCAGTCAACTTCCCCGGACAAAGGCATTTCTACCCAAGCGGAAAGCTCATCCATGCCATATCTGTTGATGGCAGCCTGTTTGTAGCAAACCTGGTGGTCAGACAAACCAAGATAGTCGTTTCCCCAGCTACTATACTCATAAGCTCGTGCCTCGTCGACCAGTCCTGCTTTTACAGGATTCTGATGGATATAGCGGAATAAGGTTATAAAATAAGCGGCATCGTTACATGGCTCACTTCTAAAACGGTCTTGAAAAAGATGGCCTACACGGCCATACTTCTTGTTATAGTAAAAAGCGTAACTTGAGGCGATAGACTTCACTATCTCACCAACTTTCCAGTCCTTCTCACAAACAAGAAGATGGACGTGGTTGGGCATCAGACAGTAGGCATAGATATGACATGTACATACCGGAAAAGAAGTAACGACGGATTTCCTCTGAGGCAGGGCAGACAACACCCTAATGAAAGCCCAATAGTCATCAGGCTCTTCAAAAAGATCTTGGCGGTTGATGCCTCTCAGCATGACATGATAGATGCCTGTCCCGCTCTGAATTCTTCCGATTCTCGGCATATA
>JAEEGG010019929.1_pt1 | contig 13466 bp, 7 predicted proteins | sample 9134161 | NCBI WGS metagenome assembly JAEEGG01 (sample SAMN16246543, study PRJNA631951) | gut metagenome | biome: gut microbiome; feature: rumen; material: CR-attached | host: Bos | place: Iran: Karaj | collected 2018-10 | reverse complement strand
AGAAGTGAATAGTGAGGAGTTAAGGAGTTAAAAAGTTAAGGAGTTAAGAGTTATTGAATTATTGAGTTATAGATGTTTCCATAATTCCATGATTCCATAATTCTCTATATCTTTTTGAATTCTGAATTTGTTCTCTGTTCTTTGTTCTCTGTTCTTGAATCCCTACAATCCCTTGATTATCTCCCGCATCTTATCGTAATCCTTCTCTTGTTCTTCGAGCAGTCGCAGTTGGGCGAGGGTACGTACGAGGTTATGTTCAGGATATTGGATTTTGTAGTAAGTGTCGCCGTTTAGAAAGTCGGTGAAGAAGCGGACAGTTTGCATATAGCTCATCAGTTTGGCGCCGAAGGGCAGCAGTTCCTTTTCAGTATCGGTCAAAAAAGTGGCTGTTTTCAGGTAGCCGCGGGTATAGGCTTCAAAGATCTCCATATTCACATGGATATTGTCCAGCACCTTGTCATCTTCCTCGCCCGTATTGGCGGCAGTACGCATAAAGTCACCAAAGTCACAGATAACAAAGCCTGGCATCACCGTATCTAAATCAACGATACAGAGCACTTTGCCATCCTTATCAAACATCATGTTATTCACTTTGGTATCGCAATGGTTGATGCGTTTGGGCAGTTTCCCCTCTTTATACAGGCGCTCTGCGAGGCACATCTCCTCTTCGCGGCGCAGCAGATCATCCACAATATGGCGGTACTCAATCAATCGTCCTACCCTTTGCTTTGCCACGGCCTCTTTCAGTTGCTGTAGGCGGAATACGATATTGTGGAAATTGGGAATCGTCTCGACCAGTTCTTCGGCGGGCAGGTCCGATAGCATACATTGAAAGCGTCCGAACGCTTCGCCAGCCAGAAAGGCCGATTGTGGCGTCACCTTATCGTGCGACGACGCATTCTCAATCAACTCATACACACGCCAATAGTCGCCTTCTGCAGTACGATGATACAACTTCCCATCGTGCGTGGGCACCAGGCGCAGCACTTTGCGATGCAGGTCTGTCTCGCCCGCCTCGGCCAGTTTTTTACGCAGATGATCGGTCACCTTGAGAATGTTGTTCTGCAAGCCATCCACATTCTGAAACACGTGATGATTAATACGTTGCAAAAACCACGAAGGCTCATTCGGGTTGAGATTGCGTACTACATACGAGTCGTTGATGAGTCCCACTTTTACGGGCTTGATATCACCGATTTTATCGGCAGCAGCAAAGTGTGAGATGATTTCTTTCATAAGAGAATACAATTTTACGGGGCAAATATAACGATTTTTGGCGAATTCTTAAACAACCTTCATCCTTCGTGATGATTTGAAAAAATTAGTACTTTTGCGTCACTATTCCACACATTAATTATGAAAAAAACGATACTTACTATTCTTGCCATCTTCCTGTTGATGAGCACCCTTTCAACGAAAGCACAACCCGAATTTGCCCTTCCCAACAACAATTTCGAGCAATGGACCAAGCACCCGGGCTATACGGTTTCCATTGTTATTTCCTCCTACCCTGTGTTCGAGGACTATTACACACCCACTTCGTGGGACTATCTGATTATGCCCGTGCACGAATCGGTATTATACAGCGGCCTCACCATCAACATTGACGCCGACCTGCCACTTTCGAAAATCAGCGCTATCAACGATAATGGCGGCGACAAAGCGGTAAGTCTCACCACATGCAAAATCTCCGACATCGTCATCTCAAGCACCTACAACATTGTTCGTAACTACATCGACTCCATCTATGTCGAAACCACCTTCCCTTCGATGCTTTCGACAGGCACCATCAACCACGAGAATTTCTTGGACATGCTGGATATCATTTCAGAATATGAACCGGTTCCCGGACCGATGTTGGCCGCCTTCGATGAGCAAGGCATCAGCAACTATATGACCAAAGGACTTCCTTTAAGATGGCATCTTCCCTCTTCACTGTCAGGACAATACATTTACAAACCAGCATCGGCGGATGACCATGGTGGCATTCTGCTGATTGGCACACGCTACGACAAACAAAACAGCCGCACACAAGTAGTTGGCGGCGGCTTTAGCGCACTTAATGCGCAAGGAAATGAGTACCAGTCGTTTAATGTAGCATACCAATCCATGCACTACTATAACGAAGATTACGAAGAGGTATATCCCGACACGTTATTCATCATGTTCCTATCGTCGGCTGGCGAAACCAAAGCACAGGGCTCTGAACTCATCCTCGACGACCTGCACTTATACACTGCCGTCGGCAATGGCATTGCCAACAGCGAACCATCGCCGTGGACCATCTACCCCAACCCTGCCACCGACATTGTGCGTTGCACTGCCAGCGAGCCTGTCACTTCACTCACACTTTACGACCTCAGCGGTCGCAAACTGATGGAAACGCGCGATAATCAACTCAATATAAGCACATTGGCGACAGGAATGTATGTTATAGAGGTGAACCACCAATACCGACAGAAGGTAGTGAAGAGATAAGATCAGAATTCAAAATTCAAAATTCAAAGAACAAAGAGATATATAGAATTATTGAATTATGGAAACATCTATAATTCAATAATTCTTAACTCCTTAGTTTCTTAACTTCTCACTCCTCACTTCAACAATTCAACAATCAACACTTCAACATTCTCTTATTGTTTCACAACTCTTACTGTTCCAACAGGAAGTTGTTTCTCAATGACGCGAAGGATATAGACGCCGGCGGCGTATGGTTGCATATCCACTATGGTTTGTAAGCCGGTGACAGATTGACTTGTCAGCAGTCGGCCGTAAACATCGTAAATCTCAATACGTCAATTGGTTAGATTATCCACCGTAACCTTGACCGTAGATGTGGTCGGGTTGGGTGAAACGGCAATATGGCGTTGCAAGGAATTATTAGCCAGGCCCGAAGTGCCGTGTTCCAAACCATTCGATAAGACGACAGGAATCGTCTCCGTGCCACAAGCATCATCCAATTCGGCCGCAATACGATAGTACATCTTCACACCATCGGCAAAAGTATCGTTATATTGCAGCACTGAAGCCTCAACTGTGTCAATGGGTTGCAGCGTATTTTTATCGGCACCACGTAAAATGTAATAAGCCTTAACTTTCTTGCCTTCGTAAGAAGTCCAAGCTAACTTCACCGTATTCTCTGCCACCTCGCGCAACTTGGTCAGATGGATGGTTTGGTGGTCGGCAGCATGAGCAGACTCGTTAAAGCAGCTATCCAACAAGGTTAAACGATAACGGTTAGGCCGCATCATCGGCTCCGACAGCGAGTCGGTCCATGTAGTGCCTTCACCGTATGCAACACGACCGGCATATTCGTACTCGCCCGTCCTAAAGTTCTCACGGTAAATGTTATAGTGTATTACGGGCTCCGTAGCTACCCAACTGATATCGTTGTAATTGTCGTTGCCAACGGTTACCATGCAAATTTCGGGCGTGGGCGCATAGCGCACTATCAGTTTCAAGCAGAAGAGGCTGTCCAAGCCATCGGCAGTCGTGATGTGGATGATATAGTCACCACTTTGCGTCCCCACTTCAATACGCTCATTTTCATACATATATGGCAACTCATCGGAGCAAAGATCCAGCGGTGCCGATTGTATTTCGGCAAAGCGCACCACAATGTTTGCCGAAGCAGTGGCCTGATAGTCGAATTTCACCACACTATCGGGCAGTGAGAGCACTTCCTTCTGTTCAACATCATTGGCTTTCAAGCTGATCCAATAATGACCTTTCTGAGGCGTCATAGTGAATGTTGTTACAGCGTTCATATCCACCAGCAGGTCTCCAGCAGGTGAGACGGAGCCCTGGCCTACGGAGGTGATGTGCAGTTTCACTTTGGTATCGAAGGTTGAAACATCAGTATAAGTAATTCTACCATTGCCACATACAGCCTTAATTCTAACAAAATAGGTGGTTCCTTCGGTCAGATTGGACAAATCGCAACTTGTTGCACTTTGTACGTTTACACTATGCCAATCATCTTCATTTTGAGCCATATACTCTACCTCATATTGCTGTCCTGTCTCACCTGAAGGTGTTTGCCAAACAATGTGAGCACTGCGGTCAGTAATTTGCGAAACGGTGAAGTTCGTGGGTGCGGCGCAAGTGGAGCACGACGCCTTCAACTTGAGCCACGGCGAAGCGGCAGTCTGGTTATTGATGATAGCGCCTGTCTTGACAGTGGCGCCGCTATATGATGAGGCTTGCACATTGCCACTGGTCACTTTGGCCACTTCTGTGCCGCTTTCATCAGTAATGGTAAAATTGGCATAAGTTTGGTAGGTAGTTCCGCGGTTGAAGCCGAAAACCGCCTCCTCACCATTACAAATATTAATATCAAAAGTGGCCGAGGTTTTACCTGCCGGCACATAATATTCTTTAATCCAGATGCCGTTGGCATCATAAATTCTCACACCATTATTCAACGATCCTAACGTAGCATTGCTCACCGTCCAGTTAAGCGTATAGTGGCACTGCTGACCGGCATCGCAATTATCGGTGTGGATATAGCGCTGTGCCGACGGTTCGCTCTTGGCACCGTCCGCTCCACAAGAATAGACATAGAAATCGTAGGTCTTACCTTCAGCCAATTCCAACGTCACAGGATGATGGTCCACTTTCACCTTCGTACCCTTGCCGGCAGCCATACCTTCGGCAGTGCTACCGTGCAAACCATATTCCACCTCCCACTGCGTAGCCTCCGACGGGTCGGTCCAGTCAACGGTCACCTTCGAGCCGTTGGCCGACAGTGTCACGTCGTACGGCATCGGCATCGTGCAGTTATCCAGCGTCAGATCATCAATACGGGCACCGACCAAGCTGCCCGTGGCCACATTGCGGAAGGCCACATATTTGCCACGACCCGTATAGGATGACAGTGGTATTTTGAAATATTTCCATCCCAGAAGCATCAGATCCTCACCCTTGATAGTTGCCACCATTTGGAAGGTAGAAACATCATCAGGATTGGTCATCACACCAATCTCCAACTTCACAGAAGGTCCTGTAGCCAAACCATTAAAGCCCACAACAAGATCTTTCACCTTGGTCTTGCCAGCCACGGGCGGCAGTACAGCCATCGTATAGCCGTTCAAACCAGGATTACCAAACTCATACGCATTGGTGCCATTATGCAAGTTCGTGCCCACACGCGCCTTTTCGCTACCCGACTGCAACTTGGTCCAGCACTTGATATTGCTCTCCACATTGCCAGCCGTACCTTCAATATTGCTATCAAAATCGGTTATGTAAGGAATTTTGATAGCGCAAGGATTGTCGGGCATAGCCTCCACCACCACATCCTGCTCGGCGACGGCTGAACAGCCATTGGCCCAATTGGCGGTTATGGCATAGTGGTAAATGCCGTTAACCTTCAACGGATCTACATATTGCAAAGTGGTGACTGTGGCCAGATGGTAACCGTCGCGGGCGATGTCGTAATTGACCACACCACTGTCGGCGGCGGCTATCTCTGCCTTCAAAGCATTGCAGTAGCCGTGCGACTCTTGGGCCCATGTAATCGTGTTGCCGCTAACAGTGCCCATGATGTTACCCTTGCCATGCTCAGAGCATCGTCCCATATTCATCACTGACGACATGGCCGGCGCCTCCAGATAGATGCCATACCACAACTCTTGTGTGGCATCAATCGTAACGGGCTCATCCAACTGGATGGTATTCCAATTTGAATAATCTAATGAGGATAAATCCAATACTTGTTCAGCCACGATGTTGCCCGGATCGTATTTTCCCCTAACGAAGCTACCGCCTTGATAGACAATCACTTTATACTGCAACGCATCGGCATTAGGCTTGAAAGAGACACTCTTCAACTGCATTCCATGATAGGCAAGCAGGTCGGCCTCGGTATAGCGGTGCATTTGATAGGCCTTGTAAGCCGACGGATAGCTGAGATGGAGGTTAGTGTTCGTGTTCCAAGTGACAGTCACAGGCTTCGAAATGGCAGCCGGCGCATCCCAAAAAAGCTCCACACTTTCGCCTTCATTTATCTCATAATCAAGATTTTCAGGTGCATCACAAGTAACTTCGTAAACCAAGCCTTTCAACTCTACCGTATCCTGGGTAGAGCCCGATGACAACAGCAAACGACCATTTTCATCGGTACTACCTGCATTGAAGCGCACGTACAACTCACCTCCTACCTTATTGAAATCCAACGAGGAAGCGTAATTAACGCCATCGGTACTGATTTGGAAATTGCCCACTGTCGTGAGGTTGATATTATTCTGCAGAAAATAGGTACGCAAAGTCACCTTCTTACTGTCGCTCGGTTTGTTTTTTTCGGCCACCAATACCAGTTCATCGGTATTGAGCAGCATAACGGGGGTCTCCGCATCAATGCCGAAGATGGCCGAACAGCGGTTGTTAAACGTAAGCTGTGGCTGTGTTGGCACGGGATTCAGACTCGACACGAGGAAATAGTTGTTATAGGCACCATTCCAGCCCCAGTTGAAGTGGAAATAATCCTCGTTATCGTAGCCATCGCACACAAAGGCGTGACCACCGGCATCGCCCGCACCATCGTAAGGCATCGGGTGACCCAAATCGAGTTCGGCCTTCAGCATCCTTACCCACTCTTCATCAGTATAGTTATTGCGCGACAGGTGTTTAAGACGATCAGGATAATCAAAATACTTGATGAGGGCGGGTCCCACTCTATCCATAAACGAGCCGCTACCTTTAGGACCGTAGAACATGTCAACGCTCACGCCGCAATGATACGACAGTGTGGCGACGGCAGTCACCTGCTCCGGCGTACTCGAAGCCGTCAGCCTGTTGGGCATGTTGTCATAATCGTATGTAGTATGTTCGTAATCAGCTGTTTGTTCGCCATAATCACCATAGCCGTATGCACTGGAGTTGGCCAGATAGGTATGACTACCCACACCGTGAACAGGATATTCCCAATAGCGAATCACTTGCGCCATGGCTGTAGCCACACAACCCACGGGCACATGGCCGCCAGAGCCAGCGGCATCTTTAGGGCAGAGGCTGTTGTAGTACTCCGTCTGCGCCCAATTGGTTGACAACAGCGGTCCCACCACGGCCGTTCCTTTCGTGGCAGCGTATGAATCGGAGAGCAACGTGGCCCAACGCTCCTGATAGAGCGATGGACATGCCGGCTCATTGATGATAGCCGTAATCTCCTGACTGAAAGCATCTAAAAAGTCTTGCATCTGTATTGGCACATTCTGCGGATCGAAAGCACCTTCGGTCGAGTAGCCGAGCACTGGCGTCACACGGTCATCAGCGGCCACAACCACAAAAGCGTCACCACAGTTGAGCACATAAAAGAGGTCTGTGGACTTAGTTGAGGCAAGCTTTGTAGTAGCCGTATAAGCGACAGAAGGCATGGCCTTGGTGACAGACACATTACGCGATTGGAGAAAATTGTGCGCCACACGTTTTACCGTAGCCATGTCAACTGGATTCGACCAAGCGGGCATAGTTAATAGCCATCCTAAAAAGATGATAGCAAGCAATCTTTTCATAACACTCATTTTACCATTCAATATATAATTTACAAAAATATAATTTTTTATTTTTGCACCCCAAAAAAAAGACGATGAAAGTTCTAAAATTTGGAGGCACATCCGTAGGTTCAGCAAAGCGCATGCAACATGTGGCCGACCTGATTACCGATGGTCAACAGAAGATAGTTGTGCTCTCGGCCATGAGCGGCACCACCAACAGTCTGATACAGATTTCTGATTACGCCAAGCGCGACAATCATGCGGCTGCCGCTGAAGTTCTCAACGAACTCACCCGCAAATATCATCTCGAAATAGACGCTTTATACGCCACCGAGAGCTGCCGAAACGAGGCTCTTCGACGTATTGAAGAGTTTCTCAACCAACTTCGTAAGCTTTACCTCATGCCTATTGGCGAGCAGGTTGAGAAGGAGATTGTCGCCATGGGCGAGCAGATGAGCACCAACATGATGACGCTGCTGCTGCAAGAGCGTGGCGTTAAAGCCACCCTTATGCCGGCGCTGGATTTCATGTGCCTTGACGAGAATGGAGAGCCGTCGCTACCACTCATCACCGAAAAACTGCACGCCATATGGCCGTCCTATAAAGATTACGATATCGTTATCACTCAAGGCTTTATCTGTCGCGACCATAACGGAAGCATCTCCAACCTAAAACGTGGTGGCTCCGACTATTCCGCATCGCTGATTGGTGCCGCCATTGACGCTGACGAAATTCAGATTTGGACCGACATTGACGGTATGCACAACAACGACCCACGCTTTGTCGCCAACACAAAACCTGTGCCGCAACTGTCGTTTGAAGAGGCCGCCGAGTTGGCCTACTTCGGCGCCAAAATCCTGCACCCCACCTGCATCCTACCCGCCAAGTTGAAGAACATTCCCGTGCGCTTGCTGAACACGCTTGAGCCTTCAGCTCAGGGCACAACCATCAGCAATACTTTCAAGCAAGGAAAGATAGAAGCCGTGGCTGCCAAAGACGGCATCTGCGCCATACGTATTCTTTCGGGCCGCATGCTCATGGCCTACGGTTTCCTGCGCCAGATGTTCGAGATTTTCGAGAAGTACCGCACCAGTATCGACTTGATTACCACCTCAGAGGTGGCCGTCTCGCTCACCATCGACAACACCGACCACTTGGACAGCATTGTAGATGAACTGCGAAACCTCGGCACGGTTACCGTTGAACGCAACATGGTCATCATCAGCGTAGTAGGAGACCTTAACACCCAGAATGTAGGCTACGAAGCCAAAGTGGTGGACGCCCTCAAGGAGATTCCCGTGCGTATGATTTCCTACGGTGGTTCCGACCACAACATCTCTATCCTCATCAGAGCCGAAGACAAGACACGCGCCCTGCAAGCTCTTAGCGACCATCTTTTCTAACAATATCATTACTAACACATTATGCTCATTGGCCAATTTCCCACCGAACAATTTCAGAAAATAGAGACGCCCTTCTACTATTACGACATGGATATCCTTCGCAACACGTTAGAGGAGATCAAACGGAGGGCTGTCGATGCCTATATGCAAGTGCATTATGCTGTGAAGGCCTGCGCCACACCTGAGATCATGCGCGAAATTGCAGCTCATGGCTTCGGTGCCGATTGTGTCAACGGAGAGGAGATCAAAGCCGCACTGGCTGCCGGCTTCCCCGCCCACAAAATTGTCTTTGCCGGCGTGGGCAAAACCGACCGCGAAATCCGCTTGGCTTTAGAGCACAACATCTTCTCTTTCAATGTAGAATCGCTACCTGAGCTGGAGGTCATCAATGAATTGGCCAGCGAGATGGGCAAAAAAGCGCCCGTATGTCTGCGCATCAACCCCAATGTCAACGCACACACCCACCAGTATATCACCACCGGCCTCAACGAAAACAAGTTCGGCATCAACATGGAAGAGGCTGTGGATGTAGCCAATCGCTGTCAGCAGTTGCCTAACATCCATCTTCTCGGACTCCATTTCCATATAGGCAGCCAAATTACCGATATGGAGCCGTTCCAAACGCTGTGCGTGCGCGTCAACCAAATAATGGACGAGATGGAAAAAGCGGGGCACAAGCTGTTGCACATCAATGTGGGTGGCGGCTTGGGCGTCAACTACGAACATCCCAACCATTTGTCCATTCCCGATTTTGAGCACTATTTCGAAGTTTTCCGCCACGGACTCAACCTGCGCGAGGGACAGACACTGCATTTCGAATTGGGAAGAAGTATGGTAGCGCAATGTGGCAATCTGATTACCAGAGTTTTATATGTAAAACAAGGCACCCACAAGAAGTTCATCATCGTGGATGCAGGCATGAGCGACCTCATCCGTCCCGCCCTGTACCAGGCCTTCCATCGTATTGAGAATCTCACCTCCAAGCGAGAGGAGGAAATCTACGATGTTGTCGGCCCCATTTGCGAGTCGAGCGATGTGTTTGTCAAGGACTTTGCCGTCTCTGGCGCGCAACGCGGCGACTTGTTAGCCCTGCGTTCCGCTGGTGCCTACGGCGAAATCATGGCTTCGGGCTACAACCTGCGACGACTGCCTGGCCACATTACCAGTGACGACATCAAAAAAAAATGATTGGCTTTGCACAGACAAAGTGAGAAGCAGGTGTTTGCAAAAAATGCCGGCATCACTATTTAATCATAAACGACACGAATGGGCTCAGAGACGAATGGGATTTTAAAAAAAGAGGGATTCTTTAAAAATCTTTTCGGCAATCGTATTTTGAAACATGCGGCGACATTGATTTCAGGTACGGTCATCGCCCAAGTGATTCTTATCGCTGTCCAACTGATTATCAGAAGAATGTATTCCGCCGACGACTTCGGAGCCTTCTCGCTTTATATGAGTATCGTCGGGGTGCTTGTGGTGGTGGTTACCATGCGCTACGAACTGTCGGTGGTGCTACCCAAAGAGGAGAAAACCTCCGTTGCAATTTTAGTTGGTGGCATTTTCATTTCACTGATTATCAACTTAATAATACTTGCAACCATCTATTTCTTCCAACAGCCTATCATTCGCATGCTCAATTTCCCTATTGAATATGCCCACTGGCTTTACCTTGTACCTCTCTCAACATTATTATTTTCTGTATATCAATTCTTTAACTATTGGCTGACACGCCGTTCCGCATTCAAGGCCATCTCGTTGAACAAGATGTGCCGACGCGCCTCAGAAGGCGTGACGCAAATAGGCGCAGGAGTGGCAAAAATACAAGTTGGCCTGCCCGTTGGAGATATCGTGGGCAACAGTGTCAACATTGTGTCGGCCTATTTCCAGGCGGCACGTCGGGTACTCTCATTCAAAGGACAATCGTTGAGCACAGTGACGCAAGCCTTGAAAGAATACAATGAATTTCCTAAATATCAGGCTGTTCCTGCTGTGTTAAACACGCTGAGCATGCTGCTGCCTGTCTTTTTCCTCAACGCCTTTTTCGGCGTCACCGTCACGGGCTACTTCGACCTGAGTCGCCAGATTCTGGCGGTGCCCATCGCCTTCATCACCGCGTCGCTGATGCAGGTGCTACTCAAGGAATTGCGCGACAAAGTGGTTGACAAGCAGAAGATTACGCCCACCATCTTAAAAACAGCCCTAGTGCTAACCGCCATTATCCTCCCGTTTGTGGTGATTATCCTGTTGTGGGGGCCGCAGTTGTTCTCGTTCTTTTTCTCCGCCGTTTGGAAGGAATCCGGGCATTATGCACAAATTCTCACCTTCGCCTTTGCCATACAGTTTGTCGTTTCTCCGCTAAGCATCTGCTTTACCGTTTTGGAAAAACTGAAAACCCTGGCAGCCTGGCAAATCGGCTATTTCTTGCTGGTGATGGCACTCTATTTCTTCCGCCATCTACCTGTAGATCAATTCCTTTGGATTTTTACGGCATTGAATCTCATTGCCTATTCCATCTATTTCATTCTGATTCTTTTTAACTGTAAAAAAATTGACAGAGAGTTATGAAAAGCCTAAAAGACAAGTTATTACAGTTACTAAGTAATCGAACGGCACACATCATACTTTTTTTTGCCTACTATGTGCTGATGGTGGTGGAATACGGCCATTTCGTCTGCCCTCATTTCCCACATTTGCATTTCCAGTGGGCCTGTTCAGTCGCTACTATGTTATGGGGTGCGCTACTGCTGGTGGTGCTGGCACTTTGCATCTTCTGGCTTAAACCCTCATCTTCATTTGCCTACGCGCTCAGCATCTTCGCGGCAGTGCTTTTCGGCGTGCCCGCCATCGTCTTTTTCCAATTCGGTGGCGGCAGTATATTTCCGTGCCTTTATGCACTGCTGTTCACCTTCTTAATCTCCAGCCACTGGCTTCAAATACCATCGTTCAAATCGCCCCTCGTACCGCAACGGTTTCAGATGCCGACACTGCTGGCCTTGGCGCTGCTAGCGCTCATTCCCTTTATCATCACCTTTGGCATGGATGTCCATTTCAATGCCTTCTCGATGGGCTTGGAGGTTTACGATGTCAGGGAAGCCGCCCAGCTGCGCACCACCACACTGACGGCTTATCTTTTCGGACCGCTTGTCAAAGTGCTGTTGCCCTTACTTCTGGTTTATGGCGTGTGGCGTCGAAACGGCTGGGTCATCGCGTTCGCCACAGTTGCCATGCTCTATATTTTTCTGGTCAACCCACACAAAGCCGTTGTGTTATCGCTGTTTTTGGTACTGGCATTCTGTCTGTTTGACGACTATGATGCCAAAGCGGGCTTTATTCTGTTCGGCGTAGTGCTGATGGTGGCGGCAGGAGCCCTATTTACGCTGGCCACAGGGAATATTCTACCCGAAAGCATTATGGTAAGAAGGATGTTCTTTACGCCAGCCCAACTCAGCAGCGTCTATTTCGCTTATTTTGAGCACAATCACCTTTATTTGTCACATAGCATTTTGAGTCATTTCTTCGTCTATCCCTACGAACTTGACCCACCACACTTGATTGGCTACTACATGTACGGAAGAACCAATGTGAGCTGCAACACAGGATTTATCGGCGACGGATTTATGAACTTCGGTCATTGGGGATCATTGGTTTTCACCATAGGAACTGCGGCCGTATTTCGCTTTTTCGAGTGCCTTAAAATGCGCCCGATTTTCTTCGGTGTGATAGTCCTTACGATGTTCACCTTTTTGAATGGAGCCTTTTTGACTAGCCTGCTGACACATGGTGTTCTCTGCTTTATGCTAATAGCGCTCTTCTTTTTAAAAACTGATAATGATTTGAAAGAATGAAAAATAAAATCTGTCATCTAACCTCTGTTCACCCGAAACTTGACACCCGGATTTTCTGGAAGGAGTGCGTCTCCTTGCAGCGCGCGGGATTTGATGTGAGTTTGGTGGTGGCAGGTGCCGATGACGATGTGGTTGAAGAGGTAAAAATCTACGGTGTACGCAAGTTTGACAACCGTTTTGAGCGCATTCTCAGATCGGGGAAATCGATACTCGGCAAAGCCCTGGAGATAGATGCGGACCTCTACCATTTTCACGACCCCGAATTGCTCTCTGTGGGTGTCAAGTTGGCTCGTCGCGGGAAGAAGGTGGTGTATGACAGTCATGAGGACTTACCTCGCCAAATACTGACTAAGCCGTGGATTCCCAAGTGTTTGCGTGGCATGATGTCGCATCTGGTAGAATGGTGGGAGAACCGTCATGTGCGGAAAATGAGTGCCGTAGTGACGGCCACGCCACACATTCAAGAGCGCTTCCAGAAAGTGACCGCTGCACAAGTTGTGTCGGTGTGCAACTATCCCATAATAAGCGAAATAACGCCTGGAACAGATTGGGAGAACCGCCAGCAAGCCGTCTGCTACGTGGGGGGACTCTTCCTTGAACGCGGCATTTTTGAAATGGTGCATGCTGCAGGAAATGCCCATGTACGACTTAAATTGGCGGGGTCCTTTTCACCTCTGTCGTTGCAAAATGAAGTGGAAAAGGAGAAAGATTGGCAACTTATT
>JAEEGG010019923.1_pt1 | contig 13469 bp, 5 predicted proteins | sample 9134161 | NCBI WGS metagenome assembly JAEEGG01 (sample SAMN16246543, study PRJNA631951) | gut metagenome | biome: gut microbiome; feature: rumen; material: CR-attached | host: Bos | place: Iran: Karaj | collected 2018-10 | reverse complement strand
TGCTGTTTGTCAATCTTGCGGACGTCGAGAATCTCGTTGACGAGGTTGAGTATACGCTTGGCGTTATGCTCAATCGTATCGACATCGCGACGTGCCTCCTTCTGATCGTCAGCCAAGCGGCGTCGCAGGTTGGCTAACGGACTCATGATGAGCGTCAGCGGCGAGCGTATGTCGTGCGTAGCGTTGATGAGGAACTTCATCTTCTCCTCGTTGAGCTGCTCGGTGGCACGGCGGCGGTAGGTGAAGAATATATAGGCTATCAGGCTTGCGAGGATGACGAAATAGATGAAGTAGGCAAGCATGGAGCGATACCACGGCGAGCGGACGGTGACAACGATAATCTTCTCGGGGGTGTAATCGCCTTGCCCGACGGAGGCACGCACGGCAATACGGTAGGTGCCAGGCTGCAGATGGCTCAAGGTGAAGTCGTTCTTACCTGGAGGATTGACAATCCATTCACCATTGTTGATGCTGTACTCATAGACGCTGTTCATCGGGTTGTCGAAGTTGAACTGCGAGAAAGCCAGGGTGACGGTATGGTCGAGGTAGCTCAGCGTAAAGTAGTTGCTCTCAACGACGGCTTTTTCCGTTATCTGCACGTCGTTAAGCACGGTACGCGTGTTAACCGACTGGTTGCCAACGGAGAATGACGAGAGGGTCAAAGGTGCTGGCTTTGCACGCTCCGACTTGATGTCGCCCGGTGAGAAGACGGTCAGGCCGTCGTTGTTGCCGAAATAGACGACGTCGTTGGCCGTATGCATGCCCACGCCGTAAAGATATTCTTTCGTCGTCAGGCCGTTGTCGCCGATATGGCCGATGAAGGATTTCTTGTTGGCATCATACTGCCAGATACCCATCGACGTAGAGCACCAAATGTCGCCGTCATTCGACTGAACAATATAGTTCACGGTCTTGTTCCTAAGCTGGTCGGCTCCGGGGAAAGGACTGACGGTACGTTTCTTGTGGTTGTAGAGGTAGAGGCCGCGATCGGTGCCTATGGCAATATTGCCGTCGCGCAGCTCGCAGATGGAGAAACAGATGATGCCGTTGAGCAGTTGGTTCCAGCCGTGACTGAGGAAGCTGCCTGTGCGGGGGTCATAGCAGGAGACGCCTGAGGCGGTGCCCATCCAGACCACGCCCTCACGATCGGAAGCCATACACATCACCCAGTCATTGCAGAGGTGTCCCTTCTTGATGGTGTCCTGCCCCACGTTGCGGAAATTCTTCAGTTCGCCGGTCTGCGGGTTATAGACACAGAAGCCGCGGGAGAATGTCGAGATGTAGATATTGCCCTGGGCGTCGCTGGTCATATCGTTGAAGCGGTCACAGTCGAACGTGACCTTCTGCTGCGACGCTCCTGTCAGCGGGTTGTAGGCATAAAGTGCATCGTCGGTACCAATCCAGTAGCGCTTCTGCTGGTCGCGGAAGATGAACTCTATAGCATCAGGAGCCGAAGGACGAGCCACGATGCGGCCGTCGGCATCGAAACCGTAGACGCCCACGCCCTGGACGCTGCACCACGTGAGGCCCCCGTCGCCCTCGCATACCGACGTGATGGGGGAGCTGACGCTGACCTTCTGGCTCTCGAAGCTCCAGCTGCTGAACTGCATCGGCCGCTGGGGGATGAGCGCCAGGCCCTTTCGCTGCAGACCTATCCAGAGGTTGCCGGTCCTGTCGGAGAGGATGCCACGTACCTTAGCAGTATTCATATCAGCACCGAATATGGTGGGCTCAAAGCGCTCCAGCCGGTGACTACCCTTGACGATACGGAACATCCCATGTCCACGCGTACCTATATATATAACATCATTCTTATCCTTTTCTACGCTATTGAAGAGAATCTCCTTGCCGGCAAGGGCACTCATGTCGATGTCGGTATCCGATATGGTGTTGTCGCGGAAACAGGTGATGCCACGCAGGCCAACGATATACACCTCGCCATCGCGCTCGACGAAGCCCTGGGGCTCTCCTTTCGACTCAAAATGGCGGAAGTGGTTGCCCGACTTCATGACAACGGTATTGCCCGAAGCCGACTTCCAGAACCGTCCTTTGGAGTCCTCGAAGACACGGCTGTAGTAGTGGTTGTTGGCAGCATCGGCAAAGCCTTCTGCCGGTTTCACCTGCCCTTTACTGTCGACAAGGAAAGCTCCATAACCAGCTGTTCCCACAAAGATGCGTCCGTCAGCCAGTTGCAGTAGACTGCTGACACGCGGCTTCAGATTATCCGGAAAGCTGAAATGAACGAAACCGGCAGCTGCCTCGTCATAACAGTCGAGACCGTGGACAGTACCGACCCAGACTCGTCCCTGATTATCGCAAAGCAGGATGACTGCACCATTATCGCAAATACTCCACTCGTCGGTATCGTCATGCAGGAACATCCGGAAGTGATAGCCGTCGTAGCGGTTCAGTCCGTAGTCGGTAGCAATCCAGATGCTACCGTACTTATCCTGACAGAGACTGTTGATCAGTCCGCTGGAAAATAAATCGGAAGGAATGAAATGGCCCGTCTGTGCCACAAGGTAACCAAACGACAAGATGAGGTATAGTAGCAGTAAAGTTTTCTTCATAGTTATAGTAATAGTTCTCTTACAGCGTGCAAAGATACGCTTTTTTTTAATTCTGACAAAAAAAAGAAGATGTTTCTTTTACTTTTCTTTTTGTCTCAACACATATAAAAACCAAAACGGCCGCCTATATTCTCATACGGGCGACCGTTTGGGGGATTAGTTTACAACTAATTCTTTCTACAAAAACTAACTACTAACTATAACTACTTACTAATAACCTTATGCGTATGAATGATTATTCGTTCTCTAATTTGATCGAGAAACACTTTTCTCTTATTCACGATGCAAAATTACGCATTTTTTCGCAATTAGGCTATCACGTATGTTTCGTGTCGTTTCGTTTTTGTCAGAACAGTTGTTTTTTGGAAAAAGTTAAGGAGTCAAGGCGTTCTTTCAACGCCTTAACTCCTTAGTTCCTTAGTACTTCCTTATCTATTACGGCAGTGGCAGATACCAGTTCTTCTTCGTCATAAGCAGTGCGCGGAGCGAAGGATCAGCCTCGCCATTGCGGCGCGACACGGGGTCAGCCAGATAGGCAGGATCGTCACGGCGCAGGGCCACACGCATCAGGTCATAGAAGCGGTATCCCTCGAAGAAGCCCTCCAAGGCCATCTCGTTGATAATCATATCCTCGACCAGGGGTATCTGGTAGGCGATGGTGTCCTGACGGGTAGCCAGTGGTGTAGCCGGCAGGGGCACGTCGTAGAGCGTGTCGCACTCAGCGTCGCCGGAGCCACGGGTGTGGATGCCGCGGACGTTCTCGCGCTTGAAGATGGTCTCGTCAAAAGTGATGTACTGCTTAGAGGCAGCATACTCAAGGGTGTCGACATACTTCTTGGCGTTCTCGTTGCACAGGCCGTGCTTGAGAATCAGCATGGCCGACTGCGGATAGCCGGCACGGTTGAGGGCCTCGGCAAAGCGCAGGTACACCATCGGGCTGCGGTAGGTAACGACCTGACCGCCACGGATCTTGTCGATAGTCTGCTGCGTCGACGAATACTCGCTGTAGGGATCCTGTGAACCACTCGTGAACTGGCTGTAGACCGAGCAGAGACGCAGGTCGCCGACATACAACTCGTCGCTCATGCCAGTGTGTGGTACGGCGATGGTATCAACACCGGTCGTCGTCTCGTAGGCCATGGTGTAGTTCTGGCTGGCCGACAGGCGTTTGAGACCTGTCGAGGGCACCATCTGGAAGAAATAGCGATTGTCAGTGGTAGAGTTATAGATATTCGGCAGGTCGCTGATAATGCCGTCGAAGACACGCGTCTCCATCGGGATGTAGCTGAGCGTCTCGGTGGCTGAGAGCGAATAGCGACGCGTAGGCGCGGTGTACGACGTCGGACTGGTCCATGTCGAGCGGTTGGACTGGTTCAGGATGATGGGATCGTTCCTGTCGTTCAGGTAGTCGGAATACCATTTCGCAGCTTCCTCATAGCGGCCGGCCCAGAGGCAGAGGTCGCCAAGGAGGGCACGGGTGGGAATGAAGAACTCGTCCATGACAAGTCCGCGATAGTTGGGTATGTCGACATAGGCATACGGCGTCAGGTCGTTGATGAAGAAGTTGCAGACGGTCTTGATGTCAGAACGGGGACCAGCCACGGCAGCAGCGGCCTCGCGCTCGGTCATCATCGGCGTGGTGACGAGGGGTACCTCGCCGTAAGCCTTGACCAGCTCAAGGTAAGTCCATGCACGGAACGTCTTCACGGCAGCATACTCATTGGCGAAGACTTTCTTGCCGCGACGCTGCAGGGCAGTGTCGACGTGAGCCAGGTAGTAGTTGCAGTTGTTGATGACGGCATAGTAGGCACTGACCTCATTGTACTTGTTACTCTGCGAGAAGTCGAAGGCGGCCAGACGCTTCAGGTCAGCCGAGGCAGCTTCGTTGACGTTGACCAGGTCGGAACGTACCTCGCCCAGCAGCACGATGCGGTCGGCAATGTACTGCATCTTGTTGATGATGCCCATGACGCTGTAGACCGAGTCGGTAGGCTGGTTGAGGGTGTTGTCCTTCTCATACTCCACTAACTCAGACTCTGTCTCGAGTATGTCGGAGCAGCTGGTGAGTGCTGCGGTAGTACCGCAGCCTACGACCAACATGAGGGCTATTTTCTTGATATTCATAATCCTATATTCTATATTATAAGTTCTACGTGATTAGAGGTTGATGTTAACACCAAATGAGAAGGAACGTCCGCTGCCTAAGAGTCCGCGGTCGATACCCTGTGCGAGCACATTGCTGCTCATAGCGCAAGAGGGGTCGCTACCCAGGTAGCGGGTTATCGTGAAGAGGTTGGAGGCGTTGCCCCAGATGGTGAGACCCTGCAGGTAAGTGCTCTGGATGGGCAGGTAGTAGCTCAGCGTGACGGAAGCCAGGCGCAGGTATGAGCCGTCCTCAATCCAGCGATCGCTGAAGCGTGAGTTGCCCATCGGGTCGCGGAAGCTGGCACGGGGGATGTCGGTCTGCTGCCCCTCGGTAGTCCAACGGTTCTGCATGGCCGTGGTCTGGTTGAGGAAGTAGGTACCGCCCTCCAACAGCGAGCGCTGATAGTTGTAGACATCATTGCCGAGCGAGTAGTTCATAATGGCATTGAGCGTGATGTTCTTATACTTGAACGTGCTGCTGATGTTACCATAGATATCGGGGTTGGGATCGCCGATGACCATGCGGTCGGCTTCGTTGATCTCGCCGTTGCCGTCAAGGTCGGCAAAGTCAACGTCGCCAGCCTCGAAATACTGACGGTCGCCATTCTTCTTGACAACGTACTTGTTGGCTGCCTGGGCTGCCTGCGTCGTGGTGAAGACGCCGTTGGCCTTATAGCCATAGAACAGTCCCACAGGCTGGCCCACCTTGGTCTGGATGGTAGCACCGTAGATGTTGGTCTCAATGGTACGGTCGTTATCGGGCAGTGCGGTCACCTTATTCTTATAGTGGCCTGCCGAAGCGCCAAGCTCCCAGCTGAAGTCCTTCAGGGCGAGCACCTTGATGCCAAGGTTGACGTCGAAGCCTTCGTTCTCGAGCTTACCGTTGTTACACCAGTTCTGGCTCAGACCACTGGTCCACGACAGCTGGCTGAACGACAGCAGATTGGACGTCCAGCTCTTGAAGTAGTTGAAGCGGACGCGGACGCGGTTGTCGATGAAGTTGCCATCGAAGCCGGCAGTCAGTCGCTTGGTGGTCTCCCACTGCAGGTCGGTATTGCCGATGTTGCCGATGGACAGACCTACCACGCCGTCCTTCTCGTCGTCGGAGCGCAGCATACGCTTGGCAACGAAATAGGAACGCGAAGCCGTGTAGTTAATGTCGTCGTTACCGGTAACGTCGAAGCCGACGTTCAGGCGCAGGTAGTCAATACCGGGTATGCCGGCCAGCCAGCGCTCGTTGGTCATCACCCAGGCAGCGCCGACACTGGGGAAGAGTCCCCAGACGGTGTTGAAGAGCTTCAGGCCAGAGGCATCCTCACCGAAGCGTGACGAAGCCTGTGCCGAGAGGCCTGCGCTGACATAGTAGCGGTCGCCGAAGTTGTAGTCGGCCAGTCCGTACCACGTAATCTCACGTGTCTGGTCGTCGGCGCCGTCGGTGGTCTTGAACTTCAGCGAGGTGCTCATGTTCGGGGTCTTGTCATTACCAGAGTTGTAACCCGACTGTGAGGTGCTGCTCAGGTCGTTGCTCAGGTAGCGCATACCACCCTTGAAGCTGATGTTGTGGAGATTGTACTTGTTCTGCCACGTCACACGGGTATCGCTCTGAATAGAAGTCTCGCGCGAAGCCAGACTCTGGGCGATGTTCTGAAGACGGGTGTCCTCGTCGAGTCCTTCAACAATGAAGTTAGGCACGCCCTGGATAGGCAGGTAGTAGTTCTCGTTGGTATTGACGAGAGCCAGCGTGAAGTGCTCACTCAACGACAGGTGCCTGTTGAACTGGAACTTCGGCATGACGGAGAACATCACCAGACGGTTACCGAAGGAGTTTCGGTTTCTGCCATCGCCGTATTCGAGGATGCTCGAGGGGTTAGCCAGACTGCAACGTCCCTGGAACTTGCCTTCGAGATAGTCGTCGGCAGCAGCCAGGAAGTGGCTGATCTTACCGTGGTTGTCGAAGGCGTAAGGCGACAAGAAAGGAGCCTTGGCCAGTCCGAGGAAGCCCGGCGAGGTGATGACCGTACCGAGGGGATTCTCAGGTGCGCCATCGTCGCGGAGGTCGCGGTCGACGTCACTGTAGCTGGCGTCGAAGCGGACGTCGAGCTTACGGGTAATCGAGATGTCGGAGTTCAGTCGCATGTTGAAGCGCGAGTAGTCATTGCTCTTCAGCGTGCTGTTACCCAGCGAATAGCCCACCGACAGGTTGTAGGAAGCGACATTGTCACCACCCTGGACGTTGATGCCGTAGTTCTGCGAGAAAGCGTTCTCATAGACCTCGTCTGTCCAGTCGGTATCGTTGTGGAACTCGTTGTAGTAGAGATAGCCCTTGCTGGTAGCGGTCGGCGCCTCGTTGTTCAGGTAGCGCATACTGCTCATGGAAGCGGGGTCGATGTTGCCCGTCAGCAGCTCCGTGGTGTAGAGGCGGAAGTCCTCGGCACCCAGCATCTTGGGCAGACGGGGTCTCAGCTGGTAGCGGCCGTTGATGTTCACGTCAATCTTGGTAGCCATCGACTTGTTACGCTTCGTCTTGATGAAGACGACGCCGTTGGCACCCTTGGCACCGTAGAGGGCCGTACCGTTCTTGAGCACCTTGACGCTCTCGATGTCGTTGACATTGAGGTTGGCCAGGATGTTGTTGAAATAGCCGTCGTGGAGCATCGTACGGTTGTACTGCATGTCCATGATGACGTCATCCACCACCACCAAAGGCTGGGCGTTGGCGTTGAGCGAGTTGATACCTTCGATGAGCATCGTGTTGCCCAAGCCTGGGGTACCGCTGCGGTTCACCATACGCATATCGGCACCGAGTTGCTGGGCAATCAGCGGGTCGATGCTCAGTTCGGCATTGTTATCAAAATGGATGGCCTCGGCAGCAATGTTGGCCGACGTGGTGCGGCTGTAGGTCTCGCTAAAAGCGTTGCTGTAGAGACGGACGTCGGCCTTCTTGCCTCTGATGGCGCGCTGCTGCAGGTTGTAGCCGTCGACACGCAACAGGATGGAGCGTGTATCCTCGGGCACCTTCAGTTCGTACTTACCATCCTCGTCGGTCATAGTTGTCAGGCGCTGGTTGTCGTAGGCCGACACGATGACACCGGCCAGCGGCTTGCCCGTGGCAGCGTCGACGACCTGTCCTGTCACCGTTTTCGTATTTTCCTGAGCTGCCAGCGAAGCAGAAGCCAGCAGCATGGCGAAAGAAATGATATACTTCTTCATAGGTTATTCATCTTTAGAGGTTCGTGGACGCAGGTAGATGCAGTCGAGCAGCATCTCGCGGGAGAATTTCGAAGTCTCAAGCGGACCAATGTTACACTTCAAGGTCAGGTTGAACTTGTTAGTGCTCTGTCCATAGTTGGAGGCGGGGAAGTGGAAAGCCTCGGCCAGCACGACGGTGTCAACCTTCGTCGGGTCGGTCTGGAACACTTTGTTGTCGCAGTTGAAAGTCTTGTCTTTTCCGTCCAAGTCAACATAGTTGACGTCGGCCTTGAACTTACAGGGACGAAGACGTGCCTCGGGATTGATGACGGTCTGCGGCAGCACGATGATGCAGACATCATAGTCGCCTGACAGTACATTCTCAAGACGGAAGGTCAGTTCCCAGTTGGCCGTACCACTGGAGGCAACAATCTGCAGGAAAGCATTCTCCGAGATACTGTCGGCCACCTGGCGGATAGGCGTATAGCGGCAGCTCTTCTCCGGCGGGACGATGAGCCACGTAGCCTCACCCTCAGTCCACAGCTCCTTGAAGTAGGTCTTCACGGGATCGAAGGGCCACTCGTCGGTCTTGTACAGAACGCCATTGCTGCACTGCAGCTTACGGGCACCGTAGAGAATACCGCCCGGCTCGAAAGGCTTCTGGAAGACGTGATAGACAGGCTTGCCGGCCACATAGCCCTTGCGCCAGTTACGATAGGGCACCGACACCAGTGAGTCGGTGGTGGTCAGCTGGTCGGTCAAGTTGAAGACGGCGTCGTCGAACAGGGCGCGTGTGGTCCAGTAGCGCTGCAGTGAGTCGCGCTTCTGGTAAGACTCGTCAAAGACGAAGTGCTTGGAGACCTTGTTCCATGCACGCTCCCAGCCGGCAGCCGTAGGAGCCACCATCCAGTAGGCAGAGTCCTCAGCGTTAATCAGGCCGATAGATTCCAGCATACGGTTGCGCTCGTAGACGACAGAGTCTTCATACACGGGGACGCCCTCTTCGTAGCCGCTGATGACAGAAGCGTTGGGGTCGAACTCGTCCCATTCGTACTGACGAAGGCTGGCGCCGACAGGCGTCATCTCGTGGTCGTCACAGAGTGCCTCGTAGAGGTTGTAGCCGTAAGGCAGTGCCCGCGACATCACATGGATGACACCATTCTTAGCATGCTGGTTGCCCTTGATGACGGGAATGCCCTGAACGGTGCTCTCCGTCAGCTTGAGGCTCTTGCCGTTCATCATGCGGAGGTCCTGCGGAACAGTCTTCAGCGAGGTGGTCATACGCGACATGTGGTTGAAGACAAAGGCTTTCTCTACCATCGAGTCGCCGGGAGCCGTCTTTACGAGGTTCAGCAGCGAGTCCTTGTTAAAAGTGCCGTTGACCGGAGCCATGACGGTGAAAGCCTGTCCGCCACGAAGAAGGTCGGCATAGCTTACACCTCTCTTCTTATGCATACGGAAGACCTCGGTCTTCTCGAGCACCTCACAGAAGTCCGTCAACTGAGGATCAGCCGAGAGTTGCTCCCACAGGGTGCCGCCAACGCCACTGTCGACGGACGGCTCGTAGTGATCGTCCCAATCGGTGCAGGCAGCGAGGGCTGCGGCAAAGCCGCAACCTACTGCCACCGAAAGGGCTATATTCTTGAAACTCTTATTATTCATAATTTTCAATTATCAGTTATCAATTTTCAATTATCAATTATCAATGCTGATCCTCGCCCTCGGGACTGCCATAGACACTCTTCGGACAGATTTCCAGATAGTTGAAGTTACAATAATTCTCAGGATTATCGAGCACCTGGCGCAGACGCAGGTAGTAAACCCTGTCCGGGTCTAAGCTCTCAGTAGCCAGCACACGACGGGTGGAGATATTGTTGTTACGCAGACAACCACCAGTATTGCCGGTGCCGCCCTGGTACCACACGTCCATTGCCTTCATGAAGCCACGGTTGTGGAGAGCCTTGTCCTGCATCTTGATTTCCTCAGCCGTCTGGGCACCTTCAGAACCATCGGAGATAAAGCCTATCTCAGCATCGGTCGGGTAGATACGCATATCGACAGGAATACCGCAGGGGACGTTGTTCAGATAAGCCTGGATAACACCACGTTCTTCGTTAGGCGTATAGCCAATACGAATCTCGTAAGTACCCTTCTTCGGGACACACGGCAGACGGAGCGTCACGTCGAAACGGCCGCTGATAACGACCACGCCGCCCATGAAGGAAGCCCACCATACATCGTTGCCGGTGACACCGACGAAGCTCTCGTCGCTCATCTGCCAGCCGTCGGTGAAGCCCTTCTTGAAACCACGCAGCGAGTTTCCGATGTCGTCCTTGTGGTTACGGCCGTCGCAGTTCATGAAGTCGCGGCTCAGCGTCGACGGGTGGAAACGCATACGGCAGTTGAAGATGACGTCACGCGTGTGGGTATTAAAGGTCAGGATATCATCAATGTAATGATAGAAACCGTTCAAAGCCTGCTGGTCGGTCTTACCAGACTCTGAGGGAGCCAGCACCTTCACGCCACGGCTCTGGTCGTCATAGAGACGGGCCATCAGTCCGCGACGGTTGATGAACACGCCCTGATCGCTGCCCGACGGCATAGCCAGACGTACCAGCGTACCGGGACACATCGTCTCGTAGAACTCCTCGGGGTCGGCGACACTGGTCTTCCAGCACTGCGAGGTGAGCTCGTTGCCGACAAGGTCGTTATACATAATGATACGGTTCAGCAGGTGGTAGCTGACGAAGCGGTTCAGCGGGTTCTTGCGGTGCGTAAAGTCGTGGTCATACTGTCCGGCATCCTCGGGATAGGTAGCGTCATAGATACGCTTGGCGTAAGCCTTCAGGTCCTCGATGTTGTTGATGCCATTGCGGTGGTAGACGGAGTCGGGTTCTACGAAGGCCGTGTACTTGAAGTAGCGGTTGCTGACCCAGAGACAGGTCATATAGGGGTTACCGTTGTTCAAGCAGCGCTCCTGTGTACCGATGGTGACGGAGTCGACACCGATGCTGTAATTCTCGTCCATATACTCATGCAGCGAGTCGTCGAGGTGCGTCAGGCGCAGGGCTTCGCAGAAGAGCGTGATGGTAGTGTCTTCGCGCATCTTCTCAGGCAGGAAGTCCGTGCTCGACGAGAGCACACGGTCAACGATATGAACCACGCCATTGGTCACAGAGTCGTTAAACTCCGTCATGCGCGAGTTCTTGTTGACATAGTAGATGAGGCGGTTGCCGTTGGTCACGTCTGAGTCACTCGACCAAGTGATATACTGGTCCAGCATGTTCAGGCCAACGTTACCCTCGGGCACGTCGGAGGTGAAGAAAGCACCCTTGCGGATGATATGGGTACGGGCAAGAGAGTCACAGATGTTCTGCGGAATACCTGCCACCGAGCCATAGCCGTTGTTCTGAATGTACTGTGCCATGGCATCATTCGTAGGAGCAAAGAGCGTATAGCGGCCGTAGGTGGTCATCAGCGAGAAGTAGGGCGTGCGCTTCAGCAGGGCTGTAAACTCGCTGAAACGGTCCTGGTTGGTCTCAAGGAAGGCACCGGCCGTCATCTTCTGGGCAGTGTACATACTCTCGGGGATGTCGTCATCGTTATCCACGCAGGAGAAGAACAGCGGCATGGACATCAGGGCGATGACCGACAGCACCTGTACCTGGCCACTTATCTGACGAAATATTGTTGTTATCTTTTTCATTTCTTATAGGTCGTTAAATAGGTTACAATGACTTTAACTTAACGCTGATACTGAGAGTCCTCACCATTGGTGAATGCCGGGTTCTGCTGGAGCAGCGGGTTCACCTTGATCTCACTCTTAGCATAGGGGAAGTAGATGATGTTCAGGTCGGCCATCTTGATGGCAATGGCGTTGGCATCCTTACTCTCATACTTACTCTTCACGCAGGAGACGAGGTAGCTCGTATTGCCGTCACGACGTGAGCGGCGTACGAGGTCGTACCAGCGCTTGCCCTCAAACATGAGTTCACGGCGACGCTCGTCGAGCACCAGGTTCTCCATGGCGGTCTTCGAGTTGGTGTAGTCGACGCTCTTCAGGTTCGACGTCAGGTTGTTGGCACGCTTGTAGACGGTGTTCACGAGATTGAAAGCCGCGTCGTAGTCGCCTTCGCCGCCACGCTCCACAAGAGCCTCAGCCTTGATGAGCAGCATCTCGCTCAAGCGGTAGAAGATCCAGGAGGCGTTGTCAGAGTTACGCAGATGCTGTTCGAGACGCAGGCTGGCCTCGTTGGTCAGGTTCTTGGTCTGGAAATTCACCGAGCTACGTACATACTTACCGATATACATCGTGTTTCCTGAGGCTCTGAAGTTCTCATAGAAACGGCAGTCGGAAGACTTGAACAGCGGGTTCTTGTTCGTAATGACATTATCCATGCTGGGGAACGACAGCTCGTTGGCTCTCAGTCGGCCGTTAGGCGTGTTGTCGTTACCATAGAACGAACCTACCCAGCCGTTGGAGGCGTGCGTAAACTTCAGCTCAAAGATACTCTCGAAGGAGTTGCCGTCGCCGAAGATCTCGTTGTAGGTACGTCCGCAGTTGTTGGTACCCTCAGGCATCTCGAGAATCATGGGCACGCCGTCGACATACTGGATATAGGTAATATCGCCGACACGCGTCTTCAGTTCCTCATACTGCTGGCGCTTGTAGTCGATGACCATGTCAGCATACTTGATGGCATTGTCCCAGTCGCCCTTCCACAAATACAGGTCGGCCAGCTGGCCCCAGATGGCCACGCGCGTGATACGGCTGGAGTTGGCTTCGGGGAAGGTGTAGTAGCTGCCATTGACGCGGTCGAGCTCGAAGCGCCTGACGGCATCGTCCTTGACACGCTCCAGGTCGGTGATGAGTGAGTCGAGCACAGCGTCAAACTTGGTGGCGGGCAGGATGTAGTTCTGCGTGTCGTCGATGCTGGGCACGCGGGTGTAGGGCACGTCACGGAACGTGCGGATGAGGTAGAAGTAGCACAGTGCGCGCAGGGCTGAGACCTCAGCCACGTCGGCCTTCATCTCGGCCTCGCTGTAGTTAGGGTCAATGGCCTGCACCTTGGGTGCGTAGTGGCAGACGATGTTACAGCGGTTGATGCACTGATAGATTTTAGACCAGTTGCAGTAGGGGTTGGAGGAGAGGATGTTCTCCTTCAGCACCTCGTTGACATCCTGGGGGATGTTGGCACCAGCGAGCAGGTTGTCGGAACGCAACTCACCCCAGAGGCCGATGCGGTTCATGGCATCCTGGCTGGCCAGCGCCTCGTAGCAGCTGTTGCGCACGCTGGTCACGTCGGCCTTCTCAGTCCAGAAGTTCTCCAGCACCACGTCATTCAACGGCAGGATGTCGAGGAAATCGTTGCAGCTGGTCAGGGACAGCAGCGACTGGCAGCAGGCGAGTGCGACGAGTGCCTTGCCGCCCTGTTTCTTCCAGTCCTTCAGGCTCTTTGTCCTATTGAATATATTGTTTGTCTTCATAATTCTGATAATTAGGTCAATGTCTCATTTTCCCATTTTCTCATTCTCTCAATTTCTCATTCTCTCAATTTCCCATTC
>JAEEGG010019922.1_pt1 | contig 13469 bp, 9 predicted proteins | sample 9134161 | NCBI WGS metagenome assembly JAEEGG01 (sample SAMN16246543, study PRJNA631951) | gut metagenome | biome: gut microbiome; feature: rumen; material: CR-attached | host: Bos | place: Iran: Karaj | collected 2018-10 | reverse complement strand
CATCGTCCAGGAGTATTCGGAGGTGAATTTCGAGGAGGCGGCAAGCTATTTCGGCGGCTTCGGGAAGATGCTGGCGGCGTTCGAAGTGACGTCGGGAAGCGAGTACGAAATCTCGGAGGAGTTCACGCCGGAGCCGGATGTGCCTTACCGTGAGATGGTCAAGGTGGTGAAGGCGTCGGGGTTCGATCTGGTGGGGAAGGCGTTTCTCGGAAGAGAAGAACTTTCAAGGCTCTTCAGGAGAAGGACTTCGGCGTCGGAGCGGCAGATCGTGCGCTTCCTTCATCTGCGGCCGGAGAATCATACCGGGCGGGCCGGAGGCTGAAGCTATTTCTCGAAATTCCGGGAGGCGAAGGGGAGGGCGAGGCGGAGGGAGCCGTGCCAGTATTCCCAGTTGTGCACCCCGTTGCGGATGCGCAGCTCGGATTTAACCTTCGCGGCCTTCATCTTCATGTGCAGGCGGAAGGAGAGTTCCACGAGGAAGTCGTCGTCGCCGCAGTCGATGAACCACGCGACCGTGCGCAGGGCCTCCAGGGTCTTTTCGTCGGCATTGTCTATAAAGTCAAGGGCGGAGTGGTCGTGGACGGACTTGCAGACATAGTAGAGCTTGTCCTTTTCCCCGTCGTTGCCTTTGACGTGGCCGTCCTCATAGTCGAGCCAGGCGCTCATCGCATAGCAGCTCGAGAACAGCTCCGGGTGGCGCTGGGAATAGACGGTGCTGCCGCCGCCGCCCATCGAGAGGCCCATGACGGCGCGGTGCCCCTTGTCGCCGCCGGCGCGGTATTTCTGCTCCGCCGTGGGCATCAGCTCCTGGAAGAAGAAGTCTTCGTAGTTCCAGCCGGGCATGTTGAAATAGCCGTTCCAGACGGTGTGGGGGTCGGCGCCGCCGGCATTGGGCATGATTATGACCATCTCCACCGCTTCGCCGGTGCCGATCAGCTCGTCCGCGATGGCCTTGGCGGAAGCCCGCTTCGCCCAGTCGGTGTAGTCGCCGTGGAGCCCGTGGAGGAGATAGACGACGGGGTAGGTCTTCCCGGACTCATTGAAGCCGTCGGGGAGATAGACGTTGTATTTGACGGAAGCCTTGAGGATGTTGCTGTACAGGCTGTCGGTCACTATCCGCCCGGCATTCGCGCTGATGGCGGCGGTGAGGAGGGCGATGATTGCGAAGAAACGTTTCATGAAAGGGTAAGATTGTTTCTCCAAAGATAGTCAATAAAAAAGCCATCACAAGGGCTTGTGACGGTTCATATCCGTCTGGCTCCGTTCTGCGGAAGTCCTCTTGTAATTGTAAAGAAAATACTTTTGGTTGAGCCTTGTCTTGTCCCCGCCTTTTCACAAAATGCAAAAAATACTTCACGAAAAGTCAAAAGATCTCAGTCCAGGTATGTGTATTTTTGTGTACAGTCTATTGATCCATCTTAAATAAAAGACCGCGTTATGAATGTGAAAATGATTCCAGAATCCACCCGGGAACGCTATGTCGCTCCTGTCGCCGTCGTACTTGGCCTCATTTCGGGCGCCCTGTGCGAGTCGAGTTATGTGAGCGGGGAGATTCCTCCCGCTGAAACAGAATCATGGGGAATTATAAATTGATGCCGGCCATGAAAACGTTATTGAAACTGACGGCCGCCCTGACTTGCGCCAGCCTGGCCTTTTCCGCCTGCCAGAAAGAGGTGGCGGAATCCACGGAAGCATTCTCCCGGGAAACGGAGCGTGAATATGACATCGAATTCTCGGCCGGAGAGGTGGAAACCCGGGCGAGCGCCTTTACGACGCCCTCTTCCGGGAGTTATCCGGTCATCTGGAAGAACAACGAGGTCGCGTCGCTGAACCGGGTCGTCATAATGGCGAACAGCGCTGCCAAGAATAAAACTGCGGAAGTTGAGCCGTCTTCCGACGGCCGCACGGCGCGCTTCGTCCCGACCTCCAGCCTCAGTATCCCTTCGGCTTCCAACTATACCTTCTACCTGATGAGCCCGGCGTTAGCGTTCCGTTCCGCCTCGGACGGCACGACCTGCAATGTCGACTTCTTCGCCGAACAGACCCCCACGGCCACGTCGGTAGACGAACGCAGCCAGGTTCTGGTAGGCAAATCCGGCATGACCACGGAGGTGCCCTCATCCGTCAACTTCGGGATGTCGCACCTCTCCGCCTATCTGAGGCTGGGCCTGGCGAACTTGCAAAGCGTCGGCACGCTGCAGAAAGTCCAACTCATCAGCGACCAGACGATTTGCGGTACCTACCGATATGATTTCGCGGCCGAGACCTGTTCTTATTCAAAGAATGGCGGGAATGTCGTCACCGTCAACACCTCGAGGGCGAGTTCGATCTGGGTCGGGATGCCGCCGGTCGACATGGGCGGGCACAGCCTGACCTTCCGCGCGACCGGGACGGACAAAATCCTTGAGAAGACCGTCACGCTCGGCAGCGGGAAGAAGTTCCAGAGCGGGAAGATCGCAACCCTGACCGTCAATATGCAGAATGCGACGACGGTCGTCGTCCCGACCGGCGTATCGCTGGATAATACCACTCTGAATCTGGAGGTGGGCGAAACCGCCACGCTCACGGCGACGGTAACCCCCGCGTCGACCACCCACAAGGACCTCGCCTGGAGCTCTACGAAGCCCTCGATCGCCACGGTGAGCAGCACCGGCGTCGTAACTGCCGTTTCTCCAGGAACGGCCCGGATCGAGGTCGTCACCACCGACGGTGGAAGCGGAGACAACAACCACGTTGCTGCCTGCTTGGTGACCGTGACTCCGGCAAAGACCCCGACCGGCATCGAGATCACGACCAAGACCAGCAGTTCGGCCAGTTCTTATCAGTACTATGACGTAGGCTCCCTTCACATCACGCCGAACGGATCCTATTACCTGGATTATGTCGTCACCTACAGCGACGGATCCACGCGGACGAACGAAGGCGCCACCCTCTCTGTCACCAGTGGCTCCGGCGTGACGCTTTCCGGACGGCAGGTGAAGTGCACCACGTACGGGAAGACCGCAGTAGTCACCGTAGCGGCGGCATCGGACCCCAGCATCAAGGAGACCATCGAGGTCAGGACCTGGGCCGATCCGACCAAAGTGAATCTGTCGCATAGTAATCCACTGGACAACTACTATAAATCCAACAACCAGGAATTCCACTATATCTCCATAGACCCCCCGCAGGCCCGCCAGAAGTTCGTCGTCACAAAGAAAGAAGGCTGGGATGTGACCGCCACGGACACCCAGCTCTATATCACGGCTCCCAAACCGGCTCACGAGACGCTTGCGGACTATCGTGCGTTGGCGACGACGATCCGTGTGGCAGCCTGGCACAACGCGGGCATATACGAAGAGATCGACGCGCACGCCACGGCAATCAATGTCCAAGGCGTGAAGATCTTTGACTATATCGCCTACGATTCAACGAGAGACCGCTATCGTGTGATCGACGGCGGCTTGCGGAACCTGATTGAAAACAGCAATTCCATCTACACGGATTTCGAGTGTGTCCCTGTTACGCCGACGCCGCCCAGCGGCTATAAGATCGTAGCGGTCGTGACGCGCAGTTATTTCGACAGGGTAGACTATCCTCACGCATATACGATCGCTTCCGATGAAAAGCTCCCCATGGTCATCAGTACCTCAAACACCGATAACACGCTTGTTTTTGGTTTCGCCGTCGGGTTGACGGATTTCAGCAGCGGCGCGACGGGCTTGAAATGGAGCGGAGATCACGACGACGTGTATAACACAAGTTATTGGACAAAAGAGATTGACGGCCATCCGATCTCTTTGGAATTCAGCAACACTCAACGATACAACGCGTTCGACCTCACGGTCGCAGCCATGCGTTACAATTCTTTCCGGGGATCGTCCCACCAGATCGCACTCATCAACTCGCTTGCAGTGTATTGGTCTTCGGTTGCCGAGGACAAGTATATCAAGACCAAGCTGAAAAGCAATAATAACGAAACCATCTCAATCAAGCCCTGGGTCTTACCGACGATAGATTTGTACTCAGACATACTGGGAAATACTTTCATACCGTCACAGTCTTCGTTCCTCGATGAGTTCAACAACCACATCGAGATAGCAGGGGGTACCCGCCTGTGGCAGTCCGCAGACTACTTGTATTGGACGATCAATTCGCCGAGTTCACGGTATGCCAACGGATTTGATGCCACGGGGAGCGTCCTTAAAGACAAAAATGCGATTGGCAGATTCCGGCCGTTCCTGGTTTTCTAGAGACTTAAGAATAGAACCATAAACAGAATGCAGGCTGGTGCGGTTTTCATCCCTCCAGCCTGCATTTCAGACGGTATCAGTATGCAAATACTGCCCGAGCCAGAAAACCGTTGTCGGGATAGTCGAAGAACATGTTTCGATCGAAACGATAACTCCACATATACCCGCCTTGGGAACTGGAATAATAGGCGGTTTCTTTCATAGCCGTGTTTCCACAGGCATTGTTGATCGCTGTAATGAACGCCCGTCCATTTCCATAGCCGCCCCAGTCCGCAACGCCCACCGGGTCGCTTGCGCTCGGTCCGTCACATAAACCCATGAACACGTAGCGCCAGTCCGTCACGGTAGGTAATCTCCATCCTTTAACCACTTCTCCGGTATAGGTGTTGGATGGCTTGTCGGTACCTCTTTGCACAAAATCGAGATACCTGGTACTTACGGCATTGGTGTCGTATATGTTGCCTCCAATCATAACGGGATGGTTGCCGGCGTAGGTGTTGGTGTAAGTAAGTGCGGACGCCATGCTCATGCCGCCATTATATACATCCTCCAGGGCCAGTGCAACGAATTTGTCGAAATAATGCCCGACGGCACCGACATAGGCGATCACGGCGCAGGACTCGTCTGTCCCTTCGGTCTGTTTGGTGGAAGTAATGCTGCCGTCCCTGTTCAAGAAGTGTCCTACTACCGGGACGCTCTTCACCATCTTCAGATTGATCGGATAGATGCTGTTGGATGCCAATGATTTCCCCGGGACGGTCTTTGAGTAGAGGTCCGTTTCGGAGGCGGCGGAGAAAAAGATGGTTGCGTCGTTAACAGGCCTCATAGCCACCCAAATGGCATCCAGCCCCGCAGGATTGACCCTATAGGTATTCGTGCCGTCGCTGACCAGGAAGGCACGGATTGAACCGGTGATATCGGAATCGTCGTCATTCTTGACGGAGAACTTCGCGATGGCAAACTGGTTGGTCAAGCCGGCGCTGATGGGCAACTCCGCTTCATCGGTCAAGGTGCCGTCGAACGTGCAGCAGTCCAAGGTGCTGGCGAGAGTGGCCAGGCTGCCGTCTTGTGCGGACAGTGCGTCAAAATTCACCGTTCCGTCATCGTTGGCCATTGTGGCGGGATAGATATACTTCACGGCACTGCCCGGCTTGGGGCTGGTCATCGACACGGAGAAGACTGCGTGTTTGCCGTCCGGGCCGATGTCCCCGGCTTCGAGCGCGTCGCTCACGGCCTTTTTTGTTTCGTCTCCGGTATTGATATACACTACGGCTATCCGGTCGCCTGCCGCGAAAGTCTTTACTCCGGCTTCACTCAGCGCACGGGAAGATACCCCGATGCTGACCGAAGCCGTAAGGGTTACGATGTTGTCGTCCTGCAGCGGCAGGTATCCTTCAGTCTCATCATTGAGCTTGGTGCAGCTGAATGTCAAGGCGCCCACTGATACAAATGCGGCGATACCCAGAAATCTCAGAATCTGTTTCATAGCTTTCTCCGTATTGTGGTTTAAGCCCAGTTCTGGACATCTTGTGTCGTATAGTCGTCCAGCACTGCGCTCTGGCAGATAACTCCTTCTTGCGCCATCTCTACCGCTTGTAGCGAAGGCGCCTCATAGATTGTCTTCTTGTTCGTTTCCATATCCCTGATATTGCCGCCCGGTGAATTCAATTTAGAAGTGCAACACACTTCAAAAATCAAAGCTAAATAATTGTTTGCAATAATCCAACGACGTCCTGTAACCCAGTGACTTACGGGGCCGGTGGTTAAGTTTCCATTCGATCTCGGCACGCATCTCATCGGTGAACTTCAGAGTAGAATCCAGCCCCATAAAATAAAAAAGCCATCACAAGGGGTTGTGACGGGTATATGGAGAGTTTTGCCTGTGAGATTGATCGTAGTCAATCAAGACATATGTTGTGTTTGCTTGTAGCGGGAGTGGGTCACGATCCCACGACCTCCGGATTATGAATCCGACGCTCTAACCAGCTGAGCTACCCCGCCATCATTCCGACTTTCTTGCGAAAGTCCCGGCCCGGCCGGCCGCCTGATGGCGGCTTTCATTGGGTTCAGGTCCTTCCGGAACTGTCTTGCTGTCAAAAAAACAACCGGACGCACCGGTTGCCGACTTGTTGAGATAGAAGGACTCGAACCCTCACTGACAGAGCCAGAATCTGTAGTGCTACCATTACACCATATCTCAATGTCATACCCCGCTCAAAACGGGACTGCAAAAGTACAACACTTTTAATTAATTGCAAAAAAAATCCGCCCTTTTGCCCGAAAAAGTTAAAAAGACGGCTCAGAGGGCGGTCAGCAGCGCCACGGCCCAGACTTCGCAGCCTTCGCCGCGGCCGACGAAGCCGAGGCGTTCGGTCGTGGTGGCTTTGACCGACACGCGGTCCACCCCGACCCCCATGACTTCAGCCAGGCACGCCCGCATCTGCGGGACATAGCGCCCGATCTTGGGCGCCTGCAGCGCGATCGTGACGTCCACGTTCGACACCGCGTACCCCTTTTCCGCGACCAGCGCGCAGACTTTCTGCAACAGCAACTTGCTGTCCACGCCCTTCCATTCCTCGGAAGTGTCGGGGAAATGATGCCCGATGTCGCCGAGAGCCAGCGCCCCCAGCAGGGCGTCGCAGAGCGCGTGGATGGCCACATCCCCGTCGCTGTGCGCGACGAATCCCTTGTCCGAGAGGATCTTCACGCCCCCGAGCCACATCGGGAGGCCCGTCTGGAGCGCGTGCACGTCATACCCCTGCCCTATCCTGATATCCATACGCCTTATGTTTTATTCGCCCACGATGGAGAGGATATACTTGCACTTGTCCGGGTTGCCCAGGGTCTTTCCCTTGTCGCAGGAAAGCTTGATGCAGTCGTGCCATTCACGGAGTTCCGTGATGCGGCCACGGGTGAGCTTGACGACAATGTTCATCGGCTTGACGCCGACGATGTCGCAGGTGATGTGCGTGCCGACGCCGTAGCTGTCCTGCACCCGACCCGCGCACATCTTGTGGATCTCGATGGCCTTGTCGATGTCCAGACCGTTGGAATAAACCACCTGCTTGGTCGCGGGGTCGATGCCCAGGGACTTGTACTTGGCGATGATCTTTTCGGTCTGCTCCGCTTCATCCCCGCTGTCCACACGCAGTCCCTTGTACATCATCGCCATGCGCTTAGAGAGGTTGTTGAAGAAGACCTTGTCGCCGAAGCAGTCGTAGAGGTAGATGCCGTTGTCGCCGTCATAGACGTCGCTGAACTTGCGCATCACGTTGAAGTTGCATTCGAAGACGCCGCTGACGATTTCCTCGAAGGAAATGAGTTGATGGGACATCGTGCCGAGGCACTTGGTCCCGTGCTTCATCGCCAGCCAGACGTTGCTCGTGCCGGTGAAGGTGCCCGGCCACTGCCGGGAATTGTAGACTTCCTTCATAGCGCCGATCACCATGTCCTGGTGCTCGAAACTGAACCGCCGGCGCGTACCCATGTCGCCGAAGACGAGGCCGGCGCCGAAGATGCGCTCGGACTTCTCGACGGCCCGCTTGCGCTCCAGAACAGGGTCGTATTTCTCGAAATCGCCCTGCAGTTCGTGCATCAGCTCGGAAATCGTCGAGAGGATGGGCATCTCCCACATGATGGTGGAGAACCATTTCCCCCGGACCGTGATGTCCAAATGCCCCGCTTCGTCCTGGCTGATGCTGACTTCCTTGGGATTGAAACGGTAGCCCTTCAGGAAGGTAAAGTACCACAGGGGCAGGAAGTAGCAGGCGTCACGCATGTAGTCGGCCTCCTCCTGGGTGCACACGACCTCGGCCATGTGGTCAAGCTGCTCCCGGAGCAATTTGTCAAAGCCCTTGGGGTAGCAGGTGCCGTTGCGGTCGAAGAAAGTGTATTCCACTTCCGCGCGGGGGTATTTCATCAAGATGTAATACTGACAGGTGAAGGTGTACAGGTCGTTGTCCGTGAAATGGGTGACGATGGGTCTCATGGTCGGTTTTGTTTCAGTTGACTACGGCAAAGTTAATGATTCTTGGGGAGATTCGCCAAGCACCTTCAGGATTTCCATCCCATACTTCTTCCAGAGTTCCGGACCGAAACCCCAGACCTCGAGCAGCTGCGCCCGGGAGTCGGGCTTGGCGTCGGCGATGCCCAGGAGGGTTTTCTGATGCAGGATGTGAAAGGCGGGGACGCCCAGTTCCTTGGCCTTCTCCCGGCGCCAGGCGATGAGCTTCTCCACGAGTTCCGGGTGGCGGTTGTCGTTGTAGACGTCGCGGGTCTCGACGGGTTTCGGCCGGACGGCTTTCCGGGGCTTCTTCCCGTCCTCCAGCATCGCCGCCAGGCGCACGCTGCGGTAAGCCTGGGCGTCGAAACCTTCCGTCTGCACCTCCCGGAGCGTATCCTGATGGATTTGCAACTGGGGCAGGATCTCGGTTCCGAGGTTCTTGATGCGTTTCTTCACCTCGGCGTTGTCTATTTCCACGGACAGGATCTTCTCCAGCTCGAGGCCTTCCACGAGGGGCAGGAAGTATTCGCAGGCCTTCGAGATGCGTTCCGCCCGACGGGTCGGATCGTTGCGCAGGGACTGCAGCTGACGCCGGAACCGGGCGGCCACGTCCTCCATTTCCACGAGCGTATTCGCCATCGTCTCCAGTTTCTCCGTCAGCGCTGAATAGGTCCCCGGGAGCGCCGAATCCTTCCAGACCTTCCGGAGCGAAAGGACCAGGCGCCGGAGTTCCTCAAAGTCGAAGCACGCGCAGACCTGCTCCATCTCAAAGTCTTTCCGGCAACGGTCCAGCGCCCCTTCCACCTCGGTCGGAGAGGGGAAAGATGCATTGAACGCCGCCACGTCGGCATCCGAAAGCAGGAGGGAGGGGCTGATCGGCGTCATCAGGGAAATGCCTTCCAGCGACCGGCAGCGGGACAGCGCCACGTAGACCTGCCCGAAGGCAAAAGCGGCGCCGGCGTCGATGACTACATGGTCGAAGGTCAGGCCCTGGCTCTTGTGGATGGTCACCGCCCAGGCGGGGCGCAGGGGGAATTGGCGGAAGACGCCCTTGATCTCCTGCTCGATTTCGCCGGATTCGGGATTCAAGGCATAATTGAGGTTCTCCCAGTCGACGCGCTCCAGGTCGATGTCCGCGCCGTCGTCATCCGTCACGACGATGGATGCCGCCTCAAAGGATTTCACCGTTCCCAGTTTTCCGTTGTAGAAGCGCCCGTCGGCGTCATTCCGGATGAACATCACGCGGGCGCCTTCCTTCAGGGAGAGCTCCACGGCGGCCGGATAGAGGCTTTCCGGGTATTCGCCTTCGATCTCCGCTTCGAAGACCTGCATTTCGCCGGGAAGGGCGTCCATCCTCCGCGCATTGATGCCGTCGGCCTGGGCGTTGTGGGTCGTGAGCCGGATCCAGTCGTCGCCGGCTGGGGCTCCCACGCGGGCGTTCAGGCGCCGGAGCGACTGCGGATCCAGGCGCGCGTCCCGCACGGCGTTGAGGATTTCGATGAATGCGGCATCTTCCTGGCGGTGGATCGTTTCCAGCTCGATGGTTACGAACGGCAGCTTCCGTAGGGCCTTGCTGTGGAAGAAGTAGGGCGAAGGATACACGCGGCTGAGGTAGGGCCGCTCGGCTTCTGTCACGACCGGGGAAAGCTGCCGCGCGTCCCCGATCATCAGCAGCTGGACGCCGCCGAAGGGCTTGGAGGAGCGGCGGTAACGGCGGAGGGTCGCATCCACGGCGTCCATCAGGTCGGCCCGGACCATCGAGATCTCGTCGATGATGAGCAGATCCAGGGTACGGATGATCTTGACCTTCTCTTTCTTGAGTTTCCGCAGGTGCTCGGGCATCTGGTACTCCGTCTTGAGCTCCGGGACGTCCGGAAGATAGGGACAGAGCGGCAGGGAAAAGAAGGAATGGATGGTGCTGCCCCGCGCGTTCACGGCGGCGACGCCGGTCGGCGCCAGCACCACGCAGCGTTTCGAGGTCTGCTCCACGATGTAGCGAAGGAACGTCGTCTTGCCCGTCCCCGCCTTGCCCGTGAGGAACACAGACACGGAGGTCTCCTCCACATATTTTTCCGCCAGGTCGAACTGACTGTCCCGGATGATCGCTTCCATATCGCAAAGATACGGCAGATAAAGATTACAAACGGAAAGAAACATAAAAATCTGTGATCTCAATGGAACATTTTCTGCGCCATTGAGATCACTCGGGCCGGTGAAGAGGAGGTGGCAGCCCCGGAAACGGGGTTCGTAAAAAATCACTATCTTCGTCGGACGGACCAAAAGTCCATTGTTAACACAGAAGGTATGAAAAGACTTTCCATACACCTGAAAGATTATCACAAAGCCCTTTGCCTCACGGCTTTCCTGATCCTTTCCGTCTTCTCCGGATTCCGGACGACGGCGCAGATCCGGCTGCCGGCGTATGACAGCCGGATCAACCCGGAGCTGCTGGACGCGTGGGCGGAAAGGCCGGGCTACAACAACGGCCGCTGGAGCGCGCAGTGGATCACAAGCCCGGAGGCGGACCCGGACTACGGCGTGTATTTCTTCCGCAAGAGCCTGACCCTCAGCGAGAAGCCGGAGCAGTTCATCGTCCACGTCTCCGCGGACAATCGATATAAATTGTACGTCAACGGCACCCAGGTCTCGCTCGGTCCCGCCAAGGGCGACGTGCGCAACTGGAGTTTCGATACGGTCGATATCGCTCCCTGGCTCCACGCGGGTGAGAATCTCGTCGCCGCCGTGGTCTGGAACTTCGCGGACCAGCGGCCGGTCGCGCTGATGAGTCTGGGAAAGGCCGGATTCCTCCTCCAGGGCAACACGGAAGCGGAGCGCGTGCTGGATACGGATGCCAGCTGGGAATCGCTCAAAACGGACGCCTACAGTCCGGAGCCCGTTCAGGTCCGGGGTTATTACGCCGCCGGCTGCACCGACCGGGTGGACGGCACCCGATACCCCTGGGGCTGGGAAAAACCGGCCTCTCCCAGCGACACGACTGCATTCGTGGACAGTTGTTGGTTTGCCGCAAAACCCCTCGGCAAGGCAGCCCTGAAAGGCGCGGGCAACTATCATCTCTGGTACCTGGTCCCCCGCCCCATTCCCCCGATGGAAACCCGGCCCCTGCCCCTGACGCCGCGCCTGAACGGGACGACGATTCCCGCCGGGCACACCCTGGAATTCCTCATTGACAACCACGAACTCACAACCGGCTACCCCCGCCTGTATTTCAGTGGCGGAGCGGGCGCCGAAATAACCCTGGGCTATGCCGAGGCCCTCTTCGAGCAGGAGAAAGGCTGGGCTAAGGGGAACCGGAACGAGACAAGCGGCAAGATCTTCGCCGGTTATCAGGACGTAATTATCGCAGACGGAGGCGCGGACCGCAGTTTCGAGCCCCTCTGGTGGCGCACCTGGCGTTACCTCAGGATGACCGTCCAGACCCGGGACGAACCCCTGACCCTCGACTCCCTGACCGCCGTATCCTCGATGTACCCCTTCGAACGCGAGATCACCTTCGAGGCCCCGACGGAACCGTCCTTGCAGAAGATGCTCGACATCGGATGGCGCACCGCCCGCCTCTGCGCGCATGAAACCTATATGGACTGCCCCTATTACGAGCAGCTCCAGTACCTGGGAGATACCCGCATCCAGGCCCTGGTTACCCTGTTCAACAGTGCCGACGACCGTCTGGTGAAGAATTTCCTGCACCTGGCCGATATTTCCCGCAGTGCCGACGGCATTACCAAGAGCCGTTATCCCACCACCATCCCTCAGCACATCCAGCCCTATGCGCTGAGCTACGTCTATGCCCTGCACGATTATATGATGTACGGCAAGGACACCCAGTATGTGATGGACCTGCTGCCCGGTGCCGAGCAGATTATGAACTATTACACCCGCTACCAGCTGCCTGACGGTCGCGTGAAGAACCTTCCTGGCTGGAACTTCTCCGACTGGGTGAACGACCGGCCCGAAAGCTGGCACAGCGGCGTGATGCTGAGAGGGGCCGATGGCTGCACCAGCGTGATGGACCTGCAATACCTGTATGCGCTCCAGCTTATGTCCCATATGGAAGAGGTGAGGGGCAATACCTGGCTGGCCGGGGAGTACAAGGCCCGGGCCGGGCGTCTGGCCGAAGGCGTGAAAAAGGCCTATTGGAATACGGAGAAAGGGCTTTTTGCCAACACGGCCGAACAGGACTGCTACAGTCAGCACAGCAACGCCCTGGCCATCCTCTGCGGCATTGTGGAAGATCCCAAGGCTATGGTGAAGAAACTCCAGGCCGATGAATCCCTGGCCCAGTGCACCATCTATTATAAGTATTATCTGCACGAGGCCTATGTAAAAGCCGGCTTTGGAAACGACTACCTGAACTGGCTGGACACCTGGCGGGAGAACATGGCCATGGGCCTCACCACCTGGGGTGAAGACGCCAACGTGTACGGCACCCGTTCCGACTGCCATGCCTGGGGTGCCAGCCCCAATATTGAGTTCTACCGCACGGTACTGGGCATCGATTCCGACGCCGTGGCTTTCAAACGCGTACGCATAGAACCCCACCTTGGCGATTTGAAGGAGATTGGCGGCACCATCCCGCACCCTTCCGGTTCCATCACCGTCCATTACAAGGTGAAGGGAAAGGGCCTGCAGGCACAGATCGAATTGCCCCAGGGAGTAAGCGGCGTGTTTGTGTGGATGGGTAAGGAACGGCCCCTGCAGGAAGGCATAAACCAGCTCCGCCTATAAACCCCGTGGGAGTAAGAATCAGAGAATCAAATACTTAAGCAATTACCCCTGGGCGAATCTGCCCAGGGGTAATCATTTAAGTATCTGTGAGCCAGGGAGTTTCCTCCACGGCAGTTCTTACTGCTTCAGCAGAACGCGGTGGGCGGGAACTTCGGAGGCTTCCGCATCGGCCTCTGCCGTGCAGCGGATGTCGCGGGAAGAAGCGCCGAACTGGAAGCAATAGGTTCCGGCATCCACCTTCCAGGCCGATGCTTTCTCGTCGAAGGAGGCCAGCTCGGAGGTAGGGAAGGTGAGGGTGAGCACCTGGGACTCGCCGGGGGCCAGTTTGCCGGTCTTGGCAAAGGCCTTGAGTTCCTTGGCGGGCTTGTCCAGCAGGGCGTTCTCGGGGGCGGTTACATACAACTGGACCACTTCCTTACCGGCCACGTCACCGATGTTCTTCACGCTGACGGTGGCGGTGATGGTCTTGCCGTCATTCTGCACGGTGGGCT
>JAEEGG010019917.1_pt1 | contig 13471 bp, 15 predicted proteins | sample 9134161 | NCBI WGS metagenome assembly JAEEGG01 (sample SAMN16246543, study PRJNA631951) | gut metagenome | biome: gut microbiome; feature: rumen; material: CR-attached | host: Bos | place: Iran: Karaj | collected 2018-10 | reverse complement strand
CTGTTCCAGCATACAACAAGAACCACAAGAAAGAAGAGTGTGTGGGCTATATCCTGACCATCGACGGCAAAACTCTCTATTTATCTGGCGACACATCCACCACCGATGCAATGCCTGGCTTCAAGGATCGTAAGCTTGATTACGCATTCCTCTGCATGGACGGCAAGTACAACATGGGACCGGAGGAGGCCACCGAATGCGCCAAGATGATTGGTGCCAAGCATTCTGTACCATATCACATGGCTCCGGGCAAGCTGTTCGACGAGGAGACTGCAAAGAAGCTTAAGGTTGATTCCTTGCTGATAGTCCCGGCAGGAAGCAAAATAGAGTTATAAAAAATCCTCTTGACTTTAGCCGTTCGGCTAAATTATAATGCTTTTATAAGAAATAAGCCGTTCGGCTAAGAGGATGTATGAAGATAACAGATTCAAAGACATTGGGTGCAGCTATACGGGCTCGCCGGAAAGAGCTGCATTATACTCAAGAGAATATCTTTGCTAACACAGGATACAGCATAAGCTTCCTGTCTGACCTGGAGAATGGAAAGCCCACTGCCGAGATAGGCAAAACTCTTGATGTGATCAATTTGCTGGGACTTGATATCTTGGTTGAGCCGAGAGGGTAGGTGATTGATCGAGCTTTCAGTTAAGATAGAAATTGACGGAATATTTATAGAAGTCGGGGCCATTACAGGCAAGACCCATCATGATGCTGTTTTTGCATATAGTGATGAATATCTGGGCAATCCTATCAGCCGCCCTATATCCTTAGGTCTTCCGCTTGTGAAGAAGGTGTTTGATCCGGCTTCCACAAGGACTTTCTTTGAGGGACTTCTGCCCGAGGGCTTTATCAGGCAAAGTGTTGCATCTGCGCTTCGGGCGGCTCCCGATGATTATATTACTATTTTAAAAGAACTTGGAAGCGAATGTCTTGGTGCGATCAAAATAACTGATACCGCAAAAAGGCCAGTAAAATCAGATTACAGACCTTTATCGCTCACGGCTATAAAAGCTCTTGCGAAAGAGGGCGCCACAAGATCTGCAGCCCTGCTGGTAAAAGCCCATCTGTCCTTGACAGGGGCATCTGGAAAAGTGGGCCTCTACTATGATGAAGATTCTGGTAAATGGTACTTGCCGAAAGGGGATGCTCCAAGTACACATATTGTAAAGCAGAGCCATGTCAGGCTTGAGAATATAGTGATCAATGAGCAGCTGTGCCTCCTGACAGCCGGAAGGCTTGGCATCAGGACGCCAGATAGTTTTATTGTTGAGACTGGCTCTAATACAGATGACAATGTTCTTTTTGCGACAAGACGGTATGACCGGCTGATCAATAGTGGAACAAGAATAATAAATGGATTGCGTGCTCCTTTCAGGCTTCATCAGGAGGATTTCGCCCAGGCGCTGGGAATCCCGGCTGTACAGAAATATGAACATGCAGGAGGGGACTATCTGAAAAGAATGTTCAACATGATCCGCTCGTTTTCTGCCAACCCTTTAGAGGACCAGCTGGCCTTGTGGAAGATATGTGTTTTCAATTTTCTGGTTGGAAATACAGACAATCATATTAAAAACATTTCAGTGGTTTACAGCAGCGATTTAAAGACAATACGTCTTGCACCAGCCTATGACATAATCAGCACAAGAATCTACAAGAACAGCTCAGAGGACATGTCCCTTGGTATCAATGGGAAATATCGCATAAGGACAATAGGCCGGGAAGATTTTGAGTTTGAGGCAAAGCATGTCGGCTTGGGAAGAATAGTGGCTATGAATATCTTTGATGAACTGAATGACGGGTTTGTTCCGATGTTGAGAGAAGCATCCGAGGAACTCGCGGACAAAGGCTTTGATCAGGCTTCAGTGCTGGCAAAAAAGATAATCAAATACAGTACAAAATAGCTTATTTCTCTGCTTCTGCCAGCTGCTTGCAGAAAGCCTGGTCAAAACCGGCAGAGGCCTGCCTGCCGGAAATCACAATAGGGGTCTTCAAGAGCAGCTGATCCTCAAGCAGCTCCTGTGGTGTGTCAAAATCCATGTAGGCCATGCCACGTTTTTTGTACTCTTTGGATTCTGTATCCAGCAAGGTGTCTGGCTTCAAGAGTTTAAAAATGTTCTCCAGTTCTCCAGCGGTAAGCTCGCGTTCATCCATGTTCTGGAATTGCACCTTTATACCACGCTCTTTGAAGAACCGGAGAGCCTTCTTTGTGTCATTGCATTTGTTTCGACCGATAATGCGTATCATGTCGGAATCAGCTTTTTATGGTTTCCGACAGGCTGGATACCAGGCCGGTCATGCTCTGGATCTCAGAAGGAATGATGATCTTGGTGGACTTGCCGTCTGCCACCTTCTCAAAAGCCTCCAGGCTGCGAAGTTTGATGACTGCCTCGTCCAGCTGCGCTTCCTTGAGCATCTTGATTCCCTCTGCTTTAGCATTCTGTACTTCCAGGATAGCCTTTGCTTCTCCCTCTGCCTTCTTGATTGCGGCCTCTTTCTCAGCCTCGGCATTTAGGATTCTGGAAGCTTTCTCGGCCTCTGCCTCAAGAATCATGGCCTGTTTCTTTCCCTCGGCCTCAAGGATTGCGCTCTGCTTGTGACCCTCGGCGATAAGAATCTGCTCCCGGCGCTCACGCTCTGCCCGCATCTGCTTTTCCAGTGCGTCACTGATGGCATCTGGCGGAATAATGTTCTTAACCTCTACGCGGTTCACCTTTATACCCCATGGGTCGGTGGCCTCGTCCAGGATGCTCCGCATCTTGCTGTTGATGACATCGCGGCTGGTGAGAGTCTGGTCCAGCTCAAGTTCTCCGATAATGTTACGGAGAGTGGTGGCAGAAAGATTCTCCAGCGCATTGATAGGCTGCTCAACTCCATAGGTATACAGCTTGGGGTCTGAAATCTGGAAGTAAACCACGGTATCAATTTCCATGGTGACATTATCCTTGGTGATTACCGGCTGAGGCGGGAAGTCCAGCACCTTCTCCTTGAGGGAAACAGGTGGCAGGCAGCTGTCGATGAATGGAACTTTCACATGAATTCCTACTCCCCAGGTCTTGAGATATGTTCCAAGCCGCTCAATGACAACAGCCTGAGACTGTGGGACAATCCTGATATTCTTAAGAATAAGAATGATTGCAACTAAAAGCAGTGCAATCCAAACATAGAAAAAACCGAAAGAAGTGTCCATATCTGTTAATCCTCCTTAACTTTCTGAACTACAAGGGTGTTTCCCTTTACACTTTTGACTATGCAGATGTCCCCGGAGGCAAGTGGCTCCTCATCGGTAGATTCCGCATTCCATACAACACCGTTCTGTGCCTTGACTGTCCCTTTCTGGAACTGGCTAATAGGCTCAATAACCTTCATCTTTGTTCCTTCTATGGATTCGGTGTTCATCTTGTTCTTCCCAAGTTTAAGCTTTTTTACAAAGAATGGGCGTGTGAACAGCATCAGAACAACGCTTATCAGCAGGAAAATCAGCAGCTGCCACTTGAAGGGCATCTCTGTCCTGGAGAGAAATATCATAATCAGAGCACTGATACCGCACCAGATAGATACCAGGGCGATAGTCATAGCCTCAATTATCACCATGATGACAAATACTGCCAGCCAGAACCAGAATAGATTGCTCATGATAAATTCAATCATAACTGACCTCCTTTTTAATAAATATAGCACAAACCTGTGTCAAATAATGCTACAAAGATAAAAAATTAATCATTTTTATCAAAATAATGCAGGATAACCGGCCAAGTGCTATTATATGGATCAAAATAATTAACTAGCGATCTATCAAATGGCCTAGTATCATCAATTGAATAAATATCCATTTTGGCAGGGGAAGTGACGATGCACTCCTCAATAGTTTTTCCCTCGTAAAGCCCATCCCAAGTCAGATCCCAACCAGCTGAATCACCAACAATAAAAAGCAGCTTGGAATGGAAAAAAGGAATGATTTCTTTTTCAAAATGAGCGATTGCATTTTTTAGAACTAGTAAACTTTCTCTGGTATGTTTTATGAAAAACTCATCAAGAAAAGCATACATGCTTGCATAAGCAGGAACATACGGAAAACCGCTGACATTCACATATGTCTCCATCACATCAATATAAATGGTTATATTGGGTATGAATTTGGTCGATTTAAAATGCTTCCTAATATATATCGCCCCTTCTGAGACAGTCATCATATAATCTGAGAAATTGTTGTCGTCAAAATCATCAACCCTAATAAGATTCCGGCCAGCAGCCTTATATCTTCTGATCAGCTCGTCCGCTCTCTCATCCATTGTCATATTGGGCATGTCATGGTCAAAAAGATATAATGCAGAAACACCCATAGTTTTCTCCTTGCTGTAATTTTACCCCCATACTGTGTCAAATAATGCTACTTTATGCCAAATTTTATTACATTTCTTCATCAAAGCTTAAAAAATTAAGATGATTATAGAGACAATCTCCTTTAAATCCTAAGCCTCTGTCATATTTTTCATCGTGTCCATCTTTGTAAAATATTTTTAAAAATGCTTCACTATCATCAACCCAACGCTCAACTTCAGTCATTTCGGTAGAAAGGAAATCTGCAATTTCTAAATATTTTTGTTTCATCAGGTCCGGCCCAATGTTCTTTTCTGTCTTAAGATTAACTTTTTTCCTGCAAAGAATACGCTTGCACTTGATGATTCTGCCATCCGGATAAAATTTTATCTCGGTATGATTAAGGGGAGGTTCATTCCAATAGATATATGTCTTCCAAACAAATTTCATATAGGCAATTTGTTCCGCATCAATCATCTTATTTTCCATATTATCAATTTTACCCAGCTGGTGTGTCAAATAATGCTACAGGTGAAAATTTTTTATAAGAAGTTTTATATTGACCTGGTTTTGAGGATGATTTATTATTTTTGTATTGGTTGAGGTTGTGGAATCGGGCCGGTGGTAATAATACGACCCCCACAACTTCATTTTTTTTATTTCACTAATAAAAAAGCTCTTGGACGTGTTCAAGACCGTCACTGAAGACGGCACGTCACAAAGAGCTTACTAATCATAATTACATGGTATTTGGCAGTTGTCAACATTATTCTTTAGGTGAAAAAAAAATGGGAGGGAGCTCAGTCTGGACTCCTTCCCGGGAAGCCGAGACTTTCGTCTCCGCTTAATTTAATTATATTCTAGCCACGATGAATTGTCAATTTTTTTATTTCACCAGTTCTTGATACAGTTTGAACAGTTCAGCAACACACTCACTCTCGGTCATAGTGCGGTAATCGAAACCGTAAGCCTGCATTACAGCCTTGTCGTTAGCCTGATGTGCTTTGCGGAGTTCTGGTGGCATTGCGGCCCGCAGGGAGCACACTCTGCCGAGGGTGGGGACTACAAGCAGGGGTACCTTATTGCTGGCTATATAAGCATTTACAAAGTTTTTGAAATTTTTTGAGCAAAAATTGAAGCAAAACGAATTTTTTTTCAGTAACAAAGGTATGGAAAAACAAATTTTTATTTTATCTGAAAAAGAAAGAAGAGAGAAAAAGATTTCTCTGGAAGCTCTTATACCAGTAGAAGCAATGCCTTTAGAATTGGTGCCTGAAATATTCTATAACCCTAGTGAGAAAAACAATGAAATATTAAAGAAACGTATAGAATGGGCTTTTAGCCAGGTAAAAAGAAAGATTATTTCTACGTCAATAGGAAAAATATCAATAACAAAACGAGGCATAAGAGATTCTTTAAGAAAAGGGGTGAATAAATACAAAGCTGGTCTTTATTCATGTTTGGACAAGTTGATTGAAATATCAGTTCACCTTTTCACAAATACTGATAGCAATGGAAAGCGTCAGTTCATTTTAGGAAGCAAGTACAACAGGGGAGGAAAAATTGCATATGTTGGAATTGTAGTAAAAGAAGACATCAAGGGCAAAAAATATTATTCACATACCATTTATGAAAAAAATGGCTGGAGGCCACAGGCGGTGTCTGAAAAAACAGACGGTGCCAAAAAGCTACATCCAGCTACAAAAAGTATACTTCACGAAATACTATCTGTCAACAATAATCTTGGGAGGCATGAATGAACATACTATCGCTGATCTTTGACCAAAGTTGCCTGCTGTGCGGCACATCCGACCCATTCTCCGAGAAGTACGGGCTGTGCCGGCGCTGCGCATTCCCGCTCCTGTTCCACCGGGAGCAGGGGCCGCTGTGCCGTGTCTGCGGCCGCCCCTTGATATCGGAGGAGGGCATATGCATGAGGTGCCGGAACGAGGACTATAACTTTAATACAAACCACTACTTTTGGGACTACGAGGGGGTGGCCAAGACTGTTATTGGCCTATACAAGTTCAAGGGGCAGCGCCGCATAGGCCGCTTCCTTGCGCTGGCAGTGTACCGGTATCTCCGCCGGCAGCGCCTTGCGGATGTGCTCCTGGTTCCAGCCCCCTGCAGCCCGGCGCGGCTTAAGAAGACGGGGTACAACCACATGGCAGCGCTGTGCCGGGCCTTGAAAGGGATGCATGGCATCCCTTTTGCCGACGTGTTACGGCGGCGCAGGGGGCGCCAGCTGAAGAAGCTGGGCAAGCAGGAGCGCAAGGAAGAGCTGGTGGACAAGCTTTACATGCGGCCCCGGGATGCCCGTAAGTTCAGGGCTCTTGCCCAGGGAAAGCACATCATCCTGCTGGACGATGTCTTCACCACAGGAACCACAGCCTCGGCCTGCGCCGGTATCCTTAAGCTGAACGGCTGTGAAAGTGCAGATATAATCACATTTGCTCTTGATTAATTTTTACTTTTTATCTATTATCAAAGTAACTTTTAATATTTTAGGTATTAAAGGAGCCGTAAAAGCGGCTCCTTTTTTTGTAGGTTTTTTATGGAATTTGCAGATAAGAATGGAACTTATTACCAGCTGCTCTCCCCAGTGGTGGAGGGGCTTGGCTTCTCTATCGTGGAGCTTTCTGCCGCAAACCGGCAGGACGGTATCCACATAAGCCTGGTCATCTATTCACCCGCAGGAGTTACGGTAAAAGACTGCGAGAAGGTTCACCGCCTGGCCGCAGCCCGCGCCGAGGTGGCCTCTGATACCCGGGATGTCTACTTCGAGGTCTCATCCCCAGGAATCAGCCGGAACTTCAAGCATGCTGATGAGTTTGCGGTGTTCACAGGACACAAAGTCAAAATCCTGTGCGATGGAGAAAGTGAATGGGTGCACGGCTGCATCATTTCGGCCGATGCGCAGAACGTAACTATAGAAACAATAGAAAAAACCGGGAAGAAGATCCCTTACAGCCAGATCAAGAAGGCTAAACTGGACTTTTCCTGGGAGGAGGCATGAAGATATGGCATCTGGATTAGCTGAAGCTATTAAGCTTTACGAAGAGGAAAAGGGTATTTCCCACGAGCTTGCACTTAAGACAATCGAAGATACAATGCTTGCGGCATACAAGAAGAAATTCGGTTCCACCGAAGGTGTGGAGGTCAAGTTCAGCGATGACGAGAACGAAGTATATCTTCAGGTCAAGAAGGAAATTGTTGATGATGTAGTTGATGATGCAACTCAGATTGACATTGATGATGCCAGAGAGAATTATGGCATGACCGACTGCGAGATCGGCGACGAGCTCCTTATCGACATCGACCCAAGCACATTCCGCCGTATGGATGTCCAGAGCGCCCAGCAGCGTATAAACCAGCGGAGCAAGGCTATCAAGGATGACAAAATCTACTCCGAGTTCATCGACAAGGTGGGCGAGATGATCGTAGGCTACTGTCAGCGGGAACACAACGGAAACATCTTTGTGGACCTGGGAAAGACCGAAGGAATCCTTCCTAAGCGGTATCAGTCTCCAAGAGAAGTGTACCACGCCAACGACCGTATCAAAGCCTATGTTTACGAAGTTAAGAAAGATGAGAACGGACTCAGCATAGTCCTTTCCAGAACCCATACAGAATTTGTCAAAAAGCTTTTCGAGCTTGAGGTTCCAGAGATTGCAGACAAGACAATCGAGATCTTCAAGATTGTCAGGGAGCCAGGTTACCGTGTTAAGATGTCTGTTTATACACACCGTGACGATATTGACCCGGTAGGTGCCTGTGTAGGACTCCGGGGAGCCCGTATCCAGGCTGTTGTCCGCGAGATGGAAGGGGAGAAGATAGATGTCCTCAAATACGACACCGACCCTACAGTTTACATCAAAAACGCCCTTTCTCCTGCCGAGGTTCAGCAGGTATACATCCTGGACGAGGCAAAGCGACAGGCCCTTGCAGTTGTAAGCGACAGCCAGCTTTCTCTTGCCATCGGAAAACAGGGACTTAACGTGCGGCTCGCAAACCGCCTGGTGGACTGGAACATCGATGTTAAGACCGAATCCCAGTTCCAGGAGATGGATATCTTCGAGACCAAGAAGGCTGTCTCCAACCTGTTCGGCGAGAGCGAGGAGCAGGAAGAGATCACCAAGCTTTCCGAGCTTCCTGACATTCCTGAGCGCATTGTCACTCTGCTGGCCGACAACGGCATTGTTGATATCGAGACCTTCATCAGCATGAGCGAGTCCAAGCTTCTTGAGATTCCTGGCTTCACCAAAGATGACTTCGAACTTGTCAAATCCATCATCGAGGAGAATGTGGAGATCACAGATGAGGATATCGAGCCTCTGGAAGATGAAGAGGGCGAAGCTGCCGAAGAGCCTGAAGAGGAGAAGGAATACTACGAGTGTCCTGAATGTGGAGCGCTTGTCACCGAAGATATGGATCACTGCCCGAACTGCCATGTAGAACTCAGCTTCGAGGAAGAGGATGAGGATACAGCCGAGGAAGAAGGCGAAGAAGAGACCGACGATAGCGAAGAAGAAGATAAATAAAGAGGTTTAAGGAATATATGTCTGAAGAATTGGATAAGAAAGAAAAACCCAGGGCAACTTTGATCAAACAGCCGAAACACGAGGTTGTGGTTGAGAAACCGGAACCAGTGGCAGCCGAGGCTGAGCAGAAGAAGAAAAAAGTTGTAGTAAAAAAGAAAAAGGTTATTGCAAAGAAGCCAGCCGCCCCTGCAGAGACAAATGCTCCCGCAGCATCTCCGGCACCAGCTCCTGCGCCTGAACCTAAGGCAGCACCTGCTGCTCCTGCCCCGGAGTCTCCAGCTCCTAAGGCAGATATTCCTGCATCTCCAAAACCAGAGAAACCAGCCGCCCCTGCAAAGGGAGAATGGAAAGGCCAGGGCGGTTTCAAGCCTAAGGGCGAGCGAACCGAAGGCCAGAGCGGTTGGAAGGGTCAGCCCGGCGGCGGTTGGAAAGGCCAGCCTGGTGGCTTCAAACCTAAGGGAGAGCGTCCCGAAGGGCAGGGCGGCTGGAAGGGTCAGCCCGGCGGCGGTTGGAAAGGCCAGCCTGGTGGTTTCAAGCCTAAGGGAGAGCGTCCCGAGGGTCATGGCCAGGGCGGCTGGAAAGGCCAGCCCGGCGGCTTCAAGCCCCGGGGTGAATGGCAGGGCCAGCCTGGTGGCTTCAAACCTCGTGGCGAGCGCCCAGAAGGACAGGGCTTCAGACCGCGTCCAGAGGGAGCCGGCGGTGGATTCAGACCAAGGGGCGAAAGCTCTGAGATGCCACCGGAGATGACCGGCCGCACCACAGGCAAGAAATTCTTCAAGACCAAGAAAAAGACTGACTACCAGAAGACTCGCAAAGACAACATCGAAGAGATGGAGAAGAACTATCAGGTCAAGAAGAAGGATGTGCAGAAGGCAAATCCTGTTCCAAAAAGCATCGACATCATGGATGTCATCACTGTCGCCGAGCTGGCCAAGAAGCTCAACCTCAAGGCCTCCGACGTTATCACTAAGCTCATCGGAATGGGGCAGATGGTTACAATCAACCAGCAGATCGATGCCGACACAGCTACAATTCTTGCAGACGAATATGGCTGCAAGGTCAACATCGTATCTTTGTACGACCAGACCATAGTAGAAGGCGAGAAGGGTGACGATGCCGACATCGTTGAGCGCCCGCCTGTTGTAACAGTAATGGGCCATGTAGACCATGGTAAGACTAAACTTCTGGATGCAATCCGGTCAGCTAACGTGGCTGCCACCGAGTTCGGTGGAATTACCCAGCACATCGGTGCATACAAAGTTGAGATCAACGGCCGCAGCATCGTATTCCTGGATACTCCGGGTCATGAGGCATTCACCCAGATGCGTGCCCGTGGTGCTCACCTTACCGATATCGTAGTCCTGGTAGTAGCCGCCAACGACGGTGTCATGCCACAGACTATAGAGGCAATCAACCATGCCAAGGAAGCCAAGGTTCCAATCATAGTTGCAATCAACAAGATAGACCTTTACGAAGCCAATCCGGACCGCGTAAAACAGCAGCTTTCCGAGTACGGCCTTATCCCTGAGGAGTGGGGCGGCGACACTATCTACTGTCCTATCTCTGCTCTTAAGAAAGAAGGAATCGACAACCTGCTGGAGAACATCCTTATCGAGGCCGACATGTTGGAGCTCAAGGCCAATCCTAACTGCCGCGCAGAAGGAAAGATCATCGAGTCCAAAGTTGACCAGGGCCGCGGTATGGTATCCACAGTCCTTATCCAGCGCGGTACACTCAAGGTGGGCGATGCCTTTATCGCCGGCGTATATGCTGGAAAAGTAAGGGCTATGTTCAACGACCGCGGAAAGAAGATAGAGAGTGCAGGTCCTTCCACACCAGTTGAGATTCTGGGCTTCGAAGGACTGCCTAACGCAGGCGATCCATTCCAGGTAACCGAGTCTGAGAAGTATGCCCGCCAGATCGGCGAGAAACGGCAGGAGCTGGAGAGAATCGGCGCAGCCAAGAATGTCAAGAAAGTCACCCTGGAAAACCTTTATACTTCTATTCAGGAAGGCGAGGTTCAGGAACTCAAGGTCATCATCAAGGGCGATGTCCAGGGCTCTGTGGAGGCTCTCAAGAACACATTGGAAAAGCTTTCCACCAGCGAGATCCGTCTCCACACAATCCATGCATCTGTAGGTGCTATTGTGGAGAACGACGTAAACCTGGCCTCTGCATCCGATGCCATCATCATCGGTTTCAACGTGCGTCCTACTGCAAAGGCTGCACTCTTAGCAGAGCAGGAGAAGGTGGAAATCAAGCGGTATAACGTTATCTACCATGCCCAGGAGGACATCAAGGCAGCCATGGAAGGCATGCTGGCTCCTGAGCTCAAGGAAGAGCAGATCGGTACTGTTGAGGTCCGCGACACCTTCAAGGTGCCCAAGGTCGGTACTATTGCCGGTGCATACGTCACAGACGGAAGCGTCAAGCGCAACTCTGTATGCCGTGTATATCGTGACGATGTCGAGATCTTCAACGGAAAAATCTCCTCCCTCAAACGGTTCAAGGATGATGCCAAAGAGGTGGAGAAAGGCTTTGAGTGCGGTATCGGTCTTGAGAACTTCAACGATATCCAGGTTGGCGATATCATCGAGGTATACGAGATCAAAGAGATTGCCAGGAAGCTTTGAGGTATCAGAATGTCAGAATATAGACTTATGCGCATAGAAGGCGTTATACAGGAGATTATCAGCACTCTTATCCTTACCGGAAAGGTGAAGGACCACCGGGTAAGCAGGATGATCTCCATAAACCGGGTCAAGTGCGCTTCGGACCTGAGTGTGGCCAAGGTGTATGTCTCTGGCTTTGAGTCCGAGAAGGTGACCCGGCGGAGCGTGGAGGGGCTTAACAGCGCAGCTCCCTTTATCCAGGGTATTGTGGGAAAGAAGATTCAGACCCGCCTTACCCCGAAGCTCACCTTTGTTTATGACGATTCCATTAGAGAAGGCTTTGAGATCAACAAGAAAATTGAGGAAATCCTTTCTTGATTCCAAGTTTTGTCCTTTTGAATAAGGAAGCGGGCATCTCCTCCTTCCAGGCCATGAACCAGCTTAAGAAGGATATAGGCGACAAACGGGTGGGGCACTGCGGTACCCTGGACCCTTTTGCCGACGGCCTGCTGCTGGCCCTTACCGGGCGCATAACCAAGTTCATGACCTATATGGCCGACTTCGATAAAGTATACGAGGCAGTACTGCGCTTCGGTGAGGAGACTGATACACTGGACCCCACCGGCAAGGTGACAGCAGAAGGCCGCCCGCTGCCGGAGCTGGGTGCGGTGACAGAGGCAGCAGCCGCATTCCAGGGCGATATAATGCAGGTGCCTCCCTCCTTCTCGGCTGTCCATGTGGACGGCAAACGGGCCTACAAGCTGGCCCGGCGCGGGGCGGAGCTGGATATACCGGCCAAGAAGGTGACCATATACTCCTTCGAGATACTGGAGTACAAGGCGCCGGACCTGCGTTTCCGCGTGCGGTGCTCGGGAGGCACCTACATCCGGGCTATTGCCCGGGACCTGGCTGCCGTGTGTGGCACCGTGGGGTACCTGAAAGAGCTGCACCGCACCGCAATCGGCCCATTCCGGGTCGATGGAATCGAGCCTGGTACCTACAGGCTGCTGCCGGCAGCGGATGGTATGGGGCTTTGCGGTGTAGAAACCCAGGTTATGCAGCGCCTCGAGGCCGATATGCTTAAGGCGGGGCGCGAGTTTACAAAGAAGTTTTCTGCCAAGGTCTCCCCGTTCATAGAGGAGGGAAAGTACAAGGCCCTGTTTGACGAGGACGGGGATTTCTGCGCCATGGTCGGGAAACGGAGGGGCAGGCTCTATTATGAGTTTGCAGCAGGTGTGAATTGAACATATACAGCTGGAAAGAGTTTACAGAGGAAAAGCCTCTAGCCGGCATACCCTGTGCCATTACAATAGGGGTGTTCGACGGCATCCACAAAGGGCACATGGAGATACTGCGCCAGGTGCTTTCCCAGGGGGGTGGCATCCGTTCTGTAGTATTCACGTTCAGGGAGAACCCAGCCCTCTTCTTCGGGGGGCGCTTCAAGGGGGACATCTATACAGTGTCACAGAAGCTTTCGGCCCTGGAGGCACTGGGAACAGATGCCGTGGTACTGATTGACTTTTCCGCTGATTTTGTTAAACTATCAGGTAAGCAGTTCTTTTCTATATTAAGGGCGAACCTTATGCTGAGAAAAATTGCGGTAGGATATGATTTCAAATGCGGGTATCAGAACGATACCGATACATCTGTTATTATGTCCATGTTCGAAGGTTCCGATATAGATGTAAAGGTAGTGCCGGAGTACAGGTATTCAGGCGTGCCGGTAAAGAGCACCATGATCCGGACCTTCATCCAGGTGGGAGAGCTTAACATCCTCCCAAACCTTATGGAATTTGGATATTCCATAGATATCTCAGGCCATCGGGGCTCCATGCTCCGGTCTGATACAACACAGGTTTTACCGCCTGCCGGAAGCTACAGTCTGCAGCTTTACGACAGGGGAGAATATAGGAATGCCTCCATTACGGCTGGAGAGACGGCTGTGGGGTGGGAATTTATTTAATAAGGAGAAATGTATGTCTTTAACAAAAGAAGAAAAGC
>JAEEGG010019913.1_pt1 | contig 13472 bp, 9 predicted proteins | sample 9134161 | NCBI WGS metagenome assembly JAEEGG01 (sample SAMN16246543, study PRJNA631951) | gut metagenome | biome: gut microbiome; feature: rumen; material: CR-attached | host: Bos | place: Iran: Karaj | collected 2018-10 | reverse complement strand
ACATGGCCCGCGCGTACGTGGACGGTTTCCAGACCACGGAAGGCTCCGCCGACGGCTGGGGCGCGCAGAGCGTCAACGCGATGATCAAGCACTGGCCCTCCGGCGGCCCGGAAGAGGGCGGCCGCGACGCCCACTATAATTATGGCAAATATGCCGTCTATCCGGGAGGCAACTTCGAGACGCACCTGCGTCCCTTCACCGAAGGTGCGATGCACCTGGAGGGCGGCACCGGCAGCGCCACCGCAGTGATGCCCTACTACACCATCTCCTACGGGGTCGACCCCTCCGGCAAGAACGTCGGCAACAGCTACAACCACTACATCATATCCGACCTGCTCCGCGGCCGTTTCGGCTACGACGGCGTGGTCTGCACCGACTGGGGCATCACCGGAGACAACCGCGCCATCGAGTCTTTCGACGGCAAATGCTGGGGCGTGGAGGAGCTGAGCGTGGCAGAGCGCCACTATGAGGTCATCAAGGCCGGCGTGGACCAGTTCGGCGGCAACAACGACAAGGGGCCCGTCCTGGAGGCCTACCGGATGTGGGTGGCGGAATTCGGCGAGGAGAGCGCCCGTGCGCGCTTCGAGCAGTCCGCCGTGCGCCTGCTGATGAATTCCTTCCGCACCGGACTCTTCGAGAACCCCTACACCGACCCGGCCGCCGCGACGGCCGTCGTGGGCAATCCGGACTTCATGCAGAAAGGCTATGAAGCCCAGCTCAAGTCCGTGGTCATGCTCAAGAACCACGGCCGGGCCCTGCCGAAGCAGGAGCGGCTCAAGGTCTACGTCCCCAAGCGCCTCTACCCTGCCCGCGCGGGCATGTTCGGCATGGGCGGCACCTCCACGGAGCGCTGGGACTATCCGGTCGCCAAAGAACTGGTGGAGAAGTACTACGAGTGGGTGGACGACCCCAGACAGGCCGATTTCGCCCTCGTGATGATCCAGGGACCGCAGAGCGGCAGCGGCTATGACGTCGCGGACCGCAACAAGGGCGGCAACGGTTATGTCCCCATCAGCCTGCAGTACAGCGACTACAAGGCCACTTACGCCCGCGCGAAGAGCCTTGCCGGCGGCGACCGCCTCGAGAAGTCCGACAACCGCAGCTACAAGGACAAGGCCGTCAAGACCCCGAACTACAGCGACCTCAAGCTCGTCATCGACACGAAGAAGGCCATGGGCGGCAAGCCCGTCGTGGTCGTCGTGGCCCTGGGCCGCCCGGCCGTGCCGGAGTTCGAGCCCTACGCCGACGCCATCCTCGTGACGATGGGCGTGCAGAACCAGGCCGTGCTCGAGCTCGTCAGCGGCAAGGCGGAGCCCTCCGGCCTGCTGCCGATGCAGCTGCCCGCCGACATGCGCACGGTCGAGGAGCAGTTCGAGGACGTCCCGCGCGACATGCGCTGCTGGGTCGACGCCGACGGCAACACCTACGACTTCGCCTTCGGCCTGGGCTGGTCCGGCATCATCGACGACGCGCGCGTCGCAAAATACAGATAGCAGCCCGCTAACCCCGATGCAACCCGCGTCCCACGATCTGGGACACAAGTAGCAATAATGGGGGTAAAATGCCACCCGCGTCCCTGTATTTGGGACGCGGGTGACGTTTTACCTTTTACAAACCGGCTGCTATTTGAAGAGCAGCTGCGCGAAGGTGTTCAGGTACAGGCGCCAGTTGGCCCAGGTGTGACCACCGTCGGAGACGTAGTAGATGTGGTCCAGACCCTGCTCGGTGAGGGTCTTGTCCAGGGTCTTGGATCCTTCGAAGAGGAAGTCGGCGTCGCCGCAGGCGAGGAAGTAGAGCTTCACGCCGGCCTTCTTGAGGGTCGCGATCTGTTCGGGGGTGGCGCTGCCGGCCGCGGAGAGCGGGCAGATGTAGTCGAACAGCTGCGGGTACAGGACGGAGGCGGAGATGGTGTGGCCGCCGCCCATCGAGAGGCCTGCGATGGCGCGGGCCTCAGGCTTCGCGATCACGCGGAAGTTCTTTTCGATGAACGGGACGATCTCCTCGCAGAGGCTCATCACGTAGCCGTTCTGAGCGCGCTGGCGCTCGGGCTCCGGCAGATTCTGGATGGCGTTGCGGTCGTACTGCTGCGGCTTGGTGGGGATCCCGAGGGTCTGGGCGGCCTGCTGGTTCGCGTTGCCGTTCGGCATCACGACGATCATCGGCTCGGCGAGGCCCTTCTCGATGAGGTTGTCCAGGATCTGGGCGGTACGGCCCATGCTGATCCAGGCTTCCTCGTCACCGCCCGCGCCGTGCAGGAGGTACAGCACCGGGTATTTCTTCTTGGGATTCTGCTCGTAGCCGTACGGCGTGTACACCGTCAGGCGGCGGTTGATCCCGAGGATCTTGCTGTCATACCAGGGGTGGCTGACGGTACCGCGCTGGTTGGCCTCCGAATAGTTCTCGGTCCGCTGGCCGGGCACGATGAGCATATTGAGGAAGCGGTTGCCGTCACGCTGCACGAGGATGTTCTGCGGGTCGTTCACGGCCACGCCGTCCACCACGAAATTGTAGGTGTAGATCTCCGGGGACGGAAGCGGCAGCTTGACGCTCCAGATGTTGTTCGCGCCGCGGACCATGTCGATCTGGCCGGAGGCCCAGGACGCGCTGAGCTTGACATAGGTGGCGTAGTCCGCACGGAAGTTGAAGGTCACGCTGTCACCCTGGATGACCGGGGAGACGACCTGGACGCCACGGCCGCCGAAATTGAAGTTGGCGAGCTCCTGGGCGTGGAGCGCTCCGGCCAGCAGGCAGAGCGCCGAAATGAGGACGAGGAATCTTTTCATTTTATCAGTCTATTTGAAACATTTCTGAGCGAAGGTGGTCAGGTAGATCCTCCAGTTGACCCAGGTGTGGGCGCCGTCGGATTCATAATACGTGAGCGGATAGCCGTGCGAATCGCAGTAGGCCTTCAGCTCGAGGGTGTTGTTGCGGACGCCCGTGTCATCCTTGCCGACACCGGCCCAGATGAGCTTCGGCTTCGCCGCGAACAGGGCGTCGATCTTGTCCTCGCAGCCCTTCACCGTGGCGGCGCCCGAGAACATACCTACGTAACCGAAGGTCTTCGGATGCGCGAGTGCGAGCATACCGGACTGGCGGCCGCCCATCGACAGGCCGGCGACAGCCCTGTTCTCTGCGCCCTTCGCCACGTGGAAACGCTTCTCGACGAAACTGATGATGTCGGGGAAGCTCTCCTCCACCTCGGCGGTGGACTGGGAACGGCTGTTCATCATCGTCGGCTGGAACATATTGACCGCCGCGCCGGGACCCGCCTGGTTGAACCAGACGCCGTTCGGCATCACCACGAGCATCGGCTTCGCCTTGCCCTCGGCGATGAGGTTGTCCAGGATCTGGATGGTGCGGCCGAGGTCGAGCCAGGCGTCCTCGTCGCCGCCGGAGCCGTGCAGCAGGTACAGCACCGGATACTTGACTTTCGGATTCTCCTCATATCCCGGCGGGGTATAGACGGCCAGGCGGCGCGGGAAGGCGTCCTTCTCGTTGAGTTTCGCCAGGGTCGGGCTGTCGTACCAGACATAGGAGAGCGTGCCGTGCGGGACGGGATGCACCTCATAGTACCAGCCCTTGTCCCCTTCCTTGACGCTGAGGGTGAAATAATTGATCCAGGTCGCGACATCGCGGAAACGATAGACGTTGGACGGGTCCAGCATCCGCTGGCCGTCCACGATGAAATTGTACCTGTACAGCTCGCCCTCGAGCGGCGGCGTGGTATAGGACCAGACGCCGTCGCGGTCTTCGGTCATATTCACACGGCCACCGGGGATGCAGTCTCCGTCCACCTGCACGACGACCGCCTTCCTGTCGTTGAAGCGGAACGTCACGCTGTGGTCGGGATTAATCTCGGGAGACACCAGGCCCGACCCGGGGCCCAGCGCCTGCTGCGCGGCGGCCGATATACCGACCGCCAGAAGCGCAGTCATCACAAAGAGGATACGTTTCATAAAAATGTATAGAAGTATTGGTTATCAGTCTTGGCCAGTCTCAACAAATATAAACAATATTCCTTATATTTGCATAGAAACATAACCAATTCAAGCACCAATATGAAGCGCATCCTCACCCTCATCGCCGCAGCGATCGTCGCCGTCGGCGCCGCGAACGCCCAGGAGCTGGCCAACTTCGCCCGTCAGGGCCAGGGCCAGCAACTGGTCTCCCCCGAAGTCCAGGACGGCAAGGTCACTTTCCGCCTGAACGCCAACTACGCCACCCAGGTCAAGCTTTCGGGCAACTGGATGCCCGACCCGTGGAACGGATCCATCGATATGCAGAAGGGCCCGAACGGCATCTGGGAAGTCACCATCGACGCCCCGGATCCGGAGATCTACACCTACAATTTCGTCGTGGACGGCGTGTCCGTGAACGACCCGCTCAACAACCAGGTGCAGCGGGACGGCAACCGTTATCTCAATATGCTGTTCATCCCCGGCGAACGCAGCGAGAACTACTATGAGTCCAAGGGCCAGCACGGCACGCTCACCTACCGCTGGTACGACAGCCAGCTGCTCGGCATCAGCCGCCGAATGGCCGTCTATACCCCGTACGGCTACGAGAAGAACACCAAGACCAAATACCCGGTGCTCTACCTGCTGCACGGCGGTGGCGGTGACGAGGAGGCCTGGCCTTCGATGGGCCGCGCCATCCAGATCCTGGACAACCTCATCGAGAAGGGGCTCGCGAAGCCGATGATCGTGGTGATGCCGAACGGCAACCCCACCCAGCGCGCCGCACAGACCCTCCAGCTGCCGAACGATGGCAAAGCTGAAGGCCAGAATGCCTACGTGAACAGCCTCGTGAAGGAAATCATCCCCTTCATCGAGAAGGAATACCGCGCCATCCCGAAGCCCGAGGCCCGCGCCATCTCCGGCCTGTCCATGGGCGGCGGCCACACCACTTCCGCCACCATCGCCTACCCCGGCGTGTTCGGCTATATCTGCCCGCTGAGCTGCGGCATCCGCGACAGCGACCACCTCGACGCGGACCTGCAGGGCATCAAGAAAGCCGGCTACAAACTCTACTGGATCGGCGTCGGCAAGGATGACACGATGGCCTACCAGGGCTCCCAGCTGCTGAGCGAGGCGCTCACCCGCAACGGGATGCAGCACACCCTCTACGTGAGCGAGGACGCCCACGTCTGGAAGAACTGGCGCCTGTACCTCAACCTCTTCGCCCAGCTGCTCTTCAAATAGACAGATGAATCGAAAAAAGGCCGTGCAACAAATTGCACGGCCTTTTTCATATTACGGAACTCCTACTGCCCCGCCCACTCGCGGCAGAGGGACTCGACGGTCTTGACGTCGTTGGGGTCCATTTTCTTGTGCTGGGAGAACCAGGCGTCGATGGCATCCTTGCTCTCCGGAAAGCACTTCTGGAAATTCTTCTTGGTCAGCGTCAGGACCGAGTCGCCCTTGTACAGGAAGATCGTCTCGCTCAGGCGGTAAGGAATATCTTTGCTGTCCTCGAACTGATAGTACCTCGTGTCGCCCTGCAGGCCCATAAGATTGGTCACGGCCGTGGTCTGGCTCTCCATCCCGTAGCCGGAGGTCTTGCTGTCCGTAAGGAGCAGGACGTTGCGCCGGATGGCGGCGGAAACGTCGCCGGCAAGCGGATACAGGCGGAGGAAGGCTCCGTCGTAAGGCACGAAGGTGACGCCGCCGATCACGACGCGCGTCATATCGTCCTCGATCTCCACGGCCAGTTCCGTCCCCTCCTGATCGATATAGCGGATGGTGTTGTCAACCGCGCAGATGTTGAATTTGCCCGTTGCCGGGGGCTGGCCGCGGAACTGCACGGAGCCGTTGGCCATATCGGGCATCAGGTAGAAAACATCTTTCGGGACGCCGCCATTGCCTTCCTGCGCTGACAGGAGGCACACGGCTGCCCAGAAGAGGGTAACGGACAGACAGAGAATTCTTTTCATGGACGTATTTTTCTGGCGGGAAATGCAAAAATTATTCCACTAAATGTTGATCTCGGCTTTCTGGCGGATGTCGTCGGATGCGGAGCCGAGCAGCAGCTTCGCGCGACAGTGCTCCAGATCCCAGGCGTTCTTCTCCACGTTCCAGTAGCGCAGGTCGTCCATCGGGATCACCAGGGTCACCGTACGGGTCTCTCCCGCCGCCAGGCTCACGCGGGCGAAAGCCTTGAGCTCCTTCTGCGGCCACTCGACCTTGCCGTCGATGCGCTGGACGTAGAGCTGCACCACTTCGTCGGCGTCCATCGAGCCCTCGTTGGTCAGGTCGAAGGACACCTTGACGGCGTGCTTGTCCACGGAAGCGGCCATTTCGCCGTATCCGAAGCTCACATAGGACAGGCCGTGGCCGAAAGCGTACATCGGCTTCACGCCCTTGGTGTCGAACCAGCGGTAGCCCACCAGCGCGCCTTCCGTGTACTTGGAGGTCGGCTTCGGCATCGCATCGAGCATCTTCTGGCGCTCCTCGCGCGACATCTGCGTGGCATCGGCACGGTACATCAGGGTGAAGAGGTCGCCCCCCTGGGTCTTGTCCGGGAAATTGCCCATCGCGAAGGCCGGGGAATCCTCGAGCTGCATCGGGAAGGTGAACGGAAGCTTGCCGGACGGAGCGATGTCGCCGAAGAGGACTTCGGCCAGGGCGGTGCCGCCCTCGGTACCGTTCCACCAGCCCTGGACGATGGCCGGACTGACGGGTTCGAGCTCACGGAGGTCGGTGGGACCGCCGCTGATGAGCACCGTGACCAGATTCGGATTGGCGGCGGCGAGAGCTTTGACCACTTCGTTCTGTCCGACGGGCAGGTCGATGTTGGCACGGTCGCTGCCTTCGGTCTCGATGTTCTTGTTGGTGCCGCCGAAGAAGATGACGACATCCGCCTCGCTGGCCAGTTTCACGGCCTCGGCGAGCAGTTTCTTGTCCGCCGGCTCATCGATGGCGGCCGCCACGAGCGGGTCGGGCGTTGCGGGGGCGGGACCCCAGCGGCGGCCCGGGAAATTCTTGTAGCCGGGCGCATAGCTGACCTCGATGCCGGCACCCGCACGCTGCTGGATGCCCTGCAGCGGGGTGATCTCGTAAAGGGCCTTGACGCCGGCGCCCATACCGCCGGACTGGGTCTTCAGCACGGCGTTCTGGCCGATGACGGCGATCTTTTTGACGCCGCTCTTGAGCGGCAGCATACCGCCTTCGTTCTTCAGCAGGACGATGGACTTCTCGGCCACCTGCTTCGCAATCTCCCGGCACTCCGGCTGGGAGGTCTGCTTCGTGTTGGCCACGTCGTCCGGGATGGCCTCGACGGCGAAGCGGACGCGGAGGATCTGGCGGACTTTCTCGTCCACGAGCTGCTCGGTGAGGGCGCCGGTGGCGATGGAGTCGATGACCGGCTGGCCGAGGTAGTTGCTGCCCGTCATCTGGACGTTGAGGCCGTGGAGCATGGCGCCCATCGTGCTGTGGGTGCCGCCCCAGTCGGACACGGTGAAGCCCTTGAAGCCCCAGTCGCCGCGGAGGATCTCGTTGAGCAGGTGCTCGTTCTCGGAGCAGTAGTCGCCGTTGACCTTGTTGTAGGCCGGCATCACGCTCATCGCGCCACCCTCTACGACGGCGCGCTCGAAGGGCTTGAGGTAGATCTCACGCAGGGTCCGCTCGTCCACCTGGGCATCCACGCTGCCGCGGTTGGTCTCCTGGTTGTTCACGGCGAAGTGCTTGATGCAGACGGCCGTTCCCTGGTCCTGCACACCCAGGGTGTAGCAGAGGGACAGGGCGCCGCTGAGGATGGGATCCTCGCTAAGGTACTCGTAGGTGCGGCCGCCGACCGGCAGACGCTGGATGTTCACGGCCGGGCCGAGGATGACGTCCTTGCCGCGCAGGCGGGCTTCGATGCCCATACCGGTGCCGTACCGATACGCCAGTTCCTCCGACCAGGTCGCCGCGAGGGCGGATCCGGTCGGGAAATAGGTGGCGGAGTCGAGCTGCCAGCCCGCGGACTGGAAGCCGTTGGGCACGCCCTCTTCGCGGATGCCGAAGGGACCGTCCGCATAGTGCATGTCGGCGATGCCGAGACGCTCCACGCCGGCGGAAGACATGTTCGTCTTGCTGTGGAGCATATTGACCTTCTCCTCGAGGGTCATCTGGGCGATGATCTTGTCGATCTTCTTGTCATTGACCGTCAGGCGGTCCTGGGGACTCTTGGGACCGGCGCAGGCTGCGAGCAGCAGGGCGAGGCCGGCCAGAACAGGTAGGTTTTTGACCATAATATGAAGTGTGTTATTATGTTTCGTCCGATTACAAAGATAAACAGAAAATCCGGAATGAACATGAAAAGAAAAATAGCTATCTTTGTTGAACGAGTCCATATAATCTGTCTTTCATATGTCAAAACGCATCTCCATCCTGCTGGCATCCGTCTGCGCCTGCGCAGCGGCGCTCCTATTGCCGGCCGCTTGCACGCCCGGGAATCCCATCCTCACCATCGAAGGAGGACAGGTGCAGGGCGTCCCGACCGAAACACCCGGCGTCACCGTGTACCGGGGCATTCCCTTCGCCGCCCCGCCCGTGGGCGACCTCCGCTGGAAAGAGCCCCAGCCCGTCATCCCTTGGGAGGGCGTGCTGGTCGCCGACACCTGGGGGCACTCGAACTGGCAGTCCAAGCACACCTCCGGCGGCTATGTTCCCGAGTTCTATTTCGAGGGTGATCCCGAATTCAGCGAGGATTGCCTGTATATCAATGTCTGGACACCGGCGGCCGGCCAGCCCGGCAAGAAACTGCCCGTGACCCTCTGGGTTCACGGCGGCGGCTTCACCGGAGGCTGGGCCAACGAGCCGGAGATGGACGGCGAGGAGTGGGCGAAGCACGGCGGCGTGCTCGTCTCCTTCAACTACCGCCTCGGCGTGTTCGGCTTCTTCACGCATCCCGCCCTGTCGGCCGAGAGTCCGCACGGCGTATCCGGCAACTATGGCCTGCTCGACCAAATCGCGGCCCTGAAATGGGTCAAGGCCAACATCGCCCAATTCGGAGGCGATCCGGACCGCATCACCGTGATGGGCCAGAGCGCCGGCGCGATGAGCGTCGAGTCGCTCGTGGCCTCTCCCCTGTCGAAGGACCTCATCGCCGGCGCGATCATCCAGAGCGGCGGCGGCCTCACCGACGCACGTACGCTCGGCGGCGGCCCGATGGCGGACGGCGAAGCGGCCGGCAAGGAACTGATGGACTGGGCTGGCTACGACACGCTCGAGAAGATGCGCGCCGTGAGCCCCGAGGAGCTCCTGACCCTGAGTTCCCGCTATATGCAGGAGACCCACCGGCGGATCGCCGTCACCAACGCCCCCGTCCAGGACAGCTACGTCCTGCCCGAGACCTTCCGGCAGGCAGGCCCGAAAGGACGTATCGCCGACATCCCTTATATGATGGGCAGCACGCTGGACGATATGGACGTGCTGGCCATGGGCATCGACACCTTCTGCCTGCAGCGCGAGAAGGACGGCAGGCCGGCCTACGCCTACCAGTTCGCCCGGCGCCTGCCGACCGACGGCCGCGAAGGCGTGCTTCAGGGAGCTTTCCACTCCTCGGATCTCTGGTTTATGTTCAAGTCGCTCCGTTTCGCCTGGCGGCCCTGGATCCAGGGCGACTACGACCTGGCGGAGCAGATGATCACCTGCTGGACCAATTTCGCCGCATACGGCAACCCGAACGGCAGGAAGGACGGCCCGTGGAAACCTTTCACCGCCGCGAATCCGGAGTATATGATCTTCAAGCTCGACGACGCCGGGAATGTCGCTTCGGGGATGGGACCGCTACTCCCCCGCTGACCGTCTTTTCGCAAATAAAAAGGCTGACCCGGACGGGCCAGCCTTTTTATTTGTCAGACGAAGGACTACTTGAAGAGCTTCGGAGCGAACTCGCTCAGATAGATCCTCCAGTTCCTCCAGATGTGGCCGCCGTCGGTCTCCATATACTCGTACGGATAGCCCGCCGCGTCGAGCTTCGCGCGGAAGTCATTGTTGGCCTGGATCAGGAAATCCGTCTTGCCGATGCCGATCCACAGCAGGGCCGGCTTCTTGGAGAAGTACGTGGCCAGCTTGCCGTCGACATTCTCGTAGATCTCCTTGTGCGCGGCGCGCTCCTCGCTCCCGGTGCCGATGGCGGCGGAGAACATACCGGAGTAGTCGAACAGATCCGGATAGTTGAGCGTGACGTACAGCGTGTGGAAACCGCCCATGGACAGGCCGCAGATGGCGCGACCCTGCTTCTTCGCAATGGTGCGGTAGCGGCCGTCGATGAACTTGACGATCTCGGGGAACGCGGACTCGAAGCTGCCTTCCATCGTCTGCGGCAGGGACATCGTCGGACGGGTGTAGCCGGTGGAGTTCTCCAGCGGGGCGGCCTCCTCGGAGAGGTTGCCGTTGGTGAAGACCACGATCATCGGCTTGGCCTGGCCGCGGGCGATCAGGTTGTCGATGATCTGCGTGGCGCGGCCGTGGTCGATCCAGGCTTCCTCGTCGCCGCCGATACCGTGCAGCACGTACAGGACGGGATATTTGGCCTTGGAGGTCTCATAGCCGGCCGGGGTATAGACCGTCATCCGACGGTCGAAACCGGCGGCATCGCTGTGGTACCAGACCTTGGACACGGTTCCGTGGGGGACGCGGTGGATGGCATACAGGTCGGAGGTCGTGCCCGGCTCCGTGATCAGCAGGACGTTGCTCAGCGTCGCCACGTCACGGTCCACGAAGACGTTGTTCATATCGAGGACGTCATTGCCGTCCACGTTGAAGGTGTAGGTATAAAGCTCGGGAGCCACCTTGTAAGGAGTGGTGTATTCCCAAACGCCGCCTTCGCCTTCCTTCATCTCGGCGGGGACGGTGGCTTCCATCGTCATCCGCTGGCCGTTCCGCTCCACGGTCACCTGCTGAGGCGGGATGAAGTCACCGGACACGGTGACGCGCACGGCCTTGGGAGCGCGGTAACGGAAGGTGACGGTGCCGTCTTCGTTGATGACGGGAGACTCGACGGACGGGCCGCCGAAAAGAGCCTGCTGCGCCAGGGCGGAAAGGCCCAGCAGGAGCGCAGCGCAAGATGCAATAATTCTTTTCATATCAATGGATTGGATCAGTATGCAAGCCAGTGCGGGCTACAGTTTGCGCAGGAGAATGGTCTCGCCTGCACGGGCGGGACCGTCACCGCGGTAGCTGTTGTACATCCGGAGCTTGTTGAGCTGCACCCCGAACATCTGGGAGAGATCCCAGAGCGTGAGGCCGTCGGCCTCCACTTCATAGCGCGGCCATCCCTGCTCGGCCTGCCGCTTCTTGCGGGCCAGGTACACGATGGTGTCCGGCTCCAGCTCCTGCTCGTAGGCCAGGTCGTTATAGCGCAGGATCTGCTTGGCCGACAGCTGATAGGCCGCGGCCAGGGAGCTATAGCTATCTCCCTCGATGGACACGACGTAAGGCACGCCGTTGCGAAGGAGGACCTTGCGGGACATCGGCAGGGTCAGCGACTCGGCGGCGGCGGGGATGCGGTGCACCCGGGTGTCCGCCACCTGCGGCTGGTCCGGAGCCGCCGTAGCCGGCGCGGCCTGCGCCAGCGCCTCCTCGTCATAGCGATAGAGCTGGAAATCCTCGATGGAGTCGATCAGTTTCTCCGCGTAACGGCGGTCCGTGGCATAACCGGCCTGCCGGAGTCCGCGCGCCCAGGCCTTATAGTCGGTGGGATCCAGCTCGAACAGGCTCTGGTAGCGGTCGCGGTCGCGCAGGAAATCGGAATGCGCCCGGTAGGAATCCTCCGCGCTCGGATAGGCGCGGAAACACTCCTGCGCTTGGTCGTCGTCCTTGCGGTACGTATCCCCGTCCCACCCTTCGTGGCACTTGAGCCCGAAATGGTTGTTGGCCCGGACGGCCAGCTCGGACCGGCCGGCGCCCGACTCCACGAGTGCCTGGGCCAGCGTGATGCTGGCAGGCACCCCGGTGCGTTGCATCTCGGCGACGGCCAGGGGGGCATACTTCTCGATATAGCTCAACTGCGGATTCTGGCCGGCACACAGGCAGGGAACCATCACCGCGACAAGGATCAGGATACGTTTCATCACGCGAAGAAATAACGTGCTAATATACTAAAATTCGATGACATCGCCATCCTGCCCGGCGGTCGTTTCCGGGAAGATGTCCCGGCACTCCTGCAGCAGGGCGTCGAAATCGGTGATCCGCGAGGAATAGTGGCCGATCACCAGCCGGCCGACTCCGGCGTCGCGGGCGCACTGCGCCGCCTGTTCCGAGGTGGAATGCCAGTGGGCGACCGCCCGCTCCGCCATTTCGCGCGGATAGGTGGCCTCGTGATAGAGCAGGTCCACCCCGCGCACCCAGTCCGCCTCTTCCGCGAAGGGTACGGTATCCGAACAATATGCGAAGGACTTGGGATGATAGTCGGGATTCTCCTCCCAGTGACGCTCCGTCACGATTTCGTCGAAGCGATAGCCGTAGCACTCGATCTTGTGCCTGAGCGGGAAGGCGCTCACCTGCACGTGTTTGGAAGTGTGGATGAGCTGCGGCTCCCGGCAGTCCACCGCCTTGAAGCGGAGCTCGAAGCAATCCCACTCCCCGAAGAAATTTTTGTAAAAATTGAGCACGGAGCCCAGCGCCTGCGGGCCGTAGATGTCGAGGGGGGCCGTACGGCCGTACATCGTCATCGTGTTGAGCAGGCCGAACAGGCCGAAGAGGTGGTCGCCGTGGATGTGGGTGATGAAGATGGCCTCTACCTTCAGGAAAGAGAGATGGGCGCGCCGCATCTGCTGCTGCGTGCCCTCTCCGCAATCCAGAAGGAACAAGCGCCCGTGCACGGCCAGGGCCTGGGCGCTTGGATTCCTATCAGAAATGGGCATGGCCGAAGCCGTGCCCATTATCGTGAGAGTGAAGTTCATCGGATGTTACTCGCCTTTCTCGAGTTTCTCCTTCAGCGCGGCCAGGGCGTCGATGTCGCCAAGGGTGGTCTTCTCGACATTGGAGTTGACCTTCTTGACGGCCTTCTTGGTGCTCTCGGCCTCGCTGGCGGCGGCACGCTCCTTGACCTCCTGGTAGGTACGCAGGTGGCTGAGGAGGATGCGGCGGGTGGAGCGACGGAGCTCGACCACCTTGAACGGAAGGGTCTCGCCGACGACGGCCTGCTTGCCGTCTTCCTTGACGAGCTCGCGGGTGAAGGCAAAGCCCTCAGCCTCGCCGTCCAGGGTGATGTTGGCACCCTTGTCGGTCGTGGAAGCGACGGTACCCTCAACGGTGGAACCCACAGGGTACTTGGCCTCGATCTCATCCCAAGGATTCGGGACAAGCTGCTTGTGGCCGAGGCTGAGCTTGTGGTTCTGCTCGTCGAAGTCGAGGATCTGGACGTCGATCACGTCGCCGGGGGCGACCACCTCGGAGGGGTGCTTGATCTTGTTCCAGCTCAGGTCGCTGATGTGCACGAGGCCCTCCACACCGTCCTCCAGCTCGGCGAACACGCCGAAGTTG
>JAEEGG010019912.1_pt1 | contig 13472 bp, 11 predicted proteins | sample 9134161 | NCBI WGS metagenome assembly JAEEGG01 (sample SAMN16246543, study PRJNA631951) | gut metagenome | biome: gut microbiome; feature: rumen; material: CR-attached | host: Bos | place: Iran: Karaj | collected 2018-10 | reverse complement strand
AAGGGTAGTCGGGATTACCCAATAGCAACAAGGCCCTTGGACAGACCATCGCACAGAGCTCATGCTGATCATAAGGCAACTGATACACAGAGTCGCCCTTGAAGTGCTCACGCTGGCTCTCTAAGAACCAGTGATAGTCTGTCTTGTCGATATTCTCGACGTTCTCCTTCGACTCATGCGACTTTCGCCAGGCAGCAGCACCGCCGCCACCAGGTTCTTGGGCTATCGTCAGAGCTATACGCTCATCGAAGGCACCACAATAAAGTGCCATCTTACCTGCATATGAACAACCAGTCACACCAATATGACGGGTATCGATCTTCGTCACCTCAGGTCCCAACTGCTGTAAGCCATCAATCAGACGACTCAAGCCCCATGCCCATTCACTATAGGCTCCATTATTGACCAGATCAGGATACAGACGATCGAAGTTATGCTCTCCCCTATCGTGATGCGGACGCCACTGCGAGTAGTCGTTCACCTGACTCTCGTGATAAGTCATCAGAGCGATAGGTCGGTTGTCGAACAACTGCTTGGGTAGCGAGATCATACTCGTGCCTATCATCAGGGCGTATGGTGGTTTACCCGTTTCAGGATAGTGAATCACAGAACGCAAGGTCAGTGTCTCACCATTCACAGTGACATCAATCACCAAAGCAGAATCTCCTTCCATCCGTGCCTTTACCTGTTCAGACTTCACGGCTGGTTTCTGCCCAATGCCATAATGCTGAATCATGTGCCCGATATCGCTACGGCGTTTCTGCCAGTCGTCAAAGGTGTTCACACCTTCTAAAGCATCAGGTAATTCATGAATTACAGGTAACTGAGCTGGTTCTGGCAACTCTGGTTTCACCAGATGCCACCCAGTGTTCTCTACATCATACACTTGTGGAATCCTTTCGTTTTGCCCCTGCGCCATGAGCACCAACAAGGCAAACATCGTTGATAAAGTTAGTCTTTTCATATTCATTGCGGACCACTTAATGTGAATCCGCAGGCAAAGATAGAAAAAAAGAATTGATTCAACGATTGTCAGTTTACCATATTAATAATAATTAGCAAACAGATGATTACGACAGATTTTAAACCTCTTGCTTGGATTTTGTCGCAAATACATGCTCATGTCGCTCCATTTTCAGAAGAAAAGTGGTCAAAAAGTTGGTTTGAGACTAATAATAATCGTATATTTGCACCAGATAAAAATCAAGTCTATTAACTAAACTTAAAAATTAGAGATTATGAATACAATCAAGACATCTGCACTTATGATACTTGGTAGTATCTTAGTTGCCTTCAGTTTTACAGCTTGTTCGGACGATCTCGACCCCACTGGTCAAATTCCCAGCCCCAATAATTGCTATCCCCTCTCAGATGTCCATGTGATGGCATCAGGTTATGTAAAGACTCTAAAGAATAAAAAAACAGGTACTTTTGGCGAAGGCAACGAGTTCAAGCCCGAGGACTTCGTGATTATACCAGTATCAGAAGAAGAAGCAAAAGCCTTCGATGATGGCGACACTGGCGAAGGCGGCTCGAGCATTATCGAGATGTACAGATGGACTACACTGACTTATCGCTGCAAGACTGCTGACGGTTCACAGAAGGATCTCTCAGAACTTGTCGTATGGCCCTATCGCTGGGGTAAAGACTGCACACCAAGTCAGCTGATTATTGGCTGTCACAGTACCATTACCAGTGACGAACAGCGCCCCACTAACTTCACTAATATGTCGTTTGCCAGCGAGATCAATATGCTGGCGCTGTTTGCCAACGTGCTGAGTCAGAATGCACTTGTTATCGTGCCCGACTACGAAGGTTATGGTATTACCGTATCTTCTCCTCATCCGTACTGCAACCGTGAACTCACTGCTGAGCAGGTGGTAACAGGCGCAAAGGCTGGACTCAGCTGGTTTGAGGATCAGATCAAGATGATGGATGACAACTGGGCAGCTGCTGCTATCGGCTATTCACAGGGTGGTGCTGTAGCAGCAGGTGTACTGCGCTATTGTCAGGATCATGGTGAGAGTGCCCTTCGACTGCAAGGTGCCGTATGCGGTGATGGTCCTTACGACCCACTGGCCACACTGAAGCGTTATATCGTGATGGATAAGCTCTATATGCCTGTAGCTCCCGCTCTGCTGCTAAAGGGTTCCATTGATACTGATCCTGAGATGAAGGCCGCAGGCTGCATCTACCAGGACTTCGTCACCGATAAGTTCTACCAGACTGGTATCTTTGACATCATTCGGGACAAGCAGTTAACTACCGATGATGTTCAGGCAGCACTATTGGATCACTCTCTCAATTTTGGTGATGCTGGCGGCTTCGTGATGAAGGCTCTTACCAGTGAAGGATTCGTGCCTTACACTCAGAACAATCTTGTTGATGAGAGTGGCAATAAGCGCGATTTCGAACTCGAGAACGGCAAGGGCTACAACTTCTGCACCGTTGACCAATGCCTCAAGCCAGGTGTCATAGCCTACTTCACTGATGGTACCATTACAGGCGATGTGCCCGAGTCAAAGCTGAAGGCATTGGAGAAGTCCTTGAGCAAGAATGCATTGACAGCCGACAACTTCAAGCCAGGAAAAGGTTTCACCTTCTTCCACTCTACAGGCGACGAGGTAGTGCCCTACTGCAACCTTGAAAGTGTACGCAACACCTGGGGTACTGATCTAATCCAGACCCTCTCGTTCCAGTCGTACGTCTCTCTGCATGTAGGCACAGGTACAGTATTCTTCACAATCTATTGCGGCGATCTGATTGACGAAATCCTCAAAGGCACTTGGGCACCCCGTGAGAAAACCGTCGGATAGTGAAAACATTAATGCTCGCAAATAATCCCATTAATGGGAATTATTTAAAAGATTCGGCATTACTTTTGGGTGGTGCCGATTCTTTTTTGTATCTTTGCAGCGGATTATGGAATCACTGAAGGAGAAAACGGCAAAAGGGCTCTTCTGGGGCGGAATGAACAATGGTGTGCAGCAGTTGCTCGGACTGGTGTTCGGCATCATATTGGGGCGCTTGCTCTCGCCATCGGATTATGGACTGATTGCCATGATTACTATCTTCTCGCTGATTGCCACAGCGCTCCAGAACAGCGGGTTCTCGACAGCACTTGTCAATGAGAAGGAGCCAAAGGACAGCGACTATAACGCTGTGTTCTGGTTTAACATCTTGATGGGAGGTTCTATCTATCTGATCCTCTTCTTCTCAGCACCTCTTATTGCCGACTACTATCACGAACCTCGACTGGTGGCACTCTGTCGCTATGCCTTTATCGGCTTGCTGTTCAGTTGTTCGGGTGTGGCTCAGGCGGCTTATCTCTATAAGAACCTGAGAGCCAAGCAGCTGGCTAAGGCAAGCATCACTGCAACGATTATCTCAAGTTGTACAGCTGCCATCATGGCCTGGCAGGGATTTTCGTATTGGAGTCTCGCCACACAGACCAACCTCTTCATTCTGATCTCAACGCTGCTGCGCTGGCACTACAGCGACTGGCGACCCTCGCTTCAAATTGATTTCTCATTTGTGCGTAAGGCCTTCCCCTTCAGCGTAAAAATCTTGATCAGCGATGTGCTCACCCACGTGAATAACAACGTGATGAACATCCTGTTAGGACGCTATTATTCTGCACATGATACAGGTAACTACAACCAGGCCTACCAGTGGAACAATAAGTGTACGTCACTCATTCAGGGGATGGTGAAGCAGGTGGATCAGGCGGTACTGGTGAGTGTAAGGGATGATCGTGAGCGACAGCTCGCCGTACTGAGGAAGATGGTACGCTTTGCCGCTTTTATCTCATTCCCGTTGCTTTTGGGTTTCGGCCTGGTGGCGAAGGAGTTCATTGTGCTTGCCATCGGTGAGAAATGGCTGGTATCAGCACAATATCTGCAATGGCTCTGCGTGAGTGGTGCTGTGGCTCCTATCAGTGTGCTACTGGCAGACCTGATTATCAGTCATGGTCGCTCAGGTATCTTCATGGGGGCAACCCTCGGACTGGGACTATTGGAGATTATAGCTATGCTCCTTCTCTACCCCTATGGCATCCGCACAATGGTGTTGGCTTATGTGGCACTGAACCTGATATGGCTTTTCGTATGGTTCGCCTTTGCCAGCAGACTGACGGCTTACTCCTTATTATTATTCCTGAAGGATATTGTGCCTTTCGGACTTGCCGCAGCAGGGGTGATGCTGGCTACAGGCTACATCACGATGCCGATAGAAAGCCTCTGGCAACTGTTGCTTAGCAGAGTGATAGTAGCGACTCTGCTCTATCTGCTTGTGATGAAAGTAGCAGGAGCGAAGATGCTCGACGAGACGCTGACCTTTTTAAAGAACAAATTTAAACGATAGGATATGAACTATGCTTTGATTATCGCCGGCGGCTCCGGCAACAGGATGGGGCAAGACATTCCCAAACAGTTCATCAATGTCTATGACAAGCCCGTGCTGATCTATACGCTGGAGAGTTTCCAGCGCCACCCGATGGTGGATGCCATCGATGTGGTGTGTCTCGACGGGTGGCACGATGTACTGAGGGCCTACGCCAACCAGTTTAATATCACCAAGCTGCAGGATGTGGTATCTGGTGGCAAGAGTGCGCAAGAGAGCATCCGCAATGGTGTGTTCCATCTTGAAACAAAGGCGAAGTCCGACGATATCATCATCATCCACGACGGCATCCGCCCCTTGGTGGATGATACCGTTCTGACTGATGTGATCCAGAAAGCCCGTCAATATGGCAATGGTGTGACCTCGTTGCCCTATAATGAGCAGATCTTTATCGTGAACCCCGAAGATGAGACTACCACGCGCCAGTATATCCCCCGAGAGACGTTGCGTCGTGTCTCAACACCGCAGGCTTATCAATTCGAGCGACTCGACTCAGCTTATCATGAGGCTTTCGAGAAGGGTATCGGCATTCACGGATCGTCATATACCAACACGATGATGGTGGAACTGGGTGAGACACTGCACTTTGCCGCAGGCTCAGACAAGAACATCAAACTCACCACTAAGGACGATCTGGAGATGTTTAAGGGATATATGAAAATGGATAAGGACACTTGGTTGAAGTGAGAAGTTATGGATAAACAACATATATTGTATCAGGAGGATCTGAAGCGGATCTGTGAGACTGTGGATATAGCAAGTCTGCAGGGCAAGCGCTTTCTTATTACTGGAGCTACAGGCCTGATCGGCATGTGCCTGATTGATGCCTTGATGAAGGCTAATACCGAGGGAGCAGACATCACCATCTACGCCTTGGGGCGCAACCGGGAGAAAGCAGCAAGTCGGTTAGGGGAGTATTACGACGATGCACACTTCCACTTTGTGGAGCACGATGCCCGTGAGTCGCTCTCTGATCTGCCCGCTGTGGATGTCATCATCCCCTTGGCATCAAACACCCATCCTCTGGCCTATTCGCAGTTCCCCATAGAGACTATCGAGATCAATGTGAAAGGTGCTGAACATGCCTTAGAGAAAGCATTGGCAGATGGAGCTACTGTGCTCTACCCCTCTACCGTTGAGGTGTATGGTAATGCCAGAGGTGAGGATATCTTCACAGAGAACTATACAGGACAGTTGAATCTAGCCAATGCACGCGCCTGCTATCCGGAGTCGAAGCGTCTCAGCGAGGCCCTCTGTCAGTCGTATATCGCTGAACGAGGTGTGAAGGTGAAGCTTGTGCGACTGAGTCGTGTGTTTGGTCCTACGATGCTGATGAGCGACAGCAAAGCCTCATCGCAGTTTATCGTAAAGGCTCTGAAGGGTGAGGACATCGTGTTGAAGAGCAAGGGTGAACAGCTGTTCTCCTATACCTATGTGGCTGATGCCGTGAGTGCGATGCTGCACGTGTTGATTCACGGCGAGAATGGTGTGCCTTATAACATCGCCAACAAGGCTTGTGATGTGCAACTGAAGGATTTTGCTCGTCTCTGTGCCGAATGGGCTGGTAAGGAGGTTGTATTTGACCTGCCGTCGGAGACTGAACAGAAGGGGTTCTCTATTGCCATGCGCGCCATACTCGACAATGAGCGTCTCTGCGCCATTGGCTGGCAACCCAATTACGATATGAAATCAGCCATCAGTAGAACGTTGGAAGTATTGAAAACTGAAAATTGAAAAATTGAAGAATTGAAGAATAACTATTTAGAACAATACAAGGCTCAGCAACTACGTGCCTGTCAGCTGAAGCAGCTCTCTATCCTTGAGGAGATCGACCGTATCTGTCAGAAGCACCAGATAGGTTATTGGCTCGATGGTGGTACGCTGTTAGGGGCTGTGAGGCACGGAGGCTTTATCCCCTGGGATGATGATATCGACATTGCCATGCGACAGGAAGACCTGGAGCGCTTTATCAGTATCGCCCCAAAAGAACTGCGTGAAGGACTGTTCCTACAGACACCTCAGAACGAACCACAATCGAAAGAACCCATCGTGAAAGTGCGCGACCTGAACTCTTTTTATGTGGAAGGAGCCGACAACTTCGCCGCCGACTATCAGAAAGGGCTCTATGTGGATATCTTCCCCATGATCAACTACCCCACTCTGCCTAAGAAACTGGTGAAGCGGGTTACTTTAGGTATCTCACGCAGTTACTCTATCCTGCATAAAGCCCACTACTATTCCTTGCGGGCCTTTGCAGAGTTCTTCTGGTTTGGTGGGAAATACCTGCTGAACAAAGCATTGTGGGGGCTGCTTTGTGCCGTTCGTCCGAAGAACGTCTATCTCTCGAATATTCTTATCAACAACGGTTATGGTATCATGCATCGTCAGGACTCCGTGTTCCCTTTGGGCACCATCACCTTCGAAGGCAAGACTTTCAGTGCGCCCTGCAATCCTGATGCTTACCTGAGCGACCTGTACCGTAACTATATGGAGATTCCGCCCAAGGAGAAACAGAAAATCCATTCCGTATTCATCATGCCTGAACTCGTATGAAGTATCCCGCCAAGACCGATATCGCCGTTCTGCTGCTATTCTTTACCCGCAGCGACACCTTTGCCCAGGTGTTTGAGGCTGTGCGCCAGGCACGTCCCTCAAAGCTGTTCCTCTATCAAGATGGTCCTCGTGGCGAAAAGGATATGGCAGGTATCATGGCATGTAGGGAGATTGTCAGCGACGCACATATCGATTGGGAGTGTGAGGTACATCGCCAGTATCTAGAGCACAATCAGGGCTGTGACCCTTCAGGGTTTCGTTCCCATCAATGGGCCTTTTCGTTAGCCGACAAGGTGATTGTACTTGAAGATGATGTCGTGCCAGCCCAGTCGTTCTTCCCCTTCTGCAAAGAGATGTTAGACCGTTATGAACATGACGAACGCATCTCGATGATTGCTGGTTTTAATATCGATGAGATGACGCCTGACTGTCAGGACAGCTATTTCTTTACCACCGCCTTCAGCATCTGGGGATGGGCTTCATGGCGAAGGGTAGCTGAGCGTTGGGATTCCACCTATAGCTTTATGCATCAACCGGAGAAACTGCAGAAACTGGAGACCGTTGCCAAGGAGCGCAACTTGCGCAGCGACATGTTGCAGATGTTTCATGATCACAGCAAGAGCGGTAAGGAATACTTTGAAACCATCTACTGGTCAGATATGCTGCTGCACGATACGATGGCCATCATGCCACAACAGAACCAGATTAGTAATATCGGTCTGATGGCTGACTCTACCCACTTCTCTGCAGACCTGAAGACAACGCCGCATCGCCTGCGTCGCATCTTCACCATGCAGCGACATGAACTCACCTTCCCACTCCGTCATCCCAAACAGGTGACAGAGCATTACGCTTATCTGGAACGACTCTACAAGGCTAATGCCTGGAATCATCCATGGATTAAGATTCAGAATTCCATCGAAGAGCTGTTGCTAAACTTACGTTATGGCAACTTCACACATATCCAGAAATCTATCTCACGCCGTATCCGCAAGTGGCTCGGCATAGAAAAACACGTTTAAAGTACCGTCCTGATAGGAGACAACAGGAAATCCGTCAGAAGATAACCGTTATAGACCAGCAGATAGATGGTGAGAAAAAACACCGTCAGTCGTAACCACTGCCAACGGATGCACTTGAAGAGATAAGCAGTGGCAATGGGCAGTACAAACATAAAATGAGGTGCCATGATGAAGATCTCATTCAGTCCGAAACCCAGTATCAGATGGATGAACATGTCGAAGCCAAAGCACGACAGACAGAGCCAGAGAAAACGGTGCTGCCGACCCAACCAGACACCTGCTAAAGCCAATAACAGGATCAAAGCCTCTACGATATAGTTGAACACCGTATCATACTTCACAAACACAGGCCGGCCTACCAACGTATCCTCCAGGAAGTGCTGACGGTGGAACTGAAGCGATTCGCCAAAGAGATTCTCATAGACCGATTGCCATCGGGAAGTCGAGATATCCGTCCATTTCAGGAACCCATGATCCTCTATCGGTTTCCCAACCTTCTCCTTCTGCAACTTCAGTCTGAGTTCCCTCCGTGCCTGTTTGGCTTCAAACGCTTTCTGCTCCTCTGGCGACATCGTTGCCACTTTCTCTTTCAAAGCCTTCTCCTGACGTGCCTTCGTCTCTGCGCGTACTTTCTCCTTGGGTAAGACATAGGTGCGATACTCCCAAGTAGCTGTTCCCCACAACAGGGCTGCAGGCAATAGAACCGCCAACAACAGATACTTAGGACGGAAGAAATTCTTCAGGTTGACGAAGAACCCTGAAAGGAATACTTTGATACCATTGGAGAGTGTAACGCCTGCCGTGATATAGAAAAAGATTGCCGACTGCCACCATTTAAACTCCCTACCTTTCTGGATGCAGACACCAGAGATGTAAAGCGTGATGAGTAAGAGAAACATGGAGATAGTAAAGTGATCGGGCACGATCACCGACATCAGGATATAGGCAAAGGAGAAATAAAAAACTGTCAACAGTGTGGCATCCCAGCGGTTCAAGGCAATAACCTCACGATGGATGCGATAGAGGAATATATAGGAATAGTACGAACTGACGATCAATGGTAATGCCACTACATATTGTACACAGTTAACACCCAAGAGCCATGTCAACCCCTCATTAAGAAGGTATAATGGCCAGATGATAAACGCCAACAGCGGATGACGGAATACCTGATAGACCACGTCCCAGTCGGTGACACCCAGATAAGTCAATGGATCGTAACCTGAGAGATGTAACTCGTGTTCAAACACTTTCCAATATGGGCCGAAGCTCTCTTGCATGAACAGGTCGTGCATGCGGTAGATGAACAAGGCATTGAGAAATAGGATGACCACCAAAGCCACCATACTCTGAATACGCTCCTCAGGTTTGATCTTGAATAACTTAAATGCTGTCATGGTTCAGAAGTATCACATAAATAATGACGGGCGCACCAATGAGCGGCGTCACCGCGTTAAGGGGAATCACCCCACCCTCGCCAGGCAGGAAACAAAGCAGGTTACAGACCAGTGCCACCACAGCACCACAAAGCATCGTGGCAGGCAACAGCTGACGATGATTGTCAGTGGTGAGCAATAGGCGTGCCAAATGGGGGACAGCCAGTCCGATGAATGCCACAGGACCACAGAAGGCAGTGGTAACAGCTGTCAACAATCCCGTCACCACCAACAGCCAGTTTCTCACAGCGATGATATTCACCCCTAAGTTCTCAGCATAGCGATCGCCAAGCAACAGGGCGTTCAACGGTTTGATGAGCAATAAGGCACCAGCCAGTCCGATAACCGACACACCAAGAAATACTGGCATATTCGCCATCGACACACCGCCGAAAGAGCCCAGTCCCCATACCATATATGACTTCACGCCCTCATCTGTAGCTAAAAAGTTAAGCAGTGAGATGGCAGAGTTGGAAAGATAGCCTATCATGATGCCGATAATCAGCAGCATGACATGACTGCGAACGATCGTAGAGAAAAAGAAAATGATAGCCATCACTGCCATCGCACCTAAGAAAGCTGCCATCAGGACTGCAGCAAAGCCACTGAACTGTAGGGAACCCATAGAGAGACCACCTCCAAGAAAGAGCATCACAAGTGCTACACCTAATCCTGCACCGCTGTTGATACCGAAGATACTCGGACCAGCCAGGGGATTACGGAATACCGTTTGGAGCATCAGACCACTAACCGCCAACGAGGCACCGCAGAATACAGCCGTGATGGCCTGGGGCAGTCGCGACTCCATGACGATAAAGCGCCAGGATGCTTTCTCATTGGTATCACCCAACAAGATACGCACGACATCTTCTGCAGGAATCGACACAGATCCCAGTAACAGATTCGAGGCGAAAAGTACCACGATGACCAAACTAAGTCCGATGCAATATAATACCCCCCTGCTCATGATGAACACGCTTTGCGGTGCAAAATTACAACTTTTTTACGAACTTTTAGTCTGAAATCACAAAATTATTGTACCTTTGTACCCACACTAACCATAATACAATAAAAAGATGAAAAAACTATTCAGGACTGCATTGGCAGGTTTGTTACTCTTGACTGCCACGCCAAGCACAGCCACTAAGGTCCTCGGACTGAAAGTGATTGACAACCATTACTTGATGGTTCATTTCCGTGATGGAGAAGTTCATTATCGCGACGATGGTACTGGTCCCAGTGCCTATCTCGGACATTCTTTCGCAGAAGGCGACGACACCCTGCTGGTGTTTGGCGAACGCCTGAAGGCTGATGCCCAGAAGGCAGCTCTTTGGCAGATCAGCTCGCCTGACGACAAGAGCTTTGCAAGCAGCCAACCCTTGAACGTGTGGCGTAAGTCAAAGCCGATGAACACTGATCACACCCTTACCAGCGAGTGCGACCACTGGCTCTTCCTCCAATTGCCCCAGCCCATGAAACAAGGCTGCACCTATGAAGTCAGCATTCCTCAGGGCATCGGTGCCGACAAGGAGAAGCTTAGCGTGTGTTTCGATGTCTGGAACACCCAGTCGGAAGCTGTTCATGTGAATATCATCGGCTACTCACCCGCAGAGGCGATTCATGCCGCTGACCTCTATCAGTGGTTGGGTGACGGTGGACAGCGCGACTATCGCAGTTGGGAAGGTCGCAAGGTATATATATATAATGTGAAGACCAAAAAGAAGCAGAACGTAGGTATAGTGAAGTTCTGGAAGTCAGCTGCCGATGCCGAAAAGGAAGCCGGCAAGAAGGCACTCATTGGCACCGATGTTTGGAACATTGACTTCAAGGCTACCACACCTGGCCGTTATCGCCTGGTAGTAGAGGACGTAGGTTGCAGTATGGACTTCGACATTGCTTCGGATATCTATTTCCAGCCTTATCGCTACTCCGTTCGTGGCTACTACTATATGCGTCTTGGCGAGCCGAAGGATCCTGAGAACGTATGGCCTGTTCCCCGCCAGCCACAATTCATCCCAGAGACGGATCCGAAAGGACTGACTGTCTATAAGACCGACCTTACCCCTTGGGATAAGGAATGGCGCGACCTGCATACCGACGTATGGGATGAGCCCCACTTCAAACCCGTCTTCGCCTCTATCTTCTGGCAGCATCGTCTGCCTGGCAACCCTGTGAACACAGAAGTAAAGGGTGGTCACTCTGATGCCTTCGACTGGGATCGTCACCTGGCTCATGTCAGCAACATCTACGACATGCTTCTGCCTTATATTCTCTCTGGAGGTCGCTTGTCGGAAGATAATCTCGGTATCCGTGAGAGCGGCAATGGTATTCCCGACATCATCGACGAGGCTCGTAACGAGGTTGATTTCTTCCTTTCCATCCGCGATGGCGAGGCTTACTCACAAGGTGTCACCAACCCAAGTGCCGACTGGAGTGTGATGTTCCAGGCCGGATGTACCACGATGGCAGCCTGGGCAAATGCCGCCAACTGCGCCATCATCGGTGAGGCCTTCCGTTTGCAAGGCAATGACTCGCTGCGCCAGTATTATACCGACGAGGCCATCAAAGCCTTCTTCTTCGCCAGCAGACAGGATAATCAGCAGCTTGACGACCGCCAGGACATTGGCAGTATGCAGTTAAGGGGACGTGATTTCCGTCAGATGGCTGCTGCCTATCTCTATAATCTGACAGGCGATCAGCAATGGGAGAAGATTTTCGCAGAGGAGGCGTATGAGCTCTCTATCGCAAACACCTGGATTGCTGCAGCCTACCTCACCTGTCCGCAGCCACGCCATTTTACCGACAGATACCAGCAGATTCTCTCCAGTGTGGAGAAACTGTCAGAGAGCTACAACATCGCTAATATGGCACAGCGCCCCTCACGCCGCAGCGCTAACGATCGTCGCTGGCAGGTGTCACAGAACCTGCAACTCGTGATGCTCGCCCACTACATCGCTAAAGACAAGGCGCGTAAAAAGCAGCTGGAGCATGTGATGTACACAGAAGCCAGCTGGGCTATGGGGCGCAATCCAGGTAATATCGTAGAGATGACAGGACTCGGCGAGCGCCACATCACCGACTGTTACACCACAGGTCGTAACGACGGTGCACCAGAGAGTCATCCAGGACAGACGCCCTTCAATGGAACAGAGACTTGGTCGCCTGGTCATAATGGTGGTGATGCCCGTGTGATCCTGAAATACTGCTATCCTGATTGGAACGAAGGCGGATGGCCTCGTCAGGAGTCGTTCTTCAACCAGCGTTACTTCTGGGTGAACGGTGAGTTCACACCTCGTGAGACCATGCGTGGCAAGATGGCTCTCTTAGGTTATCTCTACGCTATCAGATAAGCTTTTTTTCAATTAAATTTCAGTGTTTTGCGACAGATTCCAGAATTATTCTCTGAGTCTGTCGCAAGATTGTTTTCTTGTCGTCACAACTGCGAATAAAATCTTGAAAAAAGTTTGGAACGAAACAAAAGTCGTCGTATCTTTGCAATGTCAAAAGTCAACAAAGCGACTCGAGACAAACAAAAGAAGTGAAAATTAAAAAGATAGTATTAACAATTAAATTAAGGAAAGGAAAAGGATTATGGCAACAACACCAGTAGTAATGAAGGTAAAGGATTACAAGGATCGTGAAGTACAGATGGTATTCTATGAGTTTGACCAGGAGACAGATCGTGAGGGACAGATGACAGGTATCCCCCGTGGCGGTAAGATTCATGTTCGCGTAAAGGCTCTGAACGACGGTACTCCCGAGTTGGCAGCTTGGATGTGCGACCGCTTCCTGAAGAAGGACGGAGAGATTCAGTTCTTGGAGACGAAGACCCTGAAGGTGATGAAGACCATTAAGTTCACTGGCGGCTACTGCGTAGATTTCGAGGAGAACTGGGCAGATAAGGAAGGCCACTACGAGGAGATCGTGATCTCTTGTCAAAACATCGAGGTTGGCTCTGTGAAGTTCGAGAATGCTTGGGCATAATGCCAATTTCAAACATGCGGCATTGAAGAAGATTAAGGTTTAACAATTTAAAGAATAGAAAGGAAACAAGATATGG
>JAEEGG010019907.1_pt1 | contig 13477 bp, 8 predicted proteins | sample 9134161 | NCBI WGS metagenome assembly JAEEGG01 (sample SAMN16246543, study PRJNA631951) | gut metagenome | biome: gut microbiome; feature: rumen; material: CR-attached | host: Bos | place: Iran: Karaj | collected 2018-10 | reverse complement strand
GGTTTTCAATTATGTAAGTCCGAGCCTTTGGCATGTCGATGGCGAGGATTTTTATTTTGCCGGAGTAGATGAGACTTTCCGCATGGAGTTGATAGAAAATACCATTGATGGTTGCGATAAAGACTACTCAGCCGAATTGGCTCAACGCATGATTGAGAGTGTAGGCAGTGGCATTGCCCGCGAAATAAAATTCCATTTAGCCAGCCTTACCGAAAAGGAACTCGTGTGGAGCTACACCTATTCCGATGGGCATACCGACACTTGGGAGTTTTATAGGGAATAGTTAGGGAAAACGACAGACGAAAACCATATTAAGGCAAGGACAGACCGATTAGGGTGCAGGATTTGGAATTGAGAAAATAATCATTGAATATGAAGGCTAGGTTTTTGATTCTGCTATTGTCAATTCCCATCTGCTGTATTCTGCAAACATCCTGCACAACCAGCAGCAATCTTGCACGAAAAGGCAATGTGGGGGCATTGGCTGACAAAATCTGGACTTATAGCCAAAGTCATCCCGATGGTTTTACGCTCGACATTCGTACAATGACAGAGCCAACCGAAGGTATTGCTGTTTCGTATTTGGCTACACAGGGTTGTCACTCGCGCAAAAAACTGAACCGCGTTGTTAGGCACGCTATGCATCATGATGGCTACGTAGGCGGTTGGCTCGACACCGCCGATAGCCTTTACTATTTCGACAGCTCACGGATTTTCCCTGAAGATTCGCTCGATGCAGCCATAAAGTTCGGAGCAAAAAACAAGCAGAAGGCGATATATAGCATAAAAGAGGGGAAAGAAATCAAGTTAAAATAATTGACATTTTCTTATTTGCACTAAATGTTGTTTTGCCATTTCGTCCAGTCTCTTTTTGAAATGCTAATAATAGGCCTTATTCCTTGACTAAACGTGCGGTAACATATCTTAAATCAACGACAATACAAAACAAATTAAGCAGCATTGCAGAAAAGCAATGCTTTTTGCTTGCACATTAAAATTCTTTTTGTATGTTTGCACCTAACAAAAAAATATTAAAAAATGTACAGAAAATCAATTTTCAAGGTGTTAGTGGCGTTGATGGTCATCATTCTTGGTGCAAATTTCAACGCTTGGGCGCAGTCGGGCAGTCTGTCAATACCCAAGCCCGATGCAAACGGTCAGATTGTAACATTCAACAGAGACGGCAAAGAAGTTGGCAAGTGGAATCCTGCCACGCTCGAATTTACAATGAACGATGGTGTAGTCTATAAACTCGATGCGAACACAGGTAAATTTACCGACAGCCAAGGTTCGCCGAAAGGCTCTATTAGTGCAGACGGTACTGTCGAAGCACCCAACTTCGGCACCATTCAAGTTAAACAAGATGGTACAAACTTTTTCTACGTATGGCGCAACGAAGAGAAATTGGGAGCCGTGCTTGGTGCAATTGGAGAAGTCTATTACAGAGACCGCCGCTTAGGCGACAATGGTTCTGTCACCGATAAAACCATAAGTCCTCTACTGATAGCATACGCGTACTTCGGCTTAGTGTTCACACAAGATGATTTCGATAAAAAAGCCCAAAAGTCAGAAGAGATAAAGAAATCACAGCCCAATATACAGGCTCCTACATATACAAAGCTTCCATCCTCCTCCTCCTCATCTTCTTCATCATCATCTTCTTCTTCATCATCAACCGACCCAAAAGATAAGAAAATCAGTGTTGAGAAAGGTTCTCACGATGTAGGCTACGTTGACGGCCACGGCAACGTTTACGACCGTTACGAGAACAAAATCGGCAAACTTCCCGAGGGGAATGGCGACATTCTAGATGCTTCGGGCCGCAAAATCGGTGAAATATGGAGCGGTGAAATCAAACAAGGCAGCACAGTTGTCTGCAAGGTAGAGCGCAACACCCTTTACACGAAATCGAGGAAATCGAGCGGTAACATTATTATGGGCGACTGCGACGGTGATCGTGTTACTTGCCGTAATAACCGCGACGAAGACCAAAACTCGTTTAATGAAATCGGCAGATGTTACAGCAATCATCCTGAATGGAACGCAGCATTAATCTTCTGCGACTTCTTTTTCTAAAAAATCCTACTCTTACCACAATTTGCACATTTTTTTGAATAGGAGTTGACACAAATTTTCCGCCGCGATGGAGAATTGCTTTCTTAATCGCGGCGGAATGTATTTTATAAAGTCAAATCCGAAAATCGAATACTAATACCTCTCCACAAAATCCCTAACCAACCTAAAAATTGGCTCGTAGGTATCGAACTTCATGGTCTCGTAGGTATCGAACACAGTGTGGTAATACTTGAAGGCATCGCCTTCCTCGTTTTCAAACAATATGCACGGAACATTGCGTTCGGCAAACGAATAATGGTCGCTGTTGCCAGCAAGTTCGCCACGATTCAGGCCTTTGAAGTAGTGCTTCTCGCCATTGATTTGCTCAAACATGGCAAATCCACGGTCGGAATTTGTCTCGACATACTGCACGGGATTGTTGTCGCCAATCATATCAAGGTTGAAGACAAACTTTATTTGCTCTAGCGGTACACTGGGGTGGGTTACATACCATTCCGAACCGTGCAAACCCGATTCCTCGGCTGCAAAAGCAACGAAATACATGTCGTATTCGGGACGGTTCTTTGAGTAATATGCGGCAAGTGTAACGATGGCGGCTGTGCCCGAGGCATTGTCGTTGGCTCCTGCATAGTAAACCTTCTTGCCGAGGTTGCCCAAATGGTCGTAGTGGGCAGTGAAGACGAAGCAGCTGTCGTGCTTGCGACCTTCAACCTTTGCAACGACATTGAAGCACTCGTAATCCTTTAGGAAAGTGTTGTCGATGTTGGCGGTGATGGTCTTGGCATCCTTCGGAAAATCCGATGTTGCCCAAATGATAGGCTTGTCAATCACCTTTTCGCCGTATGCCTTGTAGAATTTAAGTATCGGATCCCAGGTCTGTATCAAACCGGCATTTGTGCAAGCACCTGGAATTTGCAGGTTCCTGAAATCCTTGTTATGCTTGTATGAAAAAAAGAAGTCGCATACAACAAAGCAGTCCTTGTTTTCGGGTTTTGCAAGGTCGCTGTACATCTTTTCGGCATCGAAATTGGTGGTATCGACAAAGTATAGATTGTATGTGCCGTGTACGCCCGGTGAGTACTCGCGCATTACAAAATCAATGCCCGGAGTTTGCTTGCGACCGTCAACCGACAATTCCATATTTCCGACGTATGTGTTTATGTCCAACTTGAACGGCTGGCAAACAACTTCATCGGCACCAGCTTTGGCAAACTCCTTTTCCAGAAATTTTCCTGCCTTGTTAGAACCGCCTTTCGCATATCCGCGTCCTTGGTATTTTGCAGAGGTTAATTCCTTGATAATCTGCTTGTATTGCGCCATATCCTGCGCACTGAGCTGCAATGTGGCAAATGCCAGCAGCAAAATCAGAAAACGTTTCATATTTATCAACTTTTATATTTGTATGGTTAATTAAAATCTACCTTATCACATTTGTAAATACAGGAGTTTCTCCTTCTGCCACAGTGACATAAACCTTCATTTCGCCAGTTGGCATATCGGGCTTGTCTTCGCGTGGAAGGTTTTCGGCAACAAACAGATACTCGGCGCCGTTGGGGAGAGAACGCATTGCGACAGTTTTTGCCTTGGCGTGAATCATCGGGTAGCCATCGACGGCTGCATCAAAGATAGCCGATTCCTCATCGCTTACAGGATGCTGCTCTGGAAATTCGTCCAGTTTGGTGTATTCACCTTCGATGAAACCGTTTGCTTTCAAGAAGTTGTCAACTTCCTTTGGCATAGCTTCCAGACGAGCTGCGCGGACACCGTAACCAGGGAGAATTTCAGCCTTTGGTTCTGCCTTTGCCAAGTCTGCCGTGCTCGATTCGAGTCCACCGCTGCCAAAAGTGCAGAACGGAACAATCTTCTTGCCGCTCAAGTCAGCATTTTCCAAGAATGTAGAAATTGGCGGAGCGTATGTTCCGAACCAAACAGGGAACCCGATGAAAACGACATCGTACTTGCTTATGTCGGCAGCAATAGGCTTGATTTCTGGCAAAATACCCTGTTCAAGTTCCTGACGACCGCGTTCAATGGTTGCATTGAAGTCGCCATCGTACGGATTTACGGCAACGATTTCCTCAATGTCGGCACCAAGTTTCTTGGCAATTTCCTCAGCTACTGCTTTGGTGTTTGATGTTTGCGAATAATAGGTTACCAAAATTTTCGGTGCATCCTGCTTTTCCGCTTCCTTTTGTTCGGTGTTCGTTTTGCACGAAACTGCTGCCAATGTTACTGTTGCAATGGCAATTATCAGATTTATTTTCTTCATTGTTGCGTGTGTTTAGTTAAACTTCTTTCTGCAAATTTATTGAGATTTTGCAAAATGGCAATTAACAATCCAATAATTAACACCTATTTTGTTAATTAAAAATAAGGTATAGGTCAGATTTTGGCGTAGCGGTTTTGTATTTTTGCGAAGCAAAATTTTTGTTCAATGGCAGAAAACAACAACATAAGCAACTACACCGACGACAACATTCGCACCCTCGAAGGTCTTGAGCATGTGCGTCTGCGTCCCGGTATGTACATTGGCAAGCTCGGCAACGGCGAGGCTTCCGACGACGGTATCTATGTGCTCGTGAAGGAAGTCATCGACAACTCAATCGACGAGTTCCGTATGCACTTCGGGCTAAACATCGAAATCAAATTGCGCGAAAATACCATTTCGGTTCGCGACTTCGGACGAGGAATCCCGCAGGGAAAGATGATAGATGCAGTATCGGTAATGAATACTGGTGGTAAGTACGACTCCAAGGCTTTCCAGAAGTCTGTCGGTCTGAATGGCGTGGGTACCAAGGCGGTGAACGCTTTATCGGTAACATTTACTGTTAAGTCGTTCCGCGACGGAATGATGAAGCAGGCCGATTTTGAGAAAGGCAAGCTGGTGAAGGAATACGACCTTGTCCCGACAACCGAAAAGAACGGTACATACGTGGAATTTACCCCCGACGAGGAGATTTTCGGACACTACCGCTTCCGCGAAGAATACCTCGAGACGATGTTCCGCAACTACAGCTACCTCAACACTGGTCTTACACTCAATTTCAACGGCAAAAAGTACATTTCAAAAAACGGTCTTCTCGACCTTGTGAAAGAACGCCACAATTCGGAACCGCTTTATCCGCATATCCACCTCAAGGGCGACGACATCGAAATAGCATTCACCCACACCGACCAGAACGGCGAGGAATACTACTCGTTTGTAAACGGACAATACACCTCGCAGGGCGGTACTCATCAGAGCGCATTCAAGGAACACATTGCCCGCACCATCAAGGAATACTACGGCAAGAACTTCGAACCGCAGGACATTCGTAGCGGAATCGTGGCTGCCATCGCTATAAATGTCATTGAACCTACTTTTGAAAGCCAGACAAAAATTAAGCTTGGCTCTGCAAATATGGCACCAGAGAAAGATGAAGATGGTAATCCTTATCCGCTGTCGGGCGTAAGCGTCAACAAGTTCATCGGAGACTTCATAAAGCGCGAGGTTGACAACTACCTGCACAAGAACAAGGAAATTTCCGACAGGATGCTTGAGAAAATTCAGTCATCCGAAAAGGAGCGCAAGGCTATGTCGGGCGTACAGAAACTTGCTCGCGAAAAGGCCAAGAAGGTCAGCCTGCACAACGAGAAGCTTCGCGACTGCCGTATCCACTACAACAGCAACAATCCCCGTCGCGACGAAAGTACAATCTTCATCACCGAGGGCGATTCGGCAAGCGGTTCCATCACCAAGAGCCGCGATGTTACCACTCAGGCGGTCTTCAGTTTGCGCGGTAAGCCGCTCAACTCGTACGGCAAGACCAAGAAGGTTGTTTACGAGAACGACGAGTTCAACCTCTTGCAGGCGGCACTCAACATCGAGGAGGGAATCGACAATATCCGCTACCGCAATGTGGTAATCGCCACCGATGCCGATGTCGATGGTATGCACATCAGGCTTCTGCTGATAACATTTTTCCTACAGTTCTTCCCCGACATAATCAGGCAAGGTCACCTGTTTATCCTCGAAACACCGCTTTTCCGTGTGCGCAACAAGCAGGAGACAAAATACTGCTACACCGAAAACGAACGCGACGAGGCCCAGAAGAAAATCAAGAACTCGGAAACCACCCGATTCAAAGGTCTTGGTGAAATCAACTGGCAGGAATTCAAGAACTTCATCGGTCCCGATATGAAACTTTCGCCCGTAACCCTGTCGAAGGACGACAACATAAAGGCTCTGCTCGAATATTTTATGGGCAACAACACCCAGGAGCGACAGAACTTCATTATCGAGAACCTAAGGATGGAAGAGGACTAAAAATCAGAAACTATGGACGACGAAAACAAGAATATACCGCAGGACGAAACCGATGTTATCGAGGTTGAACAGAATCCCGAAACAGGAGTCACCATTACCCGTATGAAGAATATGTTCCAGAACTGGTTTCTGGACTACGCCTCGTATGTAATCCTCGAACGTGCAGTTCCGCACATCTACGACGGTCTGAAGCCAGTACAGCGTCGTATCCTTCACGCAATGAAGCAGATAGACGACGGCCGTTTCAACAAGGTGGCAAACATTGTCGGTCAGACAATGCAGTACCACCCGCACGGCGACGCTGCAATCGGTGGCGCGTTGGTGCAGATGGGACAGAAGGACCTGCTCATCGAAACTCAGGGTAACTGGGGTAACATACTCACCGGCGATAGCGCAGCAGCACCCCGTTACATCGAGGCACGACTCTCGAAGTTTGCTCTCGAGGTGGCATTCAACAACAAGACTACCTTCTGGAAAGATTCGTACGACGGACGTAAGCAGGAACCTATAAACCTGCCTATTAAATTTCCGTTGCTGCTGGCTCAGGGCGTAGAAGGTATTGCCGTAGGTCTCAACTCGATAGTACTGCCGCACAACTTCAACGAACTGCTCGATGGCTGTATAGCAGTGCTTAGGGACGAGCCAGTGCAGCTTTATCCCGACTTCCCAACTGGCGGTCTTATAGATGTGAGCCGCTACAACGACGGTCAGCGCGGTGGAAAACTGCTCATCCGTGCAAAAATCGAGAAGGTTGACAAAAAAACATTGGCAATCAAGGAAATACCATACGGACAGACAACAGGTGGAATTATCGATACCATCTTGAAAGCCAATGAAAAGGGCAAAATAAAAATCAAGAAGGTTGACGACAACACCGCCGAAGAAGCCGAAATTCTGATTGAATTGCAGCCTGGCGTTTCTGCCGATGTTACGATAGATGCACTCTACGCGTTTACAAACTGTCAGGTTTCGGTGTCGCCCAATGCCTGCGTAATCGAGGAGGACAAGCCGCGCTTTGCCTCGGTAACCGAAATTTTGGAAGCATCGGTACGCAACACCTTGGAACTGCTCCGTCAGGAACTGAAAATCAAGAAGAACGAACTCGAGGAACAATGGCATTATCAGTCGCTCGAAAAATGGTTCATCGAAAAACGCATCTATAAGGAAAAGGCTTACGAAAATGCAGGTTCGAACGATGAGGCAGTCGAGTTCATCCATTCCAAGATTATCGCCCACAAACTGAAACTTATGCGCGAGGTCACAACCGAAGATATTCTGAAGTTGCTCGAAATAAGGATGAAACGCATTCTCCGCTTCAACATCGAAAAGGCCGACGAGGATTTGATAGCAATACAGGAACAGATAAAGGCCGTGCAGAACGACCTCGACCATATTGTCGATTATACCATTAATTACTACCAGCACATCAAGGAAAAATACGGCGAAGGTCGCGAGCGCAAGACCGAAATCCGCAACTTCGATTCGATTGATGCCGGCGAGGTGGCCGTTGCAAACGAAAAGCTCTACATCAACAGGGAAGAAGGCTTCGTTGGCTATGGCTTGAAGAAGGACGAATATGTATGCGACTGCTCCGACATCGACGACATCATTGTCATTCACGAGGATGGAAAATATCAGGTTTCAAAGGTGACCGACAAGGCATTCTTCGGCAAGGGCATAATATATGTGGCTGTGTACCGCAAGAACGACAAGCGCACCATCTACAATGTGGTTTACCGCGATGGAAAGTCGGCAACTTCGTACATCAAGCGTTTTGCAATTACCAATGTCATCCGCGACAAGGAATACGATATGACCAAGGGAACACCCGGTTCTAAATTGCTGTACTTCAAGGCTAATCCAAATGGTGAAGCCGAAGTTATCTCGTGCAAGCTGAAGCCGAAGCCGAAATTGAGAAAACTTACCTTTGATGTTGATTTCAAGGATATTGCAATAAAGAACCGCGATGCACAGGGAAATATTTTCGCCCGTACCGAAATACACAAGATTACCCAGAAGGAAGAAGGCGTTTCGACGCTTGGCGGACGCAAGATATGGTTCGACAAGGATGTCTTGCGTCTCAATGTTGACGGACGCGGACAGTACTTGGGCGAATTTTCGGGAACCGACAAGATTCTCGTTGTCACCAATGCCGGCGACTGCATTTTCACCAACTTCGACCTCTCGAACCACTACAACGACGACATTCTCATAATCGAGAAGTACAAGGCCGACAAGGTTTTCACTGCCGTTCATTTCGATGCCGAGCAGAACTTCTATTATTTGAAGCGTTTCAATGTTCAGGAAATGACCAAACCGCAGTCGTTTGTTTCGGAATACGAAGGTTCGTATATGCTAGCAGTAAGCGAGGACAAGCATCCGCAGCTTAAGATAACCTTTGGCGGCAAGGACGAAAAGCGCGAGCCAGAAATTATTGATGCAGAAGAGTTTATCGGTGTAAAGGGTATCACAGCACGAGGCAAGCGACTCACAACCTACGCAGTAAAGGAAATCTGTTTTATCGAACCGCTAGTAAAGCCCGAGGACGAGGAGCCAGAGGAAGAACCGCAGGCAGAAGACGATTCGTCGAAACTTTCCGACGATGCATTTATGCCCGACGACGGAACGCAGATGAGTTTGTTTTAATGGCGAAAAGGCTTGCAGTCTAACGGTCTGACAGGCTAACAGTCTAGCAGGCTAACGGTCTTCCATTAGACTGGTCTTCCGTTGGACAGGTTTTCTGCTAGACAGGTCTTCTGTCAGACAGGCCTTCCGTTAGACAGGTCGCATTCCAATATTATATATATGTTAGAATAATAAATAGAACCTGCGTGTTTTGCTCTAAAATTTATAATATATTTTCGCTTTAATCCCTTTGGTAAATATCTGATTGCCAATACTTAAACAATCGGCTGTGGGTAAAATATACCCCCAAAACATTCCACGGAGAAAAAATGGATTAATTTTGTATTTGTTTTAATGGACGATTATATGGTAAAACGTTTATTATCAAGTATATTCGCTGTTTTAGCAATGACAGTTTTTTGCATAAGCGGATATTCGCAGTCGGCAAAACTGAAGGGTAAGATTACCGACGAAGCAACAAAAGAGGGACTTTTCGGTGTAAACGTCATGGTGACAAGCACAAACGAAAAGGTAAAGACTGGTACTAGCACCGATTTTGATGGAAATTATGAAATCGCTCTTCCCGCTGGTTCATACAAGGTAAAATACAACTACATAGGCTACAAGAACCATCATGAAGATGTGACTATTTCTGGAACAGACATTACAAAGAATGTTGTTCTCTCTCAGGATGCCGAAATAATCGATGAGGTGGTTGTGAGTGCTGGTAAGTACGAGCAGAAATTGCAGGATATAACCATTTCGATGGAAGTGCTAAAACCTCAGATGATTGAAAATAAGAACACCTATAATATAGAATCGTCGCTTAACAAGGTTCCTGGTGTTGATATCAACAACCACCAGCCGAGCATACGTTCGTGTACTGGCTGGAGCTATGGTGCTGGCAGCCGCGTGATGATTTTGGTGGACGAAATGCCCATTATGTCGGCCGACATTGCCGATGCAAAGTGGAATTATATTCCCACCGAGAACATTTCGCAGGTTGAGGTGCTGAAAGGCGCTTCGTCGGCTTTGTTCGGTTCGCAGGCTCTGGGCGGAGTGATAAATATCCGCACGGCATATCCTACATCGGAACCGATGACAAAGGTTAATGCATTCTTCGGAATTTACGGCAATCCAGCCGATGATCGTTTCAAATGGTGGGGCGAGGAGCAGAATCCTGCCTATATGGGTGCAAGTTTCCTGCATAGCCAGCAGTTCGGTAACTTCGACTTTGTGCTCGGCGGAAACTTTTACAAGAACGAAGGCTTCCGCGATACCGAATACGAACGTCGCGCCCGACTGAACACCAACCTCCGCTACCGTTTCAAGAAAGTCGACGGACTTTCGATTGGTGTAAATGCAAATTACATGCTAAACCAGATCAGCGACTTCTTCATGTGGAATTCGGATACGACTCCTTATATCTCGAATACTAAGATGGGAAGTACTACTGCTCCTACTCAAGGCTACAGGGTAAATGTTGATCCTTTCGTACAATACATCTGTCCGAAAAACGAGGACAGGCACAGCCTGCGTACACGTTTCTTCCGTACAGTAAACAAAATAGCCAACGATACTATGAAAAATAGTCTCGGCGATGTGTGGTATGCCGAGTATCAGTATCAGAAGTCGTTGGAGCATTGGAAAATTTCAGCAGGTGCAGTTGATAACTACCAGGAGGTAGAGTCGAATATGTTCAGCAACCACTACAGCAACGAAATTGCAGCATACGTTCAGGGTGATGCCCGTTACGGCAGACTGAAATTCTCGCTTGGCGTACGCTTCGAGTATTTTAAGGTCGATACCTCGATGACCAAGACCGAACTGAGGTTTGGCAAGGATACGGTTAATATTCCTGTAAAACCTGTTGCGCGGCTTGGTGTAAACTATCAGGTTGCTGAGGCAACTTTCCTGCGTGCATCGTTCGGACAAGGCTATAGGTTCCCGGCCGTTTCGGAGAAGTTTATTTCGATGTCGCTTGGTGCAGTGAAGGTTTTCCCGAATCTCAAGCTTACTCCCGAAACAAGCTGGAGTGTGGAAGTAGGTGCAAAGCAAGGCTACAAGTTCGGCAAGTGGAAAGGTTTTGCCGATGCGGCGGTTTATTTCCAGCGAATGTACGACATGATGGAATTTGGCTTTGTCATAATTAATACGCTTACAGGCGAGCCTTGGGAGCCGGGAACCAGTATGGTCGGTGCCGAATCTGGTTTTCAGTGCGCAAATGTTGGAAACGCCGATATTTTTGGTGTTGACCTTTCGGGGGTAATTACAGGTCCGCTTGGCAAGTGGGGCGAACTTACAGCAACAGTAGGCTATACCTACAACAATCCAAAATACATTTCCGACGACATCGATCCATCTACATCAACCGATGATAAAACATTGAAATACAGATACAATCATTCGGTAAAGGCCGACATCAGCATATCTGCAAAATGGTTTGAGATAGGTGCCGACCTGGTATGGAAGAGCAAGGTAAAGAACGTCGACCGCTTGTTCTGCGACGAACGTCCAGACGATCAAATTAATCCAATGTACAGAATGATAAGCGATATGATGATTCTTCCAGGGTACTGGGATTACCGTATCAGGACAGCAGACCAGAACTTCTGGAACATTGATTTTTACGTAGGAGCAAAACTATATAAGGAAACAAAGTTGTCGTTCCACATTAAGAACCTTCTGAATCAGGTTTATTGCGGTCGTCCGGGCGACATGTGTGCTCCGCGCCGCTTTGAAATATCTATTTCGTCAAAATTTTAAATAAAAGAATATGAAGAGATTTTTATCAGTGATTTTGTTCGTTGCAATGTTTTTTGCAGCAAATGCTCAGTCGGGAGCTGGTCCGCTAGTAGTTTGTGGAGCAGGAGAGGCTTGTCCTGCAGATCCTAATGGACATTTTTCAAATGGTATCGTTCCTCATGCACCCGATGTAAATAGCGAATACTTTCCAGAGATTAGGACTTGCGAGCCTTTGGATGTGTGCATAACTTTGAGATGTCCAGAATCCATAAATCCGCAGGAAGCAGGTCTTGCAAACATTAATTGGCCAATTTCGGTTACTGGCATAGAAGTTACTGGCTTTGGCGGTTTGCCCGATGGCGTTTCGTATTGTTTGTCCGATGCCAACTGGACGCCTGGTAATTACTACACACTTCATCTTACCGGAGTTCCTCGTCAGGCTGGACAATATCAGTTAAAATTGAGTGCCGCTGTTGGCCTTTATGGAATGCCTATAAACACCGACAATGTTTCTCCTGATGGAGTAAATGCTGTTTTGGTTACCGTTGTCGATGGTCCGGCACTCGTAGCTGGTTTCACTGCCGATGCAACCAACATAACCGCTGGTACCGCTGTAAATTTCACAAATACATCCACTGGCTATCAGGCAAGCCGCTCGTGGACATTTGAAGGCGGCAACCCTGCAACATCAACCGAGGAGAATCCGCGCGTAGTGTACTCGACTCCCGGAACATATCAGGTTTCGCTGACAGTTACAAATGCCTGTGGCGAAAATACCAAGACCGAAACATCGTACATTACCGTTACCGAGCCACAGCAAGGCGATGCTCCCGTGGCCGACTTCTCGTATAGAGCTTCGTTGCAGGAGAACGGACTTTCGGTACAATTCAACGATTTGTCAACAAACTTGCCGACATCGTGGAGCTGGACTTTTGCAAACGGCACACCAGAGTCTTCTACCGAACAGAACCCAGTCGTAACATTCGCAACCGAAGGCGAATACCTTGTTACACTTGTTGCCGAAAACGAATATGGTCGCGACTCTATTGCCCGCACTATAAATGTAGTAGGCATCAACGACTACAATGTTGATGATATGGTAAGCATATATCCGAATCCGACAAGCAGCATATTGAATGTTGAAGCCGAAAATTTAATTTCGGTAACAATACTTGATATGTCGGGCAGAATTATTTACTTTGCAAACGAAAGTTGCTCGGCAACAAGCATCGACCTAAGCGGTTTCGCAAATGCCGAATATATGGTAAAGGTGGAAACCAAAGAAGGACGCTCTTTGAAACGAATTATAAAAACGAGGTAAAAACTGGGCTTGATGGCAAAAAGGCTCGAAGGCAAAAAGCTATTGCATTAGCCATTCAATTGTACAGGCGCAATTAATTGCGTCTCAACAAGAAACATTGTACAGTCGCGGCGCGCCACGACTCAACATCAAACCATTAAAAAGCTAACGACGTAAAGCATTGCGTCGCTACTTTTTGAACCTTGAACTTTAAACGTTAAACATTATAAACTTAGAAACAACTTTAAAACACATATCGATATGAAAAAATTTTTACTTTCACTTGTTGCAATTTTTGCAATGTCAATTTGCGGATTCGCACAGATTTCTGTATGCGACAATCCATGCCCACCTGCCACCGATGGCTTTTCTACGGGCGTAGTTCCTTATAGTCCAACAACTTTCGCAACAATGTATGTTGGTCA
>JAEEGG010019905.1_pt1 | contig 13478 bp, 11 predicted proteins | sample 9134161 | NCBI WGS metagenome assembly JAEEGG01 (sample SAMN16246543, study PRJNA631951) | gut metagenome | biome: gut microbiome; feature: rumen; material: CR-attached | host: Bos | place: Iran: Karaj | collected 2018-10 | reverse complement strand
GGAAACTCAAGTCAAAATTTACAGGCTTGCAAAATCTGTAAAATGTGCACGTATTTCCTGCAGTATGTTACATTTTTTCCGGAGCGGATACGCCCAAAATGGACAGTGCATGCCGCACCACATGACCTACTGCCATGACCATGGCCAGCCGCGCCTGCTGCAGCTCTTCATTGACGCCGAGGATGCGGCACTGGTTGTATGCGGAATGGAACAGTCCCGCCAGGTCGTATACATAGTGGGCCACCTGCTGCACCGCCCGTTCCTTCGCCGCCGTTGCCAGCATCTCCGGATATTCGCCCAGCTTTTTGATCAGGTCCACTTCCACCGGTTCCGTCAGCAGTTTATAATCGCCTTTACCCTGCACCATGATGCCCGCTTCCTCTACCTGCCGCATAATGCTGCAGATCCGGGCATGGGCGTACTGCACATAGAACACGGGGTTGTCGTTGGATTTTTTCTTGGCCAGGTCCAGGTCAAAGTCCAGCTGGCTGTCGATGGAACGCATCACAAAGAAGAAACGGGCCGCGTCCGTTCCTACTTCATCAATCAGTTCGTTCAGGGTCACGCTCTGGCCGGTCCGTTTGGACATCTTCACTTCCTGCCCGTCCCGCAGCAGACGGACCATCTGCAAAATCAATATCTCCAGCTGTTCCGGCTGATAGCCCATGCACTGCATGGCCGCCTTCATCCGGGCAATGTACCCGTGATGGTCGGCCCCCCACAGATTGATGACCCTGTCAAACCCCCGGCCAAATTTATTGGCATGGTAAGCGATATCCGCCGCAAAGTAAGTGGGCACACCGTTATCACGGATCACCACCCGGTCCTTGTCATCGCCGAATGCGGTAGACTTCAGCCACAGGGCCCCGTCCTGCTCATACATGTAACCCTTCTCCAGCAGTCTGTCACATGCTTCTTTGATTTTATTTGCTTCGTGCAGGGTCTTTTCGCTGAACCATACATCAAAGCGGACATTGAAACGTTCCAGGTCTTCCTTCAGCGCCGCCAGCTTTTCCTGGTAGGCGATGGTCTTGAACTTTTCCAGCCGCTCTGCTTCCTCCATCTGGAGGAAGCGGTCTCCATACTTGTTGATGATACGCTGTGCCGTATCGATAATGTCGTGACCGTGGTATCCGTCCTCGGGGAATCCGACTTCTTTTCCCAGCAGTTCCAGATACCGGGCGTTGACAGAGCGGGCCAGGTTGTTCATCTGGTTGCCGGCGTCGTTGATATAATACTCCTGTTCCACGTCATACCCGGCCGCCTTCAGCAGATTGCCCAGAGCGCTGCCTACCGCCGCGCCCCGTCCGTGTCCCACATGCAGCGGGCCGGTGGGATTGGCGCTGACATATTCCAGCTGGATCTTTTCGTCAGACGCTTTGGGCAGATTGCCGTAATTCTCCCCTGCGTCCACGATCCGTGCCAGCATGTCGTACACCCAGTCCGGATTCAGATAAAAATTGATAAACCCGGGCCCCGCAATTTCCGCCTTCTTCACATACGGGCAGTCCATGTTTTCCACAATGTACCGGGCCAGCACCCGGGGATTACAACGTAAAGCTCTGGCAGACTGCATGGCAAAATTGCTGGCAAAATCCCCAAACTCCTTTTTCGGCGGAACCGTCAGCTGCACTTCCGGCAGGGTACCGTCCTTTACCACGCCCGCGGCAATGGCATTTTTCGCAGTTTTTATAATTGCGTCACTCAATACGGATTTAATATCCACGCTTCGTATCCTCCAATTTCTATCGTAAATCAACAACAATTGTCGTCGTGATCCGGTTCATGTCCGCCGCGGCGTAGGCGAGGTCATATTCCAGCTGGATCTTCCAGCCGTAGGGCAGCTTTTTGATGCGTACTTTCTTCGTCTTGGTTTCCAGCGGAATCATCAGGTAAGGCGTCCGGTAATCGCCGGCACAGGCACCGCCTTCCGCAAATTCCTGGTGCATTTCGTAAGTGCCGTGACGGATCAGGGAGACCTGCGAGCTGTTCCATTTCACCGTCGTTGTCGTGCCGGACATGCCGGAAGCTTCTGTCTCTTCATACCGGGCATAACAGTATCCGTTTTTTTCTGTAAAGGTCCCGGTGTTTACCGTTTCCAGCCGGGATACTCCATCGCTGTTACGGGAAACGCCAGACACCGTGATCTTTGCTTTTTGCATGCAGCCTCCGGAACCGGTTATAGTAAAAACTGTCACGGGTCATGCGCAAACGGCATGTCCCGATGACAGTTTCAATTCTTCAATACAGCACTGACAATTACACCATTACAGGGAACGTTCCATTTCTTCAAATTCTTTCATGACTTCTTCGTCCGGGGTCGTTATCAGACTGACTCCGACCAGAACAACAAGGCTCACCAAAAACGCGGGCAGCAGTTCGTAAATCCCCCAGATGCCGCCCATAGGCGCAATCAGAAACTTCCAGACGAAAATCATGACGCCGCCGGCCACCATACCGGACAACGCCCCTTCAAACGTGGTCCGCTTCCAGAACAGGGCAGCCAGTACCAGCGGTCCGAAAGACGCGCCGAAACCAGCCCAGGAAAACGCCACGATTTTAAACACATAACTGCCGGGATCCCGGGCGATAATAACCGCCAGGATCGCGATAACGATAACCGTAATCCGGGCCGCAAACATGCTCTGTCTCTTGCTCAGGGCCTTTTTATCCGAATTGGCCCGCATGGTTCCCTGCATAATATCCTGGCTTACGCTGGAAGCTGCCGCCAGCAACTGGGAATCCGCCGTAGACATGGTACTGGCCAGAATGCCTGCCAGAACCAGGCCGGCCCCGATAGCCATCAGCGCTCCGTGTTCCGCAATGGTATTGGCAATCTGGATAATGATGGTTTCCGTATTAGCGTCCGTCAGGTTCTTTACCAGGCCTGCGCCGGTCATGGTCTTGCCCACGATACCGATGGCGATGGCTATGAACATTGCGATGACGACCCAGACAGAAGCGACCCGGCGGGACACGGCCAGTTTATTCTCGTCTTCAATAGCCATAAAACGGAGCAGAATATGAGGCATGCCAAAATAGCCGAGGCCCCATGCCATGGTAGAAACGATGGTCAGTAATGTATAAGGTGCCGCGCTGTTGGTTTTCACCGAATAGGTTTCCGTAAGGGACAGATATCCCGGCAACGCTCTGGCGTTATCCAGCACCGCGTCTGTGCCGCCCACCATCGTGGTGGAATAAACAAGCACAAACAGCAGGGCGAAGGTCATAATAATACTCTGGACAAAGTCCGTGGTAGATGCTGCCAGGAAACCGCCGGCCGCCGTATAGGATACAATGACCACAGCCGAAATAATCATGGCCGTCATGTAATCCGCGCCGAACAGGGTACCGAACAGCTTGCCGCAGGCCGCGAAGCCGGAGGCGGTGTACGGGATAAAGAAAATAACGATAATTGCCGCAGCAAAAGCGGTCAGGATATGACGGTCATCATGGAACCGTGCGGAAAAGAACTGGGGCAGTGTAAAGGAGTCCGTAATGCGCGTATAGATGCGCAACCGTTTAGCCACAAACAGCCAGTTCAGATACGTGCCTACCGCCAGGCCGATACTGGTCCAGGCCACATCCGCCGAGCCGCACAGATAGGCTACCCCCGGCAGGCCCATCAGCAGCCAGCTGGACATGTCCGAAGCTTCCGCGCTCATGGCCGTTACCAGCGGCCCTAACTGCCGGCCGCCCAGATAGAAATCGGAAGCCGATTCGTTCTTCTTCGCGTAATAGAACCCGATAAGCAACACAAAAATCAGGTAAAAGGCGATCGTCGCCACAATATAAAACAGATTTGAACCCATAATCAAAACCCCTCAAAATCAAAATTTTGGAACTGAAAATGATATATGGACAGTGTACCACAAAACCCTAAAAAATAAAAGCGCCGCTGTACATAAGCCGCGCTTTTCAAAACGATACACGATTACCGCATGTTTTCAATAATATCCTCAAAATTATTGATCAGCAGCGGATGCCCGGTCACGCTCAGGTCACGCAGCGCATAGCCATAGGAATCATACCAGTTGTCAGCCAGTTTCATTTCCAGGCCTTCTTTTTCGAACTCTTCTACCATCTTTAAAACAAAACGGTTAACTACACCCTCTTTATCCGTATTCAACGGGATGATGCGGGTCTCCGGTTCAAACTCTTCAACCGTAAGATCCCAGCCTCCCGGGATAGGCGGTCGGCGGTCTGCTCTGATAAAATACGTTTTGGAAAAACCTACATAAGTCCCCATCGCGTCAAACATTTTAGCCTTGATCAGCGGGTAACCGTTTGCGTTTCCCCATTTGACAATAGCCTCGGAGCATTCATTATTGTGAATCACGCTTGGCAATTCGCCCTTTTTAACAACAGCCATTTCCATTTCCTCCTCTGCCTTATTGATTATCCGGACGCTTTTACACGCCGGCTCATTGAATCCGTGTTTCCAAAAACCTGTCACGCAGGATGTGGTGCATACATGACAGAATCACAAACTTGCATATATATAATACTATTTTACATAATTCCGCCAATTATTTCAATAATATCTTTATACTATATTTTCATTATTATTATAACTGTCTGAAGAAGCGATATTCCGCTCCGGTTCACTTCTCTTTCAGCATCTGCATAAAAGTCTCCCACATTTCCGAAACGACCGCAAGCAACGATTCGGAGCGGGCGCTCTGCCAGCTTAAAAATGACTGTATCTGCTTCTGCAGTTCTTCCTCACCCGGATGCTGCAACGCAATGCCCTGCGCCCAATAGGCGTTGACGTAATCGTCATGAAGCATCCCCAGTACATCCTGCAGCTGTTTCAGCTGCCGCAGCAGATCCACCGGCATTTCCGTAAGATCGACGGTCTGTGTCACATACCGGAACCGCTTTACCTTGATACGAATCTCGTGGAGATCATCCATTTCGGAAAAATCCGGATACTTTTTACTGAGGGAAAGCATCTTTTTGCACCATGCATCCAGGCGCCGGGACACAAAATGCCGGGCACTTTCTTTTCCCAGCCCCTTAAATGCGCCCGTCTGCAGCAGATTCAGCCAGAGCATAAACTCCGCCAGCTTTTCCGTGTGCCGGTTCAAAAACGAATGGGAAAAGAATTTGTCCTTTTCCTCCTGCCGAAGCTGTAATAACAGATCCAGCAGTACCATGGACGAATCCCCTTCCTCCCCTGCGGCTTCAAGCCGCCGTCTGCAGGTCAGGGCAGCCGCGTCCAGTTCCCTCATATTGGAAAGGGAATCTGCTTCTTCCCGGAAAAACGTCTGCCAGTCTGACACCTGCGCTTCAGGCAGGCCTTCCTTAAAAAACACCAGACAGGAACGCAGCCGTCGTATTTTTACGCGCAGCTGGCGTATCAGAAGCCTGTTGTCCGGATCCCGGTACAGGAGATGCCAGAACCAGTTGATGATGAGGACCTGCCAGTACAGGTACTGATGCATGGCCCGCAGCCGTCCGGTATCACCGGACACCCGGGGATAGGGCTTGCCCGCCAGAGCGTGCAGCCGCAGTTTCAGGTCCGGTTCCGCCACCACGAACCCATCACCGCCGGAAAGCAGCTGCTGTACCGCCGCCAGCACCGGTTTCTCGCTGCCGGCGCTGTAACTGAACTCCACATCGAATAAATCGGATAGGTGGGAATCCACCAGCAAAATACCTTCCGATACCCGTACTTTAAAGGGAAGCAGCGAACCGCCCCGCAGCCTGCTGCGGCGATACCGGGCGCTGAGATTATCTCCGTATTTTTTTTCACGCAGTATTCCCTGCTCTACGGTGAGTTTCAGCAATTTCGCCACATCTTCCGTAAAGATTTCCGGGCGGGCGATCCGCACACCGTGCAGGCAAAGTTTTAACGACAACTTTATTTCACCTGTGCCAGCATAGGCTGCCCGGACAGGGCAGCGACAATATTCTGCGCTGTAACCAGCGCCATTTCATCCCGGGTCTCCTCCGTAGCAGAAGCCATGTGAGGTGTTACCGTAATATTGGGCAGCGTCAGCAGCGGATGATCTCCCGGCAGGGGTTCCGGTTCTGTCACGTCCAGTCCCGCTGCCGCCACTTTACCACTTTTCAACGCTTCATACAGCGCATCCGTATCTACCACCCTGCCCCGGGAGATATTTACGAAACGCACGCCGTCTTTCATGGCGGCAAAAGCAGCTTCATTAAACAGACCTTTAGTGGAAGGATTCAGCGTAACCGCCACCGCGATAAAATCAGAAGTCTGCAGCAGCTCATCCCACGATACATACCGCGCGCCTGACGCGGCATCGTTCAGCCGGCGGTTGCGGTTATGGTAAATGACGCGCATGCCGCTGGCCTGCGCCCGTTTTGCAATGGCGCTTCCGATATCACCTAAACCGACTATACCGAGGATCTTATTGTACAGGTCAACGCCCAGGCCCATGGCCTTCCGTTCACCCCACAGCCCGTTCTTCGTGTGCAAATGGCCCCGCACGATGCCCCGGGCCGTGTCGATCAGCAGACCGTAGGCAATATCCGCCACCGCGTTCACCAGTACGCCGGGTGTGTTTCCGATTTTTACGCCGCGTGCATGGCAGGCTTCCACATCAATATTATCATACCCTACCGAAGACTGGGCCGCCACCTGCAGCTTCGGCGCTTTCTGCAACAGTTTTTCATCGATCCGGATGTTCCCGGTCGAATACAGGGCGTCCGCCTCCTGCAGCCACTCGTTCCACTGTTCCTCCGGCACCCGCCCACGCTGCTGCCAGCTTTTCAGCGTCACCTTATCCTGTAAATATTCAATTGCAATGGGACGGATTTTCCCGCTGCAGATAACGATTTTATCTTTTAAATCCATAATGCGAGCCTCCAAAAAACAAACCCTGTTTTTGCAGAGATGAAAGGCAGGTACACAATACGATAACCCAACCGGAAACATGTTCTGCAAAAATAAAAAACGGGACAGAATAATCTGTCCCATTTATTTTAGCACACTGAACAAAAAAACCAAATTAAAGATGTATTATTACGGCTAATTTTTTTATATCTCTTCAAATTCCCTGAAAATCTGTTACATTTTTTCTATTTTTCTTTTTAAGCATAGAAAAAAATCTGACGCGCCAGCAAAATTGCCAGGGCAAAAGTCGCCACCAGTTTTCCCAGCATCGCCACAAACTGCATCTTTGCCGCCTGCCAGGCCAATGCCCCGGCATGCTGCATATCGTGGGACCGCAGATATTCATACAGATACGCCATGGCAAACGCGCCTATCGCGCCGCCGATCACGCTGCCCAACACAGGAAACACCGTTGTTCCCATGATCGTGCCCGCAAACGTGCCGCAGCCGATGAGGAACACGCCCCACCATGAGATGTCTTTGACCTGTCGCTTAATGCCAAAAAACGACAGCACAAATTCCCATATCTCTCCCAGCGCGTAAATCAGAATCACCGCGGAAATGATACGGATGTCAAAATACTTGGACGGATCGTAAAACGCAAAACCCAGACAACAGCCCGCCATCAGCGTATTACCCGGCAAATCGAACAACGCCATGGCAACCGCCACCAGAATCAGACAAACTGCTGCCAGCCATTCCAGCATATACGAATCCGCCATACCGGAAAAACCTGCCAAAACCTGTTCCATTGCTTCTCCTTTTCCAAAAACACCAAATACCTGCCGCACTTTGCATCACGCTGTAACGACTATCCGCGTTCTGCAATGTCCCGCCTGTTCACAACGCCGGGTTACGGCCGGATACAAAAAGTATCGTTGCAATTTTAATCGTAGCAATTCATTGTCGCAATTCTTCTCTCCCGGGCGAAACCAATTATAACACAAGCGCTGGCGGAAAAAATGAAACTTGTGTGAATTCTTCCTTAATTTTTTTCTTTGCATATAGTATAATACTTTTGATATGATAACAACAATTGCCTGACTTTTGCTATAAAAAAATTAAGGAGTTCACATGACTGCATTTTTATCTTCCGCAACTTCCGCGGCGACCGCCTTACTGACGCCGGAATTCTGGGCCCTCCGGTGGCCTTTGTGGAGAGCGTCCATTCTTACCTGTGGCGCAATCCTGTTGTTCCGCATCTGTTACCGTTTTTTCATCCTGCGATTGGCAGCATACTTAAAACACAGGTACCATTATGATTTCATCGACAGCTTCGTAAAGGCCTTTAATCATCCCATCCAAACTTTCTTATGGATTCTGGCCTTTTATTCGTTTATCGTCCTCAGTCCCCTGAATCCCTTTTCCCAGCATCCTGCCTTTGACAAGATCCTGCGCAGCAGCCTGATCATCTGTCTCATCTGGGGCGTGTACAACCTGTGCGACGCAGGTCACGGACTGATTATGCAGCTGCTGAAACGTTCCAGCCTGCATATTGACGAAACCCTTGCCGAAATGATTTCCGCCCTGGCGCATATGATCTGTGTTATGTTCGGTATCGTCCTGGTTGCCAACGAATGGGATTATGATATTACCGCCTTTGTGGCTTCCCTGGGTATCGGCGCCATGGCCATTGCCTTCGCCGCCAAAGATTCCCTGGCTAATATTTTCGGCAGTCTGGTCATCATTACGGAGCGTCCCTTTGTCATCGGCGACTGGATTTCCGCTAACAATGTGGAAGGCATCGTGGAATCGATTACCTTTCGCAGTACCTGTATCCGCACATTTTATCAGGAGCTGGTGTATGTACCCAACAACCTGCTGAGCAACACGCCTATCATCAACTATACCCAACGGCAAAAGTACCGTATCCAGTTTATGCTGGGCCTCACCTACAGCACCACCCGGGAACAGATGCAGGAAGTCTGTCAGCAGATCCGCAGTCTGTGTGAACGGTTGGATGAAATTTACAATGATGGAATTGACGTCAACTTCTTTGAGTTCGGCGACAGCTCGTTAAACATCCGTATCGTGTGCTACGCCAAGGCGCCCAACAATTCCGTGTATCTCCGGGCGCGGGAAAAATTCAATCTGGAAGTCATGAAGATTCTGGAAGAAAACGGCGTAAGCTGTGCGTTCCCCAGCCGCAGTGTATATTTTGAGACGCCGATACCGTTAGCGGTTCCTGCACAAAAGAACGCAGGACAACAGGTTGTTCTCGCGGACTTGCGTAACGCGAAAGGCGTGCGTATTGAAAAAACAGAAGAAGAATAGTTAAAAAGGCGCTGTTATACAGAGTAAGCAGTGGTTCCTTAAGTAAAGCCAAACAGCATTGAAGTCTTCCCAAAAGAAACGGGAAAAACGTCAATGCTGTTTATTGTTTTTTAACAGTTTCAAATTCTATTCACACCACAGATCCACATGCTCGAAGCGAACCACATCCACCAGGCCGCGGTCCGTCAGCCGCAGTTCCGGAATTACAGGCAGGGAAAGGAAGGCCAGGATCATAAAGGTGCTGAATTCTTCCGGTATGCCCAGTTCCTTTACCCAGAACTCCAGTTGCCTGATCTGAGCGTTTACGGCGACCGCATCCCGGTCACTCATAAGACCGGCAATTGCCAGCGGCACAGTTGCCCTCACTTCACCTTCCGACACGACGATCAGGCCGCCGCCAATTTCCCGCAGGCGGTTCACAGCAACTACCATATCCTCATCGTTAGTGCCAACCACTGACAAATTGTGTGAGTCGTGCCCTACCGTTGTTGCGATAGCGCCCTTCTTCAGGCCAAATCCGTAAACAAAACCCAAACCTATGTTACCTGTATTGTGATGGCGCTCGCACACAGCCATTTTCAGTACATCACGCTCCGTATCGCTGACAGCTTCCCCATTGCTGATTGTGGGATCCAGATGCAGCTTCGTAGTCAGCAGCTGGGTCTGGCTGATACCGATTACACGCATCCTCATATTGGAACGCGCCGGAATTTTAAAATCTTCTTTCGTCACTTCAGGCATGTTCATGGACTGGCCCGGCATCTTCAGCACCGGCTCGCTCTTCCATAACAGCCTGCGGTTTTTCACTGTCAGCGCGCCGCCCTTCACCACGTGAACCGGCTGGAAGGATCGGAGATCCTCAAAGGCAACGATATCCGCCTGATAACCCGGAGCCAGGGCGCCGGTCTGCTGCAGCCCGTAACACTCGGCAATGTTCAGCGTTGCCATGGGAATCAGGTCCTCCGGCTCATAGCCATGGGCCACGCCAATCTCCAGCAGGTAGTTGATGCTGCCCTGCTCAATCAGATCGTCCGCATGCCGGTCATCAGTACACAGGCAAAGCCGGCGGTTATCCGCCCTTTCCAACACCGGAAGCAGGTCAACAAGATTGTGGGCCGCGCTGCCTTCCCGCAGGAACACGTACATGCCCCGTTTTATTTTTTCAAGGGCTTCCGCAGGCGTCACGCACTCATGCTCCGTTGTAATTCCGGAAGACACATAAGCATTCAGTTCCTTGCCGGAAATACCCGGGGCATGTCCATCCATCTTCTGTTTGTAGAACAGCTTCAGCTTATCCATTTCCAGCTGTTGTTTATACAGAATTCCGGGGAAGTTCATCATTTCCGCCAGGCCAAGCACCCTGGGACTTAAATTGCGCAAACGTTCCATGTTTTCCGGAGTAATACGGGCGCCGGAAGTATCCATGTCCGTCGCCGGAACGCAGGAAGGCACCATCATGTAAGCGGAAAAGGGAATTCCCGCCGTTTCTTCCAGCATGAACCGGAACCCGTTTTCGCCTAACACATTGGTAATTTCATGGGGATCGGTAATGGCGCCGGTAACCCCGTTCAGCAGCAAAACCTTCACCATCTCCCGTGGAGAAAGCATGGAACTTTCAAAATGCACATGGGCATCCATCAGCCCCGGCGTCAGGTACAGGCCCGTCACGTCAAGATTCTGCCTGCCCGTATAGCTGCCGATGCCGACGATCTTACTGCCGCTGATGGCAATATCCGCATCTTCCCAGGTTTTCAGGAACACGTTGAACACGTGCCCCCCCTTCAAGACAAGGTCGGCCTCCTGCCGTCCTGCCGCTACGTCAATTTGTTCTTCCAGACTGCTTGCGCGCCAAAAATCCATATGTGCCTCCCGCTTGCTCCGCAATTAAAATAACTGGCCAGAGCACAGTTCATTGTTACCGGTTTCCTGATGTTCAGTTTGTATTTTAATTATAACATATTTTTTTCTGTTTCCTGAAAAAATCAAAACGAAACCCCGCCCCCTAAATAAAAATAATTTGCCTTATTATTAAAGAAGCAATTACAAAACAACCCCTGGCTTTTATTCAAGCCAGGGGGTATATTTGGTGATCCCGGGCAGATTCGAACTGCCGGCCTACCGCTTAGGAGGCAATTGGAAGTGCTTTTTCCGATTATTTTCAGAGTAGTATAACCACTCTGAAACGCCCTGTTTATGCGGGTTTTCAGCATTATAGGGTAAAATATGTCATAAAGTCAAACCTGTTTATTTTTTCACTTAAAACACGAAAATCCGAGTTGAGTTTGCAAAAAGTTTCGCGAAATTTTCGCACGAATCAGGATTCATTTATTGTATTGAATCCCTAAGATAAACGCGAATTTGTCTGTCCAAATAATTTCGCCCATTCAACATCCCAGCTTTTTCAACAACACTTCCACCTCTTCCGGCTTCAGCACTTTGCCCATCGTCACGACATTTTCATTCACAACGATGGCAGGCATGGACATGACCCCGTATTCCATCACTTTTTCCATATCGGTGATGTATTCCACATCCGCAGACAGCCTCATTGCTTTCACTGCCTCCCGCACGTTTTCATACTGGTCGTGACAGGTTTTGCAGCCTGCGCCCAGCACTTTGATGTTACATCCGGTTCCGCCGCACGCGCAAGCAGCATCCGGGTTTCCCGCCTCTGTTTCGACGCAACATGGCCCCTTTCCCTGCATTGCCTCGCAGCTGTTTTCCTTTTTGTCTTCTCCTTTTTTCTTACCAAAACCAAACAGTGCCATTTCTCTTTGCTCCTTCCTCTCAATTATTTAGATGAACAGATACGAAAACGCGTTAAACAAATAGCCGATCAGGATGATACCGGTCGTGACCACTACAACAAAAGCAACCAACAATTTCGGCTTCATCGCTTTCTGCAACATGATGATGGACGGGAGTGACAAGGCGGTGACGCTCATCATAAAACTCACCACCGTGCCAAGACCGGCGCCTTTTGCCAGCAGCGCTTCTGCAATCGGTATGGCGCCGAAGATATCCGCATACATGGGAATTCCCACAAGACAGGCCAACAGCACGCTGTACCAATGCTCCCCGCCCAGTACCGCCTGCACCGTTTCCTGAGGAATCACATTGTGAATGAAAGAACCTATCCCCACGCCAAGCAAAACATACAGCCAGACACGCTTCACAATGTCAGTGACACCATCAACAGCCACCGTAAGGCGGTCACGAAAACTGAGCGTTTCTTCCTCCATCTCCGCCATTCTTGCCTTACGGATGTAATCGGCAATGTATTCGCCAAAGCCAAACTTTTCAATCAACGTCCCTCCAATGACAGAGATGACAAAACCCGTCACCAGGTATGCCGCCGCAATTTTCCAGCCGAACTGTGTCATCAGCATGGCCAGGCTGCCAAGATCCGCCATGGGCGACATGATCAGGAACGAAACCGTCACGCCGATGGGAAGCCCTGCGCTGCAAAAGCCGATGAACAATGGAATGGACGAACAGGAACAGAACGGCGTCAGCACTCCCAGCAAAGCTCCCATGCAACGCCCAGCCAAGCCTCGGATACCGCCCAGAATGCGCCGCGTTTTTTGCGGAGGAAAATAGCTCTGGATGTATGAGATGATAAAAATCAGAACAGACAGCAGGAAGAAAATTTTAATGCTGTCATACAGGAAAAACTGAAGGGGATGAAAAACCGCGCCCTCCGGATTAACTCCTGCCGCCTGCAGCAAGTCCCCGATCAGTCCGTTCAGCCATTGAAGCCCCAGTATTTGCTTTTGGAAAAATTCCCAGCATCCCGCAATATAATGCATGATCCTCTCCTTATATCCACAAATTCAAATTTGTCGATGTATTGTCTTTAATTTTTGCCACCTTTCCGGTGGCAACTATTTCAGCAGTATTTATTTTTCCCGGCCAAGCAGTTGCGCCAAAATCAGACCCGCTCTGGCACTGCCTTCCGGATCGATGGAATAATGAACCCATTTCCCTTCTTTTCTTCCCTTTACGACTCCGGCGTCACAGAGAATTTTCATGTGATGGGATAAGGTTGACTGGGTAATCTGCAAATCTTCCAGCACAATGCAGGCGCAACGCTCCCCACCACGAAGCAGATCCAAAATCTGCAGTCGGTTCTCATCGCCCAAGGCTTTAAAGATTCTCGCCGCTTCTTTGTTCGTAAACTCCATTTGGGGCCTCACATTCATGAATATCGATTTGTGTATAGTATAAACAATAAATCGATGCTTGTCAATATGTAGAATGTCTATATCTTTTATTATTAAAAAAGCGCGTCCCGTTTTGGGACGCTTCTCGGTATTATTTAGGAAAACTTCGATTT
>JAEEGG010019903.1_pt1 | contig 13479 bp, 11 predicted proteins | sample 9134161 | NCBI WGS metagenome assembly JAEEGG01 (sample SAMN16246543, study PRJNA631951) | gut metagenome | biome: gut microbiome; feature: rumen; material: CR-attached | host: Bos | place: Iran: Karaj | collected 2018-10 | reverse complement strand
ACACCTATGGCATTCACAAGAAACCTACCCGCACCGATATCAAGATTTATCCGATTGATGCTACCGAGAAGTCTATCGAGATGAAGAACTCCAAGACCTTCAACATGATTGTCCTGGGTTCGATGCTCAAGGTACGCCCCATGGTTACCATCGAGAGCGTGCTCAAGGCCCTCAAGAAGACTCTTCCCGAGCGCCACTGGCACCTCATCCCCCTCAACGAGGAGGCTCTGAAGGAAGGCGGCAACCTCATCAAGGAGTAATACTGTAATCATCATGATAAAAACGGTTGACCATAACAGGTCAACCGTTTTTTTTGTGTTCGTTAATTATCTAGATTTTCTAGATTATCTAGAAAGTATAGAGTTACCTGACGGCGATTTTCCAAGCGCTGCGGCTGGTGCTGGTCTGGAGCAGGTAAATGCCGCGTGGCAGCTCGATAATGGTGTCATCAGTCAGGTGATTGATACTCTTAACCACTCGGCCAGCCATGTCATAGATGACGGCGCTGCCCAGGTCCTCGCTGCACTTGATGAGGATGCCGCCGTCAAGTGTCAGCACTTGCATGGGCTTGTCGGCTTCAATGCCGGTGAGGCCACTGGTGTCGAGCGTGATGACATTGGAAGGTTCGCTCATGTAACCCAGACGGTAGGATTGTACCCAATAGGTGTGGGCTTCATCAGAATGGCGGTCGGTAAATGTATAGCTTGTGGTGCTGGCGTCCTCGGTGGTGAATGTATCGGTAATGGTTTGACCAGTGGTCTTGTTATAGACGGTTCGGGTAATGACATAGTAGTCCACCTGCTCGCTTGCAGGGCGCCAGTTGGCGGTATAGGAGTTCTCGCTGATGCCCGTGGGTTCGAGGGCTGTCAACGGTGACAACGTGGGTGCCGGGGAGCACTTTGCTCGCAGTTCCACTCCCACACTTCCTGTCAAGCCGCCGTCATAGATGAGCAAGCGTGCCATGTGTTCGCCTGTCGTGGTGGGCGTATAGGTAATCTTCAAGGGGTAACCTTCGGGACTGTTAGCGACAGTGCGACTCACTGCGGTCACGGGGATGCTGAACATCTCGTAGTCATAGCGGTAAAGCTGAATGGTCAGCGGGTTGGTGAGCCCCATACCCTTGATGTAAACGACATAGTCCAGCGACTTGCCCAACGCCACCTCGCCAAAGTCGAGCACGGTGCCCTGGGTGGGTGCGATGAGTTGGGGATCACCGGTATAAGTAGTGGTGTCGGTAGTCATGCCGGCCTCGCTCAGGTAAAAGACCTCACCCTGCCTGTTGCCCCAGATGTATTCAAACAGTTGGGGAATGTCAATGAAGGGATTGCGGTTGTTTTGACACCGTTGCACTGCATTGTTGCGGTCAACTTCCTTGTCGCTTACCGCATCGGCGCGAGCCCAACGGCACAGCAGGTCGATAGACCAATCGTTAAGAGTCTTCCATGAGTTATTGGTCACCTGGTAGGTATATTTCCACCAGTAGTCCTGATAGGTGCATGCCATGTAGAAGTAGGTGCGGGCAAAATCGCCCTTGTAACGGTCATCGGGTTCGAAGACATAGCTGCTGCCTCCGCCCTGACCGGTCTTGGGTGATCCCACCTTTGTCACGCCGTTGTCAAAGCTCACCATGGACACTTCTCCCAAGGGATAGTTTGACTTGGCCATGTTGGCATCGCCGTCAGCGGGGTAGAGGTGGTTGATGTCGGTATATCCGTAGTAACCTTGAGTCTCGTTATACCCTCCCCACCAGCTCTTGGGCATCGAGTGCTCCTTGTGCATGCCGCTAACGCCACTGTTGCCGCTTCTGAAGTAGTAGGTTTTGTCACTGTACATGTCCCATACGATTCTATTGTCTTCGGGACGGCAGTCGGTTTCGTGAAAATAAGTCCACAGGCTGTTGTAGCTGAATGCCGTGTGCTGCTTGGTCAGTTCACAAATGGCGTTTTTTAACGCTTGTCCGCTCTTTCCCTCGAGGGTGTTGTAGTACCCTGCCGGAATGTCGGCACCTGCAACAAGCCAAGCGCCCATGGTAAACAGGACGACGGCGATCCGGTATAATCTCTTGCGTATCATTATTGCTTGAATTATGTTGATTGTGAGCCACAAAGGTAGTAATTATTTTCTAAGTATTGAGTTTTTACCCATTAAACTCACTCTAAACTCCTAACTTCAAACTTCAAAACTAAACCTCTTCCCGCCAGTTGATGAGATACACCCGCTCGCGGGCGCGTGTCACTGCGGTGTAGAGCCAACGGTAGAAATCCATCGATTGCATCGCGTCGGGCATGATGCCTCCCATGTCAATGAACACGTTGCGCCATTGTCCGCCCTGGGCCTTGTGGCAAGTCATGGCATAAGCATACTTGACTTGAAGGGCGTTGAAATAAGGGTGCTCCTTCAGTGCCTTGTAGCGCTGGCGTTTGTCGCCGGTGAGTTCAGCCCACACATCATTGAACAGGCGTTCGCTTTGTTCGCGATTGAGTGCCGGAGTGTCACTCAACAGGCAGTCCACGACAATTTTGCAATCCATTTCCAGGTTGTCATGATCGGGAAATTCGACTGTGACGTTGGCAAACCTCAATCCATATTGGCTCTCAATCTCTCCCCACACCCGCTTGACGATGCACACGTCACCATTGGCGATGAAGTCCAGTTGCTCATAGTCTTTGGTCCAGTAATAGTTGTTCTTGGCAACCAGCAGCATATCGCCGCCGACGAGCATGTCTTCGCGATAAAGGATGCTGTTGCGGATGCCCAGATTGAACAATGTGGCCCGCTTGTTGCTGCGGGTGATGATGATGGTCTCGCCCATGCCGTCACGGTCATAGCAATCGCTGATGGTCTCCAGCAGGAATTCACTTGACACGGTAGTGATATCATCCAGACCATCGAGTTCAAAGCGGGGACGTCCCAGTGTGCCGTCTTCCATCGCTTGTCGCAGCAGTGTGGCATTGTGAAGGATACCGCTTTCTTCGGCCTGGCGGGCAATCTGTTGCAGAAAAACGCCATAGGTCGTCAATCCCAAGGACTGCAGCACTCCGTTGTCAAGGGCGGGGCTCACAATCTGCCCGACAGGCGGCAACTGGGCATTGTCTCCCATGAGCACGAGTTTGCAGCCCATGCCGTTGAAAACATATCCGATAAGGTCTTCTAGCAGTCGTCCGCTCCCAAAAGAGGAGCCGTCATTGGCATTGCTGATCATCGATGCCTCATCAACAATGAACACAGTGTTGCTGTGCTTGTTGCCGGCCAGGTCAAACGCGTCGATACCATATCCTTGCTGGCGGTAAATCTTGCGGTGAATGGTATAGCAGGGGTGGCCTGAATAGTCGCTGAAGATGTGGGCCGCCCGCCCGGTGGGGGCCATCAGTACCGATTTCACCCCCTGCTGGTTGAGTGCCTTGACGATGGCTCCTGTGAGCGATGTTTTTCCGGTGCCCGCATATCCGCCCAGGATAAAAACCGAATGTTCGGGCGCGTAGAGCAGATAATGGGCCAGAGCCACTACTGCCATCATTTGGTCATCGTTCGGGTCATAGGGGAGCCAGCGCAACACGTCCAGGGCCAGTTGTTTCACGCGCGGGTCGTGGCGGTCGGCACCTCCGGTGTTATTGTAGCTTTGCAGTCGGTCGTCGGTTTTCATGCCACAAAAATAACAAAAAAAACGTGTTTTTTTGGTTGTTATCCGCCAAATTGTATTACCTTTGCCCCGCATTTGACAAATGGAGTGATGCTCGAGTGGCTGAAGAGGCACGCCTGGAAAGCGTGTATACGTCAAAAGCGTATCCCGAGTTCGAATCTCGGTCACTCCGCATGACGGCGAGGCAGGCTTTTCTGCTTTGCCGTTTTTTTTAATAGTGTCGCTTGGATTTAGCTTTCAACGATAGCTGCTGGCGCGATGTGGTCGCTGCCCTTGACAAAGGCGCCCATCGAGAACACGCTGCGCAGGTTGATGTCGTTGTCAAAGATGAGGATGTCGGCATCCTTGCCGCGCTGGATGGAACCCTTGCGGTCATAGATGCCCATGATGCGGGCGGGTGTCTCGCTTGCCATGCGCACGGCATCCTGCAGCGGCACTTCAACGACGCGTACCATGGTCTTGATCAGTCGGTCCATCGTGGCGATGCTGCCGGCCAGGGCGCTGCGGTCCGAAAGTTTGCACACACCGTCCTCGATAATGACGCGGGGGTCAAATGCGTGCTCACTCTCGCTGTCGGTCACTGCCAGGGCATCGGTGCACAATGCAGTGCGTTCCACGCCTTTCATGTGATAAACAAGATTGAGGAGTGTTGATGGCACATGGATGCCGTCGGCAATCACCTCTACTGCCATGTCCTCGAGCAGATAGACGCTCTCGACAGTTCCGGCATGCTTGAACTCACGCACATTGTGGAAACCGGGCATTCCGTTATAAAAATGTGTGGCCAGCGTGTAACCGGCATCCCAGGCCGCTTTCACCTGGGAATACTCGGCGGCAGTGTGGCCAATGGCGGCGACGATGCCTTTGCCGGTGATGTACTTGCCCATTTCCAACGCTCCGGGCAACTCGGGAGCGCTTGACCAGCGGCGCATGCAGTCAAAGTCCTCAACAATGTGGATGTATTCGTTGGGGTCGGGGATGCGAATCACCTCGGGCATCTGTGCTCCGGCCTTGCTGGGGTTGAAGTAGGGCCCCTCCATGTGCATGCCCATGATGGTTGTCTTGCCTTCACGCATCAATTCGTCACACGTTTGGCAGGCACGTTCCATCATGTCGATAGGGGAGGAGGATAGGGTGGCATAGATTGCTGTCGTGCCATGACGCAGGTGGGTGCCGGCGGCGTTCTCAAATGCCTCGCGGGTACATTCCTGGAAATCGCTGCCGCCGCCGCCATGGCAATGGAGGTCGATGCCGCCCGGCACAACGTGCATGCCATGGGCGTCGATTGCCTTGTCCATGCCTTCCATGAGCCGGCTGCTCTTGCTCACCTCCTTGATGCGGCTATCCTCGATAACGACCGATCCGCCGTTTATCCAGCCCTCCGGCGTGAGCACATGAGCATTATAAATCTGAGTCAACATTCCCTATTCTTTTATCCTATAGATGTGCAAATATACATCGTTTTCTGTTATGTTGTAATGTAAGGTTACATTTTTTTTAAATTCTTTACAAAAATTTTGAAATTTTCCGCCTGCTATGCTTGTGTGTAAGCATTAACTCCCGGTTCTAGGGAAGCAAAACAGGATGGTTGTTGGATGCAGGAATGGCTGCTTGAATTCTGATCAGGGGAGGTGGATTTTCAAGGTTTAGATGCCCAGGAGGTCGCGCAGGATGTCGAGGGCGGCTGTCACGTCATCGGCAGTGACTGACTGGTCGATCAGGCATTCGCCGATGGAAGTGAGCAGTGAGCATGAGATTTCCCCGTCATGGCTTTTCTTGTCGTGGCGCATCAGCTCCAGCAATTCGTCATAGTCGTCGCAGGTGAAGGGAAATCCATGATAATTGTCACGCACGAAATTGCCCAGCAGGTGAACATCCTCGGCGGGAAATTTTAGCTTGATGTGAGAGAGGACCGCTTCGGTGACCAATCCCCAAGCGACGGCATAGCCGTGGGCTATTGGCGCTCCGCGTTTTGCCGCAAGGCTTTCGAGGGCGTGGCCCACAGTGTGGCCCAGGTTGAGTTTTTTTCGTTCGCCTTGTTCTTTGGGGTCCCTTGCGACGATATCCACCTTGACCTGCACCGAGCGCCTGAGCCGTTCAAGCATGTTCTCGTGGTCAATGGGCCGGTTGAAGTCGTGTTCCAGCAGACGCAGGAACTCGTCGCGGTCACTCAGCATGGCATGCTTGAGCACTTCGGCAAAGCCCGATTTCATCTCGTCGATGGGCAGGGTGTCAAAAAAACGCGTGGAGATGATGACATCGCTAGCGGGGGCAAATGCCCCTATTTCATTTTTCAGACCGTTATAGTTGATGCCCGTCTTGCCTCCCACAGCGGCATCGACGGCTCCTAAGACGGTAGTAGGCACGTTGATGAATCTAACGCCACGCTTGAAAGTCGCTGCAGCAAATCCTCCCAAGTCGGTCACCATGCCGCCACCCAGGTTCACCACCAGCGAGTGACGTGTCGCTCCCAAGCGTTCCATCTCGTCCCACACGCGTGTAACAGTTTCCAGCGTCTTGCTGCTGTCACCGTCGGGGATGATAATGAGGCGCCCGAGTCCCAAAGCAAAGCGGGCCGTGTTGACATCGGCGACAAACACGGTCATATTGTGGTTACCGTCAGCGGTCAACCGCTGGAGTGCACCCTCGACATCGTTGGTAAAAATGAGGTTCTGTCCCATTCGCATTCAATTGAACTACGAATACGAATTACGCGAATTATACAAATTAAGAAAGAGGATGCTAATTCGTATAATTCGCGCAATTCGTTGTTAAAAAAGTTTAGGCTTTAACGACAGTCAGTGCCACGAACAGAGAGGGCAGGGCGTCGGCAAGCTCATCCATGCTCTTATAGACAATGTCGGCACCAGCTTTGTAAAGGTCCTTTTCGGGGATGGGACCGGTGGTAACGCCGATGGTGAAACATCCGGCTGCATGTCCGGCCTGCACGCCGAGGGGAGCGTTTTCAATGACGATGCACTGGTTGGATTTCTTCTGGGCCTTGGCCATGCCTTTCAGGTAAGGCTCGGGGTTGGGTTTGCCATGTTTCACGTCATGGCCAGTTACCTTGACGTCGCCAAACAGGTCGGGGAAGTCGGCATCGATGCGCTGCAGCAGGGCGTCTTGCTGCGAACCTGTAACCAGGATGCGGTCCACTCCCGCCTCTTTCAGGGTCTCCAGCACGCGCTTGGCGCCGGGCATTACGGGAGCCTCGCCCAACTCTTTAAAATACCTTGTCTTCACGCCATAGAGGGCACGCGCTTCATCATCGGTGATATTCTTGCCTGCTCCACTCTTGAACTTCATCTTGATGATCTCGCTTCCCGTCATTCCTTCCATCGAATAGAACTCGTCGCGTGTACACTTGATGCCGTTTTTCTTCATGAGTTTCACCCATGCCTGGGTGTGATACTTCATTGAGTCATAGAGCACGCCGTCGCAGTCAATGAGTGCGGCGCGGATGTCGAAGCCTTTGTGACCTGTATATTGCAGGTACTGGGCGATAGTTTGTTGTAAGGTCATTGTTTTATTAATTATTATAATGTATTGTTGTTCTTTTATCTGACAGTGATGTGCAGGCAGCCTGATTTGCGCTCAAAGATGGCGTAGCATCGTCCCTTGTTCCTGAAGTCCAGAACGACCTCGGCCAGAATGTTCTTTAAGTCTTCCAGCGAGACGACCATGCTCGGGTCCAGGCAGTCAAACTTCACCCAGCTGATGTCAACGGTGGTGCCGTAGCGGTGGCACGAATTCTCGGTCGCAGCGCGGTTGCGGCGCATCAGTTTGCCCACGCTGAACTCGGTCCTTGTCACACTGGTCACCTTGATGCGGTAGGCCTTGCCGCCACGCTTGCGCACGCTGTCCTGGAAGGCATACCCGATCTCCTTGAGCAACTGTGCCGCCTTGGGCACCAGATAGGGCACCGAGGCGGTGAGGTCATCGAGCATATAGGCATCGCACGAGAAAATCCTGACCAGCGGCTTGTTGATGTGGTAGGCATCACGCAGGCTGGTCACGGGCTTGAACCCGTTTTTCTCGGCGGCAACGAGTTGCAGCGCATTGCTGTCGTTGAAGATTTCCTTGAGGGGGCGCTGTTCGATGTAGGTGGGCAGACGGTGGATTTCGGCATTAGCAATCAGTCCCATGCTGTCGCCAATGAGGGCGGGGTTGATGGGCATGGCGGGTGGCGCCTTGTAGTCCCAGGCTGTGGTGTCTTGTTTTTCGCCGCTGCCGTGGCCGCATGATGTGACGCTTGCCGTGGCAAGTCCCATCAACAGCAGCAATGGCAGCAGATACAAGATGTTTCGGTTCATCGGTTTATTGTTTCAGCAAGCAAAGTTACAAACAAATAACGAAAAAACCATACCAACACACATCATTTTTGCCACATTTTTTGTAATATTGCACCTTGAAAATGACAGAATCAGGTAAATATCGTGTGCTTTTCGTCTGTCTGGGCAATATCTGCCGTTCTCCGGCGGCTCAGGCGGTCATGCAGCGGCTGGTTGATGAGCGGGGCTTGTCATCTGGCTTTTATATCGACTCGGCCGGGATTGGAGGGTGGCACATCGGTGACCTGCCCGACAAGCGCATGAGGGTGCATGCCCGCCCCCGCGGCTATGAATTGACGCATCGTGCCCGTCAGGTGCATGCCAGTGATTTTGAGGACTTTGACCTCATCGTCGGCATGGATGCCGGCAATGTTGACGACTTGTGCAGCATGGCCGCGACCATCGAGCAGGAACGCAAGGTGGTGATGATGGGCGACTACATCCGTCAGTACCCCAATTATGACTATGTGCCCGACCCCTACTATGAGGGCAGTGAAGGTTTTGAACTGGTGCTTGACTTGCTCGAGGATGCTTGCGATAACCTGTTGGACCGAATCATCGAACAAAACAATATATCAAAATGAAGACAATCAAGCTATTGACAACCATTGCCTGCCTGCTGGCAGCCGTGACAATGAGCGCCCAGTCGCCCATTGCGGTGGACTGGCAGATGGGGCAGAACAACACTGCGGCCAACAACTACAGCAGCCGCTTCGTCATCAAGAACGTCTCAAAGCAGCCATTGGGCAGCGACTGGCAGTTCTTTTTCAACCAGTTCTCGCGCAAGGTGACCTTGCCGGCAGGATGCCCCGTGGACATCGAGGAGGTATCGACGACCTACTACCGCATGAAACCTAACGCCAATTACAAGGCGCTCGCTGCGGGCGACTCGCTCGTGGTCGATATGGTGATGGGCGGAGCTGTCATCAACAAGTGCTATATGCCTGACGGCGGCCACGTGGTGATGGGCGGCGATATGGCTCACCCCATGGCTGTGAGCATCAACCGTGCGCCCCTTGACAAGCCTGGCCAGTGGCGAGACCATAAGGCTTATCCCGACGGCAATTACATGTATGCATATAACGATGCCATCAACGGCTTTGGCGACGGCTATACGGGAAATGACTATGACATTTTCCCCACGCCCAAGCAGGTGGATATCGAGGACGGTTTCACCACAGTGGGCAGCCTTGTGACTATCAAGACCGGAAAGATGTTCCAGTGGGGCGGCTATCGCCGTGCCAAGAATCTGCTCACCAGCGAGTTGCAGAAGCGGGGCATCTATGTTTCCAGTGGCCAAAAAACTGTCATCAGGTTGTTGCTTGACAAGAAGAATAACAAGTCAAATAGGGAATATTATTCCCTGCGCGTTCATGACGGTCAAATCACGATTCTGGGCGCTACACAGGCTGCCTTGATGAATGGTGTGATGACGCTTGTCGCCGCGTTGGACCACAGCAAGGGACACCGCCTGCAAAACTGCTTTGTCATCGACTGGCCCGACTTTGGATACCGCGGCATCATGCTCGACATTGCGCGAAACAATGTGATAAAGGGTACTGACCTGTACCGCTTTATTGATTTGCTGGCCTACTACAAAATCAATTATCTCCAGTTCCATTTCACCGACGATGAGGCTTGGCGCCTTGAAATTCCGGGTTTCCCCGAATTGACGCAAGTGGCATCACGTCGTGGCGCAACGCTTGACGAAAAAGGCTATTTGGCACAGATCTTTGACGGCAACGGCAATCCCGACGACATGTCACAGAGCGCCAACGGCTGCCTCACGCGTGACGAGTTTATCGATTTCCTGCGCTATGCGTGGTCTCGTGGCATTCGCGTCATCCCCGAGATTGAAACGCCTGGTCATGCCCGTGCCGCCATCGTGGCGATGAAGAACCGCGCCATGAGCAATCCCACAGCCGAGCAGTTCCGCTTGTGGGACGAGAAGAACACCTCGGTCTATACCTCGGCCCAAAGCTATCACGACAACGTGCTTAATGTCGCCAGTGATGACGTGTACCGCTTTATCGACCGTGTGGTTGAGGAGTTGCAGAAGATGTACAAGGCTGCCGGCTTGAAGCTTGAGGTCGTTCATCTGGGAGGCGATGAGGTCCCCAACGGCGCATGGGACAAGAGCCCTGACGTGCAGGCGCTCATGCAACTCGAGGGACTCAAGACGCAGCATGAGGTGAGCGAGTATTATATCAAGCGCATCGGTGCTTTGCTCGAGGCCCGCAAAATCCGCATCGAGGGATGGCAGGAAGTGGCGCTTGACCACAAGCCCGAGTTCAATGCCCTCATGACACCCCGTGTGGCAGGCGTGAATGCCTGGAGCACGGTAGGCTCACGTTCGGTTGTCCCCTACCAGTTGGCCAATGACGGCTATCCTGTTATCCTGTCCAATGTGACCAACTTCTACATGGACATGGGTTACAGTTGGCACCAGGATGAGCAGGGTCTGCACTGGGGAGGCAAGGTCGATGAGTTTGACTCATGGAGCGCCCTGCCAGCCAATATCTATGCCAGCGCCCGTACCGCCGTTGACGGCACTCCCATTAACATCACAACTGCCGGCGACGGCAAAATCAAGCTGGAGAAACCAGAGAACATCATCGGCGTGCAGGCCCAGTTGTGGGGAGAAACCTTGCGCTCGTTTGACGAGGTGCAGTACCTGTTGCTGCCCAAGATGATGGGTGTGAGCGAGCGTGCTTGGACCGCCGTGCCCGAGTGGAGCAAGGACTTGACCGACCTCAAGACTTATAACGAGGCACGCCACCAGTATAACCTCAAGATCGGTACCCGCGAGTTACCGTTACTCAAGAGCAAAGGCTTCAACTTCCGTGTGGGGCCTCCGGGCATCAAGCTGGAAGACGGCAAACTGCTCATCAACACCCAGTACCCTGACGAGTTGGTGACTTACACCCTCGATGGCAGCGAACCTACTGTCGACTCACCTCGCTGGACTGCACCCGTGCCCGTCAAGGTGCAGCCCCAGGTCATCAAGGCCAAGGCCTTCTACCTGGGTCACGAGAGCGTCACCACCTACCTGTTCAAGTAACAACACGCCCAACTGATAGAAGGAAGACAATTAGTACAAGCCCTATGTTTGCACCGTCAAAGTCAAACATAGGGCTTGTTTTCTTTTTTAGTGTCCGGTAAAAATACGATAAATCCCCATAAGTGCCACAATATAATGCTGTTATGTTATTTTCGCATGAAGGGGCTTACTTTGAAGCCCGTTAGGGCTGGTCAGGGCTTAGGCAGGGGTGGAGCGTAGCGGAACCCCTGTAAAAGTAAATCCAACATCAATTAACCCCGTTAGGGGTGACAGATTGTGCATCAATGACTTAGTGCCGCCCCGATGGGGCTTGGATGAGTATTCTCTACTGCTGCAGGGGTTACACTCGGCTTCGCCTCGTTACACCCCTGCCTAAGCCCTAGACGCCCCTAGCGGGGCTTTACTCGGACACGAATGAAGAGAAACAAGCCCTATGTTGACTTTGACGGTGCAAACATAGGGCTTGTATTTTTTGTTGTCTTCGTTTTGTTTTTGTTGGCGTGGGTTAGGGGATGGCGATTTTTTGGCCGGCGTGGATGTAGATGCCGGGCGTGGTGGGCTTGGCGCGGTAGGTGCGGCCGCAACAAAGGCAGCGATGCTCCTCTTTGCTCGCTAGACGGAACGTGGGCGTTCGCCGCTGCCAACGCTTAAAGCGCTCAAAACTTCTTTTCAGTTGTTGCAGGTTCATACTATTTACATCGGCACAAAAATTTTGGTCAGTGCAAAATTAAGCAAAAACCTCAATCAAACAACATCCAGCCCTCAAAAACCGACAATTATTCAGCCATAACCGTAGTTAGAAAGCTCAACAACAAATGACTAGCGTTCTCGAGGCCTCAAAAAGGGAATACAACACTATTTTCATGAGTTTTTGCTATTGTTAGAAGAAATACATGTATATTTGCAGCAATTTATAATGTGTTAGAAAGATGAAGAAATTTATTGTGTCAGGCATTTTTGCCTTAGTTTTATTGATGACTGGCTGCAGTGACAAGCCTGTACAGCCTGCGCAGCTTCCTGCGGCCATCCAGACTTTCGTCCAGCAGAACTTCCCTGGCCAGACGATTACCTTTGCTCAAAAGGACCTTGAGCTGACGGGATGGAAGTATGAGGTTTTCCTGGCCGACGGCACTCACATCGAGTTTGACACCGATGACGCTTGGGACAAGATCGAGTGCCCGCTGACGAACCCCATCCCCACGGCCTTGATTCCGCCCCCCATTGCGTCAACCATCCAGGCCAACTATCCCGATGCTATGATCACCAAGATTGACAAGGAGCGTAATGGCTATGAAGTGGATTTGGCCAACGGGCTTGAGTTGAAGTTCAACAACCAGGGTGCCATTGTCGAGATGGACGACTGATGCTCGCGTTGCTCGCAGTTTAGGGTTTAGAGTTTAGGGAGCATCCGCCTCCCTGCAACTAACAACTAACAACTAAGGACTAACAACTAACAACTGAAATAATATGAAGAGAATCAAGTATTTCCTGTTGATGGCTATGGTCATGACCATGAGCCTGACGATGAGTGCCGATGACGATGACCGCGTTATCACCTTTGCTCAGATGCCTGAGGCCGCACAGACGTTCCTCAAGGCTAACTTTGCCACTAAGGTGCCCCTGTTGGTGACCGCCGACTGGGATGACTTTACCATTCGCTACGAGACCGGTGAGAAGATCGAGTTTGACCGCTCTGGCAACTGGAAGGACATCGAGTGCTATAATAGCAAGGTGCCTACCGAAGCCGTTCCTCAGCAGATCAGCAGCTACATCAGCCAGAACTATCCTGGCAAGTCGATTATCAAGATTGAGCGCCACCGCAGCGTCTATGAGGTGAAGCTCAACAACGGCATGGAGATTGAGTTCAATCGCAATTTCCAGGTCATCGACATGGACTACGACGATTAATTTTAATCAGAAGCATTAGGCTTTAGGTTTTAGGTATTAGCGATCATTCGCCACCTGACACCTAAAGCCTTTTATATAACGAGAGTTCGACGAAAAAGCATACCGATACTCCTCCCCTAAGATAGGGGAGGTGGTGCGAAGCACCGGAGGAGTATGATTTGTCTTTGAATAATATTCTCACTTAGCATCAACGCCCCCGCCCTGACGGGCACCCCCTCTTGTCTAAGAGGGGGAGTTGCTAACGCATTGATTAATAGAAATCATTTTATCGAACTTACGTTGGTATAAAATTCATGGATATTAAAGCGGCATATCGGAGATTCAGGCAGTGGCAGTTGAACCCGTTCGATAATGAGTTTACGTCCCAGGATACTAACTCATGCTGTAACTGTGGGCATGACTTTGTAGGTAACTATTGCCCCTATTGTTCACAGAAGAAGGGGCTGGGCCGCATCACATGGCGTAGTGTGTGGAACAGCGTTGCCGAGGTGTGGGGTATGCACTCGCGCTCATTGCCATTCACGCTGTTGCAACTCTTC
>JAEEGG010019891.1_pt1 | contig 13483 bp, 11 predicted proteins | sample 9134161 | NCBI WGS metagenome assembly JAEEGG01 (sample SAMN16246543, study PRJNA631951) | gut metagenome | biome: gut microbiome; feature: rumen; material: CR-attached | host: Bos | place: Iran: Karaj | collected 2018-10 | reverse complement strand
CGCATCAACGAAGGTTCGTCGGATGCCTCCATCAGTTCTTTGGCAGTGCGGATAATACCCTTGGCACCCACATAAGCCTCCAGACAACCTTTCTTTCCACAGCCGCAGAGGCGACCACCCTCAATAACACAGGTATGACCTATCTCGCCAGCAAAGCCCTCGAAGCCCTGGTGCTCATGGCCTGCTGAGAAGAAGCAGCTGCCCAGGCCTACGCCGACATTGATGACGATGAAATCCTTCATACCGTGAGCCGAACCGAAGGTGTGCTCACCCAGTGCCGAGACATGGGCATCGTTAGCCAGCGCCACTGCCAGTCCAAGACGGTCGCGCATCATCGCTGCCAAAGGTACGATTCCCTTCCATGGCAGGTTGGGCGCATTCACAATACTGCCTGTGATAAAACTGGCACTCGGACAGCTGATACCAACAGAGCGGATTGTCTCGTAACCTACGTTAGCTTCAACAATCTCTACAATCTTCTCAGACAGGAACGATACGAAATTGTTTACGTCAGGATATTCTGCTGTGTCAAAGCTATCCTCTGCAATAATGTTACCACGGATGTCAACTATAGCATAAGTTGTTCGCTCATTGCTGATGTCGACTCCAACAACGCGTGTTTTAATGTTATCTTCTCCCATGGAATAATGATATTTGTTAGTTATTTGTATTTCCTGTTACTTAAATAAAGAATACTCCTTGACCTCCCAAGCCAGTGCACTGGCTCCCAGCAAGTCGCGCTCGTTGTTGTTAAGAGGCGAAATGAGGATATCCACCTTGCCCTTCAGGTTCTGGAAGACATGAGCGTCGAAAGCCTCGCGGACGGAGTCACCCAGCCACTTGGCCTGCGTCACCATATCGCCCGTCAGAATGATGGCTTCCGGATCAATCAGCGAAGCATAGGTGGCCAATGCCCTACCCAAGTAGGTTCCGGTGCGACGGAAGGCCTCGATAGCCACCTCGTCGCCCTGCTCACATGCATCGGCAATACTTTGGATGGTCATTTTCTCTGCCCCCTTCAGTACACTTTCCTTGCCCGTCTCGCCCAGCAATTCCAATACGGTCTTCACCAGTCCGCGTTCGGAGGTGTATTCCTCGACACATCCCTTCAGACCGCAACTGCACTGTCTGCCATCCTGCACAAGACACATGTGGCCGAACTCACCGGCAAAACCGTCAGCACCCAAGCTGGGCTTACCATCCAGACAGATGCAACTGCCCACACCACCATGACTGCTGACATTGACAACAAGGAAGTCGCGCAGACCACGGGCTGCACCGAACGTCTTCTCACCGACGGCAGTGACATGGGCATCGTTGCCAAGAGCTACAGCCAGTCCTAACCTGTCGCGCAACAGAGCTGCCAAGGGCACATGACCTTTCCACGGCATATTCGACGCATTCTCCATGCTGCCGGTAACGAAATTAGCACTGGGAGCACTGACACCCACCGAACGAATACTCTCGTAGCCGCCATTCTGCTCTACCATCTGGATGATCTTGTCGCTCAGCACAGAGACATACTCGTTCACATGGGCATAATCGGTTGTGGGGAAGCTCTCCTTAGCCAGAATGCCGCCCTGCAGATCAACCACAGCATAAGTCGTCTGTTCGGTACTGATATCTATGGCTACCACATGTCGTTTTATGATATTTCTGTCCATTGAGTATCCGTTAAATTATATAAATAGAGAATATTCCTTGACGCCCCAAGCCAGTACACTGGCTCCGAGGACGTTGATTTCCTTGTCATCATAGTCTGAGATAAACAGCTTCACCTTGTCCTTCATATTATGGAACACGTGAGCCTCAAAAGCCTCGTTGGCTGGTTCCAGCAGCCACTTGCCTGCTTTCGACACCACCCCCGAAAGGATGATGGCCTCGGGATTGAGCAGGGTTGCATACTGAGCTAAAGCCATACCGAGACAAACCCCTGTACGACGCATCACCTCAATAGCCAGTTCGTCGCCAACCTTACAGAACTCGACAATCATCCTGACCTTCAGTTCGGCATCCGTGCGCATCAGGGAGGGCTTGTCGCTCTCAGCCAGCACTTCGCGGGCAGTCTGCAGCACTCCCTTCACAGCGGTATAAGCCTCCAGGCAACCTTGTTTTCCACAGCCGCAGGGACGACCGCCTGGGATAAAGGTGGTGTGACCTAATTCGCCGGAGAAACCATGAGTTCCCCGATGAATATGACCATTGGAAAAGAAACAGCTACCTGTTCCACTGCCCAAATTGACCAAGATAAAGTCCTTCATACCATGGGCTGCACCAAAGGCATGTTCAGCCATCGCTATCACATTGGCATTGTTATCGACGGCAACGGCCAACCCCAACCGGTCGCGCAGCATTGCTGCCAAAGGCACTATGCCTTTCCAGGGGAAGTTGGGCGAGTTCTCCATACAGCCGGTAATGAAATTGCCACTGGGGGCACTGATGCCCACAGAGCGTATCTCCGTGAAGCTGCCGTCCACCTCCGTCATATCGACAATGGCTTCAGCCAACTTAGCCACAAATTCGCTGATATTTGGATAGTCGGTCGTAACAAACTCATTACGGGCAAGTATCTCACCCCGGATATTCACAACACCAAGGGCTGTCCTGTCAATACGGATATCTACGCCTACAACTTTTTTCTTAAAATTAATGTCAATCATTCAATGACGTGTTAGTAATTATTCGCAAATATAGAAATAAATCCTCATCCTACCAAGAAAATGTCCGCTTTTTTGCAAATATTTAACCTACCCACCCTCAAAGAATGAAAAAAAAGTATAAAATGCTCATTGTATCAGATAATTTTAGTATCTTTGCAACCATTAATAAATATATGGAAAAGCAATATGAATGTTTTAGAACTCAGTGAACAAGAGATAGGCAGACGCGAAAGTCTGCAGGAATTGCGCCAGATGGGCATTGACCCCTATCCCGCAGCAGAATATCCCACCAACGCTTTCTCTACCGACATCCGCGATAATTTCCGCGACGAGGACGAGCCGCGTCAGGTGTGTATTGCCGGTCGTATGATGAGCCGTCGCGTGATGGGCAAGGCCAGTTTTGCAGAAATACAGGACAGCAAAGGCAGAATACAGGTTTACATCTCGCGCGACGATCTCTGTCCGGGAGAAGACAAAGACTTATATAATAAGGTGTTCAAACGTCTGTTGGACATCGGTGATTTCATCGGTGTCAAGGGTTTTGTGTTCCGCACCCAGACGGGCGAAATCAGTGTACACGCCCAGGAACTGACACTGCTGTCGAAGTCGCTCAAGCCACTGCCCATCGTGAAATACAAGGACGGTGTGGCATACGATAAATTCGATGACCCGGAACTGCGCTACCGTCAGCGCTATGTCGATCTGGTGGTCAACGACGGTGTGAAGGACACTTTCCTGCAGCGTGCCACCGTGCTCCGCACCCTGCGTCGCGTATTGGACGAAGCCGGCTATACCGAGGTGGAGACCCCCACCCTGCAGATGATTGCCGGAGGTGCCTCTGCCCGTCCGTTCATTACCCATTTCAATGCCCTCGACCAGGACATGTATATGCGTATTGCCACCGAGCTCTATCTGAAGCGCCTCATCGTGGGCGGTTTCGAGGGTGTCTATGAGATTGGCAAGAATTTCCGCAACGAGGGTATGGACCGCAACCACAACCCGGAGTTCACCTGCATGGAACTGTATGTGCAGTATAAGGACTACAACTGGATGATGTCGTTCACCGAGAAACTGCTCGAAACCATCTGTATTGCCGTCAATGGCAAGCCTGAGCGTGAAATCGACGGCAACATTGTGAGTTTCAAGGCTCCCTACCGCCGTCTGCCCATTCTGGAAGCCATCAAGGAGAAGACCGGTTTCGACTGCGAGGGCAAGAGCGAAGACGAGATTCGCGCCTTCTGCAAGGAGAAAGGCATGGAGGTGGACGAGACAATGGGTAAGGGAAAACTCATCGACGAACTCTTCGGAGAGTTCTGCGAGGGCACCTTCATCCAGCCGACCTTTATTACTGACTACCCCGTAGAGATGTCGCCCCTCACCAAGATGCACCGTTCGAAGCCCGGACTCACTGAGCGTTTCGAATTGATGGTCAATGGTAAGGAGCTGGCCAATGCCTACTCTGAGTTGAATGACCCGATTGACCAGGAGGAGCGTTTCGTGGAACAGATGAAACTGGCTGACAAGGGCGACGACGAAGCCATGATTATTGATCAGGACTTCCTGCGTGCCCTACAATATGGTATGCCTCCCACCTCGGGTATCGGTATCGGTATCGACCGTCTGGTGATGCTGATGACGGGCAAGACATTTATTCAGGAAGTACTGTTCTTCCCACAGATGAAGCCCGAGAAGAAGATTCCCCAGAGCACCCCTGCCGAATGGGCTGAGATTGGCGTTGCTGAAGAGTGGGTTCCCGTATTACGCAAGGCCGGTTTCAACCTGACGTCAAACATCAAGGACGAGAAGGCGCAGGGACTGCAACAGAAGATTGGCGACATTGTCAAGAAATACAAGTTGGAAATGACCAAGCCATCAGTCGATGAAATCGCTGCATGGATAGAAAAGGCGCAAGCCTAATTGTCAATTGTCAATTGTCCGCTCGGCACTTGTGACGCTTTTACAAAGGCCACAGGCCGACTAAAAGAATTATCAATTAATATCATGTACGACTGCGGAAAAATAGCCATCATTGGCGGAGGTAGCTGGGCTACTGCGATTGCCAAGATTGTGGTGGGGAAAACTCACCACATCGGATGGTATATGCGCCGTGACGATCGTATTGAGGACTTCCGCAGGCTGGGGCATAACCCTGCCTACCTGATGAGTGTCCACTTCAATACCGACGAGATATTCTTTTCGAGCGACCTGAACAAAATCGTGCAGATGTACGACACACTGGTGTTTGTCACCCCGTCGCCCTATCTGAAGAGCCATCTCAAGAAGTTGAAGACGCGCATTCGCGACAAATACATCGTGACAGCCATCAAGGGTATTGTGCCTGACGAGAACCTGGTGTGTTCCGAGTATTTCCACCAGGTGTATGATGTGCCCTACGAGAATCTGGCGTGCATCGGTGGACCGTCACATGCCGAAGAGGTAGCACTCGAACGACTCAGCTATCTCACCGTGGGATGTGCTGACCGGGATAAGGCACAGGCCTTTGCCGATATTCTCACCAGCGACTATATCAAGACGAAGACCTCAACCGATGTCATTGGCATTGAGTATTCTTCGGTACTGAAGAATGTATATGCCATTGCTGCCGGTATCTGCAACGGACTGAAGTTCGGTGATAACTTCCAAGCCGTTCTGATGGCAAATGCCGTCCAGGAGATGGCACGCTTCCTGAAGGTGATACACCCCATCGAGCGCAACATTGTTGACAGTTGCTATCTGGGCGACTTGCTGGTGACGGGCTACTCCAATTTCTCGCGCAACCGCACGTTCGGCAACATGATAGGAAAGGGCTACAGCGTTAAGTCGGCTCAGATTGAGATGGAGATGATTGCCGAGGGATATTTCGGTACCAAGTGCATGAAGGAAATCAATCGCCACTGCCACGTCAACATGCCTATCCTCGACGCTGTATATAATATATTGTACGAGCGCATCAGTCCGCAGATTGAAATCAAGCTCTTAACAGATTCATTCCGATAAGACAAACTATAATATTATTATAACTATGAGTAACATTAAACTTGACATCACTAAGGCTGCTTGCTTTCTCGAAGCAGGCGCCGTGAAGGCTTTCGAGCCAAAGGTAAAGGCCGCTCAAGAGGCCTTGGAGAATGGAACATGTCCTGGTAACGACTTCCTCGGTTGGCTGCATCTGCCTTCTGAGATTACTCCCGCTTTCCTCGACGAGTTAGAGGCCACTGCTAAAGTTATGCGTGACAACTGCGAGGCTGTTGTCGTAGCAGGTATCGGTGGTTCGTACCTGGGAGCCCGTGCCGTTATCGAGGCTTTGAGCAACAGCTTCGGCTGGCTCATTCAAGACAAGAAGAACCCCACCATCCTCTTTGCAGGCAACAATATCGGTGAGGACTATCTGTTCGAACTGACTGAATACCTGAAGGGAAAGAAATTCGGAGTAATCAATATCTCTAAGTCGGGAACTACCACCGAGACTGCCCTCACCTTCCGTCTGCTGAAGAAGCAGTGCGAAGCCCAGCGTGGCAAGGAAGAGGCCAAGAAGGTTATCGTTGCCGTTACCGATGCTAAGCGCGGTGCTGCACGCACCTGTGCCGACAAGGAGGGTTACAAGAGCTTCATCATCCCCGACAATGTGGGTGGCCGCTTCTCAGTGCTGACTCCAGTTGGTCTGCTGCCTATTGCCTGTGCCGGTTTCGACATCAAGCAGTTGGTAAAGGGTGCGCAGGATATGGAGAAGACCTGTGGCAAGGATGTTCCCTTCGACGAGAATCCCGCTGCCCAGTATGCTGCCGTTCGTAACGGTCTCTACCAGTCAGGCAAGAAGATTGAGATTATGGTGAACTACCAGCCCAAGCTCCACTTCTTCAGCGAGTGGTGGAAACAGCTCTACGGCGAGTCTGAGGGTAAGGACAAGAAGGGTATCTTCCCTGCCAGTGTCGATTTCACTACCGACCTGCACTCAATGGGTCAATGGATTCAGGACGGTGAGCGCACTATCTTCGAGACGGTTATCTCTATCGAGGAGCCTGAGAAGAAACTGCTCTTCCCTGAGGACGAGGAGAACCTGGACGGTTTGAACTTCCTGGCTGGCAAGCGTGTGGACGAGGTCAACAAGATGGCAGAACTCGGCACCCGTCTGGCTCATGTCGATGGTGGTGTGCCCAATATGCGCATCTCTGTGCCACGCCTCAACGAGTATTATATCGGTCAGCTCATCTACTTCTTCGAGATTGCCTGCGGCATCAGCGGCAACATCCTGGCTGTCAACCCATTCAACCAGCCTGGTGTAGAGGCTTACAAGAAGAATATGTTTGCCCTGCTCGACAAACCCGGTTACGAGGCTGAGTCGAAAGCTATTAAGGAAAGACTGGCTAACGACAAATAACCAACAGCGAATAGTCTATAGCAAAAAAAAAGAACTCCCCAAACGGGGAGTTTTTTTATATCTCGTCTTCTTGTTCCTTCTCTTCTTGCTTTTGCGATTCATCTGGACTGGTGTCCATCTGACTGTCACGCTGGATGGTGAGCTGACCCATGCGAGAGAGACGTACTATCAGAGGGATGTACTCGTCGGTCTGAGGGTGACACACACTGGCAGCGAACTCCAGCCAGTCGCCATCGGCCTTGTCAAAAACCAACCCTTCCAGAATGCCTGTCTCACGATAGTCGTCATCCAGATACTTGTCGAAGTCCTTCTTGGTGAACTTATGACTGTAGAACTTGCTGCCGTCCTGACGCGACACCTCCATCGTGATGTAGTTGTCAACAAACTGCTGACCTGTCTCGTCCTTCACCATCGGCAGCGAGTCGCTGGGCTGTCGGTTGATATTCACATGATACTGCTTGCCTATCCAGCTCACGTCCCTGCTGTCGTTGTAGGGTTGCAACCTCACGGGTTCCTGAGGCTTGGGCATCTCCACCGTCTTGGTGATGATATCATTACTCTTCTGTTTATTCCCACAAGCCATCAGCGACGCCACCAGGCATCCTATCATGACCGTATAGATGACATTTGTTTTCATTAGCTTTCGTTCTTTTTGACTATGCAAAGTTAATACTTTTATCTTATATAACAAACTTTATCGCCGATTTTTCAGCCAGCGCCACCCTTCGCCTATCCATAACACCACCGATGTGGTGCCGATAATCACGCACCAGTCGTGCAGTGCCAGAGGCGTCACGTTGAACATACGCCCACCAAAGGTAACGATAAGCAGCTGTCCGAAGAATACGAGTTGGGCTATGAACAGGAAGCCCTTGCAACCCTTCACCTTCAGGGCACTCTCACCTGTTGCGAAGGCTCGGGCATTGAACATGTTCCAGAACTGCAGCATCACGAAGATGGTGAAGAACATACTTTGCTCGTACTGCGACCATCCGCTGTGCTCGTATTGATATAATATGTAGAGTAGCACCACGAAGAATGTCACACCCACTCCAACGATGTGCCACGCCATCTCCTTATTTATAATAAAGCTGCGCCTATCGCGAGGCTTTTCGTTCATCACTGCTGCCGATGGTGGCAATGATGCCAGTGCCATGGCTGCAAACGTGTCCATAATCAGGTTGACCCACAGCATCTGCGTTACCGTCAGGGGCACTTCTGTACCCATAAAGGCACCCGTCAGCACTATCAAGCAGGCCACTACATTCACTGTCATCTGAAACAGGATGAAGCGCTGGATATTCCTGTATAGCGAACGTCCCCACATCACTGCCCTTCCTATGCTGCTGAACGAATTGTCGATAATGGTGATGTCGGAGGCTTCCTTGGCTACCGATGTTCCGTCGCCCATCGAGAGGCCTACGTGGGCGGCTTTCAGTGCCGGTGCGTCATTAGTTCCGTCGCCTGTCACTGCCACCACCTGTCCCAGTTTCTGCAAAGCCTCCACCAGTCGTTTCTTATCCATCGGGCGCGCACGGGCTATCACCTTCAGGTCCATCACCCGCTCCAGCAGTGCTTCGTCTGTCAAGGCGGCAAAGTCGGTACCTGTTATCAACTGACGCTCTCCGTCTCCGTCGGTCCACAGCCCCACCTGTCGGGCTATCTCACACGCTGTAGCTGCTGTGTCGCCTGTCACTATCTTCACGGCAATACCAGCCTGCAGACACTCTCTGACGGCATCAGGCACGTCAGGGCGCACTGGGTCGCTGATAGCCACAATGCCCTGGAACCCCATGTCATCTACCGTCAACTGCTGGTCGGCAATAGCAACCTCCCCTTCGTTCAGTTTCCGATAGGCAAAGCCCAGAGTACGCATGCCCTGCTTCTGATAGTCCAGCAACTGTTGCTGCACTCTCGCCTTCCGCTCCTCATCTATACGGCATTTCCTGGCAACTATCTCAGGGGCTCCTTTTACATATAGGTGACGCCCATTCTCGTCGCTGACCACGACAGCCATCATTTTACGCTCTGTCGAGAAAGGCAACTCAGTTTCCACCGTCACGTTGTCCTTCAGTGTACGATAGTCAACGCCCTGACTGTACAGCCACAGCAGCAGGGCTCCTTCCGTCGGATTACCCATCACGCTGGGCTGTTCTCCATCCTCCGTCTGCAGTGAAGCCGTCGTATTCACAGCCATACCCTGATACACGCGTTCCAGCGGCTCGTCGTCAAAGCAAGTCTCATAGACGTGCATCTGGTTCTGCGTCAGTGTTCCCGTCTTGTCTGTACATATCACAGTAGTGGCACCCATCGTCTCACAGGCGTGCATCTTTCTCACCAGATTGTGCGTCTTCAGCATTCTTCGCATGCTATAGGCCAGACTCAGCGTCACAGCCATCGGCAGTCCTTCCGGCACAGCCACCACTATCAACGTCACAGCGATCATAATGGTTTGCAACAGATAACCGATGAAGTGTATCCATTCGAAGTCGTAGTTGAGGAAGAACATCAGCACACGACCTACGATAACCAAGAAGGCCACACCATAACTCATGCGCGCTATCAGCAGTCCCAGACGCTCCAACTGTTCGTTCAGCGGTGTCTTTACACTGTCGTCAATCTTGGCTGCCTCATACACCTTACCGTTCTCAGTGGCATCGCCCACAGCCTGCACTTTCATGATGCCGTGCCCTTCCATCACCTTTGTACCCTTCAGCACATGATTGGTGGGGAAAGTAGCCTCAGCGTCAAAATCCTCCTCCCTGATACTCTTCTGGCAGATAGGCTCACCCGTCAGCGTCGATTCGTCCACCTGCAGTGTCACCGATTCCAACAGTTCGCCATCGGCAGCTATCTCGTCGCCGGTAGCCAGCAACACTATGTCGCCCACCACCACGTCACATTTCGGAATCTGTCGCCGCTTGCCGTTTCTGATAACTGTTACCGGTTCCTCGTCGTTCACCTGATTCAGAATGGCAAACTCCCTGTCGGCCTTCACCTCAAAGAGGAAAGCCATTCCCGTTGCCAGAATGATGGCAATAAAGATACCCACAGGTTCGAAAAACACCGCCATTTCCTCATGAAGCGAGAAAAACTCATAGAAGGAAATGGCTACCGACAGCACACCCGCCACCAACAAAATCACTATCAGCGGATCGGAGAATTTCTCCAGGAAGCGTCTCCATAATGGTGTCCGTTCCGGTTCCGTAAACACGTTCCTACCATACTCCGCCCTACTTCTGAGCACTTCCTCCTCCGTCAGTCCTGTATATTTCTGTTCTGTCATGGGTGGCAAAGGTACGAAAAAGTGAGCAAACCGCCAAATTATTCCTCTGTTTTTGGCCCGTTTGTAATATTATCTTAATCTTGGCGCAGGAACCTCCTATTTAATCATCTTGAACGACATGTGCTTGTCGTAGAGGGTAACATAGAGATTCTGGTCTTCACCGATAGCAAACCAATAGGCGGCTGTTGGTATCCAGTACTCATGCGTCTTCACACCCGTATAACGGTTCAGTACATAGATATAATCAGGAATACCAGAACCACCCATACCACAGACGATGGAGTTTTCAACAATCAGGAAGTTGCCAGAGGTAACGGATCGTGGCTTACTCATCCAAAGTGTCTTATCAGTATTGATATCCACAGCCACAAGATAGTAGCCCTTAGAGTTCTTACTTGGTGCCACGCCACAGGTCACAGAGAAATACAATACGCCATCTTTACGATTTTAGTTGACTACTTGTGGGCTTACTCACGTATGGGGTGACCGGGGTAAACATCGCACTAATAGAGGAGATACCACACTCTTAGCAAGCTCTAGGCAAGCTCATATAGCTTGCTTGAGCTTGCCTAGAGCTTGCTAAGACATTTATATGGTTTTCTGATTGTCTATGTCAACTACCCTCATCTTCACAGGCAGGTGTGGGCAAAGGAGTACTTCAAGGCGCAAGACAAGCATGAAGAAACAAAGTTCAAGGGCGATTATACACAGATTCCACAAGGTCGCGTGGCATGGAACATTGATAAGTTCATTGTCCTGGTAGGCCAATGGGCAGAACCTATACTCGATGAGCTGACAGCCATGATTGAGAAAGAGTTTTCTCTCCCGTATTTCGAGCTTGTTTACGACGAGCACTGGGACCTTGGTCATGGCTGGTCAGGCGATATGTAGTTCACATTCACAGAGTCAGCCTCATGTGCTCAGATCGGATTTCAGCCCCCTTACAACCTCCAACGCATAATTTTCTTTATTTTTATTTGCTAAATAGAGAAATAATCTTTATCTTTGCGATATAATTTACTAACTAAAGCCAAGAGGATTATGATGAAAGCCACTAATTTGTTTTTAATATTTCTATCGTTTTTTTCGATTAGCACAAGCGCACAATATGTAAAATTTGAATCTGTTAATCTAGTATGCGATGCGGTTGTAAATGGTCAAGTTGGATTGAAAATTGTTGCTACTTATACCGTTACTGCACAACCAGGGCATACTCTCTATGTGGATATGGGTGTCATGGATACTTATGGAAATCCTATATATAGGCCAGATGGTTATACTGTATTTGATAGAATCGTAAAAAGACAGACCCAAAAGACTCAGCGTTATGTCAATGATGCAGTATTCTTACCCGCATGGTTTTTTTCAAACTTAACTGGAGGTTCCTATCAATTGAATGCAGTAGTACAAGTGATAGATGCAGATAGTAATATGAGCCTTGGTGTAAGCAATTATGTACAGTTTGCCTATAACGGAGGTCAACAACAATATCCAAACAATGGTGGTTATAATAACGGTGGAAATGCTCCAAGAGAACCAACAAAATGTGGAATGTGCCACGGTTCAGGAAAGTGCTGGATGTGCGCAGGCAGGGGAGAAAAACGATATCCTGGAAATTATGGAGTTTCAGGAGGCATAATGGAATGTCAACAATGTAGTGGTACTGGTCAGTGCAAATATTGTTACGGAAGGGGTACAAGATAAATAAAAACGGTTATGTTAACATTGTTATTTAAATTAAAAACGTGAAAATGATGAAGAAGTTATTATCTATTGCTCTCTTGCTGATGACGGCTTGGAGCGTGCAGGCACAGAGTCTGGATGGGAAATGGGGTACCAAGATTACGGAAAAAGAATTGGCAGGTGATTTCTACCTCATCTTCAACTCTCCCAAATTAGAAATGAATATCCAGACCTTGATTGATGAAAAAGAGTTCAGTATCAAACTTACCATCAATTTGGATGCTACTTATACACTGAAAGACAATGTCGTAGATTTCACTATCAGTCCCCAAAAGACAAAAGTTAAGATTGACGATTTGGAGGCAAAGGGCGAAATGGCTGAACAAATCAATGGGGATTCGGAGATGAAACAAATGCTAATAAAGATGTTACAGAAGAAAATGGATAAAGAGATAGGAGAGAATCCTGGTAATATCCCGCTCTTATCGGGAGAGAGTAAGTTGACAATCCTCTCTAACAATGGGCAAGAACTTGTTGTAAAAGGTGCCAACAAGACTAAAATGACCTTTAAGAGAGTAGAGTGACTTTTATCAGTGCTAATTATAAAATGATAGGAAGATTCTTGAAATACTGGTGGGTGGATGCCGTAGTATGCCTGGTACTGATAGGTATAGAAACGTTTTTAGAATATTACCAAGTCAACAGGCCACCACTTATTGACGATGTGGTTGTGGTGTTTTTTATTTTAGCGACATGCCTTCTTGCCATAGCTGGTATTGTGTCGTTATTAAAAAAGAGATTTCTGGTTTTCTTGGGCATTTTAATGAGTGGGCTATGCAGCATCATCCTCTTTTTCTGTTTGATGTTTTTTCTTTGGGCTCATTCTGATTATTCCGATTCTTTTGGCAAAGAACATCCCATACCAGCCAATATGACATGCAATCTAACGAAAGAGTCGTTCTGCATGGATGATATTGACAGTACTGATACTACTAATTGGCTACGTATTCACGATGAGTTTCAGCCTGGTATTTACGAGTTCCAGTATTTCTCTACCGCGCTTTCTGATGGCTATATTTATTTGAAATGCTTTGAGGCTACTGAGAATATCCCACTTTCAGAAGATCGCATTGCCTTAAAGACAAAAACAGCAGTCAAGAATCACACGGAGTTCAGACCCGTTGGGGGCTATCATGTGTTTACTGTTTACGAAGGTGATTGGGGCGATTTCTATGCCGTTCGCGTTGAAGTATGGCATCATAATACAGCCACCAACAAGGAAACAAAACTCTGCGAGAAAATATACAAGATGCAAGGTTGGCAGCGTTAGCATTTTTGCGACGTGACTCTTTCCTCCAAGGAAAACACTATGTCGCCCACCACCACGTCACATTTCGGAATCTGTCGCCGCTTGCCGTTTCTGATAACTGTTACCGGTTCCTCGTCGTTCACCTGATTCAGAATGGCAAACTCCCT
>JAEEGG010019889.1_pt1 | contig 13484 bp, 11 predicted proteins | sample 9134161 | NCBI WGS metagenome assembly JAEEGG01 (sample SAMN16246543, study PRJNA631951) | gut metagenome | biome: gut microbiome; feature: rumen; material: CR-attached | host: Bos | place: Iran: Karaj | collected 2018-10 | reverse complement strand
CGAATCCCTAAGCGTCTCTCAGCTGCGAGGCACAGCTGCCGGTGAGGATGACGTGGTGGTTGCCGATGGGGGCGGTGAGGAAGTAGGGGGCGAGGCCCTCGGCCTTCAGTATGACCTGGGTGCGGCACAGGCGGCCTTCGTAGCAGTTTAGCGTCAGTTCGGCTTCGGCGATGAAGGCTGTGGCGAAATCGGGGGCGAGTTTGAAGATGGTGGCGGGGCCGCAGGGCAGTTCGCCGTGCACGGCCACACCGAAACCCGACTCGAAGTGCGTGTCATAGACCCAGTGTCTGACCATAGACAGGGGGACGGTGCAGTGCGCGAAGAGCAGCCTGTCGCCGTCGATGGACGACAGGTTCGCCTGAAAACCGCTCTGACCGCAGACTTCGCGGGCCACTGCCATCGAAAGCATCGCAGGCACGTCGCCTTCGCAGGTGGCCGTGTATCCCTGGGAATTCAGCAGCGCAAGCGCCACGCAGCCGGTGTTGTGCACAGTGCCGAGCAGGTCGAAGCAGCGGATTGTCAGTCCGTCGAGGCGGTGACGGGCAATGATGCGCAGCAGCGCGCCGTAAATGTCCAGGGCGACGTCCAGGTCGCCTGCCGGGATGGGATTGCCGAACTTGGGCGCATTCAGCGGCGGCAGTTCCACGGCGGGGTGGCTGTGCGCTGCAATCTCGTCCAGCAGCTCTTCCATACGGATATCGACCAGTTCCACGCCGAGCACCTCGCGGGCGGCGGCATAATCCACGTCACTCGAGATCAGCCAGTCCGACGGGCGGCCTACGACACCCAGCCGGCGGCCCTCCAGAAGACGCCCGGGCGCGACCTTAGTGACAAGCCCGCCGGCGGCGGAAACGCCATCACCCTGCGAACTGCTGATCCTTGAGGCTATGTACTGCGGGCTGCCGTGCAGGATTTCTCCCTTGATGCCGTGCAGGTTGAGGTAGGACATAATTTCCATACTCGCCGCCAGCGAATTGCTCTTGCCGCTGGTGAGCAGCCTCACCGGCTCGGGAATGGCGGGCCGGTCGCCGTCCTTGCAGAAAACAGCCTTGAACGCGCCTTCCGTGCCGCCCGTGCGGACATAGATCAGCTCGCAGGGCTTGGTGCCGTAACCCGAAAAGTCAGCCCCGGCTATTTCAAAAGCGGCCCCGAGGGCGGTTTCTATGTCTTTGATGAAAGACTCCTTGCGGACGTCGCCGGCCATTTCGGTGTGGAGGCCGGATGTGAGAGTGTAGAGCGTTGCTGTCATAGCTGTCTGATTGCAGTATTCAAATATAAAGAATTCGATAATTATTTCTAAATTGGCCACCCCAAGTGACTCTATGATCCATTTCCGACCACTTACCACAGATGATATAGAACGCATCCGCAGCTATGCGTGGGAGGGCGAGCGGCGCGGGTGCGACCTTTCAGTAGCCAATCTTCTCGGATGGCAGTTCCTCTTCAACACCCAGATAGCAGAAGTCGACGGGCAGCTGGTGTTCCGCCTCCATTTCTTCGGTGACCTGGCCTATATAGTCCCGGTCCTCGACATCGAAGTGATAAAGGCCCTGATGGAAGATTCGGCATCGCTGGGACAGCCTTTCCTGATGAGCGGCGTCACAGCGCAGATGGCCCAGGCGCTGGAGGAGGCGATGCCCGGGGTGTTCGACATCGACGGCAACCGCGACTACGCGGACTATGCCTATTTCCGTGAGAAGCTTGCAAATCTCAGCGGCAAGAAGCTGCAGAGCAAGCGCAACCACATCAACAAGTTCCTGAGCCTCTACCCGCACTACGAGTACAAGCCGCTGACGAAGGATATGACTGCGGCCTGCCTCAGCCTTGAGAAGCGCTGGAAGGCCGGCCAGGACGACGAAGAGCAGGCCGACAGCCAGAATATGGAGCTGCGGGCGATGACCCGCGTGTTCCACCGCTGGGACGCGCTCGGAATGTGCGGCGGCACCATCTGGGTCGACGGCCGGCTCGTGGCTTTCACCTACGGCTGCCCCATCAACCACGAAACCTTCGACGTCTGTGTAGAGAAGGCAGACGTATCCTACGAAGGAGCCTATACCATCATCAACCGCGAATTCGTAAGGCATCTGCCCGAGCAGTTCATATACATCAACCGGGAGGAAGATATGGGAGAGGAGGGCCTGCGCAAGGCCAAGCTCAGCTACCGTCCCGACATCCTGCAGGAGAAGCTGCTGGTGAGGGAGAAAGCCGGCGGCAGACAGGATGAGGACAGCGAGACAATCAGGCAGCAATGCGCCCGGCTCTGGCTGGACACTTTCCACGATCCGGAAGAATACGTGCAGACCTACTTCTCGAGAATCTACCGCAGCGAAGACAATGTCTGCATAAAGAATGGAGGCGAAGTCATAGCAGCGCTTCAGACCATACCCTTCACTATGCTGTGCGAAGGCAGCAGACTGCCGGTGTCATACATCAGCGGAGTGGCAGTGAAAGATGAATATCGCGGACGCAACATCGGTGCTGAACTGATGCACCAGGCCCATTACAACCTTTACAACCGCAAGGTGGCATTCGCCGCGCTGATTCCGGCGGAGCCGTGGCTGCGCGAGTGGTACGGCCGTCTCGGCTATGCAAGCTGCATACGCTGCATCGACCCGCCCGCCGGAGCGGCTGATATGAACTACGAAGAGTGGGCGCAACTCCAAAGCACCCAGCGCTGCTCATTACTGGCCGGACGCGAGTGGTTTGCAGTGGCGCAAGAAGAACTGCGCCGCAGCGGCGGCCGCACACCCGCACCTGTCGCCGGAATGATCCGAATCATCGACGCTTTCCAGGCATTGCAGCTCTATGCAAGCCTGCATCCCGAGGCCAAACTGAAACTCCGCGTGACAGACGACGACGTCATCCCTGCAAACAACGCCTACTTCACAATCTCAGCAGGCAAGGTCCTCCAGACAGAGGAACCCGACGAATCCGCACAGAAAATCACAATCGCATCCCTCGCAGAACTTATCTTCCGCGAGCTGGATGCGACTATGACACTTATGCTGAACTGAATCCAGAAGTTTAGACGGAAGGAAAGAAGGTCTGAGTGGGGGCTGGCCGCCCGCGGCGTGCAGAGCGGGAGGGGCCCGTTGGATGCGAGTTCTGCGAAGCAGGACGAAGCAGACAATGGGAGGGATTGGAGTTCGCGAAGCGAACGGAACCCCCCGAAGGCCTTCTTTCCTTCCGTCTGCTCATTTCGTATTTATTTCCTGCGCTTAACGGTGACGTTGGCGAGTTTCTCCCAGTACTGGATCACGCCGCAGTGGTCGTCATTGACGTGGCCGTCGCACTTGCAGGCCTTGAATGCCTCCAGCACCTGGGTCGTGAGCGGAATCGGAGCGTCGATGGCGAGCGCGGCGTCACGCACGTTGAGCAGGTCCTTGGTGTGCATCCAGATGGGGCCGCCCGGCTTGAAGTTGCGGTCCAGGATCATAGGCATCTTGGCGTCGAGCACCGTGCTGCCGGCCAGACCGCCGCGGATGGCCTGATAAACCTTCTCCGGGTCTACGCCGGCCTTCTCGGCAAAAACCATCGCCTCGGACACGGCTGCAAGATGCAGCGCCACCATAATCTGGTTGGCAAGCTTGCAGGTATTGCCGCTGCCGATGTCGCCGACCAGAGTCACGGCGTCACCCATAGCCTTGAACACGTCGAAGACAGAGTCGAAGACCTCTTTCTTGCCGCCGACCATAATGGACATAGTGCCGTCCTTGGCCTTAGGCTCGCCGCCGCTCACCGGAGCGTCGAGCATCTCGACACCCTTTTCAGCCATAATGTCATAGAGCTTCTTGTCGAGCACCGGAGAGATAGAGCTCATATCGATGTAGATCGAGCCCGGACGGATGCCCTCCAGAATGCCGTTCGCACCGCACACCACAGCCTCTACGTGAGGCGAATTGGGGAGCATAGTGATGATGATGTCGCATTTGGCGGCCACCTCGGCGGGAGACGAAGCAGTCTTGGCCCCAAGTGCCGCAACCTCAGCCACAGGCTCCGGTTTGATGTCATACACTGTGAGAGAGAAACCTCCCTTGAGGAGGTTCTTGGCCATCGGCTTGCCCATAACGCCAAGTCCGATGAGACCTATCTGTTTTGATTTGTTGTCCATAGTTATATCAATAATAAAGTGCTACTTCGTTTTTGAGCTGGTTGGCGCTGAGGATATAATCGACGCCGTCGGCGGTGAATACCTGAGTCTGGGTGGGACCCACTTCGTCCTCAAGGATCTCGTGAGAGAAGCTGCCGTCCGCAAGACGCTTGTAAAGATTCAGAGTCAGCGGGCCGCGGCGGTTGCCGACCACGATAACCGGCTCACCCTTGAACATTCCGCAGCTCAGGCCGTGTCCGAACCACAACTCATCGGTGTAAAGCTTCTCCCAGCCATCGCCGGCCCTCTTGTATACATTGAGGCTGTTGCCGTGGAAGGGCTCGATGGTGGCGAGTTCGTCCACACCGTCTCCGTCCAGGTCGATCAGGCCGAATTCGCTGACTTCGTGGTCGAACAGCTGGCGGACCGCCCATTTGCCGTCCTCGCGGACCATATAGAAGACGCCTTCAGCTCCGGAGAAGAGGAGAGTGTCGTCGCCGGCGATGTTGGCCTTCAGCATACCGTGATGCCTCCAGATCTTGTCATATATCAGTTCCGGAGCGCCCGGAAGACCTGCCTCGTCCAGAGGAATCGCGTAAAGCTCGCCGGCATTGGCCCAGTCCATCGGGTCAGCCTTGAACTTGCTGCAGGAGGCGGCGAAGATCCAGCTCCTGCCGTCCTTGACAAGGATGTCGCAGCGATGCGCGAAAGGAAGGTGCATTATTCTTGAGGTTTCCCAGCCATCTCCGCAGCGGCGATGCATAAAGACACCGGCTTCAAGCCCTTTGAAAGGAGGGAAGAGGCCCATTATGGAATAGAAGATGTCGGGATGTCCCGGAGCCGGAACGAAACTCATCACGCCCCCCGGGCAGCCGTCGACGAAACTTGACGTGCCGGCAGGCAGATTGTGAAGATAAACGGCAGGCGTCGTCTCAGACCCTGCTCCTATGAACGTCGTCCCGTCCACGACGAAAGCGTTGGCGGTATAGACGGATTTGATTTCGAGTACGGATTTTTTATTCATAATTAACAGAAGATTGCATATACAACACACATCGTCAGCATAGCGGCCAGTCCGCAGAGCAGGGTGCCCAGCGTGTGAAGCCTGTAACCGGTCTTGATGCTCATTCCTGACATCTGGGTGACAACCCAGAAGAAACTGTCGTTGACGTGGGCGACCACCATCGCGCCGGAGCAGATGGCAGTGACGAGGATGGCCTTCTCAAGAGGAGCGACGAAGCCCATAACGCCCATCAGCGGAGCGATGATCGAAGCCGTCGTGATGATGGCCACGGTCGATGAACCCTGAGCAGTCTTGAGGGCAGCTGCGATCAGGAAGGGCAGCCAGATGCCGAGGTTGAGCTTGGAAAGAGACTCTCCGAGCACGTCTGCGATGCCGGAATCACGGAGAATCATACCGAAGGAACCACCAGCTGCAGTAATCAGTATTATAGTGGCTGCGGAAGAGAGAGCTTTACCCACCCAGCCGGCTGATGAAAGCATCTCGCGGTCGAACTTCTTCGGCAGGGTGAAAGCCAGCACCATTCCGATGAGAAGAGCTGTGACAGGCTCACCGATGAAACCGATTATCTTGGCGAAAGTCCCTGCACCGAAGGGAGCTGAAGGGAATGAAGATATAGATTTTAGAACAATAAGCACCAGCGGGACGATGATCGGCAGGAAGGAGCGGGCAGCCGAGGGAGCCTGGGCCACCTTCTTCTCTATGTCGGCATCAGACTCGTTCGGAGCGGGGTCGATGTAAGTCCTTGAAGCCCATTTCGTTACGAAAAGCCATGCCACAAGGAGCGGCAGGATGCTCGCGGCAATGCCGGTGAGAATCACCAGGCCGAGGTCGGCCTCCATGATGCCTGCAGCAGCTATGGGACCGGGCGTCGGCGGGATAAGGCAGTGTGTAATCGTCAGACCCAGGCCGAGGGCGATTGCGGAACTGGCCAGGGTGATCTTGGCCTTTTTGGACAAAGCTCGGTTGAGAGGGGTAAGGATCACGAATCCCGAATCAGCATAGACTGGGATGGATATGAAATAGCCGAGAATCAGCATCGCCAGCGGAACCCTCTTTTCCCCGACAATCCTGAGCACACTTCTCGCCATGACATATGCACCCCCGGACTCTTCGAGGAAGGTGCCGATGATGCAGCCCACCACGATAACTATGCCGATGGAACTGACTGTGCTGCCGAAGCCGTTATTGACAGAAGCTATAATCTTGTCCAAAGGTATTCCGGAGCACAGACCGTAGCCGATGGCGGCGATAATCAAGGCCAGAAACGGATGCAACTTGAACTTCGTCGTCGAAACGACAATGAAGACAATGGCCAGGATGAGAAGTATAATGAGCATGACGGCTATGCGAGAAGTTCAACGATGGTGTCAGCCATGGTGTGGAGGATGAGATAACATGAAGCCGATCCTGCATCCATCACACCCCTCGAACGCTCTCCGAGCCTGCTGGAACGGCCCAGCTTGGCAACCATGTCCACAGTACTATCGCGGCCTTTGAGAGCTGCGGCGTCCATGGCTTCGAGAGCCTTTTCAAAAGGAAGGCCCTCATCTGAGGCGCTGCTGAAGGCAGCCTCGGCAGGGATGAGCACATCCATTAAAGTCTTGTCTCCAACTTGTGCAGGAGATATGGCGTGGATAGCGTCGAGCGAAGCCTTGAGAGCAGCTCCGAACTCATCCCTTCCCACCTCGGGAGAAGCTTCCAGCGCCTTGCCCATCGAAAGGAAGAACTTGCCGTACAGAGGACCCATCGAGCCTCCGATCTTCATCATAAGGATCTTGCCGAGGGTCTTGAGACTGTATGAAAAGTCTCCGGGCTGTTTGTCCAGAGCCTCGCGGCAGAGGGTGAAGCCCTTGTTCATATTGATGCCGTGGTCGCCGTCGCCGATGGCTCCGTCGATGTCGCTGAGGAACTGCTTGTTCTCCTGGATGGCGACGATGAGCCTGTCAACCACCACGCTTCCGGCTTCCTGTGTGAATTTGTCCATAGCTGGTCAGTCTTTGGGATATTGGGTGAGTCCTACGGAGTTGCATTCGAGGTCGAAGCACTCCTTGAGCTCATCGTCGAGTTTCATTACCGTAAGGGTTATGCCGGCCATCTCGAGGGAGGTGAAGTAGTTGCCGACGAGGGCCTGGTGCACCTTGATGCCTTTCTCTTCGAGAATCTTGCTGACTTCGCCGTAGAAAATGTACTGCTCCAGCAGGGGAGTGGAGCCAAGGCCGGACACGAGGACCACGACCTCGTCGCCTGCGGCGAACGGCAGGTCGGGCAGGATTACGTCGCACATCCTCTTCGCTATCTGGCCGGCTGTCTCGAGCTTCGCCACTTCGATGCCGGGCTCGCCGTGGTGGCCGATGCCGACCTCCATATTGCCGGGCTCGATGGTGAAATTGGGATGGCCTACTTCAGGAATGGTGCAGGGGCTGAGGCCGACGCCCATACTGCGGGTGTTGTCAATGGCCTTCTGGGCTGCGGCGAGCACCTCCTCGAGGCTTGCTCCCATTGCCGCCTTGGCACCGCCGACCTTCCACATCAGGATTTCGCCGGCCACGCCGCGCCTTTTCTCGCGGGTTTCCCTGGGTGATGAAGGGACATCGTCGTTGGCAACGACTTTGCCTACCTTGATGCCGTCTTCTTCGGCGAGTTCCATTGCCATTGCGACATTCATATTGTCGCCGGCGTAGTTGCCGTAGAGGATTGCGACACCCTTGCCGGAATCGGCTTCGTGGATGGCGTCATAGAACATCTGTGCGGGCGGAGAAGAGAAAAGTTCGCCGACAGCCACGGCGTCGACCATATTCTTGCCGATATAGCCGATGAATGCAGGCTTGTGGCCTGAGCCGCCGCCGGTGACTACGCCGACCTTGCCCTCCACGGGAGCGGATTTGTATTTCAGGACACGCTCGTTCTCAGTAGTGGTAACAAGCTCCGGATGCGCCTTGACAAAGCCCTGGAGCATCTCGTCGACCACGCACGAAGGATCATTGATAATCTTTTGCATATCGTGTTTATTTGGATTCGAATGATTTGTTTTCAAGTTCGTGCATCTGCTGCACCTTGGGCAGTGAACCGCCGCCCTGGAACTCGGAGGCAAGCCAGGCGGTGACGATGGTCTTGGCCAGCTCGGGGCCGATGACGCGGGCGCCCATCGTAAGCACCTGGGCGTCGTTGCTCTTGCGCAGCCTCTCGGCCGAGAACACGTCGTGGCATACTCCGGCATAGACGCCTTTCACCTTGTTGGCTATCATAGCCATACCCAGGCCTGTGCCGCAGATGAGGATGCCTCTGCTGAAGGTGCCGTCCTGGATCTTGAGGGCGAGGTTGTAGCCTATTTCAGGGTAGAAAGCGCCGGGATGTGAACCGAGGTAGTCGAGGTCCACGGCCTCGACTCCGCTTTTTTCAAGATGGGCGACGATGGTCTTTTTCAATTCGACGGCAGCGTCGTCGCAGTCGATGACAACTCTCATTGTTTTGGATTATTTAACTGTGAGGGTGAGTTTCTGAAGATTGCGGTCGTCTGAAGAACTTCCGAAGAGGATTTCGTAGTTTCCGGCCTTTACAGCCAGGTCGTCGACAGCTGCGTCGTAGAACGAGAAGGCGTCAGGACCGAGGGTGAACTCGAACTTGCGTGTCGCTCCGGCCTTGATGGACGCACGCTGGAAGCCGCGCAGTGATTTGAGCGGGGCTGCAGGGTCGCCGAGACGCCTTACATATACCTGGGCCACTTCGTCACCGTCCTTGCCGCCGTTGTTGGTGACATCGAACGAAACTTTGACTGACTTGCCTTTGCGGATGCTTGAGGCAGAAAGCTTGCCCTTGCCGTATGAGAAAGAGGTGTAGCTGATGCCGTATCCGAAAGGATAGAGAGGCTCACCGGTAAAGTAGCGGTAGGTGTGGCCGGCCATATTGTAGTCCTCGAAGTCGGGAAGCTGTGCGGTTGACTTGTAGAAAGTCAGAGGCAGGCGGCCTGCAGGGTTGTAGTCTCCTGCAAGCACGTCAGCAACGGCATTGCCGCCCTGCTCGCCGGGATACCAGGCCACCAGGAGGGCGTCGTAGTTGGGTTCGTCCCTCTCGAGGCCGATGGCACTTCCGGTCGTGAGTACGAATACGACGGGCTTGCCGGTTGAGCGCAGTGCGGCAAGAAGCCTGCTCTGCACTTCGGGAAGTTCGATGGTAGTGCGGTCGCCGCCCTTGAAGCCGTCGTAGCTGACGCCGCGCATCTCTTCGCCCTCAAGGTTCGGGCTGAGACCTCCCACATATATAATTACTTCAGCGTCTTCCACCCTTGCAACGACATCGTCGAAGTTTTCAGGGGCCTTCCAGGGGCCGGGAGGAGTTGCAGGCTGCTGCGGGGCGCTCTGGGCTCCCTCTACGATGCCCTCGTAGAACTCGGGAGTCCTTCTCTGACGGGTGTCGGCGGAATTGCGGACACGCTCCACATAGCCGTCGACAAGCTTGCTGCCTTGTGCGTATGTGATCTGGGCCTTCGGGAATTTGGCCTTGATGCCGTCGTAGATGGTGACGACGCTTCTGGGGGTACCGTTGTAGTTGCCCAGGAGCATAGCCGAATCAACGGCGTTGACGCCGACTATCGCGATTTTGCTGATGTCCTTGCTGAGGGGGAGGACATTGTCCTTGTTCTTGAGCAGAACCATACTCTCCCTGGCGACCTTGAGGGAATGGGCGATGTGCTCGGGGGTGCAGACGTTGTCCAGGTCATAGTCCTTCCAGGGGGTGAGGTCCACCGGGTCCAGCATACCCAGCTCGATGCGGTCGGCGATCAGGCGGCCTACGTGCGGGTCGAGGTCAGCATCGGTGATGACGCCCTTCTGGACGCCTTCAATCATAGACCTGTATGAACTGCCGCACTCGAGGTCGGTGCCGCTCATTATGGCGTCCTTCGATGCCGTCAGGGCGTCGGGGTGGGTGCCGTGGCGGCCCTCACGATAGAAGTCGTCGATGGCGCCGCAGTCTGAAACCACAACTCCTTCAAATTTCCAGCGGTTGCGCAGGATGTCGATGAGGAGCTTGGTGCTTCCGCAGCAGGGGTTGCCTTCGTAGCGGTTGTAGGCGCACATCACTTCCTGCACGTTGCCTTCGGTGACGAGGGCCTTGAATGCGGGGAGGTAGGTCTCCCACAGGTCGGTAGGCGACACCGTCACGTCGAATGAGTGGCGGAGCGGCTCCGGACCGCTGTGCACTGCATAGTGCTTGGCGCAGGCGTGTGCCTTGAAGAAGTTCTTGTCATTGCCCTGGAGGCCCTTGACGGCCGCAAGGCCCATCCTTGAGGTGAGGTACGGGTCTTCGCCGTAGGTCTCGTGTCCGCGTCCCCAGCGCGGGTCGCGGAAGATGTTGATGTTGGGAGTCCAGAATGTCAGACCGTAATATTGTCTGTAGGTGCCGTTGGCTATCGCATCGTTGTATTTTCCCCTTGCTTCGTCGGAGGCGATGGTGTAAGTCTCAAGGTTGAGGTCCTCGTCGAAGGTGGCGGCAATGCCGATCACCTGGGGGAAGACTGTGGCTTCACCGGCACGGGCGACGCCGTGCAGGGCCTCGTTCCACCAGTTGTATGCAGGAATGCCGAGACGGTCGATGGCAGCCGAAGAGTTCATCATCATAGTGACTTTCTCCTCCGTGGTCAGGCGGCTCAGCAGGTCGTTGACACGCTCTTCCTTCGAGAGGGTCGGATCGTTGAAAGGATAGGCTGGTTCAAATTGCTGCTCCTGCTTGCAGGACGCCAGCCCGGCGGTCAGCAGCAGGGTCAGAAGCAATGCGGAAAAATGTTTCATATAGCGCGGATATTGATTTGATGCATATTTCCTTGCAAGTTAGCAATAAAGTCGCACATAAACTCGACGAAATAAAACTTTGCGATTTGTATTTTTATTGTAATTTTGCGATTCGCAATTTTTGTGGAATAATCAAATTAAAACTATAATGGCTAATAAAAATCAGAAACCTACAGAGAATCAGAATCAACAGGCAGTAGGGCAGGCAGTCAGCGGGACTGAAGAATTTTTGAAAAAGAACGGTAAGTTGTTGGGTTGGATCGCCATCGGCATCCTTGCGGTAGTTGCGATCTGCCTCGCAGTCAGTACCTGGGTCATCAAACCCGCAAGGGCTGCGGCCATCGACGACAGCTTCGCAGCTGAGAATTACTTCGCAGCAGGCGATTACAAGACTGCACTGGAAGGTGACGGTTCTTCACTGGGCTTCCGCGACATCATCGCCCAGTACGGTGCCAAGGCCGGCAAGGCTGTCTATATGTACGCCGGTGTCAGCGAGCTTCAGCTCAAGAATTACGACGATGCCATCAAGTACCTCAAGAAATACAACGGCAAGGACGATATCCTTGCAGCCAGGGCTCTCAGCTGCCTCGGTGACGCTTATGTAGGCAACGGCGACTTCAATGCCGCTCTCGCTGCTTACGACAAGGCCATCAAGAAAGCCGACAATATGTTTGCGGCTGCCTATATGCTCAAGGCCGGCATCACTTGCGAGGAACTCGGCAACAACGCCAAGGCTCTCGAGTATTATCAGGCAATCAAGGATAAATATCCCCAGAGCCTCGAGGCTTACGATATCGACAAATACATCGCACGCATCAATCTGTAGAAGTTATGGGAAGAGCATTTGAATTCCGCAAGGAGAGAAAATTCAAACGTTGGGGCCATATGGCCAAAACGTTTACCAAAATCGGCAAGGAAATCACCATCGCTGTGAAGCAGGGCGGTCCTGACGTTACCGGAAATCCCCGCCTGCGCGCATTGCTGCAGACAGCCCGCAGCGAAAATATGCCCAAGGAAAACATCGAACGTGCCATAAAGAAAGCCACTGACAAGGATCAGAGCGATTACAAGGAAATGCTGTACGAAGGCTTCGGCCCTCACGGCATCGCCATCCTGGTCGAGACTGCGACTGACAACACCAATCGTACCGTGGCCAACGTCCGCAGCTATTTCAACAAGTTCGGAGGTTCTCTCGGCACATCAGGCAGCGTAGAGTTTATGTTCGACCGCAAGTGCGTGTTCAAGATCAAGGACCGCGACGACATCGACCTCGACGAACTCGAGCTCGAACTCATCGACTACGGCGCAGAGGAAGTCTTCCGCGAGGGCGGCGACCCTGACGAGGACGACGATCCGAAGGTAATTATGATCTACGGCGAATTCACCGCAATGAACAAGATCCAGCAGTATCTCGAGAGCAACAACTACGAGATTATGTCTGCAACCTTCGAGCGTTTCCCGAACGTCGAGCTGAAGAAGCTTTCACCTGAAGACCAGGCCTCTGTCGAGAAGCTCATCGATATGATCGAGGAGGACGAAGACGTCCAGAACGTATATCACAATATGGAAATCGCCTAGCGGGCAAGACAGTCCGTTTAGAATTTGATACAGCATCTGCCGGTCCTTACGGCAGATGCTTTTTTTTTGTTTTCAAATGATACCTATTTTATTTTTTAAGTTGCGATTTATGATTACTTTTGCAGGATTAGAGCTAAAATTTTTAAACTTAAATAATTAACGCTATGGAATTATCTCAAATAGAGCATCTGGGTATCGCCACTCCGTCACTGGAACAGGCTATCCCTTACTATGAAAACGTTCTCGGTCTCAAATGCTACGCAATCGAAGAGGTGGCTGACCAGAAAGTTAAAACTGCATTTTTCAAGATCGGTGAAGTGAAGCTCGAGCTTCTCGAACCCACAAGCCCTGAAAGCACAATCGCCAAATTCATCGAGAAGAACGGCGGCCGCGGAGGTATCCACCATATCGCATTCAAGACCAAAGACGTCGCAGCTTGCCTGGCAGACGCAGAGAGCAAAGGCGTCGTCCTCATCGACAAGGCTCCGCGTCCCGGCGCAGAAGGCCTCAACATCGCTTTCCTGCATCCGAAGTCTACACAGAGCGTTCTGACTGAAATCTGTGAGAACCCCAAAGAGAAATAATCAATCATCAAATAACAAACCCAACTGATATGAGTCAACAACTCGAAAAAGTAAAAGGCCTCATTTCTCTCAGAGAGAAAGCCCGTATCGGCGGCGGACAGGCCCGTATCGATGCACAGCACGAAAAAGGTAAATATACCGCTCGTGAAAGGATCGCAATGCTCCTCGATGAAGGCAGCTTCGAAGAATTCGACATGTTTATGCTGCACCGCTGCACGAACTTCGGAATGGAAAAGAAACAATTCCTCGGCGACGGCGTGGTTACCGGTTACGGTACCGTCAACGGTCGTCTGGTTTATGTCTTCGCACAGGATTTCACCGTTAACGCAGGTTCCCTTTCAGAGACTCTTGCCCTCAAGATCTGCAAGGTAATGGACCAGGCAATGAAGGTGGGCGCTCCCGTCATCGGTCTCAACGACTCA
>JAEEGG010019888.1_pt1 | contig 13485 bp, 12 predicted proteins | sample 9134161 | NCBI WGS metagenome assembly JAEEGG01 (sample SAMN16246543, study PRJNA631951) | gut metagenome | biome: gut microbiome; feature: rumen; material: CR-attached | host: Bos | place: Iran: Karaj | collected 2018-10 | reverse complement strand
CGCAAGGTTTTGGATATGTATATAAATTATCCGATTGTTGTAAAAGAAATTGAAGCACCTTGCCTTGTTCATTCCGGAAAGGATTTTTATATACGTGCATTCCCGCTAGACCATACAAAAATCTGTGTTGGCTATACACTTGAAGAATTGGACCGACCAGGAGAGTTTAATCCTGATAAAGCACGTGAGCTTGGAGTTCCTGTTGGACCACTTTGGGCACAGCTTCAGCAGGGCTTTGAAGTACAAGCTACTGACGGTTCAATTGTAAAACCAGAACAGGTTCTTGGAGAAAAACGAAGCGGCCGCAAATTCAGCTTTGTAACAGATACACTTTATAAAAAGACAATTGCCGAAGAAGTTCGTGGTTCTGATTTACTTGTATGCGAAGGAATGTTTGAAAACGAGCTTATTGATCAGGCAAAAGAAAAAAAGCATATGACTGCTGCTCAGGCTGCAACAATTGCCCGAGATGCTGATGTTCGACGTATGTGTATGATTCATTATAGTCCGCGTTATACAGACCGTGAGCTTGAAAAGCTTTTGCAGGAAGCAAAGGAAATCTGGCCAAAAGCAGAGCTTAGCCGCGACAGAATGAATATTGATATTCCTTATGTTGATTAAACAGGGATGATGATTTGATAGAAGTTCAAAACTTTTGCAAAGAATATAAATCACACTCAAAAACTGTTTTTAAGGTTCAGGATGTTTCTTTTACAGTAGAAGAGGGCTGTATTACAGGGTTAGTTGGTCCTAACGGGTCGGGAAAATCTACAGTAATAAAGGCAATCTGCGGCTTTCATTATCCTACATCAGGTCATATTTTTATAACAGACAAGGAAAATCAGCGCCTTGATATTTGCCAACAAAACGAAAAAGCAATGGAATTGTGCGGATACGTTCCTGAAATTACAAGGCTTCCGCCAGACATGAAAGTAATTGATTTTTTGATGTATACCGCTAAATGCCACAACCTTAATGCCGAAACGACAAAAGAAAGAATCAAAAAGCTTTGTAATGACTTTCAGTTGTCTGATTTACTAAACAACTTAATAAAAAATCTATCAAAAGGTCAGCAGCAAAGAGTGTCGTTTGCGCAGGCTTTAATTCATAATCCGCCGAACCTTATTCTTGATGAACCAATAAACGGACTTGATCCTTCGCAAATAATAGCATTCAGAAGCTACATAAAAAAACAATCAAAGACAAAAGCAATCCTCATTTCAACTCATATTTTAAGTGAAGTAAATAACCTTTGTCAGAACGCTTTTATAATGCACAAAGGTCAGATTCATAAAGTACAGAATCTTGCAAACATAGAAAACGAATACTTAAAGCTAACATCTGCGGAGGAAACAAAATGACACTTTTTTCCGCAATACTTTTTTCTGTTTTTACAAGCGCAATGTTTTTTATAAAAGGCCAGTTTTTTGCGGGCTCAGGAACAACAGATTTATTAACTTATTTTTCAAGCCTTCCTTATGTCTGCATTATTGTGATTCCCTGCCTTTGCTATAAACGTTCAATTTCTATTTATGATGATTTTATTCCGCAAAGTCGTCTTAAAAAAATCTGTAAGTCTTTCTACCAGGCATTCCTTCGCTTTGTAATTCTGATTTTAATGATGCTGCCAGTTTGTTTGCTTGTAAATCTTTTTGGAAGCATAGACCCAGGGCAGATTTTTACAAGCTTTATATGTCTTCTTTTTTATGGTGCCTGTCTTATAAGCCTATGCATTTTTATAAATGAACTTATTCCAAACAGTATTGCTGCCTTTACTGTAAGTGCAATAATCCTTGCAATTTTCAATTCAATTCATAACGTTTCGCTTTATGTTAATGCTCCGGATTTTATATCATCAATATGTAAACTGCTTAGTTTTGCATGGCACTTTGACGCCGCTTCAAAAGGCATTTTTGACACCCGCGATATCTTCTGGCTTTTATTATGGGCTGCCTTCTTTTTGTTTGCTGCATATTTTACCGTAGAAATCAAAAGGGGATACAAAGCTTCAAAAAATCAGAAGCTCTTTTTTACCATAATCCTTTATATTTTTATTCTAGCCCTTGCAACCTGTAATAATCTTTTTGCCCGCCTGGATCTTTCAAAAAACAAATCATTTTCAATAAGTGCCTATACAAAAAATCTTGTAGAAAGTATTGATGACACTTTGAATATTACATATTACCGTTCCGGTTCGCTTTCTAAATTATATCCTCAGATTCGTGACGTAACTGATTTTCTTAATTCATTTTCTATTCTTGATAAACAGATTCATTTTACAATAAAAGACCCCGACAAAGATTCTGAAACAAAAACAATGCTCGAAAATTACGGAATTACAAGTCAGCAGCTTCAAAATACTGGGGTTAATTCAACTCAATTCATAAATGTTTATTCAGCAGTTGTTCTTGAATATAAAGGAAACATTCAGCTCATTCCTTTTATAATGTCGGGCCAAACGCTTGAATATGATCTTGATATCCGCCTCAAAAATCTTATTACAAAAAAGAATATTGCTGTAAACATCCTTGTTGGAAACGAAATGTCGCTGACTGATGATTACAGTTATATTATTCCTTGGTTGAGCTCGCAGGGAATACTTGTAAATCCCTTATACCTTGAAGATCCAACTTTCACACAAGTTCTTGCAAGCAGAACAGGCCCGCTTTTTGTAATAGGCGACAGTAACATAAATATAGAAAAGGCAATTGCTATAGAAAATTATATCTTAAATAAAAATCACAATGCTATATTTGCCGTGAGCCCATATAGCGCAACAATAGAGGATGACTGGAGCCTTACTGCCAATAAATGGACAAACCTTGTAGAAATAATTGAAAACTGGGGTGCACGCTTTACAGATAAAATAGCCGCTGATATTTCCTGTGCAAGAATCACAATGTATTCTGAAGATGATCAGAAAGAAGTATTAAATTATCCGCTCTGGCCAAACCTTATGCCGCAGCAAAACTGTTTGCTTGGAATGACGCTTTTCTGGCCTGTATGCCTTGAGCTTTCACAGAATGCAGAACCTTATCTTGTGACTTCATCACTTGGCTATAACTATCAGACAGACAAGGCAAGTCCTTCAAGACTTTTAGAAACAAATCCTTTCTTAGTAAAAATTGACGATGCTGCTAATCATCAAAGAGGAACACAGATAATTGGTGCTCAAATCACAGGCCCGCTAACAGGCTTATTTAATTACGGCTCGTGCGAAGATTCAAACATCATAGTTATTCCAGACCAGTACTTTTTGAATACAACAATGACAGGTTATATTGGCGGAGACTTTGGAGACTACAGAAACTTTGAGTTTATTTCTAACTGTATTTTGAACTTAAATGGAGAAGGCGAGCTTGCAAAACTTCAGTCTAAGACAAAAAAAGACACCAGTCTTTATAAAATAAATGATTTTGCACAGCTTTTGCGACTTATGTACCTTGTATACGCTGTTTCTTTTGTAATAATCCCGCTTATTTACGTAGTTGCTTTTATTACTACCAGAATAATCCGCAATAAAAGGAGGATAAACATAAATGATTAATCCTTCTAAAAAAACAATGCTTATAACTTATGCTGTTGCGGCAGTCCTCACTATATTATTTATACTCTCAATTACTGTTTTTTCGCCTTCGAGTACTGCAAATAAAAAACGACATAGCATTCAGCTTCAGCTTATCCACGAGGCTGATATTTCAAATATAGATATAATCACAATTCAACAGGGTAATTCAGCAATAATCCTAACCAGAACAGATAATATGTGGCTTGCTGCAAATCAAAAATATGTAAATGATAAAATCCCGGCTAACACAGACCGATTAAAATCATTTTTTGTTTTTCTTGCTTCAAAACATCGTTTGACAAAAGCAGGCAAGAGCGCAAACAACGACAACTCTTACGGGCTGGACAAACATGATAGCACTGTAATAACGCTTTATAAAAATGGAAGTGCATATCAGTCTTTAAGCTTTGGAGACCTTAATTTTTCTCAAACACAAAGATATTTTACAACGGCAGAAGTCAAAGCAGTATTTCTTGCGGGGTCTGAGTTTGAACCATTTCTTACTACATCAGTTTCAATGTGGGCAGATCCTTACATAATTTCTACCCAATTATTAAATGATGCTTTTTCTATGGGACTGGCACAAACTGCTGACTTTTTTGATTACAAAACAAACAATCACGTAACCTTAACAACATCCAACGACGAGCAGAAAAAATCAATTCAAAAGCTTTTTGATTTACGTCACGGAGGTTTTGTAGAAAGAGACTCAAATCAAACATCAGACAAAGCTCAAAATCAGACTTTATCTGTAAAAATCCAGATGGGCGATAAGTCTCAGATAACAATGGACCTTTTTGAACATCCTTCAATCGAAAACGAATATATAGTTTATACAACTTTTGAATCCGAGCGATTTGCCAAAAGCTTCACATACAAAACTCAAATAAGCGCATGGACCTACAATAAAATCAGCGAAATGATGTTGAATACAAAATGAATGAGCACGCTGTTCCAGATAAGTCCTGTTTTTTTATACAAAATCCTTAAAACTACGTGAGCAATAGCTGCATTTACAACGCTTAAAGGCCCCATATATAAATGTGCAAAAGCAAATACTAAAAGACCAAGACCTTCTGTTATAAAAAACATCACACGGCCATCAGGCATTTTTGTATATCCCAAAAGGCGTTTCAAGGCATCTGTAAAATAATATCTGTATATAATTTCTTCATAAACTGCGCCAAATAAAAAGGTTAAAAAGCAAAAGAGTCCTTCGAGAGCGGTCTGTGGTAAATAAGTTTTTGTAGGAAGGGCTGTGGAACTCCCAGTTTTTGCACTAATAAACTTAAGAATTAAAGCAGAACAAATCAAAATTGCAAGACAAAGCATGGAAGGGTAAAAGAATTTTTTAGAACTGCAAAAGATTTTTCTTGTGAAAAAATAAAGGACTATACAAAAAACCGCAAAACCCGCCTGTGCCCAAGGAAAAGTCCAGGTAAAAACCTGCGAAATATCAGTAATTCTTGGTGTAAAAAAGGGAGGAAAAATTATAAAAGCACATATGAGGAAAAAAATCAGGATTTCAAAAAATATATAAAGTCGCTTCATTTTTGATGTCTTTTTGTAATTTTTGTGTTATAATAATAGTATATATTTAAAAGAGGATTTTGTGTACACTCTTATTGGTATTATTATAGCATTATCAATTCTTCTCGCGCTTGCAGGATTGTATTCTGTATTCAAGCAGCGCATAGAGTTTTATATAACAGGTCTGGACCAGAAATTCACATTTTCAGATTTAAATCTTTTATGGAATGTTTCTCAGCTTTGCGATCTTGATTATCCTAAAGCACTTTTCTGGTCAATGCCTTCGCTTACAAAATGCATGTCTCATATTACATCTCAGGCTGCAACAAACGGAACAGAAAATGATCCTAAAACTCAGGCATTAATTTCTAAATTATTTGATTACCGTACAAAACTTCAGAATCAGACTGATGATAAAAAAGGTATTGAATCAACAATGTACCTTGACCGCGACCAGAAGCTTAGAATTATTCTTCCGGGAAAAGGCGTATTTTCTTCAAAAGTCCTTAATAACGGTAAAGAGCTCATAATTGCAGTACCACGTCAGAAAGGTATGATTCCCTTTACTGCAGAAGAATGGGTAGGAAAGTTTTTAAGCGTTTACCTTTGGCGTAAAGGTGATGCACGCTATGTTTTTGATACAACAGTAACAGGACACGGACTTTTTGTTGGTGAATCTTCAATTTCTATCCGTCATTCAAGCAATCTTATTCGTACACAAAAAAGAAAAGCTGTTCGTGCAAAATGTGAAATTAAAGCAAACTTGTATATCATCACAAGTGAAAAAATTGACTATAACGCTGTAGAAACCCAGAACGGTTATAAATGTCTTATTGAGGATATTTCAGAAGCGGGAGCACTTATCCGCATTGGTGGAAAGGGTGTTTCAAATGTTCAGATTAAGCTTCAGTTTAATATCCAGAATATGCTCATTGTTATGTTTGGTGTTGTTCGCACAGTTGAATATAATGAATCTTCAAATCAGTCGCTGCTTCATTTTGAATGCATTCATCTTGATCAGACAATGAAAAATGAAGTTTTGAGTTATGTTTACAATATGCTTCCGGAACGCGAAAAAGAAGTATATGATGCTCTTAAACTTACAGATACTGATGAAGTAGAAGCAGGGGACGAAAATCTTGAAAATGCAGCAGCTCAACAAAATGCTGATTCAATTGTTACCAATGACATTCAAAATACTTTAAATAATGCAACAGATATGGGTAGAATGGAAGAACTTAAGGAGGAGCCTAAAGTAAATCTTCCGGAGCTGCCTGATGATATATCAGAGCCAATAAAACAACAGATAAGCCCTGATATAAATATAAGTGAATAAAGGATTTTTATGAAAAAACTAATATCATTGTTTTTGCTAAGTTCAATTCTTCTTTCTAGTGTTTTTGGTCAGGAATATAAAAAGAAATTTATTAAGGGAAATATAACTGACAAAACAGCTGCCGTAAGAGAAGCTTCCGGACAGGAAGGCATATGGCTTTCGCAAAAAGCAATTGATTTTGTTTTGGAAAATAATGACATAATCGGTACCGACAGAGATATGGACGGTCTTGCAGTTGCAGCAGTTCTTTCTTTGCCTAATGATTATGTTGCGGGACTTTCGGAAACAGAAAAAACTCAGGTTTTGAACAGGTTTATTGAGCTTTTTGAAAAATTTTCACGTAGTAATACAGTTCAAATTGCTGTTCAGTCTAAGGTGCTTTCGCTTAAAGATAACATGAACACAGCTTCATTTACCGAAGTTTTGAACAAGTTTCTGCAGGGGTCTACGGTTCTTTCATCTGATTCAAGTCTTTTGAAATCAGTCATCAACTCCTTAGGTTTTATAGGCAACAACATCTCTTTTTCAATTTTATATAACAATCTTAACGATAAAAGGTATTCGGCATATTATCCTGAAATTGAAGAGACTATTAAAAAGCTCATTCCAGTTTCTATGAATGAAGTTCTTCAAATTATTCATAGTCATGATGCTGCTAATACCCAGCGTATTTTTAATTTAGTAAAAGATGCAGAAATATCTACAACAAATTTGTGTGAAATTGCAGAGAATATATTAAATGATTCTCCGCTTATTTCTTTGAAATTCGATGCACTTGCAATTTTGAATTCTCACAAATGGACAAGAGCTTCAAACAGTGTACTGTCATTCTTTGCAGCTTCTCAAAAGGATTTCCAGAATGAGTTAGTTACAGAAGGGCAGTTTGTAGGACTTATTGAATCGCTTGTAAATATTTCACCTTTAGATGCTGTTAACCCGCTTATAAAATACTTAGGCGAATTGAATCAGCAGCTTGAGTACAACAATACTGTTGCTCAGAATGTTGTGCTTGCTGTTATCAATTCTTTAGGTGCTATTGGCGATAAACAGGCATTCGATTCACTTCTTTCAGTAACATATTTGAATTATCCTGAACCAGTTTTGTCTGCAGCGCGCCAGGCCCTTGCAGGCTTAAGATGGTAAAGAGGTATTCAAATAATTCTGTTTTTTTAGCAGCTTTAATCTGTATTTTAGTTTTTTATTCTGGTCTCATAAAATTACAAGACAGGAACAGATTTTATTCTTTAATTCCCTGTGGGCAGGTAGAATTTTTAAGCGGGCAGATGATTTCATCTCCCGGTAAAACTTCAAACGGAAAATATTATTCGGGAAAACTTAAGGTCTGGACTAGTGGAAATAATTCTGTTAAATCTTCTGCAAGAGGGAATGTAAAGGTGTTTATTCCTTGTGAGCTGGCTGAAGTTTATTTTCCGGGTAAGCTTTATTCTGCGGCAAAGGGGGCTTTTTTTGAAGCAGGTGGCTTGTATTCTCTAAAGGGCCATTTCTCGGGGGACGGGCAAAGCTTTTATGTTGAGTCTTGTTTGAGTTCCACTTTTCCAGAGACTTTTTACGGACGTCTTGATTATTTTCGTGCTTTGTGTCGTTTACAGTTCAAAAGGTTGATGTATTCCTGGGGAAGTGCCGGTGGATTATTATTAGCCTTGCTTTGTGGTGCAAAAGAGTATACATCTTCAGAAATTTCCTTAGGTTTTAAGAAGGCGGGATTATCTCATATTCTGGCGCTTTCAGGAATGCATCTTTCTATGTTTTCTGGAATTGCACTTTTTGCAGGAAAGAAAATCGGCAGAAAAAAGCTTTCGTTTATAATAAGGATTTTTGCACTTGTTTTGTTTGTTTGGTTTGCAGGCTTTTCTCCGTCTTTACTAAGGGCCTTTATTTGTAGCCTTCTTACAATAATTGCCGCACTTGCAAATGTAAAAAAGCCAGATATGCTTTTAATTCTGGCCTTTAGTTTTTTGTGTCAGACAATTATTTCGCCTGCTGATATTTACAATGTTGGATTTATACTTTCATATACTGCGCTAGCGGGGATTTTGCTGACTAACAAATTTTTTAGAAGCATTTACAATCGGTTTTTGCCTGGATATTTTTCGGCTTCGCTTGGCTCTTCCACTGGGGCTCAGATTTTTACAGCACCCATTTCTTTGAAAATGTTTGGAAGCTTTACACCTGTTGGTATAATTGCAACTTCTGTAGTTTCACCTGTTGTAACAATTTTTATTTATTCAGGACTTTTGTTTATTATTGTAAGCCTTATAATTCCGCCTCTTGCTATACCTAGTGGAATTTTTATAAATTTAGAGTATACTATAATCAAGTTTTTGATTTCATTTTTTTCAAGATTTTAATTATAAAACGCTCAGGAGAACTAATTGACACATCCCGATTACAATTCAGCTGCAGAATTAAAACAAGTTCTTGATGCAAACGGCTTTTCAATGCAGAAAAAGTTTGGTCAGAATTTTCTTATAAATCAACAGGCTAGAAATAAATTAATTGATGCACTTGATGTTCAGGAAGGAACAAAGGTTTGGGAAGTTGGCCCCGGCCTTGGTGCAATGACAAGCGGACTTCTTGAAAAAGGTGCAGATCTTACTGTTTTTGAAATTGACCGCGGCTTTATTTCTCTTATTTCGCAATATTTTGATGATTACAGCCAGAAAGAAAAGTTTAGAATTGTAGAAGGTGATGTTCTTAAAAACTGGTATGGACAGACACAGGAAGGAACTGTTCTTCCTCAGCGCTTTTTTGGAAACCTTCCTTACAATATTGCAGCTTCAATTGTTGCAGATACAATCGAAAAGGGCATTCGCTTTGAACGCTGTGTATTTACTGTTCAAAAAGAAGTTGCAGTTCGCATGGCCGCTAAGCCAGGCGATGCTGATTATTCTTCGCTTTCTGTTTTGTGCAACTGGGCTTATGATGTAAAAAATCTTATTGATTTATCTGGTTCAAACTTCTGGCCAAAACCAAATGTAGATTCAAGAGCAGTTATCTTTACAAAAAAAGAAGATTTTCCCCGCTGTACAAATCCTAAGTTGTTTATAAAAATGCAGAGGGCTTTGTTCAGTTCAAGACGTAAAACCGTTAGAAATAATCTTCAGGGATTTTTGAATCACAACGAAAAAACAATGCTTTGTTTAGAAAGAGCAGGAATTGATCCAATGCTAAGGGCTGAAGTTTTGACTATTGAACAGATGCTAAAGCTTTCTGATGTAATTGCTGCAGAGGAAAAATAAATGAGTCTAATTAAAGAAAATCTTGATATAATAAATCAAAAAATCCTCGACGCAGAAAAGCATGCGGGTCGTCCACAAGGATCTGTAAAGCTTATGGCGGTAAGTAAGTTTCATCCGCTAGATGCCGTCATTGAAGCATTGCAGGCAGGTCAAACTTTATTTGGAGAAAACAGAGTTCAGGAAGCATATTCTAAGTTTAAACCAGTTTTTGAAGAGTATTCCCAAACAGAACTACACATGATCGGGCAGCTTCAGACAAATAAAGTAAAGCATGCTGTAGAAATTGCCTCATGTATTGAATCTGTAGACAGAATTGATCTCTTAAAAGAGATAGAAAAACAATGCGCAAAGCTCAATAAATCAATAAAAATCCTTTTTGAGTATCATACAGGAGAGGAATCAAAGTCTGGCTTTACAAACGATGATGAATTATATAAGGCACTCGATATGTTTAAGAACAACGAGTTTCCTCATATAATCCCACATGGCTTTATGACAATGGCTCCCTTTACAGATGACAAGGAACTTATTAGAAAATCCTTTGTTACCTTGAGACTTCTTGCAGAAAAAATCAAAACACAATATCCTATGTTTGAATTGCCGGAGCTTTCAATGGGAATGTCCGGAGATTTTGAAATTGCAATTGAAGAAGGTTCAACACTTGTTCGTGTAGGAACTGCAATATTTGGAGAACGCGTTTACTAAGAATGAAAAACAAAACGATTTTTGCAGCAATCATAATTTTTCTCTTTATTGCAGTAGCAAATAGCTTTTGTCAGACTAATACAACTCCAGAGCCATATAGCGATGATGAATTTCCTCAGTTTATGCTTGACCTCAGACGTTTTGAAATTATAACTCTTGGTTCAATGCCTTTTATTACACTTAATTCTTCGATTGTTTATAACGGCTATAAATTTGCAAGTGGAAAAACAGACACATTCAATCCTTTAGCAACTGCAGATTATACTCAGGATGAAATGGAAAACATCATTATTACTTCTCTTTGTATAAGTGCAGGCATTGGTCTTACAGATTATATTGTAAATCTTATAAAAAGAAACAGAATAAAGCGCAGGCTCAGGCAGCAGGATTCAAACATCAGTATTGAAGAAAATCCTGATGCTGTAAGGATTCCTTTGCCTTCACCAGAAAATACGGATACTACGGATATTGAAGAAATTATAAGTGAGGCAGAATAATGCCTTATTTCTCTACAAAAGTCCCGGCTGAATATAATAAATCAGAACGTCTCGATAAATTTATTGCATCTTTACCAAATGGAATGAACCGTTCCAAACTAAAAAGCGGTGTTACAGAAATCCTTATCAACGGTAAAAAATCAAAGCTTTCTTCAAAAGTAAATGCAAATGATGTTATAGATATTGAATGGGAAGATAATATTCCCGATAACATTGAACCGGAAGATATACCGCTTGAAATTATCTACGAAGATGACAATGTTACTGTTGTAAATAAACATCAGGGAATGGTAACTCATCCAGCATGCGGAAACTGGAACGGTACGCTTGTAAATGCCTTGCTTTATCACTGGGGACGTGAAGCTGTAAAACAAATTAAAGAGGGAAGTGACCAAAAGATTCTTGAGCTTCGAAGACCTGGCATTGTTCACCGGCTTGATAAGGAAACTTCAGGGATAATCATTACTGCTAAAAATCGGGAAACTGAAGAATTTCTTTCTGAACAATTCAGGAAAAAAACTCTTCGTAAAGAATATATTTTAATTGTAAAAGGCCGTCCTCCTGAAGTTGCGGGAGACATACGCACTTTTATTATCAGAGATCCTAAAGACAGAAAACGATTTAAAGCAGTAGACGATACTAGTCAGGGAAAATATGCCAGAACTCTGTATCACTGCATTGCAAGTTATGGGAATTATACTCTTGTAAGAGTTCGTCTTAAAACAGGACGTACACATCAAATTCGTGTTCATATGAAATATCTTGGATGCCCGATTGTAGGAGATCCTGTTTATAATAAGGTAGATCCAATTTTTCCTGATGCCACACTCATGCTTCATTCAAAGCTTTTGGAAATCATGCTTCCAGGCGAAACTAAACCACGGACTTTTATTGCAAGAACTCCAAAACGATTTCTTGAATTAGAGAAAAAGCTTAAACAGATGTATAATAAAAAAGAATTGTAAATATGGCAAAACAGATTAAACTTATACATGAACCAGATTCTCAAAAACAATATCTGATTATTGATAAACCAGCAGGCCTGCCTTCTGCGCCATTAAATGAAGACGATAAAGAAAATGCATTTTCTCAAGCTGCTGTTTTATATCCCCAAATATTAAATGTTCAGGGCAAAAAATCAGTAGAACACGGATTATTACATCGCCTTGATACAGCAACTAACGGCCTTATGATAATAGCTGCAACACAGGAATGCTATGATTTTTTACAGAATGAACAAAGGCAGGGAAGAATAATTAAGACATATACTGCAGAGTGTGAACTGTGTGACGCTGCACGCAATGACGAATGGCCTCCCGTGGTCCCTGAGCTTGTCGAAGGGTCATCATTCACCATCCAATCCTATTTTCGTGCATATGGCCCTGGCAGAAAAGAAGTGCGCCCTGTTACAAAAGATTCAAACAAGGCTGCACTCCAGAAAGTTGAAAAACCAGTTTTATATACAACACAAGTTCAAATTAAAAAGATTGATAAAGTAAAAAATACAGCTTTAGTTGAGTGTACAATTACAAACGGCTACAGACATCAAATCCGCTGTCATCTTGCGTGGTATGGGCTTCCTATTATTAATGATCTTGTTTATAATTCGCAGGCTAAAAATAAAAAAAGCACAGAACAAATGCATTTCTGTGCCACTAAAATTCAATTTGAATACCCGGAAGGAGACTTGAACTCCTATGTCCGTAAGAACACTTGGACCTGAACCAAGCGCGTCTACCAATTCCGCCACCCGGGCTTTATATGTTTTTGTAATATATCAAAAATTAAGTTATTAGTCAAATAATATGACTTCAAGTTATCAATCAGGTTATCGAGTCCTCCCGTCCCAAAATATCTCGCCCGGCTGAGAAACCCGTTCGAGATATTTTGGGACTACGGACTCGATTATGCAATTAGATATGTGTATTATATTATTTGGATTATAATATTACAAACAACTATAAAGCCCGATCACACAGGCTACAAGGACTGCAACAACTATAATGTACATCCATATTGGGAGACTTCCATCATAAGATCGGGAACTTGAGCGGGATGAGAGGCCTAAGAGATTTTTGGTACCGTAAGAGCCTTTTTTACGAGAAGAGGGTGCTACGGCATATCCGCAGGCGGGGCAGCCGTGGGTGAATTCTTCGGTGCGGCCAACTTTTCCGCATTTAGGGCAGCGTACAGAAGCAAAGAATTTACCACAGTACTGGCATACTTTATCATTCTGGTGAACTTCTTTACCGCAGAATTCGCAGAAAAACTTTGCTCTTTTAGAACGACTAATTCTCTTCATAAATATCTTTTATTTCCACAATTACAAATGTGTTAGAAGGAGTAAGACTCATTATATTTTTAATAATCACACTTGCTGTACGAACTTTTACACTGTCAAAAAATGAAAAACATTCAACAGTCATTTCTTCTTTTACATTTGAAAGATCTGATTCATCAAAGAATGAACAGGAAAGTGTTTTACCGTTGTAATCAAAATATTTACCGCTGATGAATTTTTGTGAACTAGGGTGAGTGAACATAAAGTGACCGGTATTTGTAACGGCGGGTTCTTCTGATGGGGCTGGA
>JAEEGG010019877.1_pt1 | contig 13489 bp, 15 predicted proteins | sample 9134161 | NCBI WGS metagenome assembly JAEEGG01 (sample SAMN16246543, study PRJNA631951) | gut metagenome | biome: gut microbiome; feature: rumen; material: CR-attached | host: Bos | place: Iran: Karaj | collected 2018-10 | reverse complement strand
TATATGAGTATCAGAGACATCGCTATTGGAGAACATGGTGGCGGTTGAACTGTGCAGGCGGTATGGCAAGAAGAATGTGTATTATCTGAACGCAGAGAAGGAGATAGACTTCATTGTGCCTGACGAGAAGCTAGCCATACAGGTATCCTATAGCATCAAGGATGAGACCACATACAACAGAGAGGTGCCGCCACTGGTGAAGTATGCCAAGGCGCACGAGGACTGGAAGTGCCTACTGATTACTTATGATGAAGAGGGCACGGAAGAGGGAATACCCGTGGTGCCGGTGTGGAAGTGGCTGATGGAAGGGTGACTTCAGGGGGAGTGACGGAGACGCTTGGTAAAAGTATGTTGACAGCGGACAGATGATCGATTTCGATATGGCATTCACATTGAAAGCAATATAGAAGGATGCATTTGTAATCGTCGTTCGACCGCTCCGAAGTAGTACCATCGACCTTGATGTCATCGTATAGTATCTTGCCTAGACTTTAAATAAAAGAGAAAAAGAACTAAAAAGAAATGTTTTTTTAGTTTTTGATAATCATTATTGAGAAAAAAGATGTACCTTTGCAACCAAATAACAATATGAATTATGGCAGAAGATAAGTCAATACAGCAGATTCCTCTTGATCAGTTGACATTCGATATAGAGAATCCAAGAATCCCGAAATCCTTAAATGGAGAGGACGAAGTGAGCGTTCTTGAATGGATGATCAACAAAGAGAACGTTATAGATTTAATGTATTCAATTGGTGAAAAAGGTTTTTTCCCTGGAGAACCTTTATTAGTTATCTTTGATGAAACAAGAGGAAAGTTTATCTCTATTGAAGGCAATAGAAGATACACTGCTACATATTTGCTTCAGTATCCAGATAAAGCACCAGTAAGGAAAGCAACAATTAATGAAATTTCTGTAAATGCTAAACACCGTCCTAATGAAATACCCGCTGTTGTTTTTAATACCCGAGAAGAAATTGTAGATTATCTCGGTTACAGACACATAACAGGCATAGAACCATGGGATGCTTTAGCAAAAGCACGATATTTAAGTATCTTATATAATCGAATTGATGCTAATATTGCTCCCTATGACAAATACAAGGCACTTGCTCGTCAGATTGGAAGTACGGCACCTTATGTACGGCAAATATTGTTAGGTGGACAATTAGTCGATATCATTGAGTCAAATAATTACTTTGAAATTAATGATTTAGACGATAAGACTTTTGAGTTCGGTTCTTTTTATACCGGAATCGTAAGACCCAATATTGCAAAATATATAGGTATAGATATTGATGCAGACAATGCATTAGAGAATCTAAATATTGACCATTTACAAGATTTGGTCAAATGGATGTTTGAGAAAAATAATGAAAATCAAACAAGATTAGGCGAGTCCAGAAACCTCACCAGACTAAATAAAATCTTAGATCCTAAATACGAAAAAGCATTAGATGCTTTTAAGAATGGAGCCTCATTAACAAGTGCTGCGGAATTAACAGACGAAGCAGATGAGATTATAAAAAAGAAAATAGACGAATCGTTAAAGGCAATTGAAATTGCATGGTCATATTTCCCATCACTCAAAGATTGTCATTCGATAGACCAAGAGCAATTGAGACAAATAAACAAAACAGCTGTAGCCTTTTATAAATCTTTAATTGCAAAAATCGATTCTGATTCTGAAATGGAAGACGTATAATGATGTGGAAAGAATTAATAAGCAAAGATAAATTAGTTTCGTCGCCAGCATCCAATGCACCCATTGGAGTTTGGACGGATTATTGTGAACTATTGTGTATTTCATCAGAATATAGTCAAATCGACCAAGATGAGATAAGCAGTATTATTATTAAATCTTCTGATTTTCAAAGCAAGGATATTGAAAATCTTCCAAAGGGTAGAAAAGAGAGATTAACTTCAAGATTGGAAGATGTTTATGCACATATTACTTTGAGAAATAATATATTGTCTGAACGCTATCCGTTTGTCATAAACACGAATGGACAATTAAGCCTGAAGAATAATGACTTCTCTGAACTTCAAAAACTCTATATACTATTATTACTTTCTTCGAATCTTTGTTACATAAAGAATTTTCATAATCTTACAAGTGATTTTGAAGTTATTTGCCTTTTTTACATGAGACGCTTATTTCCATCCATGATTTTTAAGTTGTTTGGGAGTAGCAATACAAATAAAAAATTAACCAAAGAAGATTGCATATCTGATACAAAACTTAAAGAAAGAATGATTAAACTTTCTGAGTTTGTGTCTGTTTCTTGCAAAAAAGAGAATGTAGATAGGATTCCTGATAGTAATCATGGTGATGGAGGATTAGACATTGTAGGAATTAGGAGAATGGGGGATAGTCGCAAATCAATACCCATCATGTTTGGACAATGTGCATGTAGCCGTGACGAATGGTCCCAAAAACAATTTTCTCTAAATGATAATCAGTGGATGAAATATCTTGAAATTATTTCTACCTCCATTCAAAAATATATATTTATCCCCGATTGGTACATGAATAGTGACAAGCAATTTGAAAATGACTTAGATATTACTTCATGCGTTCTTATAGACAGATTAAGAATTATGAATTTGGCTGATGAATCTTTTGTTTCTAATTGCTGTTCGTTAATTTAAAAGAGCAAATGAAAATTGTGTCTTTTTTCTCGGGTTGTGGCGGGTTAGATCTTGGTTTCAAAGAAGCTGGATACGACATTATATGGGCCAATGATAACGCTGCTTCTGTCAAATCAACATTCCAGCATAATTTCCCAGGAACCAAATTCAATGATGCCAATATCAACAACCTCTCACTAGAAGATATTCCCAATGATGCTATTGGTTTTATTGGAGGACCACCTTGTCAAAGTTGGAGCAATGCGGGTAAAGGTCGGGGGTTTGAAGATCCAAGAGGCAAGGTCTTTCTTACCTTTATTAATATTCTGAGAGAAAAGCAACCTCTTTTTTTTGTTGCAGAAAATGTTAAGGGCATTATGGCTGCAAGAAACAAAGAATCTTTCAAGAAAATTGAACAATCGTTCAAAGATGCTGGATACGATTTGTGGATAAAATGCTTAAATGCTAACGATTACGATGTGCCGCAAAACAGAGAAAGAGTCTTTTTCATCGGGTTTAGGGAAGACTTAAAAATAGACTATCATTTTCCTACACCTTTAAAGGATAAGCCTTGTGTGTTTGACGCAATAAGAAATCTTCAAGATTCTGCCGTATCTATGGGTGATCAACCTATAATAAATGCTCATGAGTATTGGGTTGGAGGCTATTCTTATATATACATGTCACGTAACAGAGTACTTGATTGGAATCAGCCAAGCTACACAATTCAAGCATCAGGACGTCAAACATCTATACATCCAATGGCCCCTAAAATGGAAAAGGTAATGAAAGATGTTTTTCGCTTCATCCCTGGATATGAGGAGCAATACAGAAGACTTACAGCCCGTGAATGTGCACGAATACAAACCTTTCCCGATACTTTTGAATTCAAATATCATAATCTCAACGATGTATATAAAATGATTGGTAATGCTGTTCCTGTAAAATTAGCATATCATATTGCGACCTCAATTCAAAAAACATTACGACAGCAGGCAGAATGTTTACCTGAAGGAATTGTATTGCCTACAGGGCAATAGGGAGGTGCAATAACTATATCTGCTTGTATTTTTTGTTGGAGATGTACTCCTTCGCTTGAGTAACGACCTCTTGCATACCATCCAAAATGTCTTCTTTAATTTTTTTCAAATCTGAAACCATGTAGTTGGACCCACATTCAGAAAAAGAAATATTTCCATGAGCAAGATTATTTCTCTTATTTTTAACAACAAGAAAACTATTGGAATACTTATCACGATTAGTTTCATCCAGTTTACATCCATGTTTCGAAAACACTTCAAATATTTTTCTAATATCTAAACTTCCAGAAATGTTAATTGCAAGATCTTCAAAATGAATAACCATACCCATCAACTCCGTATCGCTCTTTAGGTAATCTGGATTGGATGAACGCCTGAGATAATTCTTCCACATTGCTTTCATTTCGTCTGATAACTCTGCGAAAGTAAGACCATCATCAGCAATAGAATCATAAAAAGAATTTAAGCAGTCGCACACTGTTGATTCAACAATATTGTAGAGAACTATCAAAAATTGAGCTTTAAGGCCACATTGCATTTCTTGTGTAACATAGAACTTCATACCATTATCAGCATTCAATATTGGTTGATTTCTATGAGACTCAATATTTGCAATAAAGCTAATTAAAAGGAAAGACTCTTGAATATCATTAACTCTTTTTATGAAATTTCTCTCAATGCTCATTCTTCGTATATTCTCTTTACGTATTCTATTCGGTTTTTTATTTTAGTAGCAGTATGCGTTTTATAACGTCCATCTATCAAACGGTAAAAATCGTTACGGTTATTTTTATTAATTTCAAGGGACTTTTTTTGCTCAGCTTTCAAATTGGGATTTTCATTAAGAGCTAAAGAGATGCCAACAGCAATTGCTTCAAAATACGGCTTAGAAATACCAATGGCTCCCTTCTTTTTAGCAAAACCTTGGCCTTGATAGACCTTCTCCATAAAATCAATAAGAGAATAGAATCTTTTCTTTAATACTGCTTTTTCATCTTTGTTGAAAGACTTATTTTTCTCTGCTAAATAATTATCAAGATATTTTGAGACGCCTTTGCTCTCTACAACCGAATAATTAGGATAGAGTTCATAAAAGGCAAACAAACGAAGAATTAACTCTTCCTCCTCTCTCCTGTTTTGCATATATTTTGCCATTGGACAAAGGCGCACAAATCGAGGTTCCTTTGCCAACTCTGCAATAAAATCCGTATAAAGTCCTCTATATATTCCACGCCTCGTTTCCATTGGAAGAAGAGGAACACTGCTAGTATTGATACGGTCAAACATCTCATTTCTGACTTCCTCTGTTGCCTTTGATGAAAGAACGACCATTCTAATTGCAATATTTTTGAATGTTCGTTGTAGACCAACAGGTAGTTCTGAATATTTACACCCATTCATCTCTGTTAACTTTTCCAAATGTGAAAGAGTTTGTCTTATTTTAAATAAGGTTGACACCAAAAATTTGAAAACGCATGGTGAAACAACCAGTTGCAAGTCGTTATGCGAAGGATACAGATCGCATAAACAAGATGAAAGAGGTGTATGAGATGTTTCACATCCAGCACCTTCGCGTGACCGAGATTATGTCAAGAAAAGGCATGACTCATTACAAAGTTTACCATTTTCTTCGTACCTTTGCTGCCGAATATCCTGAATTGGCAGAACAAATGAAGAAAAAAGGTAGTGATCTAACCCCCGAGGACTATAAGAAGTTACTCGAAGAAGTGTCAACTCTGAAATCTCAGTTGAAGAAGGAGAAGCTTCGTGCGGACTTCTATGAGGAGATGGTGGCTTTTGGCAGGGAAGTATATGGTATTGACTTAAAAAAAGCTGGCACCAAGTAGTGAGTAGGCTTTACACTCGCGACGCGAAGGCTTATCCCGTCACGTCGCAGTGTGAGCTGCTTGGTGTGAGCACCCAGGCCTACTACAAACATGGCAACAGTCAGATGCGCAAGCTCGCAGAAGAGGCATTCGTGGTGGAGTTTATCAGGAATATCCGCAAGAAGGACCGCGGCATGGGCGGTGGCCCGCTGTGGCATATGTACACTGACACTTTCGGTGATGAGCACAGCGTAGGATATAATCGTTTCTACGACATCATTGACAAGTATGGTTTGAAGGTTCGCAAGAAGAAGCGACGTATCAGGACTACAGACTCCGGCCACAATCTTCCCTTGTATCCGAACCTTGTGAAGGAGCTCATCCCGTTACGCCCCAACCAGCTGTGGGTAAGCGACATCACCTATATGGTCATTTATATCAATGCCCAGACTGGCGAGTACGACTTCTGCTACCTGTCGCTAGTGACGGACTACTACACAAAGGAGATTATCGGTTGGTGCGTGGGTGAAACCTTGGAAGCCAAGTTTGCCATCGAGGCCCTCAATATGGCTCTGAAACGTCTTGGCGACAATCCGGCCCTTGATCTTATCCATCACTCTGACCGCGGCGTCCAGTACGCCAGCTACGCCTATACGGATATTCTGAAAGCAAACAATATCAAGATCAGCATGACCGAGTGTGGAGATCCCAAGGAGAATGCTGTAGCCGAACGTGTCAACGGCATCATCAAGAACGAATTGCTTATGGGCATGTCGTTTTTCTCTATTGACGAGGTGAAAAGAGCCCTGAAAGTCGCTATTGACTTCTATAACAACGAGCGTCCACACATGAGCCTTGACTGGAAAACACCAGCTCAGGCGGCACTTTGTACTGGTGAATTAAAGAAAAAGTGGAAGAGTCATAGAGAAATTGCCCTCAAAGCTTTGGCTGCATGAAATAGAATATGTAACTTTGTATCAGAAAAGGATGTAAACCCTATTTGTGACTAACTCTAAATAGAGTCAACGTGAATTAAAAATTAAGTTTAACCAGGTCAACCCTTATCGTGAGTAAGACTCCAAGTAGTCAACTAAAATCATTAAACTACATCCACCAATCATTTCCCTTATTTTGCAACTTCATTTGGCTTTAGGCATTTAATCGTTTGCCTTTAGCCAAATGATCATGTGCCTTTAGGCAAACGATAATTTGCCTAAAGGCACTGTCCCTATTAAGTCAACATAAAGTCCCGATTATATTGAGTGAATCTCCCTGTTCTCTGGGGTGAATGTTCCAATTGACATATAGTCCCACGATTTGTGTCTTTTTTTGTGCCATGTAACTTTATTCTGAACTCTCTGCTTTGTTGGAAAAAATTTCCGTTTTCTTTATTTCGATGACATCCTCCCATAACCGTCAATGACTTTGCCTTAGTATTCGATGAGACTTTGCCCTACAAATCGATATGACAATGCCTCACTCATCGACCAACGCTTAGCCTATTATTATACAATCTTCCCGACAAAAACTTTTCACAAGCCTTGTGAAAACATTTTTTTCTGCAAAAATGTTTGGAAGTGAATAATAAGTTGTATATTTGCAAATCAATAACACATTATGATGTGATAACCTAAAACTATGCCGACTAACAAAAATGCTTTGACGAGATATAAGTATCTGGACGAGTTACTATCGGACAGACACCATTATTATGACATTCATGATTTGACGGAAAAATGTAATCAGAAACTCGTCTGAAGATGGATTCTTCTCCCCCACCTCAAACTGATAGAAGACTTGGGCAACCACGTCATGTACATTCTCTATACGCGCATTTATCTCTTTGGCAGAGATTGCTATTCCATTAACAATGTGCGTCGTGTTAATCTTTGCCCTATTTGCTTCTTTACTCCATTTTTCGTGTTCAGCACTACATCCTATACTGAAAACCGTTTCATTCTTTGAATGATTCCAGCGTACTCTGACCATCACGCGACCAGACTTGTGAATATAAGGTCGGAGTACATAAGTAATCTTTTTCATTTTAAACAAATTATTATGTTAAACAATTTTAGTCACTTGAAGGGGATATTCCCCTTTCTGACTGCAAAGGTATAACAAATAATTTATTCGGACAATTGTCCCCTCAAATCGGAAGGTATAAGACTATTCATGAAGAGACATGCATAATCAACAATTCCGCAAATCATTGTATTTCAGACAAATTCAATTCTCTAATAGTCAAGGCTCTTCACGAATAATCACGAAGAAATTTCCCAAGCGGATCACACAAAGAAGGAGAGGTCACCCTCTCCTTTTCTGTTGATATTGTTTCGTAAATTCCTCGTAGGTCACAAAACTTGCCCCTTCTCCCTTGAACATGCGGATGACTTCACCCAGACGTTGCGCCAAGTCGTCGCCACTATTGCGGGTAATGATGAAGGGGAGCTTGTATTCAGGGTGTTCTTTGAGCGCATAGAATTCCCAAGGGTGGTTATAGACCACAAATTGTCCATCATGTTTCCATGTCCATCGTGCCCATCGCTTGTAGAGCCACAAAGGCAGGTTGTGAAGGGAGAGCCAGAAGAGGGGGAAACGGAACCATGGGGTGACAGAGGCTGGAATCTGCAACACTTTGCCTCGCCAGAAAGGAGTACGGGGTTCAGAGATGTGCATGTAACGTCCTGGAATGAAAGCTGGATTGAGGCTGGAATTGTAGTGGTAGCCTTGACGCTCCAATTCCTCATCAGACACGGGGAACATGCGAGGCTGACGATAGCCATTCACTTTCCTACCTGTCAACTCTTCAAGACGTTTTTTCGATGTGATGACATCCTCTGGCTGTGGGTTGATGTGGTTACATCCATGCGACGCCACTTCGTGTCCTTCATTCAGGATGCGCCAGATGATATGGGGGGCATTCTCAGCAAAATTCGTGGTACAGAAAAAGGTGGCACGTACACCTTCCTGTTTCAGCAGGTCGAGGATACGCTGGGTGCCTTCCATCGACACCGCCATACCCTCAGCGATGGGGTCGTAATTCACTCCATGTTCGCAAGGCACGTCAAACTCTTCTGTATCAAAACTCAACAATATCATAGTATAAAGTTTAGGGGTTAGAGGTTAGAGGTTAGAGTATTTTCTTCAATCTTTACAGCATAATCTTTGGTCAACAGTTCCCACATTTCCACAAACCAGATGAGCGTGACAGGCAATGCTTTCAGGGCATAACGGACTAAAGTCACCATTCGGAAATGCTTGGGGAAGAGATCGGTAGAGGTGAGACTGGTCAAGATGAAAGCAAACACCATCAGGGCGATTGCCCACTTGCCACGTTTCCAAGGAGCAGCTGTGTACCATATCGCCACACCCACCATCGCGATGATATATCCATAAGCCTCTGTGCTGGTGCTCAGGATACAGATGCAGATAAGGGCAGACGAGAGTATCGTCTCTCTAAATGCAATGTGTTGGTATTGGTTCTTCCTGAACATTGGAGCGAAGAAAAGCAACGCACAAGGAATGAAAGTCCACATGTCGGAATAGTTGTCAGGCAACGGGAAGTTGCGGACAAGTCCCAATAAGGAGATATTTTGCTTCACATCCAACAGCAGGTTGTGGTCGTTCTTCACTGCCAAAGCCTTCATCCACTCCACATATTCGCCACACGTATAGTCAAAGCCAAACATCAACATAGGAAGTACTGCAAAGAAGAGCATCCACACGACCCATGTCCACACGAAGCGCCACTTATGCTTAGAGAAGAACACGCAGATTAAACCAACGATGCCAAAGAGCTTGGTCATGGTACCCATCGCAATGAAGAAAGTAGCCCACTCGTCCTTCTCTTTCTCTGTCAAAAGGAAGGTGAGCATGATGCCCGACACCACCAACGTGTTCAATTCTGCATCCAACACACAGTTCAAGACTTCCTGCATACAGAACCACATGATGAACACCTTCTGGTACTTCGTCATCCACGAATAGCGAATGACTACAAAAAGAAAGAAGGTGATGAAGAGTTCCCAAAGCACTTGTCCCACCAAATCGGGCATCCATGCAAAAGGAGCAATGAGAGCTGCAAATGTGGGACCATACAGGAAATAATTCGTATCTTCCTCATACAGAGGATAAAGTGGCATATTTGCCCACGCATGATCATAGGAGTGGGTGAAAATCAGATAATCCCAGTCAGGATTTCCGCCATGCACGATCTTGTAGATACAAAACAATGCCACCAATCCCCACAACATCGACAAAGTGCGATAATCACTCAGCCAAGGTTGTTGAAAAAATTTCTTCATATCACTTCTCTACTTTTTTACTCCGTCTTTCAATCCGTTATAACTGCTTATGAAATAGCCTGGACGATGTTTCGATTCGTTGAACACCCTTGCCAAGTACTCCCCTATCACACCAATGCAAATCAGTTGGGCACCTCCCAAGAAAAGCACAGTCACCATGACGGTCGGATAACCAGCCACAGGGTCGCCATAGAGATTGGTGACAATAATAATATAGATTAAATAGAGGAAGGCGCAAAGGGAAACGACCAGTCCTAAAAAACTGGCCAATCTCAATGGAGCCGTCGTATAAGCCATGATACCATTCAATGCCAGATTCAGCAAGGCCCTGTTGCTCCATTTGGATGCCCCAGCTTGACGTTCCTGTTGCTGATAGAAGATACCCTTCTTGCGGAAACCTATCCACGAGTACATGCCCTTGGTGTTTCGTTCCACCTCACGCATCTGCTTCAATGCCTCAATGCAGGAACGGTCGAGCAAACGGAAATCGCCTGTGTCTTTCTGAATCGGTACACGGGTGAACATCTGCAATAGTCTGTAGTACAATTGTGAAGACTTGCGCTTAAACCAGGTCTCAGTCGAGCCTTGTCGAGTGGCATACACATCATCATACCCCTCTTCCCACCAGTGCAACATCTCAGGTATCACATCCACTGGATGCTGCATGTCAAAATCCATGATAATCATCGCATCCCCCTTGGCATAGTCAAAACCCGCCATCATCGCCAGTTCCTTCCCGTAATTGCGCGACAGATTGATATAGTTCCAATGTGCTGGATCTTCCTGATGCAGACGAGCCATCTGCTGCAACGTATTGTCAGAGGAACCATCGTTCACCATCAAGAACTCCCATTCATAGCCTGGATTCTCGTTCAAGACCCGTTGCATGCACTGCTCGAGAATGGGGAAAGACGCTTCCTCATTGTACGCAGGAAGCAGTATCGTCACCTTTTTCATCTCTTTGTTTTGTTCTATAGACGTAACGCAATATCAAGAAATTGGTAGGTACAGCCACCATCAGCACCAACACAGGAGCAATCAAACGATGAACACCCCACACCGTCAGCAGGTGGAACAGCACCACATGAATCAAGTAGTTCACCACATGACTTCCACTGAAGCCCACCAGTCGCATCCACGTGGGACGTGCATGGAATGTCCAGTAGCACGTGAGAAAGAAGTTATAGACAAACGACACAATATAACCTATGGAATAGGCAATATCTATCTGTATGAACTGCATCATCAACACATACACCCCATAATGGATGCCAGCCGACACACCGCCATTCACACAGAAACGAAAGAATTGAGCCATTCTGGGATGACGCTCATATAACACTTTAACCCACTTGAACAAACTGAATGTACTTTTTGAGTTGTGAAATCAGCTGCAAAGGTACGAATTTTTGTGAAAAAAACTAAAAAAATCACAACTAAAAGTGGAAAAACGCTCAAGATTTCTCCTCCGCTGCTACATTTCTTTCTTCCTCCACATCAAAGTCGTAGGTCATCTTGGCACCTTGATTTTGGAGTGCTATATAGTTGAGAGTGCGAAGGAGCGCTTGGAGGGTTTGTTCACGTTCTTGGGGTTTGAGTTGGCATTCCCATATCTCAATGGTGTGCCATCCTTGGGCTTTGAGTGCCAGGAGGTTCTCGTGGTCACGTTCTTTATTGCGTTGGATTTTGCGTGACCAGAACTCAGCATGCGTCTGGGGGATCTTGTACATGGAGCAACCTTCGTGCCCATGCCAGAAACAGCCGTTGATGAAGATGCAAGTGCGAAGTCCCACGATGGTCAGGTCGGGCGTGCCAGGCAGAGTCTTGGCATGGATGCGATAACGGAAGCCATGACTGAAGAGAAAGCGCCGCACGAGCATCTCTGGTCGCGTGTTCTTCGACCTGATTCTGCGCATACAATTACTGCGCTGTTCGGGTGTCATCTTATCTGCCATAAGCCACTTCAATTTTCAACTATCAACTGTCAACTATCAACTACCCCTGTTTCTCCGTCATATATTTCCAATACCTTCTGGGCATGTCATTCAGTTGTTTCTTCGGATTCATGCGTTCGCGAATGCAGATAGCTTTGAAGTAGGTGCGCCAGAGGTCTTGGAATAGCTTGTCATCCTCACTCAGCACCTCGTCGTTCAGTTTGCCATTTTCGAGGTCGAAAGGCAATGCCTCCTCATTTTGGAATGTAATGCGTGTGATTTCCTGCTGGTCGTAGTAGAAACCATAACGACGCTTAGCATCATAAAGAAGCCAAGGTTGGGTGCCAAATCGGTCTTGGAAATGATGTACCACGAGCGGAAGGACATTGTGGTCGGGCGATACAACACCTAAGTACGTCCCATCTTTCGCCTTCTGAAAACGAACGAACTGCATCATCCGCAACCGTTCATGCATCACTTTCCGAAAGATATTGGTCACAGTCAGCACGTCTGGATCGGAGAAGTTCCGTTCGATGCTTCTTGCTCCTTCTGCCTGTCTGAACACCTTACATATATATTGGAATAAGGGTGTATCCAACTCAGGCATTTCCGACAGGTAACTCACCGCCAACAGCTTCATCGCCTCCTTCGACACACGCTTCTCCAATCCTGCCCACACTCGCTGTGCCCGGTCGTCTGCGGTCATCACTTCATGCACCTCTTCACAGAACAGCGGCAACGGCTCACCCTTCCCTATCAACATCTCGGGTTGCTGATGCAGCGAGAAGGCATCGAAGACGGCCGAGAGCACGCCGTCCAAAGTTCTATCTATAGTGTAAACAAGCATCTATTCTTCTTTCTTTTCTTCTTCCCCAAAGTCGAGGGTGAGTTGCAGTTCCTGTGCCGCTCTTTTCTGTTGCGCCTTCGAAATCAGCAGGGGTTTCAATCGTTCTGGGTGCAGTTCGTTGATGCCCACAATGGGGTTGGCATAGCCGTCTGTGAGTTCGTGGCATGTGATGAAGTACTTGGCCTTCTTCATCACCACCCCCATCTTCTTCAGGTGATAAGACGTGATGCGGTTGAAGCGTCGGGAGTTCACGATGAGCAAGGCAGACTTCACGCCAATGCCTGGCACACGCAGGATCTTCTCATAGTCATCTCTGTTAATGTCCACAGGGAACTGCTCAGGGTGGCGCAATGCCCACGCCAATTTAGGGTCAACCTCTAAGTCGAGATTCGCATTGGCCTCATCCACAATCTCCTCCACCTTGAACTGATAGAACCTCATCAGCCAATCTGCCTGGTACAGACGATTCTCACGCACCAAAGGCGGTTGTTTCAGAACAGGCAGACGCGGGTCGTAGGTGTTCACGCTCACATAGCCCGAATAGTACACCCTTCGCATCGTGGGTTGTCCATACATAGCCGACGACATGTGCAGGATGTCTCTGTCCGTCTCTGCCGTTGCCCCCACAATCATCTGGGTGCTCTGTCCTGCCGGTACGAATCTAGGCACATGCCTCAAGTGCTTCCTGTCCTCCTTGTTCTCCAGCACCCCCTGCTGAATGAACTTCATCGGCGTGAACACACTCTGGTGATCCTTCTCTGGCGCCAGCATCTTCAACGACGTCTCATTGGGTATCTCAATGTTCACGCTCATTCGGTCGGCATACCGTCCAGCCTCACTCAGCAACTCACGGCTCGCCCCAGGGATGCTCTTCAGGTGGCTGTAGCCCTTGACGTGCTGCACCCTC
>JAEEGG010019873.1_pt1 | contig 13491 bp, 8 predicted proteins | sample 9134161 | NCBI WGS metagenome assembly JAEEGG01 (sample SAMN16246543, study PRJNA631951) | gut metagenome | biome: gut microbiome; feature: rumen; material: CR-attached | host: Bos | place: Iran: Karaj | collected 2018-10 | reverse complement strand
ATGCTTCGTGTTGTCACCCTGAAGGACATCGTAGGCGGGCGTCACCTCGTAGATGACGAGGCGCGGATGATGGCGCCTCCTTATCATCTCCCACCACGCATGATAAAGGACGATCCCCTCGCCGTCCTGCCCGCAGTTGTAGCACGAAAGGTCGAGGGAGTCCGCAATCAGCGCGGCATTGTAGTGATGGATGGCACGGGAGGAACCGAAAACGAGTATGTCGTCCGTCGATCGGTTGACGATGTAGTTCTGGTGGCCGAGATAGCCGCCCGATGCGTGGTCCGACATATAGGAGAACAAGGTGCCGAGCCCCCTGTCCAGTAGGACAGCGAACAGGAGGAACATGCTCGTCTTGAATAGAAACCGTCTCATGTCCTAGAAGTTTGCATAGATGAACTGGTCCGAACTGAATACTCCGCAGAGGAGGATGAGGACGAGGACGGCAAGATAGGATGCCCATCTGACCACCCTTCTGCCGCTGTGGAAGGGAAGACGCGTTTCGCCAAGTGCCTCCTCCACCGTATCCTTCACCACCATTGTGCCCACGGCCAGCAGCATGTACAGCGTGGCTGTCCCGCCCGGCGAATAGACGGTCTTCGGGAGCGACGTGTCGAGGATCCTTGCGACGACATTGCAGGCATCGCCCAGGGTGGGCATGCGGAAGAAGATCCAGGCGAAGGTGACGAGCAGGAAGGTGACGGCGGTCTTGACGGTCCTGCCGAGCCATCCGTAACTGCATTTCTGCTGGCCCAGCATCTTCTCGATGACCTGGCTGATGCCGTGCAGCAGTCCCCAAGCGATGAAGGTCCAGCTGGCACCGTGCCAGATGCCGCTGACGAGGAATGTCACGAGGATGTTCCAATAGCAGCGGAGCTTCGCGCATCGGCTGCCTCCGAGCGGGATGTAGATGCAGTCCCTGAGCCAGGTAGAGAGCGAGATGTGCCAGCGGTGCCAGAAGTCGGTGACGCTGACGGCAAAATAGGGGCGGCGGAAGTTCTCGGCAAGCTCGATGCCGAAGACCCTTCCCACGCCGATGGCCATCAGCGAGTAGCCCGCGAAGTCGGCATAGATCTGGACGCTGTAGAGCAGGCTGGCCACGAGGCACGTCATGCCGGTGTAGTTCACGTAGCTCCCGAATACCGTATCGACGTAAAGTGCCACGCGGTCGGCCACGACCACCTTCATGAACATGCCCCACAGCAGCATCCTCAGTCCCTCGACGGCCTTCGCGTAGTCAAGGCAGGGGCGAAGGCGCTTCAGCTGCGGGATGACGAGCGAGGCCCTGTTGATGGGTCCGGCGAGGATGCAGGGGAAGAACGAGACGAAGAGGGCGTAGGTCAGGAAGTCGCTCTCTGCCTCCTGCTGTCCGTAGTACACATCCCGCAGGTAGCCCAGCGCCTGCAGCGTGAAGAACGAGATGCCGACGGGAATGGCCCAGTTCAGTCCCGTCAGGTGGAATTGAAGTCCTGCCAAGGCCAGAGCCTGGCCGATAGCCTCGCCCGCGAAGCCGAGATACTTGAAGAGGAACAGGGGCAGCAGCGCCAGTGCCACGCCGGCTGCGAGCACACGCTTCGGATGCCTTGTCTTTTCGAGAAGCAGGGCGGCGAGCCAGGTCACCACGGTTACTCCCAGCAATACCAGCGCATAGGCGGGCTTCCACTGCATGTAGATCAGATAGCTCACGACGAGCAGGAACAGGTTCCTCGCCCTGCCGGGGCCTGCGGGTATCGCATAGTAGAGCAGGAAGATGAACGGGAACAGTACGATGAAGTTGAACGAGTTGAAGATCATGGGCCAAGTTCCTTATTACTGCATTGTCTACTTATTACTGCATTGTCTGACAAATGCGGGTTCGTGCATCATTTGACATTGTCACTTGCCCATGATTTTCCTGTACTTTCCATCCGCATCGCGCACCAGCCTGATTCCGTGCATCCCCTTGCCTGCTGGCATGCCATAGATGTTGTAGCTTTGCTGTGGTGCTGCGCTTCTGTCGATGAACACCGGTTGTATGCCGTCCTCCGGGTCTATGGGGATGTTTTCGAAAGCTATTGAGTCGCAGATCCCCACCTCTTCCTCCAACCGTATGCTGACTTCCGCATGTTCATAGTTGAACGTCTCCGTCCTGCCTCCGGGATAGCTGACTGTCATCCTCCAGCCGGCGGCTGGGTTCCGGCTGTCGAGACGGAGAGGCCGCCCCGTCCAGGTGTAGCCGTCGAAGTGGTCCTGTGTCAGCCCGACACCGTTGATGAGGACGGCGTTCCCGCCGGGATGGACGGTCATGCGGATGACATCGCCAAGAGAGAATGACTGTGCAAGCGACTGGTATGTCCAGTGCGGACGTTTCTCGCAGAACGGTATCAGGCGCTCCCTGACACGGTGCTCGAAGTTTTCAAAGACCAGATTCTCGGTCATCGACTGGAAGGTGGCCTCCACCTCGCCCGCTATCTCGTCATGCATCTGGTGCACCAGGGGGAGCGTCACGTCTGGGCGCAGGAAGTCGCCCATATAGGTGCCCATACGGTCGATGAAAGGCTCCCGGAATTCACTCATCGAAAGCAGCCTGATTATCAGCCGGTGGCTGATCGGGTTCATAAGCGCGTTCTCCACCTCCGGACCAGTTATCATGAGCCAGTTCAGGTAGTTGTAGCCGTAGGTCGCCTGGGAGAAGTAGTCAAGGTCCTTCAGTACAAAGTGCCATCGCCCGCCCTTCTGCCGCCACATATAGACATTGTTGTTCGGGAAGTCGAGGTTGCAGGCGAACGTCTCGCAGCAGAGATAGTCGATGAACTGGTCCATCTCCATCCTCGACGCGAAATCGGCAAAGGTCGAACTGTCGTCCTTGATGAGATCGTGCATCTCCATGTAGGCGGGACTATGGCCGTAGAAGTCCTCCTCCTCGTCAATCTCCTCCGTGATGCCGAAGTTGGCCTCCACATAGTCGTCGTCGGTTCGCTCGCGCAGCCCGTAGATCCCCTTGTACTCGCCGTTGATGTAGGCGACGACGGGCGTATAGGCAAGCCATTCGAGTGTGCCGAGCCATCGCCCGAAGATGCGCTGGGCCAATGCGTCCTCGAACCTCGTGTCGAGGCAGCGGTTTCCTCCGTTGCGCAGCCGGAACGACTTGACACGGGTGATGCCGGGCTTGTCGTCGGGCCATAGCTGTGCTGTGAAGCGCTTCTTGCCGAAGCGCTTGTTGGCGACGAGCTTCAGGGACTTCTGCGAGAAGGTGCGCGAGTATTTGCCGCACACCTCCGTTTCGCACAGTTGGTTGATGACGGCGGCATGCCCCGGCTCCTCGAAGTATTCGATGTTGACCGGGCGTCGCCAGTCCTCGTAGCAGTTGCCGGTGCCCGACGGCTGGCCGCCGAGTAGGATGCCGTATTCCTCGCTGTAGAGATGCGCGCTGTCGGTGACGAGGCTCACCACGGGCAGCGTCAGTTCGCGTGGATGGAAGATGTAGGAATGGGTAACGGAACGGGGGGACAGAAGTCCGGGCGAAATGATCTTCGCCCTGACTACCGTGGCGCGGTCGATGTCGAGAAGGGCTTCCTTGCCGTGCATCGAACTGTAGTCGGGCTCGCTGCCGTCGGTTGTCCAGTAGAGAAGGGCATCATCGGGGCAGCCGGCTTCGGGAATCGTGACGGCGAGGGTAAAGGGGACGGACTCCACACCTCCCTCACGGCTGAAGACCGGTGCCGGGGCGACCGCCGAGGCGCCTTCCCCGGTGTTGGGCGCTCCGGGTGTGGCTGTCAGCTCATGCTGCCACCTGCCGTTGCCATCCGTCGAACGTCCGTAGGCGATGCCGGGTGCGGGCATCTTGGGATAATGCAGGCTGTCGATGACCGCCCCATAGGGCCCGAAGAGGTAGAGACTGCCGTCCGAGGTGGATTCAAGGCGGAAATCCGCATGGGAAAGCATGCCCAGTTTGTCGCAACTGATGAGCAGGAAGCCGTGGGCAGGCACCACAAGGAGGTCGCGGATGCGGTATGACGTGCGGATGTCGTCCGATGTCCCGATGCCCCAGCCCAGGAGGCTAACGCTGCGGCCGGAGGAATTGTAGAGTTCCACCCACGAGTCGGGGAAGTTGCCATCGACCATCAGCGCATCCACGTTGCTCTGCATGATCTCGTTGATGGCGATGCTCGACACCGCATCGATCCCGGAGGTGCTGAGCTGGTATGGGGTTGCAATGGCATCGGCGGCCAGCTGCTGGGCGACGGGGGCATTCCCGTCGGTGACATCGATGCACGCCTCGGGAAAGCGGGCGTTTGCGCGTTCGGCCTCGGTGCAGGCATAGCGGGCAGGGTTGCCGAGAACGGTGACACCAAAGAGTGGGGCGATCACGGCCTCGAAGTAGGTGCAGGCCGCCGTATATTCCCCAAGTCCGGCGGCCAGATGCGAACCGTCGCTCGTGTAGTCGGCGGGATTGCCCGGCGGCAGCTCGCGCAGCGACTCGACGGCCGTGCCGCAGGGGATGACGACGCTGATGTCGTGCTCCTCGGTCAGCCTTCTCACAGATTCGGCGATTCGCTGCCAGCGGACGAGGCTGCCGTTCCCCTCGATGCCCGTCAGCCAGTCGGCGTAGCTGTGGATGATGTGGAAGCCGATTTCCGCATCAGGCTGCTCCTCGTGGATGATGGCGAGCAGATCGTCGAGATGCCCGCCCTCGCCGTCGCCTGCCCACTGGTCGAAGGTGTGGGCATATTCGCTCCGCTGGTGCAGGACGATGAGGTCCCACGTCTGCTCGGTGAGCACGCGGCGCATGAGCGAGCCGTCTTGCGGATCGGCATCTCCATCGGGTGTCACCACAGGGGTTCCGAGCACCCGGCTGAAGTGGTAGGGCTGGGTGTCGAGGTCGGCATGGCAGTAGGACCACGACTTGAACGACCCGCTGCTGCGCGTCAGCTTGTAGAGACTGATCCTCTCCATGTCGATGCCGCTGCCTTCGGCTATCATCTTCAGCATGGCGGTGTAGTTGTCGGTATAGGAGTTGCCGATATCGAGGATGCGGTAGGGTTCCTCGCCGCCCGCCGTCACTTTCGTCGCCACAGGGTCGCCGAGGGAGTGAATGGAGTCAAGGGTGTATGAAAAGGAATTAGCGAAAGAAGCGGGAAATGAAACAGACAACAGCAGCGTTAATGTTGCTACTGCATAATTGGAGAAAAAGTTTCGCCAGCAAGTCATTGTCCAAATTTTTTTCATTTTGTGGACTGCAAAGATAAAGATTATTATTCAAAAAAGGGCGGACATTTCTTAATCTGTCACTTACCGACCATTATCAATAAATACTTAATAACCAGTCATAAAAGAAACAATCGTTGTTACTTTTTCAGCGGTCGCTTTTCATAGGGGGTGGACATTAGCCCATAAGAGAGGGCGCTTCTGCAACACGTCTTGAGATTCGATATGCTTGGGGAAGGATTACAGCAAAAAGATATTTCAAGGTGTTGCTTACTCATATTTATATAACGAACAAGTCGGCTGTTTATTGCATGGCCAGCCATCATTTTATAAAAGGGAGATGGGAGAGTGAATAGAAAAGTACCTTAGGCGCTACTAGGTTAAACTTCTCTATACGACAAAAGACAATTTATAGCATATCTATGTTATTTGACCAATACGAGACTAGACTTTCCACCTTGCTGAACGATATTGAGTCCCTTGCCAAGCGAAGACTGGCGATGACCCATCATGTCGTAAATAGCATCGGAACTTGTATTGCCAATCTTGTTCAGGCTATTGGGATCCTTGACGGTCTCTTCATCGATGGTGTTGATATGCCCGATGAACATCACTTTATCACAGCTATTGTCCTCGATGGTGAAATAGAACGGGTGATCGATGGTCAAATACTTGATTTCCTCGGGATGAATACCCGACTCAATTTCTATAACGGTAGCGGCCGATGCTACAACACCTTTCTCGTCCACTGCAAGATGGGATAACTGCTTGATCGTCGACACAAATAATGAGCCGTCAGCCATGCCGCTAAGGTCGGCACTCACGAAAACTTCGTCCATGCCCATCTCCTGTAAGGTTTCATTCAATAGAAATTCAGCATCGGTTGTGAAGCGAGGTAATCGCAAAATTACGCGATATTCACTACTGAATGCCTGTTTTGCCTGTGTATAGATGGCATTGTCGAAAGCTGTATCGTCTGTCGGGGCAAAGAAGGTCATCGAAAACCTGCAATCGTGGCCAAACCATAGGCGTACTGCCTTGAAACCCTCTACCTCGGCATAATCCAGATGGTAATCGAAATACATCATGGGCACGTTTTTCACATCATCGGAAGATGTGTAGAAAGGCATCTCCTTTGTGTCCTCAATAGAGGCTCCATCTTGCCAGCTTGCCTTGAAATAGAGAGCATTGACCAGCAACATGAGCAGCTCCTCACTCGGCTGGATATTCAGCGAGGGAATTGTCCCATGCGTCTTGTCCTTCACCCAGGCATCGACCGCAGCCATGCTTTCGGGAAGGGCAAGGTCAAGCTGGCAGAAGTCGGCTCGATAACAGATGCCCAATGTGTCGATGTACTTGTCGTGGCAGGTAATAAAGTCATCAGCCCAGAAACTGTTGGCGAGCTCCAAAACGGGCTTTTCTCCTTCCCCCCATTCGTTTTCATTCCATTCGCAGGGTTTCAAAAGGTCGTCGATCAGCTGACTGTTGTAGTCGGCGAGGCCCCGGAAATCGTCGGGGAGATAGAGTGCCTTGTTGATGCAATTCAAAGTGGTTGAGTTGGCTCCCTGCTGGAGCATTCCCACGGCGAACCATGCCGAGAGCGGTGAGATGACTACATTGGTAGGTTCGTCGGCTTCCGAAGAATGCTTTTCGAACCTTTGATAAATGTCGAACGAGAACTGCTGATATGCAGCAGAGCAATCGGCTACCGTTTTTTCTGTGTCGTCGGACAGGTTAGCTCCTATCGCACTGGCAGAGATAAGGGAAAGAAACAAAAGAACTGGTTTCATAATGATGTTACTAAAGGGTTAGACATCTTTACCAAGACGTGGCAAAGATACAAATAAAATCTGAAAAAGTCACACCTTTTGGTGGTTTTTTTCCAATTATAGATGCATTTGACCGATTTTTTGGCAGAATTGTCGATTCTACACTCGGTTTCAGATGCAAATTAGGCGGTTACCGGTATAGCGAGATTCTCCGTTCTCTGATGTGCGTGTACTTCTGCGGCGGCTCGTGCATAGAAGATTTCTCCTGGCTCCTCTTGCCTCTATCAAGTCAGATGTTGGCTCAAAATTTATGCAGTTCAGAAGAAAGAACACCACTTCTTTTTTGTCTTATCACGAATTTGTGAATTAAAGAATTACTCGTAACTCCTTCAAATAATCGCTAATTCGATAATTCGTGATATAGAGAATCAAGATCATCAATGATCAAGTCGGGACAAACAGTCGCTAATAGTTCGCGTGAATGATTGCCCCACGTGACGGCACAAGTGCGGCAGCCGGCGCGGTTGCCCATCTCGATGTCGAAGGTCGTGTCGCCCACCACGAGCGTCTCATCGGCACGAATGTTCATCCTTATTTTGCGAAATGAAGATGACATAATCGAACTATTTTCAACCTATTTTTTTTTAATTCTCAATTATTATTTTGAAGACTTTTTTTTAAAGAAAAAAAGTTGTAAGTTTGAGTCGGAAAATATAGAAGAAGAGCAACGGCAGCGCCGGCACATCGACCAACAGACCGGTGAATGTTCCCATCGGGACCTGTTACTTCGACCAAACCCTTGGCAAACCCATCTGGCTGAAAGCTATCAATGGTTCAACCAGAGTATGGGTAGATGCTATGGGAAATAACGTGTAATTTCGTCAGCTAATAACATTTTAACCTTATGTATCATTATGAAACGTTTAATTATTCTTCTTTCAATACTTGTGATTTCAACAGGTATCAATGCACGACAACAGGATACTAACTTCAGGATTGGCGATCTTTATTATAAAATCACTTCTGAGGAAGATAGAACTTGCGTTGTGGTAGGAGCAACATTACGGATTTCAGAATTTGTCATCCCTTCACATGTCACGATAATTGGTGATGAGTTCACTGTAATAGGCATAAATAAATATGCCTTTACTTCTAATCATGATATAACATCGATTTCATGTCCTCCAACAATAAGGTTTATCGGAGATAGCGCTTTTTATCTTTGTAGCCGGCTTAAATCCATCGAACTTCCTGACAGTTTAGAATCTATTGGCGAAATGTGCTTTTCTTTAAGTGGTATTGAAAGTATTAAGATCCCTGATAAAATTAGGGTTATTAAAAAAAATACTTTCTTTGCTTGTCATCTTAAAAAAGTAATATTTCCTGAAAAGTTGGACTCTATCGAATCTGAAGCATTCTGGCAAAACTGGGGCCTTGCAGATATTTCCCCTTTTCCTGAAGGTACAGTCTATATTGGTGATAGGGCATTTCAAATGTGCCCAGTCAATGAAATAACGCTCCCTGAAAGTTTGAAATATATCGGTGAATCTGCATTTGAAGATTGTAGAATACAAGAATTATACATTCCTAAAAACGTTGTTTATCTAGGTTATAAATTTGTTGCACCTAATATTTTTTCTTGTTTATCAGCTATCAACGTCAATCCCGAAAACGACTTTTACTCATCCATTGATGGAGTATTGTACGACAAACAGATGACTAGACTTATTGTTTGTCCAAAAATGTATGAAGGTAATTTAACTCTGCCTGAAACCATTACCTCAATTGATGATTTCTGTTTCTATCTTTGCAATAATATTGAATCCATCACTTTTCCCAAGGGACTGAAATCCATCGGGGAGTATGGCTTCTATTACGCCAACGTTTTGTCTTCCCTTTCTCTTCCCGAAAACTTGGAGTCAATCGGAAATAGATGTTTTGCTTATAGTAGTATCCCTTCTGTCTCTATTCCTGCCAGCATATCATATTTAGGGAAAGAGGCCTTTAAGGGAAATGGGTTCACTGAGTTTATCTGTGACGAGGGCAATCCGAACTATGCTACCATTGATGGTGTGCTATACAATAGGGATTTATCTGAACTGATAGCCTATCCGAATTTGAAGCCAACTGAAACCTTCGTTGTGCCAGGGCATGTGAAGTCCATCTGTGATTACGCTTTCTATTGTAATTGGGAAAAACCCTCACCCCTGACTACCATATCTTTTGAAAATGGTTTAGAGGGCATGGGAATTGACAATTTCCATTATTTCAAGAATTTGACGACAGTGGAACTCCCTGCCTCAATAAAGACTATCGGTAGAAATTTCTACGATTGCGATAATATCCAAGATGTCACAATCTATGCAACAACCCCTCCTTCAGATGCTGGCTATTTGCCTGATAGTAACCGCAAACTCCACGTTCTTCCAGAATGTGTGAATCTATATAAAAACAAGACACCCTGGTCAGGGTTCGGTAGAATCATAGGCGATGCTGTGGCTGGCATGGAAGGAATCCCTCTTGACCTCGACTATAAGGACAGCCAGTTCTTCACTATCGACGGCAAACCCACCGAATCGATGAATCCGGGCAAGATCTTGGTACAGAAATCTTCTTCGGGAGAGAGTAAAAAGATAATTGTAAGGTAGCTCAAGTACCTCCCTTTCATGAAGCTCCAATCAGTGATTGGGGCTTCTTTTTTATCACGAACTTGTTTTTTGTCACGAATTGGCGAATTTTCGAATTATTCGTTGAAAAGCAAAACCAAAAAAAATAATTCTTAAATTCTATAATTCGTGATAAAAAAATCAAAGCTATCTATAACAAAGTCGGGACATGCCGACAAGAGGAGCTGTCGTGAATGATTGCCCCATGTGACGGCACAAGTTTTGCAGCCTGCGCGATTACCCATTTCGATGTCGAAAGTCGTGTCGCCCACGACGAGAGTCTCGTCTGCCTTGATGTCCATCCTTGCGAGCAAGGCAAGCACCATGTCGGGAGCAGGCTTCGGCGTCAGATGATCATCGACGGTCACCTCAGTCTCGAAATACTTGTCGATGCCATTGTTCTGAAGAATCAAGTCCAGGGAATGACGGTCGCGCGAAGTGACGATGGCCATACGGATGCCACGCTCAGCAAGCTGCTCCAGCATCGCAGCAACGCCTGGGAACATGCGGATGTTCGGAATCTCATATTTCATAAACAATCCGCCATAGATATCCACTGCGCGATGCGCCTCGTCGTCCGTCATCTTGCCCAGCGTCTGGAATGCCTTCCATAGTGGTCGGCCTATGGTCGCCACCATCTCCTCCTCTTTCGGCACAGGTCGCCCTAATCGCACAAAGGATTCACGCAAAGTTTCCACAATCCCTTGCGCCGTATCAGCCAAGGTGCCATCGAAATCGAATAGGATATTCTTGATCATAATAATATATTGGGAGTTATCGGGAGTTAACGGGAGTTAGTGGGAGTTAGTGGGAGTTAACGGACGATACCTTCGTCTTGCAGAAATTGGAGCCCAAGTAACATTTGTCCGTTAACTCCGCGCTTTAGCGCTAACTCCCGCTAACTCCTGTTAACTCCAAATTATCTTCATAACTAATCAGCAAGCCGATGACGGAGGAATAGCTCTTCCTCCCCTCCTCAATCCGATTGGAACGAAGATAGAAGTCGAAGACTTTTTCTTGCATCTCGCCGAGGGTTTCGTTGTACAAGCCGACCCAATGGACTCTACGTTCCAACTCAAGCAGGTGTATCTCGGGGCGAATCTTAGCGTGGATCAGATTGTACTCCTCCCTTCCAACGTCCCGCAACGCCTGGAGCACATGATGCAGGATGGAGAGATAGCCACTGAAACGTATCTCAGGAACATCACTCGACGTGCAGGCAAGATATCCGTAGAAGTTTGCCTCCCCTTCGCTGGTGATGCCCAGGAGGTGCGAAAATTCATGCGCATAAGTCGCCGCATATTCGCAAGGCAGTAGGTCGCCATTGACGATGAATTCGCCGAAGAAAGGCCCCATCGTGCCCGTCACGCCTACCATTGACGCAAGCGGTGTCAGCAGCATGGTCTTCTCCCGCGGTTGCTCGGAGAAGGGCGCATGGATGCCCATCCCTTTCCCCATCTCGGCATATTGCCTCACCACCTCCTGCCTTACCATCGCCTCGTCAACCTTCTTAATCTCGACATACGACTCGTTCAACTTCGTCACATAGTCGTCGGCAAAGCGCACCAAGGCCGCAACGTCATAGTTCGCACGGGGTGTCGATGTGCGCTGGTAGAAGTCCGATTGACAATAGTTCAGTCCCCACGCCGCATAGAACCACACGTAGAGCCATGCCACCAGTTCCAGTTCCATCCACAGCACCTCGCGCTTCCGCTGCTTGTGTTTCACAATGGCAAAGATCGGATAAAGCAGGAGGACAAGAACACCTACGATGTAGAAAATACCGCTGATGCTGTAAGCAACCTTTGACGAAAAGGCAGACAAAATCTTGGCGACAACGGGATAAACATACTGCGCATACAGGTCGCCCCCTCCCGGAAGGAGTTGGAGCGACACAACCAGAACAAACAATATCAGCAGAATCTTTCGTCTCATCTTAGTCTTGTATAATCTTCGAGCGCAAAGATACACATAATTTCGGTATTTTCCAAAATCCTTCGGGAATTATTCGTAAAAGACCCCCAAAAAAGCCCCACAATCTTCGAAAGCACGTTGTCGGCCCATAAAATGCTTCCTCCAGACGCGGCATGACCATTCCTGGCCAGGATTGGTTATGCTACGATCGCGGCATGACCATTCTTGGCCAAGATTGGTCATGCGACGAACGAAGCGAGTACGCTGACGGCCGTCAGAATGCTTTCGCCAAACACGGCATGACCATTCCTGGCGCAGAATGGTCATGCAGCCAACACCACCATGACCAATTCTGGCACAAATTGGTCATGCCACGATGGAAGAATAGCGAATCGAAAAACGAAATCTGTTTGCCGCAATCACGGCATGACCAATCTCGGCCGAGATTGGTCATGCGCCAATCGGCGAAAGTACTCTGTCGGCCGTCAGAATGCTTTATCCTGTCGAAGCATACCCTTTCTTGGCCAAGAATGGTTATGCTCCCATCGAGGTATGACCAATCCTGGCCAAGATTGGTCATGCATCGATTTGACAAAGGGAAGTCGCCATTCGGGACGTTCTTTATTTGCAGTCTTAGCTTTCCAAAAAGAATATTATCGAACATTTTATGTGTCGAAAGCCTTATTTTTTGGCAAAAATGACGTTTTTTTGACAAAAACTCTTTATTTTTGCAAATTGAATTGATACGTTACATACAATAACAGCCAATTAACAAAATGGAATTCAAGGTACTGAATCAGAAGATTGCCATCCCTACTGCCAATGGTGTGCTCTTCCCACACTTCGGACGTGCGCCCGAATTAACTATCGTAACTGTCATTGCCGGCATGGTCACCGACACTGAGGTTCTCAAAGCTCCCGAGCATGAACATGGTGTTTTGCCGCGTTTCATCGCCGCCCACGATTGCACCGACGTCATCAGCGGAGGACTGGGGGCAGGAGCTGTAGAATTGCTCAACCAACTCGGCATAAAAATTCATGGCGGAGCTCCCGAGCTTCCTGTTGCACAACTCATGGAACAGTACCTCAACGGCACCATCGTCTATGGCGACAGCACCTGCAAGCACGACGGCTGCCACCACGAACATTGAAAATTATTATCACGAATTAGCGAATTTGAGAATTATTCATCGGGATTACAATAAAAATTTATTCGATAATTCGCTAATTCGTGATAGAGAAAATGCGATAGAAAAAATGATAATTCTTGAAAATAGATAAAAAATATGAAGAAAAATGTCGAGACCATCTGCGTTCACGGCGGATGGAAAGCTAAGAAAGGCGAACCCCAGCAGTTGCCTATCTACGAGAGCACCACATTCAAGTACGAAACCAGCGACCAGATGGCACGTCTCTTCGACCTGAAGGACGACGGCTACTTCTACACCCGCCTGGCCAACCCCACCAACGACGCCGTGGCCAAGAAGATTGCCGCCCTCGAAGGCGGTGTAGGCGCCGTGCTGACCTCTTCGGGACAGGCTGCCAACTTCTATGCCATCTTCAACATCTGCGAGGCAGGCGACCACTTCGTCACCTCCAACACCATCTACGGCGGCACATTCAACCTCTTCGGCGTGACGCTCAAGAAACTCGGCATCGAATGCACCTTCGTCGATCCCGATTGGGACGATGAGCGCATCGAGGCAGCCTTCCAGCCTAACACGAAGTGCTTCTTCGGCGAGACCATCTCCAACCCTGGCGGTAACGTGTTCGACATCGAGCGATTTGCCAAGATGGCTCACAAGCATGGTGTGCCCCTCATCGTCGATAACACCTTCGCCACTCCTATCAACTGCCGTCCCTTCGAATGGGGCTGCGACATCGTGACCCACTCCACCACGAAATACATGGACGGACACGCCGCACAGGTGGGCGGTGCTGTGGTCGATTCGGGCAAC
>JAEEGG010019870.1_pt1 | contig 13493 bp, 11 predicted proteins | sample 9134161 | NCBI WGS metagenome assembly JAEEGG01 (sample SAMN16246543, study PRJNA631951) | gut metagenome | biome: gut microbiome; feature: rumen; material: CR-attached | host: Bos | place: Iran: Karaj | collected 2018-10 | reverse complement strand
GAAGCCACCACCGAGAACGCCTGGCGTCAAGCCGCCCGCACCAACAAACCCGTGGTGTTCTTCCTCAACCAGCTCGACCACAGCAACGCCAACTTCGACAACGCCATCCGCAGCTTGAAGGAATACTTTGGCGACAAAGTCACCCCGATCCAGTACCCTGTGAGCACTGGTGAGGACTTCAACGCCGTCATCGACCTCATCCTCATGAAGATGTTGGTCTTCAAAAATGGCAACGGAGCTCCCGAGATCCAGGACATTCCCGCCGCTGAGATGGACAAAGCCGAAGAGATGCACAACAGCCTCATCGAGCATGCCGCTGAAGGTGAAGAAGCCCTCATGGAGAAGTTCTTCGAGGAGATGACCCTCAACGAGGAAGACATGGAGCGTGGTATCCGCATGGGTATCATCAACCGTGAGATGTTCCCCGTGATCTGCGGCGCTGCCAAACGCGGTGTCGGCGTATATCGCCTCTGCGAATTCCTCATCAACGCTTGCCCGAGCCCGGCTGACGTCCCCGCCATCAAGGCTGAGAACGGCACCGAGTTCCACAACAGCAACGACGATCCCACCGCACTCCAGATCTTCAAGGTCACCACTGAGCAGAACCTTGGCGATGTGGCTTGGATGCGCCTCTACGGCGGCACCCTGACCAAGAGCCAGGACCTCGTGAACCCGCGCACCGGCAACAAGGAGCGCATCTCACAGCTGCTCTCGTTCCGCGGCAAGAACCGTGAGGAAGTCGAGAAAGTCAACGCTGGTGACATCATCTGCACCATCAAGCTGAAGGACGGCCGCGTGGGCGACACCCTCGTCGACGCCAAAGTCGCCGAAGCCGCTTTCGCTCCCATCCCGTTCCCGGAACCCATCTTCCAAATCGCCATCAAGGCCGCCAACTCACAGGAAGACGAGAAGCTGGGTGGCATCCTCAACGATATGCACAAGACCGACCCCACCGTCATCGCCGGCATGTCGCGTGAGCTCCGCCAGAACATCCTTCAGTGCCAAGGCGAATATCACCTCAACACCTTGAAGTGGTACTTCGACAACGTCTATAAGATCGGCGTTGAGTTCAGCACCCCGAAGGTTCCGTATCGTGAGACCATCACCAAGTCGGCCAAGGCTGACTACCGTCACAAGAAACAATCAGGTGGTAGCGGTCAGTTCGGTGAGGTTCACATGATGCTGGCTCCTTACTTCGAAGGCTACACCGATCCCGAAGAGTTTGCCGTGCGCGACAAGCAAGAGTACGAACTGCCTTGGGGCGGTAAGCTCATCTTCGCCAACTGCGTCGTCGGTGGTGCCATCGACGCCCGCTTCATGCCCGCCATCCTGAAGGGTATCAACGAGCGTCTGGAGCAGGGTCCTCTGACCGGTTCCTATGCACGCGACATCATCTGCTACATCTATGATGGTAAGATGCACCCCGTTGATTCCAACGAAATGGCCTTTAAGATCGCTGGTCGTATGGCCTTCTCTATGGCCTTCAAAAACGCCGGTCCCAAGATCATGGAACCCATCTACGACCTCGACGTGCGCATGCCCGCCGACCTCATGGGTGCTGTGATGACCGACCTCCAGGGCCGTCGTGGCATCGTGATGGGCATGGATAGCGATCACGGCTACCAGACCATCCACGCCAAGGTCCCGTTCGCTGAGATGGACCGTTACTCCACCACCCTCAGCTCACTCACCTCGGGCCGTGGCACCTTCACCATGAAGTACGCCGAATACGCCCAGGTTCCTGCCGACGTGCAACAGCGCCTGCTGAAGGAATACGAAGAGAGCCAGAAGGAGGAAGAGTAAGTTTGAATTAGGAATTAAGAATGCGGAATTCGGAATTCCGCATTCCGAATTCTAAATTCCTAAATAATCCCGTCAGCGATGGCGGGATTTTTTATTATTTTTGCCCCCATGAAACACTTGAGCCTCTCTGCGTTTTTGTTGCTACTTGCTGTTTTAGCGGCCTGCAACTCCCGTGAGGCGAGGGAGATGGAGGACGCTTTGGAGCAGGCCGTGGCCGTTTATGGTGACGGCAGTTTGGACGTTGAGGTCGACACGGTCGTGTTCATCCCCGGCCTGAGCGAGGCATCCTCTTATTTCGCCAATAAAAAACAATACCAAAAAGCCGCTCTTGCCGCGCTGCTGAACGGCTACTCCGAGAAGAACTTCGACAAGGAGGCAGCGATGCTGTCGTTCAAGGCGGCCGAGCATTATGGTGAGCTCGTACACGACAGCCTCACCGTGGCAAGGGCGGAGTATTGGATGGGGAAGATGTTATATTACGATGACAGGTTCGAAGATGCCCTATCCTTACTGAAAAACGCTAATTTATGTTTTGGAGATTATTATGCCGAAAAGGCACTTTCTTTGAACGTTATCGCGGGATGTTATATTTTGCTTCAAGAATATGGTAATGCCGACTCTTGCTTAAGCCAAAGTCTTGTTTATGCCGGATTGGAAAATTCCAATCAGGTGAAATCGAAGGCATTGAACAATTATGCCATATTATGCCAGTTACAAGGAGCAGACGACCAGGCCATTGCGTACTTGAGGATGGTGAAGCCCGATAACAGCCAACAAAAAATAATGAATCAGCTTAACCTCGGAAGAGCTTTCATGACTATCGGAGAAATGGATTCCGCGGCATATTATCTCTGTCAAACGGAAAAACTTCTTTCCTCGGCCAACATTAAAGACGAGACCATGGCGTCCGCCTATGCTTGCTTATCCCAATTTGCAGAGCTACAAGGAGATTTCGCAAAGGCGTTGGAGTATCAAAAGAACAATAAACAATATATTGTCAAGGTAAAGGACAATATGGAAACAGAAAGCGTCTATCGGATACAGCAACAATACGATTACGAAACAATTCGCAACGAGATGAACAAAAAAGTTATTGTTCGTCAGCGTATCATTCTTTTGATGAGCCTCATTCTCGTGCTTGTTTTTTTGTTTCTTATCATTTCGCAGAAACGTTTAGCCGTAATCCAAAAACAGGAAATGGATGCCAAAGAACGTACCTTGTTTTTTATTCGGCAATATACAGAACTGCTCACGCAGCAAGGTAAGACGATGCAGAAACTCGCCATCGTCATGGACAACAAGGAAGACAGGGCCTTGTTGGATAACTTGAGAGCGACTGTGTTTGGTAAAAAAGACCCGTGGGACGCCTTGATGGATGTTTTTGACACACTACACCCCAACGAAAGGGAGCGCATTGCCCGACTCTATCCTGAACTCACCGAATTGGAGTTAAAAGACATCATCCTATCCTACTTCAACGTATCGCGGCAGGACGAGGCACTTTTGCTCAAGACGGGTATCCATTCCATTGACAAATTACGCACAAGTGTAAAAAGAAAGACACTGTATTCTCAAGAAAAACAGTAAAAAAACTTCGTAATTTCCACAAAAAAGTTCGTAAAGGGATTTTCGTAATCCTTTTAGGTACAGTGACTTATTTCACATCGAACGGTAATTAGTTCGTAAAGGAGTTTTTACACGGTGCCTTAGGGCTTACCTTTGCATTCAAATTCACCCCAAAACTTAACATGTATGAATGCAAAAAAACTACTCTTGTTATTCCTGTTGGCCATAGGCTTATCAGGAATGTGCGGTACAACAGACCCACCGCCAACAGGTGCGGACAGAATCGAACTCGTGGTGAACACCGCCGTCCAGCAGCAGGTCATCATCCCCATCACGGGTTTCATCGACGGTGTCTATTCCGTTGTCCTTGAGAGCGCCTCCGGCTACGCCGACGGCGACTTCGAAAAAAACAACTCCAACTAAATCAACCATTAAAAACAATTAAAGAAACAATAAAAAAATATGAAAATGAAAAAAACAGTTATCTTATCAATACTGTTGTTCTTGTTTCTAATAGGATCAGCGCAACAGAGTGATTTAATTATCCATAGCCCAGAAAACATCTTTTGTGTTAATGATGAAGAATTACTTGATTTTGACATGGATGGAGAATCTGATTTGTGCATATCTTTGAATGATTTTAACAATCAATTCACTTTGGATTTTAATTTAACCAACCTGTTTTTTGACCAAACCCTCGGCTATTATCACCGCAAACCTTGGTACGTAAAAACGCTTTTATTAAACGACACCATTCCTAACGCCACAGGGTTTGGCTCCTTTATAACCCAGCATTTTGACGTGGGAGAGATGTTTTTTGCGGATTCGTTGTACGCCGGAATTCAACATCCCGTAGCAGACGGATATTGTTATGGATGGGTATTATATTCCTTACGTGTCAATGTAGCAAATCATAGTGGTGAATTAATCTTGCATAAATATGCGTATTGTTCCATCCCCAATTATCCTTTGATCATAGGACAAATCAGCTTGAATTCCGATGTCAGGGAGACGGAGATATATGACAGGATGAAAGTGTACCCCAATCCGGCCACAAGATTGTTATTCGTCGAAGGCGAAAATTTGAAACTGGCCACAATTTATAACATTCTTGGTCAAAAAGTTTTTTTCGCGAAAGCCCATGATGGCAATATAACCCTCGACCTTAACGGCCAACCCGCTGGCATCTATTTTGTCACCATCACCGATCAAGAAGGACGAAAGTGCGTCAAAAAAGTGGTCAAGCAATGACCCAACCGCAGTTTTTTGAATAGTTTTCCGAAATCCCGTCAGCGATGGCGGGATTTAATTTTTTTTGCTATGTTTGCAAAAAATATTCAAAGACCATGACAAAGAGTAGCTCCACCCTCAGAAAATACCCCATCGGTATCCAGACCTTCTCGGAAATTATCAAAGGTGGCTATGTGTATGTTGACAAGACCGACCTCGTGTGGCAACTGGCCAACAGCAGCAAGTTCATCTTCCTGAGCCGCCCCCGCAGGTTCGGCAAGAGCCTCCTCTCTTCCACCCTCGCCTCCTACTTCAGGGGCGAGAAGGAACTGTTCGAAAGCCTGAAAATCATGGAGCTGGAAGAGGAATGGGGAAGCTATCCCGTCTTTCACATCGACCTGAGCGTGGCCAAAGCCCAGACCACGGTTGAGGGCTTGAGGACGGTCTTGCTGCGGCTGTTGGAGCCTTACAAGGAGATTTACGGACAGGGTGAGTATGAGAACGCCCCCGGGCAGCGTTTCAGCGGCTTGATCCACCGCGCCTTTCAACAGACCGGCAAGCAGGTCGCGGTCATCATCGACGAGTATGACGCCCCGTTGCTCGACAAGCTGCATGAATCGGAGTTGTTGGACGCCTTCCGCAACGTGATGCAAGAGTTCTACGTCCAGCTGAAGGCCAACGAGTCGATGATTCGGTTCTGCTTCATCACCGGCATCACCAAGTTCTCGCAGCTGAGCATCTTCTCCACCATCAACAACCTCCGCAACGTCTCCATGGAGCCTCAATTCGCCGCCATCTGCGGCATCACCAAGGAGGAGCTGGAAGACACCCTCCGGCCCGATGTGGAAGCCCTCGCCGAAAGCTTCGGGTGGACTTACGGGAAGACCCTCGATAGACTCAAGCTACAGTACGACGGCTACCACTTCGGAAAGCAGTCGCCCGACATCTTCAACCCCTTCAGCCTCATGTACGCCCTCGCCACCCGCGACATCGGCAACTTCTGGTTCACCTCCGGCACCCCCTCCTTCCTCTTCAAGCAGATGCGGCGCTTTGGAACCAATGTGCTCGAACTCGAGAAGCTCGAAGTGCCCGCCACCCAGTTCGACGTCCCCACCGAGGCCATGACCACCGCACTACCGCTCCTCTACCAGAGCGGCTACCTCACCATCAAGGGCTACGACTTCGACTCCCAGCTCTTCACCCTCGACTTCCCCAACGCCGAGGTCAAGGTCGGCTTCATGGAGAGCTTCCTCACCTCCATGATGGGGCTCTCCGACAACTCCGAGGGCTTCGCCAGCCGCTTCTACGTCAGCCTCCTCCGCCACGACACCGACCAGGCCATGCGCCACATGCAGGCCTTCTTCGCCTCCATCCCCTACCTCGACCACGGCAACCGTGACCTCGACGAGCTTACCCGCTTCGAGGCCTACTACGAGGTCTTGATGTACGTCGTCTTCTCCGTCCTCAACTGCCGCGTCCTCACCCAGGTCAAGACCGCACGGGGCAGGGCCGACATCGTCGTCTTCATGAGCGACGCCACCTACGTCATCGAGGTCAAGGTGGGCGGCACCGCACGCCAGGCCCTCGAACAGATTGAATCGAAGGACTACGCCCTCACCTACCAAGGCACCGGCAAGCCCGTCGTCAAGATCGGCGTCGGCTTCTCTAAGGAGACCCGCACCGTCAGCGAGTGGGAGGTGAAGGGATGAAGGGTTAAGGGTTATGGGTTAAAGGTTAAAGGCGCATCCCGCAGGGATGCCAGCTCTGTAGCATGAGAGTCGTCGATAAAATAGGGTTGTTGGTGTTGGCCCCAACCCCGTCGGCGATGTCCTCCACATGGAGTACTCGCCTGACGTGACACCCGCCCGGGTGGAGCTGCTCGACCTTCAGGGAAGGCTCGTCCGCTCGCAAACCACCCGTCTGGAGAGCGTTAGCACGGAGGGCCTCGCCGCCGGCACCTACACCCTGCGCGTCACCCTCGAAGGCGGCAAAGCCTTCACCGACAAGGTTGTGAAGCAATAGCAACACCCTTAACAATTTATCAACAATCCCGCCTTATCGGACGGGATTTTGTTTTTTTATTACTACTTTTGCAATTACAATCGTGAAATAGAGTTATAACAAAGCCAAACAATACCATTATGAAAAACAAAATCACAACCGTAATGCTGCTCCTCCTGGCCGCTTTCATCACCATCGGGGGCAACACCAGCTGCAAAAGCAAGAAGAGACTCGCCAAAGAAGCCGCCGAAGCCGAATACAAAGCCCGCGTGGCTGAAGCCGTGAGAGACCTCACCGCCATCCTCGACGACGAGACCACTTGGACCCTCGAAGAAAAAGAACACCGCGTACAGACCATTAAGGACTGGAACCTCCAAAACGCAGAAGTCGACGACCTGCTCTTCCAAGTAGAAAAGAAACTCTCACGTGAGCGCGCCCAAGCCGCACAAAGAGCCGAAGAAGAACGTCGCGCCGCCGAAGAGGCCGCCAGAGCACAACAACCCAAAAACGTGCTCGAACGCAACCTCGCCAGCATCGCCTCCGCCTCAAGCACCACACAAGCCAACCGCCTCATCAACGAGACCCTCCAACTGTTCGCAAACAACAATGTCCCCGTGCTCATCATCATCACACAAGCAGGCGGATTCAACGACTACGACAAACCAACCACCATCGAGAACTACCTCAACTACGTCAAAGACCAAAAAGTGAACCGCAACAAGGTCAACGACCTTAAATTCAATGACGCAGGCAAAATCACCGAAGTCGAACTCATCAAAAGATAAGAAACAACCATGAAAAAGATATTAGCAACATTGGCCCTCGTCGTGCTGGTAGCCGGCGCAGCCATGGCACAAGACGAACTGAGCTTCGAACGTAAACAAGCCATCGACAGCCTCGCACTCGAAAAAGTGCGCGACCTGAGCAAATACATCAAAATCGTCGGATCCAAAGAAACCGCCTGGAGCGAAGCCAACCGCGTCATCGACCGCGCCGAGGAACTCTTCATGAGCAACGCCGAAATAGGCGTCTCCTCCATCGCATCCAACAAAATCAAATACTATAAGGTGCGCCCCTACTTCGAACACCTTATGCGCCTTAACTACGACCGCGTCGAAATCGAATGGTACAACATCGAATACGTCTCCGACCTCCAACGCCAACCCGACGGCACCTACGTGGGCGTCATCACCATCTTCCAGACCTTCCGCGGATACGACAAAGAAGGCAACCTCGCCTATAAAGACACCACCAAAAAAGACATCACCGTCTATGTCAAACGCAAAGAGACCCAAATCGGCGGCCGCATGATCGGCTTCTGGGATGTGATGCTGGGCGACATGCGCGTGAAAGAGACTGCGAATAAATGAGTAAAAAGCTTTTGATTCTGGTCCTGGCCCTGTGCTTCGGGATTCTGCCCATGAGAGCACAGTCGATCGGCAACGTGCAAATGGACGAAGCCAACCTCTATGCCATGACCAAGCAGATGGGACAGTTCATCCGCCGATTCAACTACGAGGAAGACCAGTTCGGCAACCAAATCAACCCGAAAGACCCCTCGTACCGCAACACCGAAAAACGCCGACAGTCCATGGCCATCCTCTTCGACCAACAGACCTACGGCAACCAACCCGACCTGCAACGCTATTTCATCGAGGACGTCACCTCCAACGACTCCACCTTCATGACCTTCCTCGGGGGACGCTGGTACTCCGAAGTGTCAGCCTCCTTCAAATACAAAGGCAAAAACGTCAGCATCATCATGATCCTCGGCGTCGAAAAAGAAGGCCTCGGCTCCAAATGGGTGCTCAACAACATCTATTTCTCCGAGTTCAACAAACTCTTCCCCACCGGCGAAATCGCCGAAAAGGAAAAACACTTCCTGCACCCCATGAGCCATGAACTCGACTTCATGAACATCTACAAGATCTTCAAAGAACCCGAAGTCATCGAATATTACGCCTCCAAACGCTTCGAACCCGACTACCTCACCCTCTTCTTCTACGAAATCAAGAAAGGCAACCTGGTGTTCCAAGAAGTGGAATCAGTTAAATTCCACGTGTTCCAAATCAAGGACTGGTACTTCGAAGTGTCGTGGTTCAACCGCATGGGAAGCAACTCGGGATGGCTCATCTCTAACCTGATTTATATCTCCGAAAAAGAGAAAAAAGACCTCATCAAATTTTACGAACCATGAGTAATAAGTTGAAAATTGAAAGTGGAACCCCGAAGGGCTCACCGACCGAATGGGAGGTAAAGTGGAAACTTCTTCTTTTGCTGCTTCTTATAACCATCACAGCACCGGCTCAGAAAAAGAACCAAAACAAAGGTCTCACCAAAGAGGAATTGGCGACCTACGAGACCGAGATCACCAAAATGGTGAACTACCTCCAAGAGACACTGAACTTCATCGGCGACCCGGACCAGACCGCACAAGAAAAGGAAATCGTGTTCTCCCAGAGCTACACCAAAATCTTCCAAAACAATAAAGTGCAGATCGAAGACGACCTCGACACCAAACGCAACGCCAACCTCACCAAGGACGTCCAAGCCTACCTCCGCGATATCGACTTCTTCTTCCAATATGCGACGTTCACCTTCGACATCCAAAACATCGCCAACCTCACCAAAGACGACGGAGCGCCTTATTTCAAAGTCACCCTCAACCGGAAACTTGTTGGCAAGACCGTCACCAACGACTCCATCAACGAAGTCAAGAAACGCTATATCGAGATTAATCTCGACAAGGTGAAGAACGACCTGAAGATCGCCAGCATCTACACCACCAAAGTGAACGAACGTGAGTCGCTCAGCCACTGGTGGAACTCCATGCCCAGCACCTGGAAGAACTATTTCGGCGGAGAACTACGTATCAACCAAAACATTCCGCTCAAGTCAGTGATGCAGGTCAATGCCACCGATTTCATCTACTCCTATCCCCAACTTGAAGTCATCGATGGCGACACCGTGGCCACCGACTGGAAAGAAGTGGTGGTAAAAGAAGGCCTCGACGAGGTCTACGCCAAACTCAAAGGCCTGGTGATGATGCAAACCATCGACGTCAGCAACACCAAAACCATCACCACCTTGGAACCGCTCAGCGAACTGTCGGAACTCCAAACGCTCAACATCTCCGGAACCAACATCAATGATCTTACCCCGCTCCGTAACGCCAACAAACTGAAAGTACTGAAAGCCGCCAACACCCGTATCGACGACCTCAGCCCATTGAAATACGACATCATGCTCGAGGAACTCGACGTGGCCAACACCGACGTCAGCGACCTCTCCGTGCTCGAGATCCTCAGCAACCTCGAGAAACTCAACATCTCACACACCAAGGTCAACACCCTCGAACAAGTGACCAGCTGCCCGGCGCTGGCTTACCTCTACGCCGAAGGCACCCAAATCAACACCCTGTCGCACCTCAGCGGATTGGAAGGCATCGTCTCCCTTAACGTCAACAACACCACCATCAGCGACCTCAGCCCGTTGAGCCAGATGACCTCGTTGCAAAGCCTGAAGATATCACAGACCCGAGTCAACAACCTGTATGCACTAGGGGAGATGAAATCACTGAAAGAACTCTATTGCAGCAACACCGGCATCAGCGACCTCAGCCCGCTTAAGAGCCACCGCATGTTGAGCAAGGTCTATTGCGACAACACCCGCATCGACGTGCAACAGGCCAGCGAGTTCACCAAAGAAAACCCGTTCACCCTGGTGATCTACGATACCAACGCCCTCGAACAATGGTGGAACAACCTGCCAATCTACTGGAAAGCCGTGTTCTCAAAACAAACTTCCATTGAAGGCGAACCCACCACCGAACAACTTCACGAGGTCATTAATATGACCGACCTCGACCTCTCTGGCAATCCCTACCTGCAAGACCTCCTTCCCGTGAGCCGTCTTACCAACCTGGTCAACCTCAACATCTCCAACACCGAGATCAACCACCTTCTGCCTTTGACCGGTATGACCAATTTGGAGAATATTAATTTAGAACACACTTTTGTTGAAAGTTTAAAACCCCTTGCCGGCATGAACCGCCTCAAAGTGCTCAACATAAGCAACACACCAGTCAGCGACTTGGAGCCGCTTGCCACCGACTCGCATCTGGAGATTGTTTGGGCCGAGAACAGTGGGGTAGGCAAACAGCAGGCCGAAAGCCTCAAAAACGCCGTTCCAGAGGTCACCGTGGTATATCAAACCGCCGACTTGCAGACCTGGTGGAGCAACCTTGACGGCACCTGGAAATCGCTCCTGTTAGCCCAGATCGGAAGCCACAGCTACGAGCCCACACCTTTGGAGCTGCAACAAATCCTGAACCTTAAAACCGTCAACATCGAACAAGAGAACGTGGTACAGACGTTGGAACCCTTGAGAGACTTTGCTTGGCTCGAAAAGGTAAGCATCACCAACCAAGGCATCCGCGACATCAAACCGCTCGCCAACAAGATCCATCTCACCGAGTTGCTGCTACAGAACAACCCCATCACCGACCTTTCGCCGCTTGAGTCGGACACCCTCATCAGTGTGCTCAACATCGAGAACACGCAGGTCTCCGATCTCGGCAAACTCGAGAAACTGCATCACCTGCGCACCCTCAACGCCGGCGGCACCAACGTGAAATCACTCAAACCCCTTTCGAAACTCAACGAACTCGAAGAACTGCTTGTCAACAACACCAACGTGAAGAGCCTTTCACCCATCGAGAACCTTCCTTCGTTGAAACTGCTCAAAATCTACAACACACGCGTGAAGAGCAAAACCGTCAGCAAGCTGCAACAGAAACGGTTCGACCTGAACATCGTTTATTATTAATCCCTCCGCATCCCGTAGGGATGCCCTATCGGTAGAAAAAATGATCAAAAAATTAATTCCCATTATTTTGGTATTGTTGTTTTTCGCCTGCGGCCAGAATAAGCCTGGGAAAACGGAGAACGGAGAACGGAAAACGGAAAACGGAGAACTTTCCACGCTCCACTTTCCACTTTTCAACGCCGACTCCGCCTATGCCTTTGTGAAGGCCCAGACCGACTTCGGTCCGAGGGTACCCAACACCGAGGCGCATGAACAATGTGCGGCCTGGCTGGTCGAAAAGCTTACCGAATACGCCGATACCGTGATGGTGCAGGAGTTCCGCACCCGTTTGTACAACAACAAGGGTATCGATGGAAAAAACATCATCGCTTCGTTCAATCCCAAGGCAGGCAAGCGCATCATCCTCTGCGCTCACTGGGATTCGCGTCCATACGCCGACCACGACCCTGACGAGGCCAACTGGAACACACCCATCGACGGTGCCAACGACGGCGCCAGCGGGGTAGGGGTTCTTGTCGAGACAGCCCGTTGTTTCCATAGCCAACCCCTGCCCGAAAAACTGGGCGTTGACATCATCTTGTTCGATTTGGAAGACTACGGTCCACGGTTCGACCAGTCGGAGCAGTATTACGACGACCGCCGCAACCACTGGGCGCTAGGATCTCAGTTTTGGGCCTCGCAGCATCACATCCGCGGCTATCAGGCCAGCTTCGCCATCCTTTTGGACATGGTGGGCGGACCCAATCCCAGTTTCAGGAAAGAGTATTACTCACAGGGTTATGCCGCCTGGCTGAGCAACAAAGTATGGCGCACGGCGCAAGATCTCGGCTATGGCCGTTATTTCATTAATGAACTGGGCGACCCCATCAGTGACGACCATCTGCCGCTGAACGAGATTGCCGGAATCCCTTCCATCGACATCATCGACCTCAACCCCAACAGCAGCAACCAATGCTTCCCCGAAGTGTGGCACACTTTGAACGACAACATCGAAAATATCGATAAAAATACGTTGAAAATGGTTGGAGAGGTATTGATACACTCCGTTTATCAAGAATAGTTGATAACTAATTTTTGTTTTTTAGAGAAAAAGACACTACTTTTGCCTTATTGAATACGAGAATAACACAATTAACTAATTATTAATCACTAAAAACAAACTAACATGAAAAAAGTATTACTCATTTTAGTCGCTGTGATGGGTTTGACCTTTGCAGCTAATGCTCAGTACAACGGTAAGGCCATCGGTCTCCGCCTGAACGGTGGTAATCACTACAACGGTGGTGAAATCTCCTATCAGACTCCTGTGGGTGCCAACCGTTTTGAAATCAACGCTGGTTGGGCTAACTCCGACTTTGCCAGCCTGACTGGTATCTATCAGTGGCTTGGTAACATCGCTGGTGACTTTGGTTGGTTTGCCGGTCCTGGTGTCAACCTCGGTTATTGCATCAACCACGGTTTTGGTGTCGCTGCCGCTCTCGAAGGTGGTGTTGAATGGAATCCGCAAGGCATTCCTTTCCAATTCACTTTGGATGTCCGTCCAATGTGGGACTTCATCAAGAGAGAGGGTTGCGCTTATAATGGTTTTGCCATCGGCGGTGCTCTTGGTATCCGTTACAAGCTCTAATCCAACAACGATTATTTGAAATGAAAGGCCCGCTGGTTCAGCGGGCCTTTTCGTTTTTCCTACCGATGTGGCACCCCGATGGGGTGCGGTGGGGTTGGGATGGGGTATTATATGAATACCTTAAAATCTCTAAATTCTTAATTCTTAATTATTTTCCTGGTCACCATCTTTCCGCCGAGGACCTGAACGAAATAAACGCCAGCAGGCAGGTCGCTCATATCGATGGTGGCGGCGTCAATCATATTGAAATTCCTGACGATGACGCCTTGAGCGTTGACAATATGAACTCCGACACGGCCTTTCTCATAGTCGGTCTTGATGGTCAGGCGATCTTTCACCGGGTTGGGAGTGAGGATTACCGAGAACGGGTCTGCATCAGCATTAGGCACTACTGGGACCGAGGTGATAATATTATAGTTGTGGCTATAGGTAACCAACT
>JAEEGG010019868.1_pt1 | contig 13494 bp, 15 predicted proteins | sample 9134161 | NCBI WGS metagenome assembly JAEEGG01 (sample SAMN16246543, study PRJNA631951) | gut metagenome | biome: gut microbiome; feature: rumen; material: CR-attached | host: Bos | place: Iran: Karaj | collected 2018-10 | reverse complement strand
ACTTTTCCCGCAGCTCATTAAGTCCATATTTTTCCAATTCTATCAACCTCCGAATTCGGAACTGTTCACGAAGTAGTTAAACTGATCCATGGTCGCGAAGAAATTGTGACTTCCGCTCTTGTTCAGCGCATAGAAGTAGTAGCCGGTGCTTTCCGGGGCCAGGGCCGCGCGGATGGAAGCCAGGCCCGGATTGGCGATGGGGCCGGGAGGAAGGCCTGTGTATTTATACGTATTATAGGGGCTGTCGATCTCCAGGTCCGCGTTGGTAAGGCTCTCCTTGCGTTCCTCCAGCGCGTACTGGATGGTGGCGTCGATCTGCAGATAGGGGTAATAGCTGCTGTTGAGACGGTTGTAGATGACCGAGGCGATGGTGGCCCGCTCCGTATCCTTGCCGGCCTCCATCTCCACCAGCGAGGCGATGGTGATGATCTCATGGAGAGAGTAGCCCATATCCGCCGCCGTCTGGCGCATATCCAGGCTGACCTTGGAATTGAAGTTATCCAGGAATTTGCGGATTGCTTCCTCCGGATCGGAGGGCGCGAAGAACTCATAGGTATCCGGGAAGAGATAACCCTCCAGCCGGTTTTCCTCCCCGTAGGGCAGCTCCGTCAGGAACTCGTATTTGAACTCGTAGTTGGCCGCGCACTCCAGCAGCGTCTCATACGGGCATACGCCGTGTTCCGCCAGGATCTGGAAGGTCTGCTTCAGCGTCTTGCCCTCCGGGATGGTGACCTTCACCGTAGCCCGTTCCTCAAAGCTGTCATCACTCTGGTGCATGGCGTGGACCATAGCGTTGTAGTCCAGCTTGCTGGACAGGCTGTAAACGCCCGGATCCATCTTCGTCTCCGCCTTCATCAGCTTGGCGAAGATGCGGAAGAGCCGCGGATATTTGATCAGGCCCTTGTTGTAAAGCTCCGTGGAGACCTGCTTCATGTCCAGCTTCTCGCCCACATAGACCTCCGCTTCCACGTAGTCCTTGTTGAGGGAAAGCACGTCGTCCGCCGCCAGCCAGCCCACGGATGCCAGGATCACGCTGACGCAGACCACAAAGCCGAAATACATGAGGCCGCCTCGCAGGCCGGTGCGATAACTGCGCTTGCGGCGAATGGGGCGATAGTCCCGGGCTGTAAAGGTCGGTTCCGCCGGTTTTGCGGGTTCCCGTTGTTTTTTCGGTTTTTCCTCGGCCGGCTTGCGCTCGGCCCGTCTGGTCCGCCGCCGCTCCGGCGCTTCCTTTTCGGGCTTCTTTTCCGCTTCCTTCTGCTTGTCCCCGAGATCCTCCAGCTCTTCTTTTTTGAATACGTGAGTGTCGTCGCCCTCCAGCGCGTTCAGTTCCTCCTCGGAGAAGACCTCCTTCAGGATCTCCTGATTCATGCCGCTGAAAAGCTCTCTGCCGTCGATCGGCGCTTCCTCCCCGGCGTTTTCCTCCGAGGCTTGTTCCGGCATTTCCTCCGCCGGTTTTTCCGCCTCCCCTATTTCTTCGGGCTGCGCAGGCTCCTCCGCAGCGCCGATCGTGGGAAATACGGCCGTAGTCTGGGGCACGGGCTCCGTCTGCGGGGTTCCCGTTTCCTCCGCCGCTTGGCCCGAAGCGTCCTCCTCATAGATGTTGATCTCATCCAGAGCGAACTCTTTCATGGCGGCGGTCACTTCCGCAGCCATATCGTCCAGCCCGGGCACGCCGCTCTGGGAAGGGAAACTGCCCGGTCTGTCTCCCCCGTCGGGCACGCGCCAGCCAAAAGCCAGCAGCACCTCCGCCAGGGCTTCATCCGTGATCCGTCCGCCGTCCGGTTCATCTTCTCCGGGAGGCTCGCCTTGCTCCTTCTGATCCCCGGTTTCGGAATCTGCCGTTTCGCCAGTGCCCGCAGGCTTTTCTTCCGGCTGGGCGCTTTCCGTTTCCGCAACCTCTTCCGGCTGTTCTTCTTCTACAGCGGCGGCTCCCGGTTTGATCTCTGTTTCGGGCTCTCCGGATCCTATGGCAGCAGTTTCAGCCGGAGAAGCTTCCTGTGCTTCTTCGGCTGCCTGTTTCCCATTCAGTTTTTCCTTCCATTGCTTTCCCAGATCGGAAAGCCGACTCTTGATATCCGTCGTCACACTCTCCTAATGAAGCACATAGTATAGGCCGAAAGGGGCGGAACCCATTTCCGCTGCCGAACCGGCTCCCGTCTGACCCGATCCGCGCAGGGCGGGCGCTGAATGATCTGCGCGGGGAAAGGAATCAAAACATGTTCTGTTCCAATACTAACAGCTGCTGGATCTGGATCATTCTGATCCTCTTCATCCTGTTCTGGAGCTGCGGGGGCTGCGGCTTCATCGGCAACAACTGCGGCGGTGGCTGCGGCTGCGGCAACAATTGCGGCAACAACGGCAACTGCGGCTGCGACAACTGCTGCAACGGCTGCTGCTGATTCTGATGGCGGGGGGCTCCGATCCGGGGCCTCCCGAGCGCTTTTCAGTAACGCAGCACGCGGCTCTCCGTCACCAGGCAGCATACCGCGCAGTCATGCGCCTCCCTCGGGACCTGATCCAGCAGCAGGGCGTCGCGGGCCAGGCCGACGGAAAACAGATCGTGGGTGCTGAGGAAGCGGTCATAATATCCGCCGCCCTGCCCCAGCCGATATCCGTCCAGATCAAAGGTCAGGCCCGGGACCAGGATCAGCTCCCCATCCTCCGGCTCCAGCCGGGGCGCATCCTCATCCGGCTCCGGGATCGGCACGACGCTGCCGTCCGTCAGATTTCCGGGCCGGTATTCGGCGAAGTACATCTTCCCTTCTGCCATGCTCACCGGCAGGGCTACGGTCTTCCCCGCCTCCAGCAGGCTTCGGATCAGCCTGCGGGTATCCACCTCCCGGCGGATGCTCAGATATAGAAAGATGCGCTCAGCTGCCTGCAGTTCCGGCAAGACTGATAAATTATTATAAATAGCTTCGTCGCTTTTTTCAAGTTCTTTTTCATCCAGTGCAGCGATTTGTGCCCGCAAGGCCCGCCGCGCTTCTTTTTTTCTCGTCTTCAGATCCTGCATAAGTCCTCCATCGCCCGGTCGACCTCCAAGCCGATCTCCTCCACGCTCCGCAGCATGTTTCCGGTGCCGCAGTTCAGGCGCCTCCAGCCGCAGAGCCCGGCCGCCTGCCGGGCCGCTTCGATGCTGGAAGCCAGATAAGCGTTGTCCCGCTCGTGGATGTCCGCGTGGGTGTGCGTTGCCGCTTCCCGGCCGCGAAGATGCTGCAGAGACACCTCCAGATCCACGTCGCAGAACAGCACCAGATCCGGCATGGGAAGTCCGAGCTTCTCGTATTCAAAATCAAAAAGCCAGCGGAGATAGGCTTCCCGCTCCTCCGCCGGGAGCTTGGAGGCCTGGTGGACCGCATTGGAGGTGGTATAGCGGTCTGTGACGATCAGTCCTCCGGCCTCATAAAAGGCGCCCCAGGATTTTTTATAGGAAGCGTAGCGGTCCACGGCGAAAAAGGCCGAAGCCGCATAGGCATTCACGTCGGTGGGTTTTTCTCCGAACTCCCCTGCCAGGTACATTCGGATCAGGGCGGAAGACGGTTCCTCATACTGGGGAAAAACCAGACTGCGGAACTCCCGCCCCTCCCGGTGGAGACGGTCGCAGAGGCGGCGGTACTGGGTGGACTTTCCCGACCCGTCCACGCCTTCAAACACGATCAGCTTTCCCATGTCGGATCCTCTCCCATACCACCGATATCAGGAAGATCGGCAGTTTGATCATTCGTTTGATGCGGCTGGGCTGGCTGAGCAGACGGTAGAGCCATTCCAGGCCCGCTTTGCACCAGGCCTCCGGTGCGCGCTTCACGTCCCCGGCAAACACATCCATGCTGCCGCCCACGCCCAGCATCAGCGCCTGGCCCACCTCTTCCCGATGGGCCGCCATCCACAGCTCCTGCCGGGGAAATCCCAGGCAAACCAGGATCAGCCGCGCCCCGGATTCCCGCAGACGGGCAAGCACCGGTCCGTCCTCCCGGAAGTACCCGTCGCCGCAGCCCACGATCTGCAGACCGGGGTGCTTCTCCCGGAGGTTTTCCCCCGCCCGCTCCGCCACGCCCGGCTTTGCTCCCAGAAGGAACACCGGCAGCCCGGCGGAAGCCGCGTAGGATATAAGCGCTTCTGTCAGCTCGATGCCGGGAACCCGCTCCTTGAGCGGCGTGCCCAGGATCCGGGCAGCATAGATGATGCCGATCCCGTCCGGGATCACCAGATCCGCCCCGTTCAGGGCGCTCTTCAGCTCCGGCATTTTCCGGGCCAGCCACACGATCTCGGGATTGGGCGTCACCACATAGTGTCCGCCCGCCGCTGCCATCAGCTGCCGGCCGCGCTCCACTGCCTCTTCCAGCGTGACCGGGTCGAAACCGATGCCTTTTATTCCAATACGCATTGACGGAACACCTTTCCGATGCTGTCGTGGATCACCAGATCCGCGCTGGAATCGTAGGGCGTGGCGGATTTGTTGATCAGCACCAGCCGTGTGCCCCGATAGTAGTCTACCAGGCCTGCAGCGGGATATACCGTGAGGGAAGTGCCCCCCACGATGAACATATCCGACTTCCGGATCAGGCGCACCGCCTCCTCCATGTCCCCGTCGTGGAGGCTCTCTTCATAAAGCACCACATCCGGCTTCACGATGCCGCCGCATTTGTCGCAGCGGGGCACCCCCTCCTGCTCCAGCAGGTAGTCCACGGGGAAAGACTTGCCGCACTTCATGCAGTAGTTTTTCAGCGTGGTGCCGTGAAGCTCGATCACGTTTTTGCTGCCTGCCTTCTGGTGCAGGCCGTCGATGTTCTGGGTCAGCACCCCCAGGAGCTTGCCTTCTTCCTCCAGCCTGGCTAGCGCCAGATGGCAATCGTTGGGCTTTGCCTCCGGGTAGAGCATTTTTTCCTTGTAAAAGCGATAGAACTTCTCCGGCCAGCGGACAAAATAGCTGTGACTGATGATCTCTTCCGGGGGTTCGGAGTATTTCTGATTATACAGACCGTCCACGCTGCGGAAATCCGGGATCCCGGATTCCGTAGAGACTCCGGCGCCGCCGAAAAAGACGATGCGGCTGCTTTCCTTGATCCACTCTCTCAGGGTTTCGATCGCTTCGGACATGCTCGTCACTCCCTTGACCGCAGCGGGCGGACCGCCGCCGCTGCGGGAAAATCACAGATGGCATTACCGCACAATTCCGCTTCCCGGATCGCCCTCCCCGGATGACCCGCGAATTGTGCGATTATCTTTTGTAATTTACCACTTTCGGCTATTCTTGTCAAACCGGAACGCCGCCTTGCAATCCATTTGGCTTTCATGGTAAACTGGAGCCATTGGAACGAAGGGAGCGGTCGCCATGCCCGAAAAGATATTCACCATACCCATCAACGAAGCCTTCGACGTGAAGGACGGGTGTCCCCTCTGCCGGATGCGGGAGAAGCTGGAGGAGCAGACTTTGGAAAGCGCCCTGGGCGCCGCTATGATGGAACCCGCCATCCGCATCGAAATGAACCGGGAGGGCTTCTGCAACCCCCATCTGCAGACGATGTATCGGAAGAAGAACAAGCTGGCCCTGGGGCTGATCCTGGAAAGCCGCTTGGACGAACTGACGGGGCTGCTGGGGGAACCGGCGGGAAAGGGAAAACGGGGCCTGTTCGGCAAAAAGGAGGACAAGGGTGACGCTTCGGAGGTCCTGGCGGAGCAGGCTAAGAGCTGCTACGCCTGCAAGCGCATCCGCAATACGGAATACCGTTATTGCTCCAACACCGCCTGGCTTTGGGACAGCGACGAAGCCTTCCGGGACAAGCTGAAGGGCCAGCCCTGGTTCTGCCTCAGCCACGGTGCCATGCTGCTTTGGGTAGCGAAGGAGGAATTGAAGGACGGCCCCTACGCTTCCCTTTACGAAGCTGTCACAGGAAGGATGCGGGAAGCGCTTACGCAGCTGCGGCAGGATGTGACGGCCTTCACCGTCAGCTTTGACCACCGAAACGCGGACAAGCCCCTTTCCGAGGCGGAACGAAGCTCCCTGGAACGGGCGACGAAAATGCTGCGATAGAGGTAACCCCAAATGCATTTGAGCGTATCAATCCGGAGCTGGGCGAGGACAGCGGCATACTTTTCTCTACAGAGGCCTGTGATCCAACCGGGCTGCCCGGCGCAGCAGGTTCCACCGGCAAGATCCGCTTGCGTACCACGAAATCCGCTTTGCAGCCATCCAGTCGAGCGGCAAGGACGTGACTCCTGTTGACCGTTTGCGACGAATAACACGCTGGGGCTTACCGGCCGCTTCCGTTATTTCCCGGAATAATCCCCTTTTCGCCGCAAACGATAGGAGCATGAATACAAAGCGAATCGGCAGGCAGACCGTCTGCCTCACGTCTCCCCCCGCCATCATCGGCTATGCTGCCGCCGTCGGGAAAAAGGAAGGGGAAGGCCCCTTGGGCGGCGGCTTCGATATCATCGGCGAAGACGCCTATTTCGGGGAAAAGACCTGGGAAAAAGCGGAATCCGCCATGCAGCGGCTGGCCTATTTCAAAGCCCTGGACAAGGCGAAGATCACTCCCTCCCAGCTGGATTATCTCTTTGCAGGCGATCTGCTGAATCAGTGTACCGCCTCCACCTTTGCCATGCGGGACAGCGCAGTCCCCTATTATGGGCTCTTCGGCGCCTGCAGTACCATGGCGGAGGGTCTGGGCCTTGCCGCAATGATGATCGACGGCGGCTATGGGGATTTCGCCTGCGCCGTCACTTCTTCCCATTTCTGCTCTGCGGAAAAGCAATTTCGCAGCCCGCTGGAATACGGTTCCCAGCGATCCCCCACCGCCCAGTGGACGGCCACCGCCGCCGGTGCGGCAATCCTGGCCGCCGAGGGCAGCGGACCATACGTGACCGCCGTCACCACAGGCTGCATCCGGGACGCCGGGATCACGGATATCACGAATATGGGCGCCGCCATGGCACAGGCGGCCTACGATACTCTCAGCCGCCACTTTCAGGATCTGCAGCTCCGTCCCGGCGATTACGACCTGATCGTGACCGGGGACCTGGGGCGGATCGGCAGGAGCATCGTGCTGGATCTCTTCCGGCGCGACGGGGTGGATATGGCCCCGGTTTACGACGATTGCGGTGTCCTTCTCTATGACCAGCAGAGGCAGGATGTGCACGCCGGCGGTTCCGGCTGCGGCTGCAGCGCCGCAGTTCTTTGTTCCCTGCTTTTGGAAGGGATGCGCGGAGGCCGCTGGCAGAAGCTGCTATTTTGTGGAACCGGAGCGCTCATGTCCCCGACTTCATCCGGGCAGGGAGAAAGCATCCCCGGGATCTGCCATGCAGTGGCTATCTCTTCGTCGAGGTGAGCGGCATGGTATTGGACTTTCTGAAAGCATTTGTAACAGGCGGACTGATTTGCGCTCTCGCCCAGGTGCTGATCGACCGGACGTCGCTGACCCCGGCCCGCATCCTCAGCGGGTGCGTGGTGCTGGGAGTGATCCTCGGCGCTGCCGGGATCTACGAACCGTTTGCTTCCTGGGCAGGAGCCGGCGCGACGGTCCCGCTTCTGGGTTTCGGCAACGTACTTGCCAAGGGTATTCGTGAGGCCGTGGTGGAAAAAGGCGCGTTGGGTATTCTGACCGGTGGGCTGACGGCCGCTTCCGGCGGGATCAGCGCCGCCGTGATATTCGCCTTTGCCGCCGCCCTTCTGTTCAGGCCGAAGGAAAAAGGGTAAGCGCAGTTACTTGCCCTTTTACATAATTGAAACTATAATTAGCCGCAAGGAGACGATGATATGGACGATTTGAGTTTACATAACATCCAGGCATTGAAGGACGACCTGGCACGGGCGGACCGGGTCCTGATCGGCGCCGGGGCGGGGCTCAGCGCTTCGGCGGGGCTCAGTTATCTGGATGAGGCGGTCTTCCGGAAGCATTTTCCGGAAATGTATGCCTTGGGTTACCGCTGCCAGTATGAATTGGTGGGTATGAAGGACGAGGAATGGTCCGTAGGCCGGAAATGGGCCTATTGGGCAACGCATATCCATTATGTCCGCGAGGTCCTGCCGCCCCTCCCCCTATATGCGGAACTGAAGGCAGTGCTGGAAGGCAAGGATTATTTCGTGGTGACCTCCAATGCGGATCGCCAGTTCATGCGCGCCGGATTTCCCATGGAGCGGGTGTTTGAATATCAGGGCAACTACGATGTTCTGGGCTGTTCCAAACGCTGCTGCAAGCACACCTGGGAAAGCCTGCCCGCCTTAAACGAGGTTTTGAAGCACATTGACCACGAGACCTTCGAATGTGAGCCGGAGGGTCTCCCCCGCTGTCTCTACTGCGGCGAACTGGCGGAGATCGCTTTTCGCCCGGAAAACTACGAGGAAGGCTTCCAGCGCTATGCGGATTTTGTCAATTCCAGCGTGGACCTGCATCTCTGCATCATTGAGCTGGGCGTTGGTTTCAACACCCCCGGCGTGATCCGCTGGCCATTTGAAAAGTTTTGCCGTCTGATCCCGGGCTCCAAGCTGTTCCGCGTAAACCGGGGCTATGCGGACATCTCCCATCCGGGTTATCCCAAGGTCCCTAAGGATCTGGCGGACCGGGCCTATTCCCTGCCTCTGGACGCGGGTGAGGTGATCCGCGCTTTAGGCAAGGCTGATTGACATTCCTTTCCGGTAGTGGTACACTGCCGGTGCTGGAGGGTTACCGAAGCGGTCATAACGGGGCGGTCTTGAAAACCGTTAGGGCAGTGATGTCCACGCGGGTTCGAATCCTGCACCCTCCGCCAAAACGAAAATCCTGTCGACGGCAGTCGGCAGGATTTTTCGCTATTATTCTTCATTCTGAAGCCTTTGGTCTTTAGCTTCTATTATTCTTTTCTCCCGACATGGGTTTGCAAATGAATACAGAATCCTTTTGATATAAGCGCGAATCCGACTTTCAGTAACAGCTCACTAAAAAAGCGCTGCTACTCAGTGCCTACGAATCTTTATCTGATTTACGATGAACTACCTATGCGTGGGATGTGATTTGTACTGAGTAAACAATACTTGTTTTCAAAATCGGACAATCAGTCAAGAAAAGAACCCTGTCGCCGGAATACCCGGACGACAGGGTTCTTTGTTTCTTATCTTGCAGCCGAACGACTGCTAACAGCCCGGAAACCGGTTACTGCCTGGAAGAGTCAGGGGGCAAACCGGCATCCGCCGTACCGCCGACCATGGTCTCATAGAAAGTGGCTGTCGTGCTGACGGAAAGAGCGGTGGTTTCTTCCTGCTGGTTTCTCACTTTGATAACATTGCAGGTGCAGTCACCGATCATGCAACGATAGTCTACGCCCGTCAGCTTGTCGATCACGATCTTCATGGATTCATAATCCGGCGCGGTGAAATCCAGGCGGAAATCACGGCGGATCTGGTCCTTATAACGGGTCACGTTAGTGAACGTGACGGAATACTGCGTGACGGACTCGTTGAGGATATCGTTCAGCAGAGCCAGCTCTTCCTTCGCATTGTTGTAGCTGGGCATAAAGCTGTCCTTGCCGCCGGAAGTGATCTCGTCGATCTCGTCCTGCATGCGCTGCAGTTCCCGGATCTTGATACGAACTTCGGTCAGTTCACTCTGCAAGGAAGAGTATTCCGCCTCCGCCTTCGCCAGATTCTTACGGACAGGCTGATCCACGAAACGATAATAGCAGAAGCCAAGAATGATGAGGACTAAAATGACCAGCAGGACTTTTTCTTTTGCATTAACTTCCCGGCTCATATTCAACCCTCCTTCGCAGCGATGGTGAGATACACGATGATCTGGGCGGTCACGTTATAGAGAAGCTCCTTCTCTTCTACCGCTTCGCCTTCGCCCTCACCTTCTGTTTCACCGGCAGGTTCCCCTTCGGCGGGCTGCACTTCCGCTTCGTTTTCTCCTGCAGGCGCTTCCTCTGCAGGTGCCTCTTCGGCGGGCTCGCCTTCTGCAGGAACCTCAGCGATCACAGGGGGTTCATCCTTCTTGATCTCGTTGGTAACCGCATTCTTTACTGTTGCGAACTCCACCATGTCCTCCTCGTTGAGGACCTGCGCAAGCATGTTGGTATCCTGCAGAGTATCCAGCGTCACATTAAGAGTCAGCTGATTCTGCCGGACGTTCCAGCTGTTGAGCTCAGCGGCAGGCAACACGACCCGCTCGATCAGCTCTACGATATCGCTGCGTTCGACACGGCTCAGTTCCTCGCTGGTCATATCCGCAAAGGTATAATGTGCGTAAGTCTCCTTCAACTCACCGAAGCTGTCCAGCTTCGCATTGGCCATACTGAGCTCATTGCGAAGATCCCGGACCTTCTGTTCTTCCCGCTCCACTTCGGAGAAGCGGTCCATCACCAGGAACTTGCCGATCGCGGCGGCGGCGATGATGATCAGGAGAAATACAAGGATCGCGGTGGAAACCCTCGTCTTTTTCTGCCCCACCACGGCCATATTGATGGATTTCTTTACGGGCAGACGCCCACGGACACGGTTCGCATTCTGGGAACCATTTTTAACTGCAGCAGCCACTCAGCGCACCTCCAGTCTCTTTATTCCTGTGTAATGCCGATGGCCTGAACCAGGGCATTACTGTCACCCAGAAGCCTGCCGCCGGGCAGCAGTTCCTCTGCGGAGTGGATCTTCATTCCTTCCAACCCGTTTTCGATGGCAGCGACCAGGGAGGAGATGTAAGCGCCGCCGCCGCAGAGCCAGATATCGGAAAGAGTACTCTCGGGATTGCTGAAACGATAGAAGTTCAGAGCCCGCATCAGCTCTACCGCGATGTTGTTGAAGGCATTGACGCAGATTTCTTTGCTCTGGCAATCCTCGAAGTTGTTGACCACGTAGGTGTGTGCCAGATGCTCATCCACGTTATACGCATCTGCGATGGCGGCGTCTACTACAGCGAGACCGGATTCCAGCACTCTGGTGACGATATGCCGCTCGCCCTTGAACATATACATCCGAATGGACTGATAACCGAGGTCCAGGAAGCAGTATTCCTCGCTCGCCGGCTTCTTGGCCGGATCCATGCTGCGGATCAGTCCCGTATAGGAGCAGACCACAGGGGCAGCCTTGGTAAGCTTCATGCCGGCCTTGCGCAGCATGAGCCTGGTCTCCTCCAACAGGGAAACCGGCGCGGCCACAGCCAGAAGGTCCATCGTAGCGCCGCCGGATTCGCCGCTATCTGCCTCAGTATCGACGGGAGCGGCAGCAGTATCCCCCTGGGCTTCGAAAGCTTCCAGTGCATTCTGCTTTTCCTTTTTCGGCTTCTTTTCTACAGCTTTGCCCACTTTTTCCGCCTTGGCAGCAGCGGCAGAAGCATCGGACAGCATCGCGTAGTCGAAGATATAATTCTTCAGCTCTTCCGTGATGTAATCCCGAAACTCATAGGGCAGATTCAGGGACAGCTGCTCTGCACCCATCACCGGCGTCGTCACATTCCGAACGAAAACCGCTTCGTTGGAGAACGCCACCGCCGCTGAGGAGCAATGGATACCGTTTTTCTTCATGGTCTGAGCCAGCAGCTCACCCATGGCCTCCGGAGAGGCTAGACGCCCGTCGCGCATCAAACGCTTGGGCATGGAAGCGATGGCGGTCTTTTTGACCTGCTTCCCGCTGACCAAAGCCAGCTTGACCGAATCATATCCAATATCGATGCCAAGTATTTTTGCCATGCTCACAACTCCATCTTCCGCAATATTATCAAGCTGCGGAGATCAGGCCCAGGTAACAGCGCACCATGGGATCTCCGAACAGCAGCATGACCGCAGCAGCCGCCGCAATGGACGGGCCAAAGGGAATCTGTTCGTTTTTCTCTTTCCCGAAGCGCTTCCGCAGGAAAGCGAAAAGCAAACCCAAAACGCAGGCCAAAAGAAGGGAAAACAAGGTGGCCGCGATGCCGAGGTAAAGGCCTACGACGAAATAAAGCTTTATGTCGCCGCCGCCCAGGCTGTCTTTTTTGAGAATCCGATCCATGATCAGGGACAGAAGCAGGAGTCCACCGCCAAAAATCACAGCGGCCAGCAGGTGAAGCAGCGCTTCCCGCCAGCTCATTCCGATAAACGGCAGCGCCAGAAGCCATGCAAAAGCGGAAATCAGCAGACAGCCGTCCGGAATGGTGTAATTCTCAAGGTCTACCATTGACAAGCAGAAGAGACAGCAAAGGAAAATATAATTTCGCAAACAGACGATGGTCAAATCGAATCGCAGCAGACAAACCACCGTCAGGAGTGCCATAAATAGCTCCGCTAGCAAATACCGTGCGGAGACCTTTGTGCCGCAGTAACGGCACTTCCCCCTAAGGAAGAGCCAACTGAATATTGGTATGAGATCGGGAATCCCCAGGATATGACCGCAGGTTGGACAATGGCTCCTTCCCTTCAGGAAGCTCTGACCGTTTGCGATGCGCCAGGCCGCACAGTTGAGGAAAGATCCCATGACCGCTCCCAGCACCGCTGCAACGCAGCAACAGTATATGAGAATCACCCGACTATCGTGGATCGACACGGAACTCTCTCCTCCGTCAGGTTTTGGGATAAGCGTCGCCGCTCCAACCGGTGCTTGGCTTCCATACAGCCGCATGATTAGCGTCGGCATAAACGAACCAGTTGACTTCATTGGCTGCATTCAGGGAGAAAAAGCTGACGACGCCATCAAAATCGATGGAATAGTCGGTTCCCCGGCGAAGACCGTTATCACCGGCAAGAAGCTTCACGTCCAAAGCTTTGCCATTTAGACTGATGATCAGATCATTTTCAATACTCATTTCCGAACGGCGACGGGCTGCAAGCTGATTCTGCACCGTCTCCAGTACGTAGGCAGCATTGATCTGTGTGCGAAGCTTCGTATCTTCTTCATGAAGCCCACAGGTAACCCGCCAGCTGCCGCCGGAAATGGGAACCAGAAAGTAGGTCCCGCCGGAGGGGCATAGATCCTCGCGGGCCAGCTTGCTTTGGTCGACCACGACATAAGCCTGCTGTTCCGTCAGTTCCGGATCGGATAGGAACTCCACCAGCACCGCATCCTGGGCTCTTCGGATCGCCAGGGTGCAGGCATAGCCCTCAGCCTTGTTCTCCCGATTCTGTATGAGGGGAAGGATCACCATAACCGCCAGGATCAGAACTACGAACACGAGCAGCCACAAAATCATTCGAAAGCTCTGTTCCTTCTCTTCCTGCTTGTTCTCAACCTTTTTCTTTCGGCTGATGATCTTCGACATGTCTGCTGACGCTCCCTCACTTCCCGCTCGCAGCGGGAGCCGGCTTTATCCCGCCCTCACAGCGGGAGTCGATTTCAATAATTAAGATCGACCAGATGTGAATATACTCTCCAATTACATGACGCTGTACATATCGAACATGGCCATGTAGATGGCGATGACGATAAAGCCGGCGATCACGGCCATGAAGATCAGCAGCGCAGGCTCCAGCTTCTTCATGGCGGAGTCGGTGGCCCTTTCCAGCTCGGAATCGTAGTAGCCGGAGATGGTGTTAATGGTCTCTTCCAGCTCA
>JAEEGG010019861.1_pt1 | contig 13498 bp, 11 predicted proteins | sample 9134161 | NCBI WGS metagenome assembly JAEEGG01 (sample SAMN16246543, study PRJNA631951) | gut metagenome | biome: gut microbiome; feature: rumen; material: CR-attached | host: Bos | place: Iran: Karaj | collected 2018-10 | reverse complement strand
GTGCCAAACTGATGCTTGATAACCAGATTAGCATTCAAGAGCAAGATGATGGTGTTATAAAGCGTAGCCCTACTCACACGGAAATTCTCTTTCTCTTCCATCAGTGTGTAGAGTGTCTCTATATCGAAATGTCCATCCAGTGAGTAAATGGTGTCAAGAATCGCATAACGTTCTGGTGTCTTGCGATGTCCATGCTTTTTCAGATACTCCGTGAATATCTGTTTCACCTCTTCTCTCACACTTTGATTATCAGTCATCATTCCTTCGTTAAGTTACAACCTTACAAAGATAATAGTTTTTTGCCAAACGTCTTACAACTTTCGGTAAATTATTCTGACACCAAGTTTCTTATCCATGCATAGAGGGCTTGTCCCTGTTCTGTGGTACTGTCTTTCAAATCCTCTGTCTTTCGGCAGAGTCTGAAGGCATGCTCTTCCTCATAGGTAGCATATTTTGTCAATGCCCTGAGCACTGCTGTACGCACATTATAGGAACCAGAGAGGAAAGCAGTCACTGCCTGATCCAGGAACTCATTCTCCGTACGCTCATCCATGTCACCTTTCTTAGAAAGCAGCCGGGCTATCAGTAAGTAGCCACAAACCTGTCTGAACTCAGCCTCTGAAGAAATCCATTGGAAAGAGAGTTGTGGGGCATACTCCAGATGCTGGAAGAGGTTCATCACCGTCAGTTCTGCAATCTCCATGGTGCGTATGTCATCCACCCAGATATCTGCAATCTCAGGATAGAAGCTTTCTACGGGTTGGAGCATAGCTGCCAGAATCTTGGATTCACGGATATCTTCTTTCCAGAGTTCGCCAGCCAACTGGTGATTCTTTTCATACCCAGCAGCCAGTTGTTTTAATCTAGGCAATTCAACGCCGAAGTTCACCTTATAGTTCAATCCCTTCTCACGCATGCTGGCACTGGCAGCTCCGTTCATCAGTGAACGCAGTTGCTGTTTAATCTCCCGTATCTGCTCTCTGATATTTTCCATAGAACGGGGGTCTTCTTTATTTCAATGCAGAATAGTCACGGCTGTAGCGCAACATCTGCTCAGGATAAGTCTCCCCATAGCTCACCACCACATCAATGATGTTACCATCAGCATCTTTCACGGTGTCATACTTAGGATTCAAGAATCCCTTGTATGGAGCCAGGTTCAACTTGGCATAACGCTCCAGAACTTCCTGATGCAGCACAGGATCCACCTTCACGCCATAGTTCTCTACCAACTGACGGGCAGCCTCAAAGTCACCCTCACTCTTGATACGCTGCACTTCTGCCAGCAACTCTCCAAAGAGGTCGCGCAACTTCTCATAATCATTGATCTGAACGTAGGTTTTACCATCACGCTTCACCAGTTCCACCACCTTGTCCTTCTGTCCATGCTCGAAAGCCCAGTGAGCAATGAAAGAACGATTGCGCATGTGTGCTTCCTCAATGTTCTTTCCAGGTTCAATGCGTACCAATTGCGTCATCAGGCCATTCATCATATAGGTATAGTACTGTGCCTTGTAAGCATCCAAATTAGGAGTCAGTCCAAGATCCACCAGCTTCTGATTAGCCACATAGTAAAGACCGAACAGGTCAGCCCTACCCTCTTCTATGGTAGAACCGTAGGCCTTCAAAGCATCAGGATCCACGCCAGGAAGCAATTTTCCAGAAGCATGTCCCAGACATTCATGAAGGTCGGTATGCAATTCATCTGTTGTATCAGCATACTTATTGATCAAATCCAACTCAGTCTCACCGAGTACAAACTCCTCATTGAAGCCATTGCCATGGGCTGCCTTGTTGTAAGCATCCGTCACATTGCCAATGGTCACACTCTTGGAACCATGCTGTGCACGCACCCAGTTGCTGTTAGGCAGATTGATGCCAATAGCAGTGGCAGGATAGAGGTCACCTGCCAAGATGGCAGCCGTGATCACTTTAGCCGTTACACCCTTCACATTCTCCTTCTTGAAGCGGGCATCCACAGGCGAGTTGTCCTCAAACCATTGCGCATTACTGCTGATAGTCTCTGTGCGCTTAGTGGCCTGCATGTCCTTGAAGTTCACCAATGCTTCCCAACTGCCCTTCATACCCAGTGGGTCGGTATAGGTCTCTGTAAAACCATTCACAAAGTCCACCTGTGAATTCAAGTCTTTTACCCAGGCGATGGTATAGTCATCGAAGGTCTTCAAGTCACCAGTCTGATAGAATTCTATCAATTTCTTGATCACTTCCAGTTGTTCAGGCGTTTCTGCCACGTCCTCAGCTTTCTCCAACCAATAGATGATCTTCTCGATGGCAGCGCTGTAGAGTCCCCCCACCTTATACACCTCTTCACCGATCTTTCCATCGCGCTTCACTAGTTTGCTGTTCAAGCCATAAGAGATAGGTGCCTCATCCTTCGGGTCTTTCATCTTGTTATAGAAGTCCTCCGCCTCCTGCTGCGTCACCCCTTCATAGAAATTGGCTGCCGAAGTCAGAATCAGATCCTCCCCATCAGCCTGGTTGGTACGCATCTTCATGATAGAAGGGTCGAACATCACCGGACAGATTTCATCCAGCAGCTGCTCCACTGTCTGTCCTTCCTTCAAAGGAAGTTTTGCTGCATCCACGCTTTTCACAGCCTCACGGAAGAAGTTCTCAGCAAAGCCAGGCACAAATTTCTCACTGCCATAGTGATGGTGTATGCCGCTGGAGAACCATACCCGCTTCAGGTAAAGCTCCATAGCCTTGAAGTCGGCACTCTCACGGTCACCCTTCCAATCTGTATAGACAGCCTCCAGTGTGCGACTGATGGCCAGATTGTACTTTCCATTCTGGTCAAAGTAGATGTCACGTCCCCAAAGGGCAGCCTCAGTGAGGTAATACACCAGTTTCTTCTGACTGAGTGTCAGTTTCTCAAAATCCGTCACCTTGTAACGGAGTATCTGTAAGTCAGCAAATTGTTCCACGTTATAAAAGTTATAATCCACAGAAACGTTTGTATTCTCTTGTTTTGTGCCACATGCAGCCAACATTGTCAGCACTGCTAAGGCACACATCAATTTCTTCTTCATACCATTTATTTTTTATTCGAGGTAGTAAAGCTACAATTAAGCGAGCGCAAAGATAATAAAAAACAGGAAAACTTTATTATCTTTGTCGTTGAAAAACACCAATGACTATGAAATCAAGATTCTTTTTCTGCAGCCTGCTGCTATGTCTGGCAGGGGTACTCTATGCGCAAGCTCCCATGCAGCACCCATGGAAAGGGGCGCGCGTAGGATTCTTGGGTGATTCCATCTGGGATCCCAATGCCTATACCGATGTAAGGAAATCATGGAGTTTCCTCAGTGAATGGCTGGGCATCACTCCCTATGTCTATGCCGTAAGTGGCAATGAGTGGACACACATCAGACGACAGGCAGAGCAACTGAAAACTGAGCACGGAGATGAGGTAGATGCTATCATCGTCTTCATAGGGACAAACGACTTTCTGGCTGGGGTGCCCATCGGTGAATGGTGGACAGAGAAACGTGAGGAGGTCATGCAGGCAGTGGGCCATCCCAAGGCTCCTGTGAATCGGGTGAAGCGAACTATGGTGATGAGTGATGATACCTATAAGGGGCGCATCAATCAAGCCATCAGCCTACTGAAAAGTCTCTTCCCCACCAAACAGATTGTGCTGCTCACCCCTCTGCATCGAGGACTGGCCAACTTTGGAGACCGCAATCTGCAACCCGATGAGAGCTATCAAAACAGTGCTGGGGAATATGTGAATGCCTACATCAAAGCTTCTCAGGAGGCAGCCGATGTCTGGGGTATTCCAGTCATCAACCTCAGTGCCCTTTCTGGCCTCAATCCCATGGTCGAAGAGCAAGTGCCTTACTTCATCAATGCAGAGACTGATCGTCTGCATCCTAATACTTCAGGACATGAACGCATGGCTGCCACACTGTATTATCAGCTGATGTCCCTTCCCGTTCATTTCAATGTTGCAGTTCAATAAACAATATATAGCAGATATGCCAGATTTAAATAAAGTTTTCCTATAGGAATATATTTGGCCAAATATATTTATAAGTAAATGTTACATTTTATCTGGCATTCTTTTGCATTATCATTTACAATCTTTTTGACGAGAGACTTATTTGATGTGAAGTCTGCGTGAAGTCTTGTGAAGTCTCTATGTTATTTCATATCTAGAAAAACAATAAAGGACATATTCTTTCTGAAATAGCGTGAAGTGTGAAGTCTATTTTTAAATTCTTCCCAATTTTAAATTCACGAAATAATGCAAAAACACCTCACACCTCACCTTTCGACCGTAAGACATTAACACTCTTATACTTATGGTGGTGAGGTGTTGAAAGCACTCCTCACCACACCTCACCATTTATAACATATGAGGGAATCATCCATGAAGATTCTAGATAGCATTGAGGTGAGGAGTGGTGAGGTGTCAAAACGACACCTCACCCTTAGGAACTTTTATAAATCATACGCTAACTGAGCGAAGGTGAGGTGTGAGGTGTGAGGTGTTAATTGTATTTTTCGTTTGTCATTCGTGCGCATACTATCCTGCTCAGTCATTACGATGACTTAACACATTCCTAACGCTGACTTAGCTCAGTCAAGGTTATGACTTAACTCAGTCATCACGTGACTGAGTAGAAAGGTATGAATACTAATTACAAAGAATCTACAATTAATTTGTATTTCATCTGTTCTTGCACTATCTTCGCAGTGAAAATAAAGAAGAGATGCAGGAACTATTAAAGCGATATTTCGGATTTGATTCCTTCCGCCCCAAGCAGGAGGAAATCATCACGCATATACTTCAAGGAAAGGATGCACTGGTGCTGATGCCTACGGGTGGTGGCAAGAGCATCTGCTACCAACTACCTGCACTGATGATGAATGGCACTGCCATAGTGGTGTCACCACTGATCTCGCTGATGAAGGACCAAGTGGAGGCTCTGAGGGCCAACGGCATCATGGCTGCTGCACTGAACAGCAACAATACTGAAACGGAGAATTCACAGATCATACGCATGGCACTGCAGGGCTCACTGAAGCTGCTGTATATCTCGCCTGAACGACTGATGTTTGCGCTGGAGGGGTTTCTGAAGGATACGGTGGTCTCACTTTTTGCTGTAGATGAGGCTCACTGCATCTCACAATGGGGGCATGATTTCCGTCCGGAATATACCCAACTGGGTGTGCTGAAAAAGCAGTTCCCGAAGGTGCCTGTCATTGCTCTGACTGCCACTGCCGACAAGATCACCAGGGAGGACATCCTGATACAACTGCGTCTGGAGAATCCTGGCATCTTTATCTCTTCTTTCGACCGCCCAAACATCCAACTGGGGGTGCGCAGGGGTTACAGAAGCAAGGAAAAGAATGCTGCCATACTGAACTTCATTGCCCGTCATGCTGGGGAGAGTGGCATAGTGTATTGTCTGAGTAGGAGCAACACAGAGAAGGTATGCCAGATGCTTCGGCAGCATGGTATCAAGGCTACCATCTATCATGCTGGACTTACGGCTAACCAGCGGGACAAGGCACAGGAGGATTTCATCAATGACCGTGTGCAGGTGGTGTGTGCCACCATTGCCTTCGGGATGGGGATAGACAAAAGCAATGTGCGCTGGATAATCCACTACAACATGCCCAAGAGTCTGGAGAGTTACTACCAGGAAGTGGGCCGTGCAGGACGTGATGGGATGCCTAGTGAGGCACTGCTGTTCTACTCACTGAGTGATGTGATTACGCTGACAGAGTTTGCCAAGGAAAGCGGACAGGAGAGCATCAACATGGAGAAACTGAAGCGCATGCAGCAGTATGCAGAGGCAGACATCTGCAGAAGGCGCATCTTACTGTCTTACTTTGGAGAAGACATAGACCACGACTGCCATAGTTGTGATGTATGCCAGAACCCTCCACACCGTTTTGATGGTACAGTCATCGTACAGAAGGCACTGAGTGCTGTTTATCGCACTGAGCAGCAGATAGGAAATACGGTCTTGATAGACATACTGCGAGGCAACTTCAATCAAGAGATTATAGCACATGACTATGCGAAGTTGAAGACTTTCGGTGCTGGAAGGGATATTCCTGCTCGCGACTGGAATGATTATATCCTACAGATGGTGCAACTGGGGTATCTGGAGATAGCTTATAATGAACATAACCACTTTAAGATCACAGCTGCAGGAAATGATGTGCTCTTTGGGAAAAGTATGGCACAACTGGTGGTAATTCAGCGGGAAGAACCAAAGCCAAAACGAAAGCGGAAAGCAGAGGCTTCCACTTTGCTTCCATTGACAGATAAGGCATCCATCTCTTCACCCCAAAAAGTGATAAACTATGATGAACTTTTCGAACTGCTACGCAACTTGCGGAAAGAGATAGCTGCAGAGGAAATGGTGCCTCCCTACATCGTTTTCTCTGACAAGACCCTTCAGCAACTAGCACTACTCCACCCTACCAGCATAGAGGCATTCGGCAATGTAAATGGTGTGGGCGAATACAAGAAGCGCAAGTATGGAGAACGATTCACTTCACTGATAAGGCGGGCACTGCAAGAATAAAGGGGATACTCCTAAAAGCATCCCCTCTATTATCTCTAAACCCTAAATCTAAACTAGGCTTTCTGAATGTATTCAACCAACCAAGCACCAACTTCCCTAGTGCCATACTTGGCTCCACCTTCCACCTGAATGTCTGGAGTACGTACATTCTGGTCGATTGAAGCATCTACTGCATCACGAATAAGGTCGGCTTCTTTCTGCATACCAAAGTACTCGAACAGCATGGCATCTGAAAGTACCTGTGCCAAAGGATTGGCAATGTTTAGTCCCTTAGCCTGTGGCCAAGAACCATGAACAGGCTCGAAGACAGGCGTGCTGTCGCCCGTAGATGCTGATGGAAGCAAGCCCATAGAGCCACTGATGCAAGAACTCTCATCCGTGAGAATATCACCGAAAGTGTTTTCCGTGACAATCACATCGAAGAACTTAGGCTCCTGAATCATACGCATGGAAGCATTGTCCACATACATGTAATCGGTCTTTACGTCTGGATAATCTTTCTCCAATTCCTGACCAATCTGACGCCACAAGCGTGAAGATGCCAGCACATTCGCCTTATCGACGATGGTGAGATGATGGTTGCGACGACGGGCATACTCATAGCCAACCTTGATGATACGTTCGATCTCTGGACGGGTATAGTAGTTGGTATCGTAAGCCTTGTCATTGTCCTGGTATTTCTCACCAAAGTACATACCTCCGGTAAGCTCGCGGATGGTGATGAAATCGGCTCCATCGACCAATTCAGGACGGAGAGGCGACTTATGCAACAGACTCTTGAAAGTCTGCATCGGACGCACATTGGCATAGAGGCCCAACTTCTTACGCATAGCCAGCAAACCTTGTTCGGGACGCACCTTTGCAGTAGGGTTATTGTCGAACTTAGGGTCGCCTACAGCAGAGAAAAGCACAGCATCGGCACGCAGACAAGTCTGGAAAGTCTCCTCAGGGAAGGGGTCACCCACCTTGTCAATGGCATCGGCACCACAGATAGCATACTCGTAAGTCACTTTGTGACCAAACTTCTCACAAACGGCAGTCATCACATCGACACCCACCTTAGAAATCTCAGGTCCAATACCATCACCTGGCAGGACGGCAATCTTAAAATCCATAATGATATTCTATTTAATATTTTTAGTCATTTAATAATTCTATTTCGTATCACGAAATAATCAATTACCGCGTAAATACCTGTCAGAATCAGGGCAATAACACTGTTCACCAAAAGATTACTTCCCTCTGGGTCAACATAGGGGCCAAAGCGAAACCATCCACCAACCAACACAAGCATCACCACAAATACGATAGCGTAGCGAATCCAAGGATTAGATAGAGCTTTTTTCATGTTATTTCATTATTATTATTATACATATTGTCCTCATTGGCATATTCATCCTCAATCATATTGAGCATTTTGACTGTAGCCTTGATAGCAGCTTCCGTCTGGTCGGCATCCAAGCCACGGGTACGGAACTCACGCCCCTCAAAGCTCCATGAAATCACCGTCTGCACCAAAGCATCGGTACGTCCACCAGGTGGGATGCTTACCACATAATTGGTCAGCATAGGAAACTTGCGTCCCAAAGTCTTCTTATAAACATTGCGAAGCGCACGTACGAAAGCATCGTACTGTCCATCGCCACTGCTGCTTTCCTCGAACTCCTTTCCATTGATATCTATCTTCAATGTAGCCATAGGCTTCAATCCATGTGCCAGATTGACAAAGTAGCTCAGAAGCTTTACTTTCTCTGTAGTGACATTATGCTTCAACACATCGGCCACGATATAAGGCAGGTCTTCTTGTGAAACGGTCTCCTTCTTATCACCCAGTTCGATGATACGATCGGTCACCTTACGCATTGAGACCTCATCCAGATCCAGTCCTAAATCTTCCAAATTCTTACGGATATTGGCTTTTCCGCTATTCTTTCCAAGGGCATACTCACGACGGCGTCCGAATCTCTCAGGAAGAAGTTCGTTGCAATAGAGGTTCTTCTTATGATCGCCATCGGCATGTACGCCAGCCACTTGCGTGAAAACACTCTCTCCGACGATGGGGCGATTAGGCGCTATGGCAATACCTGAATAGGAAGAAACCACCAAACTGGCTTCATAAAGCTGACTTTCATCGATGTTGGTCTCTACGCCCATCTGGTCTTTCAGATTTGCCTGAATACTGGCCAGAGGCGTATTGCCAGCACGCTCTCCCAACCCATTGATCGTGGTGTGCAAACCTCTACATCCTGCTTGCACAGCCGCAATGGAATTTCCAACTGCCAGGTCATAGTCGTTATGGGCATGGAAATCAAAATGCGTGTTGGGATAACGATCTACCATCTTACGCATATATTGCAATGCAGAGAGGGGATTCAGAACGCCCAGTGTATCAGGCAACAAGAACCTTTTCACACCAGCATCCAGCAGGCCATCCATGAACTTGAACACATAATCCGGTGAATCCTTGATGCCATTGCTCCAGTCTTCCAGATAAACATTAACATCCATGTCTTTGGAATGCGCGTAGTCTATCACGCCACGGACATCCGACAAATGTTCTTCTACCGTCTTCTTGAGTTGGTATCTGCAGTGTTTCTCTGAACCCTTGCAAAGCAGATTCATCACTCTACAACCTGTGGAATAGATCCAATCTACCGAGGTGTGTTCATCGACAAAGCCCAAGACTTCAACCTTGCGAAGCATGTCGTGCTTTTGTGCCCAATTGCAAATCAGGTTCACGGCTTCCAATTCACCATCGGAAACACGGGCAGAAGCAACTTCAATCCTGTCCACCTTCAGTTGTTTAAGCAGAAGGCGGGCAATCATCAGCTTCTCGTGTGGGACAAAGGATACTCCGCTGGTCTGTTCACCATCACGGAGTGTCGTATCCATGATTTCTATCTTACGACTAATGGCCATGCCTATTCTCCCAAGCTTCTATTTTATCCTTGTTTTCCAACAGGAAATCAATATCGTCTAAGCCGTTCATCAGGCAATGCTTCTTATAGGCATTGATTTCGAACTTCTCGCTCTTTCCTGTGGCAGTATTTGTAATTGTCTGATTAGGAAGATCTACGACCACCTCCATCTTAGGATTGGCATAAATGGCATCGAACAATTCCTGAAGGAAAGGCTCAGAAACAACCACGGGCAGTACAAAATTATTCAGTTCGTTGTTCTTATGGATATCTGCAAAGAAACTGCTCACCACTACTCTGAATCCATAGCCGGCAATGGCCCATGCGGCATGTTCACGACTACTGCCACTACCAAAGTTCTTTCCTGCTACAAGTACGACTCCTCCATAAGTAGGGTCATTGAGAACGAAATCCTTGATGGGATTTCCCTGCTTGTCGTAACGCCAATCGCGGAAGAGATTGTCGCCAAATCCTTTCTTGTCCGTAGCTTTCAGGAAACGTGCGGGGATGATCTGGTCGGTATCCACATTTTCCAAAGGAAGAGGAACACACGTACTGGTTATAATATCGAATTTCTGTTTCATGTGCTGAATTACATTAAAGTTCTTGGATCTGTTACTTCACCCTTAATAGCTGCAGCAGCTGCCACAAGTGGACTTGCAAGGATGGTTCTGGAGCCTGGTCCTTGGCGACCTTCAAAGTTTCGGTTGCTGGTAGATACGGCATATTTCCCTGCAGGGATCTTGTCATCGTTCATAGCTAAGCATGCAGAGCATCCTGGCTGGCGGATTTCAAAACCAGCGTCCTCAAGCACCTTATCAAGACCTTCTTCACGAATCTGCTGATCTACCATCCATGATCCTGGTACCAACCATGCTATGACACTTTCTGCTTTCTTCTTGCCTTTCACTAACGAGGCAAATGCACGGAAATCTTCAATACGTCCGTTGGTACAAGCTCCTAAAAAGACATAGTCGATCTTCTTTCCAAGTAATTTATCACCAGGAAGGAAGCCCATATAGTTCAGTGACTTAGTGAATGATGCTTTGGCTGCTTCACCCATACCTTCAGTAGTAGGAATACTCTGAGTAATGCCCATACCCATACCCGGATTGGTCCCATAAGTCACCATAGGCTCTATATCAGCACCATCGAACTGTAATTCTTTATCAAATACAGCATCTTCCCCACTCTTCAATGTCTTCCAGTATGCCACATGTTTCTCCCAGTCTTCACCTTTCGGAGCATACTCGCGACCCTTTACATATTCAAAAGTCTTCTCATCTGGGGCAATAAAACCTCCACGAGCACCCATCTCAATGGAAAGGTTGCACAGAGTCAGTCTGCCTTCCATACTCATATCACGCACAACTTCACCAGCATATTCGATGAAATAGCCTGTGGCACCAGAAGTAGAAATCTTTGACATCAGATAGAGTGCTACATCTTTAGCTGTCACTCCTTTACCAAGTTTCCCATTCACGCTGATACGCATAGACTTAGGTTTCTGCTGAAGAATGCACTGAGAAGCCATAACCATCTCAACTTCACTAGTTCCAATACCAAAGGCAACAGCTCCCATCGCTCCATGCGTAGAGGTATGTGAATCACCACAAACGATGGTCATACCAGGAAGGCTTAATCCTCTTTCTGGTCCTACCACATGAATGATTCCGTTCTTTGGGGTATTCATTCCGAAATGAGTCAGACCAAAATCTGCAGCATTCTTCTCTAAGGTATCTACCTGATTCTTTGAAACAGGATCTTCAATAGGCTTATCTTGATCATGGGTTGGTGTATTATGATCTGGCATACAGAAAATTTGTTCAGGACGGAAACATTTCAATCCTCTGCTTCGCATTCCTGCAAAAGCCTGTGGAGAAGTAACTTCATGACAATAGAGTCTGTCAATGTAGAGTTGTGTGGGACCATCTTCAACTTTTTGTACTATGTGAGCATCCCAGATTTTGTCAAATAATGTATTCATCGTATATATTCTTATTCTCTGATTCTGAACTTATTGATACAATCGATATAGGCTTCAACAGAAGCAGTAACGATATCGGTATTAGCCCCAAATCCATAGTAAAGGCTACCATCGTATTCTACCTGCATGTGCACCTTACCTACATCATCACTTCCCTTGCTGATGGCCTGAATCGTAAATTCCTTCAATGTCATCTGTTTCATAATAATCTTCTTTAAAGCTTTTATTGCAGCATCCACAGGACCATTACCTGTAGCAGCAGCTTCAAACTTCTGATTTGAAATATCAAGTCCGATGCTCGCCACGCTTCTCACTCCCATTCCTGTTGTTACCTGCAAGAAATCAAGCTTAATAGCATGAGATGCGGTACGATCAGCTCCTGCCAACATTAAGATATCATCGTCTGTGATATCTTTCTTCTGGTCAGCAAGGCGCAAGAATGCCTGATAAATCTTATCAACTTTTTCTTCATCATCGACATTTACTCCAAGAACACTCAGTCGGTACTTCAACGCAGCTCTTCCACTTCTAGCAGTAAGTACTATGGAGTTCTCATCCAGACCCACATCTTTCGGATCCATGATTTCATAAGTCTTCACATTCTTCAATACTCCGTCTTGATGAATACCACTGGAATGTGCAAAAGCGTTTCTACCAACTACGGCTTTATTTGGTTGAACAGGCATATTCATCAAACTGCTGACTAACCTACTTACTGGGTAAATTTTGGTAGTATTAATATTGGTGTCTATATTTAAATACTTATGGCATTTTAGAATCATGGCAATTTCCTCAAGAGACGTGTTACCAGCACGTTCACCTATACCATTGATAGTAACCTCCACTTGACGGGCACCAGCCAATACACCATTTAAGGTATTAGCTGTGGCCATACCTAAATCGTTATGACAATGTGTAGAAATAATCGCATTATCTATGCCATCAACATGTTCTTTGAGATATTTGATTTTTTCGAAATACTCTTGTGGTAAGCAGTAACCCGTAGTATCTGGTATATTTACAACGGTAGCTCCAGCTTTAACTACAGCCTCTACTACACGTGCAAGATACTCATTATCGGTTCGTCCTGCATCTTCTGCATAGAATTCCACATCATCCACATATTTTCTAGCATATTTTACTGCTGCAACTGCACGTTCGATGATTTCTTCGCGATTGGAGTTAAATTTATACTTAATATGAGGATCACTAGTACCTATTCCTGTATGGATACGTTTACGCTTCGCATATTTCAAGGAGTCAACAGCCACATCTATATCCTTCTGTACGGCACGCGTCAATGCGCAGATAGTTGGCCAAGTTACAGCCTTCGATATTTCAATGACAGAATTAAAATCACCAGGGCTAGAAATAGGGAAACCTGCTTCAATCACATCTACACCCAGAGACTCCAGTTGCTTCGCTACTTGAATCTTTTCCACAGTATTCAATTGACAACCTGGAACTTGTTCTCCATCACGTAAAGTGGTGTCGAAAATAAATAAACGCTCACTCATATACTTTTATATATTACATTCAAATTAAAAGCCTTTCACACTATGAAGTGAGAAAGGCTCTATTTTATCCATGATCTACATACTTATGCACCAAACTCACTTCAACTAACATTCGCCAGTCGAATAATAATACCCAATAGTAGGTTGCTGTATATAGATAATCTAATCATAATTCTATTTTAAAAATCGCTGCAAAGTTATCAAATAAATTGCATGTAACAAACAAATCGTTTACTTTTTTACCCCAATATCTAACATATTTGCAAAATTAAGGAATAGAATTATATAAATCCTTCATTTATGAACAAAAAAAGGCGGGTGGACTCCCTGTTGGAATCCACCCGCTCTAGCAAGACGGCAGCTACCTACTCTCCCACCCGTCAGGGCAGTACCATCGGCGTAGGCGGGCTTAACTTCTCTGTTCGGGATGGGAAGAGGTGGAACCCCGCCGCAATAGCCACCTGAATAACGGTGACACACTGACCAGAGCCAAAGCTATCATCTACGAAG
>JAEEGG010019855.1_pt1 | contig 13503 bp, 9 predicted proteins | sample 9134161 | NCBI WGS metagenome assembly JAEEGG01 (sample SAMN16246543, study PRJNA631951) | gut metagenome | biome: gut microbiome; feature: rumen; material: CR-attached | host: Bos | place: Iran: Karaj | collected 2018-10 | reverse complement strand
AGTTGAAGTAAAAGAGGGCAGGCTTCTGCGCATCCTTCGACGCAAAAGTCACCTCACGGTCACCTCTGCCTATATAAAGCGCCTCCTTATATCCCAGTTCGAAGCTCTCGTCACCAACTTTCACGACACCCGCTCCACCTATATTATATATACCCACCTCGCGACGGGTAGTAAAGTATGGTGCCTTCAAGGGGTCGATAGCCTCCAGGGGCAACACCTCGCCTACAGGCATAGCGCCACCCACCACCATACGGTCGTACATGGAATACACCATGTTCACCTCGTCCTCAACAAACAGGCGTTCAATGAGGAAATCGCGGCGCAGACGGGCTGTGTCGTAATGGCGGGCATCCTCAGGATGAGCAGCATAACGTATTTCGTAGTTAGTTTTCATTTGCCGTTTTGATTAGTTTGCCTGCAAAGTTACGAAAAAGCGAGTGAAATGCAAAAGGAAATCATTTATTTTTTATGGCTAGTGCCAGAAGTTCCTTGAGCAAAGCGAAAAACTTCACCACCTTGATGATTCTTTGACAATAAACACCAGTTCTTTCCGTTATTATGACAGAACTAGAATTAATCACCATGCCTATGAAGAAGTTGATAGCAACCATGTTTGTCCTTGGGCTGACAATAGGAGCACAGGGACAGGAACTCGATGGAGTGGACGCCATCATGGCTTCTATAACCACAGTAAAAATCCACCAAGACAGCATTGACACATCGAGACTCGTGGCCGTGTACGACTATGAGTGCAGGACACAGGACGCAGAGGGCAAGGCCGTGACAGACCGAATGAAGCTCTGCGTACAGGTGGGACAGCATTGCACACGCAGTTTCCCTTATCGGAAATATCGTATGGAAAGACAATGGGCCACAGGCAACACGGACATGCGTAGCCGCAAGGGTACCGATGGGAAACTAGAGTTCTTGGAAGGTTGGGACTTCATCGGCGACGATGAGTTTCCACAGTTCAGGACAGAATCGTATTGCTTCATGCCAGAGGTTTGGACGAACTATCCCGATGGCAAGGTAACCGTGCGCGATGCCATCGTGCCTACCATCTGTGAGACAAAGGAGGAACGCATCCCCATCAAATGGGAGTTGACCAACGACTCGCTGGCCACCTGCTTGTTGCACGGACAGCATTGGACGGTGCGATATGATGAGGACATCCCCACAACGGCAGGCCCTTGGAAACTCTGCGGACTGCCTGGCCTGATTATCGAGGCCGTGAGTGAGGACAGCATCCACCACTTCACGCTCACCGACATCCAACACGTTGCCGCCCCCATCTACTACGAGACCAGCGCCATCACCATAAAAACCTCTGAGGCGAAACTTATCAAGAACCGCCTCAAAGTATTCGGCAACAAGAACTACCCTAAGAATCCTTTATACTATGTCACCAACAGGAACTCGGCAGATGAAATATACACCGACGATGGCAGCCTCATCAACGGCTACTTTGTGCATTACAATTCTGAGCGCAAAGCCAACGAAGCACATGTGTATCAACCATTAGAATTGTCAGAACAATGAGAACAATCTTAGTGACCTGCCTTACCCTCGCACTGACGATAGGAGCGCAGGGACAAACAGAGACAATCGATACAGCGCAGTTTGTGGCTGTGTACGACTATGAGTGCAGGACGCAGAACGACGAGGGCACACCCGTCACGGACAAGATGCAGCTCGTGGTGCAGGTGGGACGGACGGTGACGAAGTCAATGCCGCGCTCGACCTACATGAAGACAAACGAGACCGTAGAAGAGGAAGACCTGATCATGACAGAACATCAGGAGACGCTGATGCACATGCCGACGGTATGGACAGGCTTGCCCAACGGACAGACCACCGTGCGCGACAGGATTTTCCCACATGAGTTTGAAGGCATTGAGCCGACACCCGACATCGCGTGGACGCTCACCGACGATACTGTGACCATTAACGGATACTTCTGTCAGCAGGCCACAGCAACGTTCCGAGGCGTCACCTGGACAGTACGCTATACCGAGGAGATTCCGTCATTTGCAGGACCATGGCGACTGCGCGGACTGCCAGGATTGATTATCAAGGCGGAGAATGAGGCACACACGTTCTGCCTTACGGAGTTAAGACAGAACCATACGCCCATCACAGCACCAGAGAAGAGTCCCAACGTACAGCGCATGACATACGCCAAATTACTGAAGCATCGTAGCGATGTGTTTGGCAATCGCCAATATGCTAAGAATCCCCTCTTCCACGTGCCCAACCTTAACGGTGGCACCCTGTCCTTAGGCGGGAGCATCCATCACATGACCGTCATCAACTTAGGTAGCCAACAGTTTGCGTATGCTGACGGCTTCCCCCTACTGACAAAGGCGCATGTGTATCAGCCGCTGGAAATAGAATAAGGCAGATATGAAACGACTCCTCTACATTATATTATATATAGCACTGGCCATCAATACCTCGGCGCAGGTGCGGGTGACGGGACGGGTGACCGACCTGCACAGCAAACCCGTGAGCGATGTCATCGTGAAGCTGACGAGCGGCACGAAGACATTGGCATTTACCAGCACCAACGTGAAGGGCGAGTATGTGATAGGATTGAAGAGTGCGCCCAGCGGGGAGGTCATACTTCAGTTCAACCACGTCAGCTATGAGAAGGAGTCGAAAAAACTAACGCTCAAGGAGAAAGCTATCAAGGTGGACATGACGCTGACGCCGAAGGAAGTTTCACTGAAAGAGGTGATGGTGAAGCCAGACCCGCTGAAGATGAGGGGCGACACGCTCTCCTACAACCTTGCCTCTTTCCTCAAGAAAGGTGACGTAACACTTGAAGACGGATTAAAGAACCTGCCAGGCATCAGCATTGCGGATAATGGTGCCATCAGCTACATGGGCAAGGGTATTTCCGACTTTTACATTGGTGGGCTCAACATGCTTGGCGGTCGTTATAACCTTGCCACGAAGAATATTCCTGCCGAGTTTGCCACTCAGGTGGATATCATGAAGCACCACAAGCATCGCAAGATAGATGCCGACGAGGAGAGTGATGCCGTGGCAATCAATATAAAACTGAGCAAAAAGGCACAGTTCAAGCCATTTGGCCAACCAGAGTTTGGCGTTGGTATCAGGGAGGACAAACTTTTATATGCAGCAGGTGCCACGGAGATGATGTTCACCGACAACTTCCAGTTGCTTGCTTCTGGAAAATACAGCAACAATGGCAACTTTGGTCTCTATGATATGGTCAACCATAATGGCGGCGACAGTTTCGGTTCGCTGGCTACCGACAAGCTCCCTGGATGGGGACAGGCAGGCAGCGGCGTGGGCGAATCCATCTATCGCACAAACGGCTTCGGCAGCCTTAACGCCATACAGAAGATTGACAGCGTGCGACAGGTAAGGGTCAATGCCGACTACACCTATGAGCGCCTGAACAGTAGCGCCAGTTCTGAGGCCTACTATTTTGCAGGTGGTGAGAATATCTATATCGCGGAGTCCATCGCTCCCCTTACCAAGTCTCACCGCCCTATGTTCAGCGTGAAGTTTGAAGACAATGCCAGCAATCATTTTTTCTCTGACACCTTCAGCGCAAAGGCACAGTTTCTTACGAACGAGAACCCTTCCCTGACACACTCAGAAGGAGACAATGACATTGTGTTGAATAGTCAGCACAGAGATGCCACCTCAATCAATCTGCACAACAGCCTTTGGGCAACCATCCGCCTTGGCAAGCGGAAGCTGTCGTTTACCAGCAATGTTGAATTCATCCGCACACCCGAGGTATTGATGCTGATGAACGAAAGTGCACAGAGAGGTCTGAGTTCCCAGCTCAACACACGTCATGGCACGTCACTACAAATAAAACTGGGTCGCAAGTGGAAGATTGATATGCCTGTGGACCTCACAGCCAACTACAATTTCATTGAGACCAGACTCACAAAACCAGACGTCGCTAACCAGAGTCAGCGGATGAGCGGATGGAAACTCGTGCCCAGCATCAATCCCTCTGTTTCGTGGACATCGGCCGACAAGAAGTTCTATTCATCTCTGGGTCTCAATATGAAACTGTTGAACCTGAATTATCTTTCCCAATACGACGACAAGCGCACCACATTGTCAGAGGTGTTTGCAGAGCCCCATGTATTCCTGCGCTACACCTTCAACGGCACATCCGAACTGACCTTCTCCAGTGGTTTTAGTAATGCTGCTGGCGACATCCTCGATCTGCTTACCATACCTGTCCAGATAAACTATCGCAGCACTTCCGCAGCATCAGGCGTGATTGGCAAGAGTCAGTCGTGGAGCAGCGATATCCGATACACCAAGCAGATACCCTTCAGCTACTTCACCTTCGGTGCCAATGCCAGCTACAGTCAGGGCAAGCGCAATGTGCTCTCATCCCGAATGGTGAGCCAGACGGCAACAGAAAGTACGGCTATCTTCCACGACAGCCATTCGCGCTCAGCAAGTGGAGGCATCAATGCGTCGAAGAATATACTATCCCTTTTCACCAAACTCTCTGCCAATGCCGATGTATCGTGGGGCAGTAGTGAGTATATGATGCAGAGTCGTTTTGTCACTTCTTACCATACGGGCTACAGCATGCGGCTGCAGGCCGACGTCACGCCAGTTCCCTGGCTTGAGGCCAATATCAAGGGCGACTATGGAAAAAACTTCCTGCGCACCAGTTCCTCTAACCAGTCGTCAGACAATCTGCGCTGTACAGGTTCGTTGGCCGTGTTCCCCATACCCACTATCGAGATACGCAGCACCTGCAACTTCATGCACGACATGATAGAGCCAGGCAAGTACAAGGATGCCTCCATGCTCTCCGCATCTGTTCAGTACAAGACAAAGGGGGCCGTATGGAAACTCACAGGTGAGAACCTCCTTGACATTCGCCATTACACACGCACCTCGTTTGTGGATACCGACCGCTTCGTGCATACCACCAACCTCGTAGGTCGCACCATCATGCTGACGTGCAAACTACTTGTAGCGAGTAAGAAATAGAATCAGATTAATACTCTTCCAGTATTTCCTTCAGCCTCTTCTTGCGTTGCGCCTTCTTATAGCCTGGGCGCCATTTCTTGGGAATCAGGGCCATCAGCGCCTTGCCGAGGTCGAAACTTGCAGCCACACTGGGATCTGCTCCTACCAACTGTGCCTCTATCTTATCAAGCTGAAAGCCCTTGTTCAACTCACTATAATCTGGCTGCTTACCCTTTCCCAACACCAGGACCTCCTGCAGGTTCAGCAGTTTTGACAACATATAGATGGTGTCGCCCTCCTCCTTATTCAAGTTCAGGATAAGACTCTCGTAGTTCACATGCGAAATAGTGATAGTCTTACTATCCTTAGCCACATAGACCACACCCATGGAGTCTGTAGTCTGCACGCCCTGCTTGCTCACCACATTGGCACCAGCCACAGGCACTAACAAGTCCATGTCAACCACCACCAGCCGTCGTTGAGCCAGTGAGTCGATGCAGCAGAGCACCAGAAGCAAACAAAGATAGAGTCGAGCCATCACTTCGGTTTATTGGTTATCGTCTGCAAAAATACCAATTATTTCGCCAACACGAATCGTCCCTACTCTTAGAAAAACTTACAGATATAAAAATTAAATCAAGATTAAGTCTTTTTTGCGGAAAAACAAATCACGGATTATTTTATAACCATACAGAGTGTGTTGCCATTGATACTGATATCACGGCAGAAGTTACGCAAGATAGTCAGAGCCAGGTCATCACTGTGGTCACCGAACAGATCTTTGTTGACAGCCTCCGGACAGGTGACGATAAGTTGCAGCATGTCGTCCTTCTCGGTATACGACAGTGTGAGGCGTGTGCCGGGCAGGATGGAACTGCCATCAGAGCCGAGTATGGAAAGTGACTCGTCGACAACGTGTAGCACACTGGTGATTTGCTGGTGCGACAGGTTGTACTGCTGGCAGAACTGTTCCAACTGCGACATCATGGCAAACCAATCGAAGTGCTTGCTCTCGATATTGAACACCGTCTCATGAATCTGCTGGATAAACTGACGGGTGCGCTCCCGCTGCGGATGTTCAAAGAGTTGGTCGGGGGCACCGTCTTCATAGACGACACCTTCGGCAAAGAACAACACCCTACTACTTACCTGGCGGGCAAAACGCATCTCGTGAGTTACAACTACCATCGTCATTCCCTGGCGTGCCAGTCTGGTCATCACGCCCAGCACCTCGCTCACCATTGTGGGATCGAGGGCCGAGGTCGGTTCATCGAAAAGCAGTATCTCGGGTTCCATAGCCAATGCACGTGCAATGGCAACACGCTGTTTCTGTCCACCCGAGAGCTGATTGGGCATAGTATCAGCACGCTCCGTCAATCCCACCATCTGCAGCAACTCCAAAGCTTTCTGTTCTGCCTGCTCACGACTCTTGCCAAGCAACTGCATGGGTGCCAGACAGATATTGTCGAGCACCGACATACCGTTAAAGAGGTTGAACGACTGGAACACCATCCCCATACGGCGACGCAACGAAGGTACATCGGCATTGGGCGACAGGATGTCTTGTCCGTCAATCATGATACTGCCACAAGTGGGAGTCTCAAGCAGGTTCAGGCATCGCAGGAAAGTACTCTTACCCGTTCCTGACGGACCTATGATGGAGATAACCTCGCCCTTGTGTACATCAATATTGATGTCGCGCAGCACTTCAAAACTGCCATAGCTTTTCTTCAAATGAGAAATAGTGATAACAGACGGAAGGCTTAACTGACCCTCCTCCGCCCCATCCCTATGAGGGAGGGGAGTAGAACAAGACGCTTTGCGGCATTTGCGACGTAGGAGGAGGCATGTGCCACCACCTATTATTACGAGGAAAGCTACCGCCCACAAAAGGTATCCACTCCCCTCCTTTACAGGGAGGGGTTGGGGGTGGGGCTGCCCCGTGAGTATACTACTCTCCCCCTTTCGCGTCATCAGCACGATGTGCGAATCGATATAGCCGTCGGAGAAGAGCACCTGCTTCTGTCGCTCTTCGGTGATGCTGATAGCGCCCATGGCCATGTCGGCCTTACCCGTCTGCACAGCAGGTATCTGCGCGGCGAAGTCCATAATGAGGTACTCCAGCTGCCAGCCGCGACGGTTGGCCCATTCCGTCAGCAGTTCCGGCTCCAGACCCGAAGGCTTTCCGGAATTGATGAAGTTGAACGGCGGCATGGCCGGATAGGTGGCCACGCGCAGGGTGCGTCCCGTGCCGCGCTGTTGGGGAATGGCCATGGCCGAGGGGTCGTCAGCATTGCTCCAGCGGTCCAGAATCTGCTGGTAGGTGCCGTCGCTCTTGATGTCGGCCAGGAAACGGTTGAAGTCCTGCTGCAATTCGGTATTGTCGAGTCGGTAACAGGCTCCTATCGGAATCGGCGTAAGTCCTGCGCCCACAGAATCCACCTTTTCAAGCAGCTCCTTATTGAACATCAGCGTCAGGCTTTCACCGCCCGCCGCATCTACCTTTCCGTTCTCTAAGGCTGCCAGCAGATCGGTCTGACTGGTCATGCGCATGATGTTGGCATCGGGAGCCATGTCGGTGACGGCAATGTCCTGTATGCTGCCGATAATCACAGCCACATTCTTGCCGTTGAGCGCCTGGAAGGCGGGCGGAACTTCCGATTTGAGGTTTGAGGTTTGAGTATTGAGATTTGGCTGCTGAGAACAGAGCTCCTGCACGTAGCCCAACATGCCAAATAATATCAGCGCCACAGCCGCAACGATGGCCTTCACGCGCTTGCGCTGAACGAGGCTCTGGAGCAGCAGCCCGATGAGCCAAGCCATGAGGAAATAGATGAGAGCCGTCACGATGAGCGGGAAGAAGGCGTCGAACGTGCGCGAGCGTATCAGGTCGGAGGCGCGCGTCATGTCGCTGACGGCGATGTAGCCCACGATGCTCGTGCCCTTCAGCAGGCTCACCACCTCGCCCTGATAGACGGGCATCACCGCCTTAATGACCTGTGGCAGCACAATCTTGAAGAACGTCTGTCGCTGCGTAAAGCCCAGGGCCAAGCCCGCTTCGGTCTGTCCGCGGTCGATGCCCTGGATAGTGGTGCGCAGCATCTCGCTGATGTAGGCCGCCGTGTTCATGGCGAAGGTGACCACGGCCACCACGATGCCCGTAGCATCCAGCGGCGCCATCACCACGTAGTACATCAACATGAGCAGCACCAGCACGGGCGTGCCGCGCATCAGTTCGATATACACCTTGGCCACCTGCTGCAGCCACTTCCGTCGGCTCATGCGCATCCAGCACACCAGTCCGCCCAGCAGCGTGCCCAACAGGGCGGCGCAGAGCGTGATAAGCAGCGTCACCTGCAGACCGTCAAGAATCATCCTGTAGCGGTCCTCAACAATCAGGTTGTTGCTGAAACTCTCAATTATTGAATTAGTCATTGGATTAATACTTGTTTATATATCACCCTATTAGGTGTTAATATGAATTCACTCGAGCCAATTGACGAAATGACTCGAGTGAAGGTTCTTAGTCAAATATGAAATCTACTTTCTTCACGCCATCGCCGTAGATGGTTTTGAAGTCATACTTCATCGAGATGACGTGATAGCCTGCCTCGCGCCATTTTGCCTCACGCTTGGCACCCTCGGCGAGGTCGGCATGGTCGCGGACATCATCATCTGCCACGAGCATAAACGCTGCTGTGCGGTACTTCTGATTGCTCATGCAGTAGTTGTGCATGGCGCAGTCGCCACTGCTATTGCCAAACGACAGCACAGGCACCTTTCCGATCTCCTGCGATATCTGCAGCACCTTGTTCGTCTTCAGGTTTTTGATGATGAGCTCGTCGGTGCGCACGAGGTCTTCCTTCTGACTCATGGTATAATCGACGCCTGCCTCCGTACCCTGACTGCTGGACATGAGCTTCACGTCCATACCGATGACGCGGTTAGGCTCGATACCGATACTCTCCACCAATGCACGACAGATGAAGCGGTCGGAGCCGCTGACGACATAGTAGGTGAAGCCGTTGTCCGTTAAGTATTCGAACACCTCGAGCATCGGCTTATAAAAACTCTCGCCGTAGGTCATTCCTGAAAAACCATTGGCGGGCTTGGCAGCGTATGCCTTGACATAAGCGTCAAACTCGGCGAGCGTCATGCCGCTGTAGGCCTTCGCCGCTGCGTAAGCATGCTTCATATCGAAGTGGTCGGGCAGTTTCTTGTCGTCGCGCACGAAGTCACGAATATCCTGCGCCGTCTCCTTCACGTCGTCGGGTGCAATATTCTTATACGCAGGATCGTCCAGCACGCGATACTCCAGCAGGTTGTACTCGAAATACGACGGGTAGAGCTCACCCACGAACGTACCGTCCATGTCGAACGTCGCGATGCGGTCCTCCGCCTTGATGAAGTTCGGACTGTTCGGGTTTGTCACGTCCTTCACATAGTCCTGCAGCGCCGTCAGTGCATCGCACTGGTTCCACAGCATGAAATACTCCTTCGATGAAGGGGTTACAACGTTTGTATCATCCTTGCTGCATGATGTCAGCACCGTTGCGGTGCAAACGAGGATGAAAATAAGCCCCCATTGAAATATCTTTCTCATTGTTGTTTGAGTCATAGAACTATACGTTAGGTTAGTACTTGTTTTTACATTAGGTTTTCAGTCGCAAAGATACAAAAAAAATCAAATAGAACAAACTTTTTAAGGAATAATTGTTCTATGGGCGGATACGAACCATCCTATCAGGTGTTTGGCAGTGCGCACGAGCCGTGGTTGAGCCTATATTCCCATGCAGCAGCACATCAGACGGCAAGGGCAGTCAGGAATTCCTGTTCTGCCCTTGCCTATCTATATGGTCATTCAAGTCAATCTACTTGAATGTTTCCATCATCTTTCTATCGTCATTTGCCCGTGCGGTCGATGTACTGCATGATGATCTCTGCGGCATCGTCCTCGGTCAGGCCGTCCATCGAGATGACAAGCTGGTAGTTGCGGGTGTCGTAGCGCGAGGTATCCTCGTATTTCTTGATGTAAGCCTCACGGGAAGAATCCATCTTCGCAATGATGTCGCGGGCCTCCTCCATCGTGACGTTCCTACGGCGCATGATGCGATTGATGCGGTGTTCCATCGAAGCCTGAATAAAGATGCTCAGGTGGTTGGGCCAATCGCGGAACACCATAAAGCCTGTGCGGCCTGCAATGACGCACGAAGTATGTGCGGCGATGTCCTGCAGGAGGCGTTTCTCGGTCTCAAACATCGTGGCATTATCAAGCTTCACTTCGGCCTCCATTGGCAGGCTGGCACTGTTGACCAGTGTCTGGTAGTAGTTATTGATATCATTCCACCACGATTTCTTCTGCGCTTTGATTTCCTCGATGCGCTCTGGTGAGAGTCCGAATTTCTGGGTCAGACCGTCGATGACGGCCTTGTCGCAGTACTTCACGCCTAACTTCTCGGCCAGTTTACGGCCTACGGTACGTCCGCCCGAACCAACTTCACGGTTGATAGTAATGACAAATTTCTCATTCTTGTTCATTTTCGTATTACTTATTGTTATTGGTTATATGATTAGTTCATTGTTTCAACGGGGAAGGTGAAATAAGTGTCGGGGAAGGGCTCATCCTTCAGGGTGAAGTGCCACCACTCCGTGTCGAATGGTTTGAAGCCGTGGCGGAGCATGGCCTGACGCAGGATCATGCGGTTATGGAACTGCTCGGGGGTGATGCTGCGTTTCGGATTGGCAGGACTTTTACTATTGTCGCCTGTATATTCGCCCGTCTCGGGATTGCCGCAGAAGTCGGGATGGCTCTCGGGGCCGAACCAGTCGAAGGTGCCGCCCATGTCGAGCTCCTTCTCCGTGGCCATGTCGAACAGCGTCAGGTCGAGGGTGGAGCCACGGGTGTGACCGCTCTTCAGGCAGATGTAGTCCTGAGGAAAGAGCACGCTCTTGTCGAGGTCGGGATAGAAGTAGGGCTTCATCAGCGTGTCGGCGATGTCCTCGGCCCAGCGCACGAAGTGATCAACGCCTTTCTGCGGACGGTAGGCATCGTAGATTTTCAGGCGATAGCCCTGCGCCTTGACGTCGTCGCTCACCGCTTTCAGACTGTCGGCGGCCTGCTTGGTCAAAAGTGCCGTTGGCTCCTCATAGCCGTCGATGCGCGTACCCACGAAATTGTATGTGCCGAAGTAGCGAATCTCCAGAATCACATCAGGCACCACGTCGGTGATGGTTACAAACTGGCTGGCATCGTCAGTCGCGCTGACAGCCGCGTTATTCTTTGTGTCCGAGGAGCAGGACACCATCGTCATGCCGCAGATAGTCAGGATGGCGGCCATCACCCAATTCAAAAACTTTTTCATCGTCTTGTTTGATTTTAATTGGTGATATATATATATATATGTTTATCCGATGATCTTCGGAAGTTGCTGCAGAGCATCTTCGGGCAGGCAGCCCTACACTTGCAGGTCTAACATATAGGGCAGTCTGACGGCATAGTAGGGAATGATCCGCCTGGTGTATTGGCCGATCGCTGTCTGATTGTCCATCCCAAGGTAAGCCGGGAGGAAGATGTTCCGCCCTCGCCTGTCTGGCCATAGTCATTCAGGTCAATTCTCTGTAGTTCTTCGTTCATAAATTATTCTATTTTGTACGTTTCATTTCACATTGATATTATTTAATAACCATACGAATTGTGTTGCCATTGATACTGATATCACGACAGAAGTTACGCAAGATAGTCAGAGCCAGGTCATCACTGTGGTCACCGAACATATCTTTGTTGACAGCCTCCGGACAGGTGACGATAAGCTGCAACATGTCGTCCTTCTCGGTATACGATAGTGTGAGGCGTGTGCTGGGCTGGATAGAACTGCCATCAGAGCCGAGTATGGAAAGAGACTCGTCGACAACGTGTAGCACACTGGTGATTTGCTGGTGCGACAGGTTGTACTGCTGGCAGAACTGCTCCATCTGCGACATCATAGCAAACCAATCAAAGTGCTTGCTCTCGATATTGAACACCGTCTCATGAATCTGCTGGATAAACTGACGGGTGCGCTCCCGTTGGAGGTCAGCGGGACTGGTTTCTGATCCGCTCAATGAATCAAGAATCTCTTAATTTTTCTCATATATTTTTTCACTATTGTCTTTTATTTATAATAGCGGATTGCATTAGTGTCCCGTTAAAATGGGACACTAATGTATTTTTTTATGGCACAAAGATACAAAAAAATAATATTACCAACCAAATTCTATTAATTTATTTATTCCAAAACTATATTGATCTTCATAACTTTGGATACTAAGCCATTCTCTAACAGCCTTTGGCGCATGCGATTGCCATCGGTACATGATGCAACAAGAAATGTTATAATGGTTATTAATACCGGATATCCCATTTTAACAATGGTTGCACAGCAAAGAAAACTAATTTTTACCAATCATCGTCCTCATTACCCACGATGCCATTCTTGATGGCTTCCTCGACCTTATCCATGATAGCGTTGGAATAGGCATGAGTCATGACGAGGGCCTTGGAGCAGGTGCGTTTCTTGTTGTCTTTCTGCACAAAGGGATAGTGCTTGGAAATCTCCCACTGCTCGTCGTAGAGACGACGATCGGTTTTATCGTCCTTCAAACGCTTGCCATCACCATATACATTCTGACGGTCTGTACGATTCGCACTATTATCGAGGATACCTCCTACCCATCCTGCTGCCTCAGCCTTAAGGATGTCGTAGTTTTGCACGGTATATGTGACACGCACACGACCTTCCTTGATATCAATCTTGATAACGGGCGTGATACTTACCACATATCGGTTGATAGTACCTGTATGATCGGCAATACCATCGATAGAAGAGGAGATGATGATGCAGCCTGCATCCTTGTCGTTGAGAGTGATGGCCTGCTTGTCTTTGAATGTGGCGGTGACCCAATAGTTGAGTGCCACATAAAGTTGTGCCTTGCTCTTTCCGGGTACCTCGATTATTTCCTGATAGGTGAGGCTTTGGTTCTTGTCGAGCTGCAGACTGCTTGCAAGATTCTTGGCAGCATCCAACCATCTGTCACCATAGCGCTCCTTGGCATATTTCTCAAGGTCAGCAGCTTTCATCACTTGTGCCTGGGCACTCATCACGCCGAAAAAAAGAATGGCGGCGAACATCATAACTTTCTTTATCATAGTCTTTTATTTTTTGATTTTACTGATTTGAAAAATGTCGTTGTTTTGTTTTGACATGACAAAAGTACTGCTTTTTTTAATGCCTGCAATTATTTTCCAGCAAAAAAAAGTTGTTAGATGCGACAGAACGATGGAAATGCGACAAGAGTGGTGAGAGTAGGTCTATCTTGTCGTAAAAGACCTTTTTGGCATGCAGAAAGCCTGAAGGTTAGACAAATGTTTTTTCTCCACTTTTTTGGAAAGCCGACCAAAATATTCTATCTTCGCAAAATAAATCATACTGCTGCCTTTCGGGAATGCCTGCGGCACTATGATATCATTGGGAAATCTGA
>JAEEGG010019854.1_pt1 | contig 13505 bp, 10 predicted proteins | sample 9134161 | NCBI WGS metagenome assembly JAEEGG01 (sample SAMN16246543, study PRJNA631951) | gut metagenome | biome: gut microbiome; feature: rumen; material: CR-attached | host: Bos | place: Iran: Karaj | collected 2018-10 | reverse complement strand
GGAACGAAAAACGTGCCCTGAAAAAAGCCGGAGAGGAGAAGTAATATAACGGAAAACATTGATGCATTCGAACAGAACAGCATACGTGTAAAGGACGGAGAAAAAAGCATTTACATCGACCCTTTCCAAATGAAGATCACACCTAATGATGCGGATTACATCCTTATAACACATGATCACTACGATCACTTCTCGCCCGAAGACATCGATAGAGTAATAGGAAGTAATACGATCCTTGTCGTTCCCGAGAAGATGGAAGGTAAGACAAAGAAGATAGCGGATAAGTTTTCAAAGGTTGTTACGGTAAAGCCCGGAGCTTCTTATGAGATCGACGGCCTGGAGTTCGAAACGGTCGCCGCATACAATATATTGAAGCCGTTCCATCCAAGATCCTGTGAGTGGGTCGGATACATCCTGAAGGTGGGCGGAAAGCGTATCTATATTGCCGGAGATACGGATGCCACAAAGGAAGCAAAGGCCGTAAAATGCGACATTGCGATGGTTCCGATAGGCGGTACATATACGATGGATCCTAAGAAAGCCGCCGATTTTATCAATGAAATAGAGCCGGAAGTCGCTATCCCCGTGCATTACGGGACAGCTGTCGGAAAGCCCGCGGACGGGAAGATTTTCGAGGAAAATGTCAAAAAAACCGTAAAAATTGAGCACAAGATACGGTTTTAAGCCAAAAAACTATTGAATTAAAGCCTATTTTGTGGTATATTTTCAGTGTTCCAATAAACAACCCCAATATATTGAGAGGATAAATCAATGAACAGAGCAGAATTAGTTGATGCAATCGCAAAGGAAGCAGGACTTACCAAGGTTGACGCTGATAAGGCACTCAAGGCTTTCACCAACGCCGTATCCAAGGAGCTTAAGAAGAAGGGAAAGGTTCAGCTTGTAGGCTTCGGAACCTTCGAGACCTCCAAGAGAGCAGCTCGTAAGGGCAAGAACCCTCAGACCGGTGAGGCTATCAAGATTCCCGCAGCTACCGTTCCTAAGTTCAAGGCAGGCAAGGCTCTTAAGGACCTTGTAAACGGCGCTAAGAAGTAATTAAAAAGAATTCTTTTTACGGGGTAAGGAAGCATTCCTTACTCCGTTTTTTTGTGACATGTTGTGACAGGGGGGCCGACCCCCTGTCACAGATCAACGGGGCGCATGGGGTGATTGGAGGTACGGATGGCGAATGACGGAAGACTTGTATTTGATTCTATTCCTGAGAAGTTTGATAAGTGGAGAGTGAAGTATAATGCTGAACTCTTCGAATATGTGAAGGCGGTAAGCGGCCTTGATGAAACTAAGAGCTGTCTTGAGATTGGGCCGGGAACGGGGCAGGCGTCCGATTTTGCGATAGACAGCGGATGCGATTATCTTGCAATCGAACTCGGTGAACATCTTGCTGCGAAGATGCAGGAGAAGTTTGGTGACAGAGAGAATTTCCATATAGTGAATGCGGACTTTGAGACATATGATTTCGGTGATAAGAAATTTGATCTGATCTACTCTGCGGCAACGATCCAGTGGATCAAAGAAGATATAGCATATTCAAGAGTTTATGATCTTCTTAAAGATGGCGGTATCCTTGCAATGATGCTTATGAGAAGCGATTACAAAACTCCGAATCCCGCTATGTATGAGGATATTCAGAAAGTATACGATAAGTACTTCGTGACCGATCAGCCCTATAATCAGAAGTTTGATTACATGAACGGTGAAAGCTATGGTCTTCATTTCATGGAAGAGAAGTCATTTCCGGGAAGACGAGAGTACAATGCGGATGAACATAATGAGTATCTCGGAACACATTCAACTCATATTACACTGAAGGAAGAATATAAAGATCTGTTTTTTAACGGTGTGAGAGATGCGGTCATTAAACACGGTAATAAAGTAGTGTTTGAAGACAAGTACGTTGTTTATCTCTATAAAAAATAAAGTATGATAATGGGGACGTATCCCTTTTGGCAGGATGAATCTCCTGAAAAAGGGTACGTCCCCATTGTTATACATAAATGATCAATTAATGAGACAGGGGCCGAGAATATCTGAATCCTGCTTCGCTCATTTTCTTTTCAAATTCAGCAGGTGATATATCTAATTTTATTGCAGCTTTTTCTATGGGGAGATCACCATCCTGAACCAGGGAAAAAAGTGTTTCAATCCGACCCTCAGCCTTACCTTCGGCCTTACCGCCGTTCCATAAATAATCTGCGACTTCACACATGCTGGCAACCTCCTTTGCATCAGGATTTGTAAGTATATTTTCGTATCTGTTATCTCCGGTAAATGCAGACATTAACTTAAGAACTTCCTCGATATGCCTGATTTTTGTTTTATCCTTTGATGAATAGTGCGGATTAATCCGCCGGTTTACAAAAAACTCCGCAACCATTCTGAAATCACTTTTAAACATTTGTATCTGTTTTTCGTCAAGCCGGGAAATATCAAATACATTGATATTATAATCGCTGACAAATTTATCGATTTCTTCCGGGATTGTCAAAGCGGATTTCAGGTTTTTCGGTGCATTCCATTTTTCTTTACCAAAGTATAACACAATTGTTATCACAGGCACGATTTTTTTATTGTCTGATATGAGCTGACTTTTGTAAGACGCACCATCATATCCGATCACCCTGAATGGCATGAGCCTGTCAACGGATGTCTGGTTTTCTATGCCATATATTGCAAGCATTGCATCGCCGTCTATCCAATGTTTGGCAACATCTCTTTCTGCTTCATGAATCCTTCCGTCTTCGGCCTTATACTGCGAGTGTACGCCTGCATTTTCAAGAGAGTTTTCTTTTACGACTTCGCGTCCGTCAAAAAGCAGACCATTTACAATGTCGGCAAATACATCATTATAATCTTCCAGAAGTTTCTCTGTTATGTCTTTTTCTCCCAATCTTAGATCACCTCTTATTGTTCGGTATTTGTTGCAGTGAATATGTCGATGATAGTCATGAAAAAAGAATACCGGACGGCTCGGCCAATCAGCTTGCCGTTTTTACCGATGGATGAATATTATCACCCTTTGAAATGCATGTATATTGACATTAGATACAAAAATTTTAACCGTCAAAAAAGCCGAAGAATAAGGGACTTTTCTTGAAAAACGACACCTGTGTCGCAGAATCTGGGGCCTGAAGTGTACGAAATGGACAATCAGCCTGACATTTCTTTTTTGATATATTTTATGTATACTTATATCATAGACCAAAAGGAGTAGGCGAAATGATCAGAAACATAACACTTGGAAGAACCGGGATTACGGTTCCTCAGAACGGATTCGGGGCTTTGCCTGTTCAGAGAGTTTCAATTGAAGAAGCGGTTAAGATCCTCAGAAAAGCATACGACGGCGGTATGAGGTTTTTTGATACCGCAAGAGCTTACAGTGATAGTGAGGAGAAGCTCGGTGAGGCTTTCGGAAACGGTTATGCAGACCGTGACAAGATCATAATCGCTACCAAAACTCCCGCCAAAACTCCGGAAGATTTTTGGAAGGATCTTGATACTTCGCTCGAGAAACTGAAGACTGATTACATTGATATCTATCAGTTTCATATGATGGGTGAGTGCTGGAAGCCCGGCGAAGAAAACGGAATGTATGAGTGCATGGTCCGCGCAAAGGAGCAGGGTAAGATCCGCTTTATAGGCGGAACGGCTCATAAACTGGGAGTTGCACGTGAGATTGCGGAGTGCGGTTTTTACGATACTCTTCAGTATCCCATGTCCTATCTCGCGGATGATAAGGAACTGGAACTTATAGATATCTGTAACAAAAATGATGTGGGCCTCATCGCAATGAAGGGGCTTGCAGGCGGTCTTATCACCAACTCCAGGGCTGCAATGAGTTTTGTTTTGCAGTATGACGGAATCGTGCCCATCTGGGGAATTCAAAAAGAAACCGAACTGGACGAATGGCTTTCCTATATGGAAAATCCTCCCATGATGGATGAGGAGATCAGAGCATTCATTAAGTCCGAGCAAGATGAATTAAAAGGAGAATTTTGCAGAGGCTGCGGATATTGCATGCCCTGCAGTGTCGGAATTCAGATAAATCAGTGTAACCGCATGTCCCTTATGCTTCGCCGCGCCCCGAGTGCTTCCTGGCTCGGTGAGTATTGGCAGGCCGAAATGGAGAAAACAAAAAAATGCGTTGAGTGCGGAAAGTGCCTTCCCAAATGTCCTTACGGATTAAACATTCCGGAACTTCTGAAGAAGAATTATGAGGATTATCAGGAAGTACTTGCCGGAAACAGAAGTGTAGGATGACGGCCGGACCATTGGGGAAGAAAACATTATGCATGATGTATTTATAAGCTACTCATCCAAAAATAAAAACGTTGCGGATGCGATCGTATCCGACTTCGAGCAAAACGGGATCAGATGCTGGTATGCACCCAGGGATATCCGTCCGGGTGAGGAGTGGGTTACGGCCATTACAAAGGCTCTTGAGGTTTCCAAAGCTCTTATTCTCATTTACACGGACGAGTCCAATAATTCCCGGCAGGTCATGAATGAGATCGCAGTGGCTTTCAACGCAGGGATAACCATCGTGCCATTCAAGCTTTCCAACGAGCAGATGAGCAGGGAGCTGGAGTATTATCTTACCAGAGTTCACTGGCTCGACGCTGTATCCAAACCTTTGATGGAAAACATTGCGGCGCTTCGCAATTATGTAGCGGTGATCATAAGTGCCGGAAATGTTGAGATTTCCACGGAAACTACACGCGGAGGTGCTCTCGTATCCGCGTCCCCGAAAAAGAAAACTTTTATCATCCCATGCCTCATCATCTCACTTGTTTTGATTGCCTTGATAATAGTGGGCGTAGCGATTGCAAAAAGCAGGGATGACCTTACGTCCGATCCGGCTATAGAAACGAATGCTGATGATGAAGCAACCACTCTGTATGAAGAAGGATTGACCTTTTATTCGGAAAGTAATTATGCCCTTGCCTATGACAGGTTCGTCAAAGCATCGGATGCGGGCAGCAGGGAAGCCATGAAGGCTGCCGGCGACATGTTATATGAGGGCATCGGAGTCGAGATTGACGAAAGCAAAGCGGTGGAGTTTTACCTTAGAGCCGGCGGTTTTTCACGTATCGAAGCTGAGCCTTACTTTGAGAGATCGGAGGACGGTCTTTCCGACGAGGATATGTTTAACAGACTCGGTCTTTCGTATTTCTATGAATATGATTATGACAGGGCGGCGTACTTTTTTATCCTGGGAGCCGAGGAATTTGACAGTGTAAATTGCATGGGCAATGCGGGAATCACCTATGAAAGTGCCATGGACTGGGAGAATGCTTATAAGTGGTACAATGCGGCGATCGAGGCGGGCCACCCGGATGCGGAGAGATTTGAGAAGAAAGTAAAGCAGATGGAAGATGAAGGATTAGTGTGACGCTCATCATCATATTTATAGTATGTGTTATAATAAAGTTTGCGAGATACTCGCAAACTTTATTTGTTTATGGGGATTTATTGAAATGAATCTTAAAAAGATCCTGGCAGGAGCGGCAGGTGCGTTGTTTTCCGCTACCGTTATGCCATTAATGATATCAATGACTGCCCGCGCCGCGGTTGAGATAAACGAAGCTAATTTCCCGGATCCTGTGTTCAGATCGGTGATAGCCGGTGCGGATTATGACAGGGACGGAAATGGTATTATAGATGATACCGAGATAGCACTGACCATCAACATTTACTGCGAAGGGATGGGAATCACTTCTGTTCAGGGTGTGGAGTATTTCACCTCGCTTCAGGGACTGTGGTGCAAGGATAATTACATTCAGACCCTTGATGTGAGTAATCTTAAGGATCTTCACGGGGTGTGGTGCTCCGGTAATCTTTTTACGACGCTGGATTTTTCGGGAAATCCGGAGCTTGAGTGGGTTTATTGCTATGACTGTAACCTCACTTACCTGAACGTATCAAACAATCCCAAGATGGCGTATCTTGAGGTGAACACCAATCCTCTGACCATGCTCGATGTAAGCCATAATCCGCTGCTTGAGCATCTGACTTGCGGATCATGCGAGCTTACAAGCTTAAACCTTGGCAATAATCCTAACCTGACCCATCTTGATGCTTTCAGAAATCATCTGACTTCCCTGGATGTTTCCGGGTGCCCCAAGCTTAAGCGCCTTGATATCTGGGACAATGCGGGACTGGGCAGCATTGATATCAGCGCAAATACCGGACTTCAGTATTACAACTGCGCCAACAATGATGTGGTCTCAATTGATGTAACTCATAACTCCGAGCTTCAAAAACTCATCTGCAGTTACAACGATATCGTTAATTTGGACCTTACCCACAATCCCAAGCTGGTGTACCTGGATTGCGCGTGCAACAATATCACATCCCTTAATCTTTCCGGTAACCCTCAGCTTTATTTTCTGCAGGCATTTACGAACCCTTTTACCACCCTTGATATCGGCTCCAATCCGCTCCTTATCCAAACCTATCAGACAGGTGTCAAAAAGAATGAATCCGCGGTCTGCCAAGGTCATTCCTGGACTCTTGATTACGGCGGGGATACATCCACGGGTGGAGACAATATCTGTTTTCTTTGTTTTGATGACAAGGTAACACTGGCGGCGCTTCCTGCTGACGGAACAGCAGAAGCCGGAACAAGTCCTGCTGCGGCAAACGTTCCAAACATACCTTATGATCCGAATCTTGTGACCAGAGAAATGGTGCTGCAGACTCTCTATACCCGTGAGGGAAGTCCTAATGTTAACGGGATTGGCACAAGGTTTACCGATGTTGCACCGGATTCCGAGTACGCTAATGCTATCATATGGGGTGAAAAGAATTCGATCGCGGTGGGTACACCCTTTATTTCATCATCAACCTTCGGTGTGGGTCAGCCTGTAACCAGACAGGATCTGCTCCTGATGCTGATGCGTTATTCCGAATATAAGAATTACAAGAGAGCAATCGACTTCGGAAGAAGCGATGATTATCTTGATTATTATGATATAGATTATTATGCGTGGGAAGCGGTCACCTGGGCCGCCACCTGGCATATCATGGAAGGTTACGGAGAGCCGGGGGCTCCCAAGACGGAGCAGAGATTCGAACCTCACGGAACCGTAACAAGAGCGGATTTTCTGGCGGCCTTGTACAAGCTGATGGAAGTCAATAATGTATCGAATCTTTCGTTTACCATTCCGGAGAGTGCGGGCGTTCCCGCAGCGGCAGGTTCCGAAGGAGCGGTTGGAACAACCGCAGAAACACCGGATGCGGATGGAGTGCAGCCCGGGGAAGAGCCTTCAACCGAAGCTCCGGACACAGATCAACCGGTGCTTATTACTCAGGAAGACGATCTTCCCATTATCCGGGATGACAACGTTCCGGGAAATGCACAGCCGCAGGATCTGTCACCGGAAAGCGTCGGAAGCGGCACAGGAGGAAGTGTTCTTAAAATATTCATACCGATAATACTGATCGTGATAGTAATAGCTGTGGTAGTTCTGAGACGAAGGAACCGACAGTGCGGATCGTCAGGGACCACTGTCAACTGAGACCGGGGATACGAGGAGGGCACGGATGGGTTTATGTATCGCTTTCGCAGTATTTGTTCTTATTGTTCTTTTTTCCGTGACAGTGAGTTTGCGGCAAAAACATAAGAATGCGGGATTTATCATCACATCCTGTGTACTGGTCATTTGTGATGCCATGTGCATCATGACTTTGTTAAGCGATACATCCGAGCAGGCCAGGCCTTTCCTTGTCTGGTACTATATTGTCTATGGATGGCTGTTTTTCGGTGCTTTGCTTACCATACTTCTGACTCATTCCAAGAAGATCTATCTTTCTCTTTTTATTCCCGAAGCCATGATCTGTATCATTCAGTCGGCTTTTACCGTTCCCAATTTTTATACGGATGCTTTTTCGGTTATCTCTACAAAAGAAGTATTCGGAACCGTTTACTGGGTGCTGGACATAAACTGGGATTCCAGGTTCTGGCTCATAGCACGTCTTTACAGGGATTGCTGCTATATGAATGCGGTTATCATCCTGATCGCAATGATCTATATTGTCATGCATGTTCCGAAGGTTTTCAGACCAAAGTATTATGTGCTCATGATAATGCAGGGCATTATGTTCGGTTTTATTCTTATGTCATTTACTTTCGGATGGCCTGTCTGGCTTCAAACCGTAGTCATGAACATCATTTGCTACATGACTTTCTATTACGTATTCCTTTATTCCGATTTCAAGCTGCGTGATACCGTCATGAGGGATTTTGCCAATCAGATGACGGACGGTCTTGCCATCTACAATAAATTCAACGATCTTATATTCCTCAATGACAGGATCAAAAGTGTTGTTACGGCAATGAGTCTTAAGAATATTGAAAGGATGGAGGCCATTGAAGAATGGGCTTCCACATCGGAGACCATTGAAAATATAGAAGTAATCCCTTATGTGAACGGTGATCAAAAATATTATTACACTCTTAAAAAGACTGTGATAGGCCAGGGAGACAGCAATGTCGGAACTGCGTTTATTTTCCATGACTGTACCGAGTCCATAGGCAGACTGAAATTAATGGAGGAGGTAAACTCCGAACTGGAAAGAACCGCCAGAATGAAGGCAGACTTTCTCGCCAATATGAGCCATGAGCTGAGAACGCCCATGAATGCAGTCATCGGTCTTGCGGAGATCGCACTCCGTGAAAAAGAGATTCCTTCCAATGTCAGGGACTGCCTTAAACAGATCAATTCTTCCGGAAGAAATCTTCTTAATATCATCAATGATGTTCTGGACCTTTCCAAGATCGATTCGGGAAAGGTGGAGATAATTCCCGAAAAATACGAACCCTTATCCGAGGTTAATGATATCTCGCATATTCTCCAGACAAGGATCGGGGACAAGAACATCGAATTCTTTTTCACTGTTGATACCATGCTTCCCCATGCGCTTTACGGAGACTGCATGAGGATCAGACAGGTTCTCATCAATCTTGCCAACAATGCCATCAAGTTTACGGAATACGGAATGGTCAAAATAGAACTGACCTGCCATGAACTTGATGATGAAATGATGGAACTGGAATTCCACATCAGGGATACGGGACGCGGCATTAGGAAGGAAGATCTTGATAAGCTCTTTGTTTCTTTTCAGCAGGTTGATACCAAAAGAAACCGCACTGTGGAAGGAACGGGTCTGGGACTTGCGATTTCCAAGAAATATGTTGAGGCAATGGGCGGAAGTATAGGCGTTTCCAGCGAATACGGTAAGGGCTCGGATTTCTGGTTTAAGCTTCATCAGAAAGTTGTTAACGGCGCAAGGGATCTTTTGGTTGATGATGCAGACCGGAAATTTGCATATTGTCTGAATGAAAATATGGCAATGACGGATGAATTTGCTGTTGAGATGAAGTCCCTCGGTATGGAAGGAAAGGTGATCTCATCGCTTAGATCCTATGAGCCCACGGGTAAGGAGGAGTTCCTTCTATTTATCAAAGAATATTACAATGATGAGCTCAAAAAGTTTTTGGATGAGCATCCGGATGTTCACGGTATTATTTTGGAATCGTATGATTCCGTATTCAAACCCGACAAGCCCAATCTCAGCGTTTTGAAAAAGCCATTGACCACCCTTTCCATGGTGCTTGCTCTTAACGGTAAGACCATAGAAGACCTTCATTTTAACGGACGGGAGGCTAAGTATGTCAAATTCACCGCACCCGATGCCAAGGTTCTCATAGTCGATGACAATACTATCAACCTTTCCATCGCAGTCGGGCTTTTGGAGCCCTTGAAGGTTAAATGCGAGGTTGCACAGTCTGGAAGAGAGGCCATAGATAAGGTGCGTGAGAATCAGTACGATCTGATACTTATGGACCATATGATGCCCGAGATGGATGGTGTCGAAGCTTCCGCGGAGATCAGAAGGACTATACCCGAAGCTGACTTTACACCCATAATCGCTCTTACCGCCAATGTTTTGGAGGGCAGTAAGCAGCAGTTTTTGAAAGCCGGAATGGTCGATATGATCGCCAAGCCCATCGACATAAGAGATCTGAACATGAAGATGATAAAGTGGCTTCCCAACTATCTGATCCATGAGGAAAAAGAGGAAGAAGCCAAGACAGACGAAGGCGCTGAGGAAAATGTAAGAGAAGAAGAGCTCTATGACTGTCTGGATTGTGAAAAGGCTATAAAAGGACTGGGAACTGTAGCTCTTTTTAAGAAGGTGGTGGAGGATTATTACAGAAACGGTCCCGATACTCTTGAAGTCATAAAGCATGCTCTTGAGGAGAAGGATTTCGACACCTACGCCATCAAAACCCATTCTCTTAAGAGTACCTCCAGGCAGATAGGCGCAACGGAGCTTGGGGATTATGCCGAGAGGCTTGAAAAGGCCGGTAAGGCATCCGATGAAAAAGAGATCGCCAAATACCATGATGAGACCATGGCGATGTTTGAGGAACTTCTTACATCCCTGTCTAAATATTTTATGGGAAATGGCTTGGCGGATGAGGGCAAAACACCCATAACGGCCGAAAAGACGAAGGAGATCTTCAAAAAACTGGCCGAAGCCTGTGATGATCTGGATATGGATGCCATGGAGGAATGCAGACGTGAACTGGAAAGCTATTCCTACCCCGAAGGCGCCGAAGAGATCATGGGAGAGCTTATAACTGCCATTGGGAAAATTGACCCGGATTCGGTGACAGGATTTATGGCTGAGTACAGCGAAAAGTTTACTTAACAATTATTAAAAATTTATTAAAATTCTAATGGTACAAAAGGATAGGTTCTGTTATAATAGGTTTTGGTATTTTTTTATTCTATTTCTCACAGGGGAGGAGTTAAGTAATGGATTTTAAAGAACTGGTTGAATACGCCAAGAAAATGGACTGCTCTGATATTCATATCACAGTAGGTACCAACGTAGCTATCAGAAGATACGGCGAACTTGAGATCCTCGAGCCCGCACCTTCTGCCGAAGAATCCAGAAACATGATCTTCTCCATACTTAATCAGGAGCAGGTTGAGAAGGTATCCGGCGGAAGCGACCTTGACGTAGGTGTAATGCTTTGGGACGGTACCAGAATCAGAGCAAATGTTTATCATCAGAGAAACAATCTTGCCTGCAGTATCCGTATTCTGAACCAGTTTGTTCCTTCTTTTGAGGAACTCGGACTCCCTGATGTCTGCAGAGAACTTGCAGAGATGCCCAGAGGACTGGTTCTTGTAACAGGCCCCACCGGTTCCGGTAAATCCACAACCCTCGCTTCGATGGTTGAATATATCAATAAGAAGACTTCCAGACATATCCTTACGATCGAGGATCCTATCGAGTATGTATATCCTCACAACAAGGCTATGATCCATCAGAGAGAAGTCGGAAGAGATGTAACAAGCTTTGCTACCGCTCTTCGTTCCGCAATGCGTGAAGACCCCGATATCATCCTCGTAGGAGAGATGCGTGACTTCGAGACCATTTCCGCAGCTATCACCGCAGCTGAGACAGGACACCTGGTTCTTTCGACTCTGCATACCACCAGTGCCGCACAGACCGTAGAGCGTATTATCGACGCTACTCCTCTTGACGGACAGGATCAGATCAGAACCCAGTTCGCAAATGTTATCAGAGGCGTTATCACCCAGACTCTTATTCCTACCGCAGATATGGACGGAAGATGCTGTGCTACCGAGATCATGCTCGGAACTCCCGCTATAGCAAACCTTATTCGCGATAAGAAGACGATTCAGATCCCTTCACTTATCCAGGCAGGAAGAAGCCTCGGAATGCACCTTCTTAACGACGATCTTGCATCCCTTGTGGGACGCGGAAGAATCTCCAGAGAAGATGCTCTTTGGGTATCCAACGATCCCACAGCACTTGAGAAGATGTGTTAATTAATCTAAATTTAAAGAAAGTATAAAAGTCCTTAAAGCGATTGTATGTTATGCTCCGATGGGAACGGCCAACGCCCCCACCGGAGCTTTACTTTTGTATGGAGGACTGTATGAAGAAAGGACTTGACGCATATAAATTAAAAATAATTGCTTTGATATTCATGTTACTTGATCATGTGAATACATATCTGGGTTATGCTACCCATACATATCTCGGATGGCCAAAGTGGCCTGAGTTTATCGGTATGATCACCAGATTTGTTTCACCCCTCTTTTTATATCTGATGATCGAAGGCTTTTATCACACAAGAAGCCGCGTGAAATACCTGACCAGATTATTTACTGCCGGGGTTATCATGATGGCCGGTAACGTAACTATAAATTATCTGTTCCTTAATGCAAAGGGACATACGGATGAGATCGGCTTTCGATCTTTGATACAGGGCCATGATATTTTCCTGACACTTGCATTTATATTTGCAATCGTTTGGTGTCTTGAGAATCTGAAAGATCGTAAGAATATTTTTAGGAACATTATTCTTATTGCTGTCTTTGCATTCTTATGTTTATTTAATGAAGGCGGAACATTCCTGCTTCCAATGTCATTTATTATCTGGTTCTTCCGTGAAAAGAAAAAAACAATGTGCCTCGGCATCCTTGTTTTCGCTTTACTGCTTCTGTTAAAAGCATTAGTCACATATAATCCGGGTTCCGTTGATTCGTTTTATTCATATATTTGCTTTGACGATCAGTGGGCAATGGCTGCTGTAATTCCTTTTATACTCCTGTATAACGGAGAAAGAGGAAAAAACACACCTGTTACCAAGTACATGTTTTACGTGATCTATCCCGTACATTTGTGGGTCTTGATGATCGCAAGATTCATGATCATGCCTTAAAGTGACAGTGGGGACGTTTCATTTTTGTCACCTGATATAATGTAATCTTAAAGAAACTTAAAGAAAGCGTAATGATACTTAAAGTGATTATCTGTTATAGTGTCTGCAGATGACAGACGGTTACATCTGGCACAGTTGCTGCGGGGATGCGCACCCGGTTATCGGTCTCGGTGTCAGACCCCTGTCATCACCAAAAGGCTTTTTAAGGATGCGGTCTTTTTTGCATCCGGTAAGGAGTTAATTATGAAAAAAAATATTTTGATCTCTATGTCACTTTTAATGGTTATTGGAATCACTGCATGCGGAAATGCAAATGTTTCAGATAATAATGTTGAGATTCCCGAGATAACCGCTGAGCCCATAAACGGACAGGATGATGCGGTTATTGATTCCGATTATGAAGATCCGCTTCCCGCTATAGAAGATGATGGATCGGATGCTCCTGATGTTATAACCGACGAAGAGGCACTTGATGCTGTTATAAACTTTATGTCTTCGACACAGCCTGAAGTTATAAGCAATGATGATTACACAGAGTATCTTATTGTTGAATCAAGTACCCCTGAGCAGATCGTAGTTCTTTACAGATCATATACCGCTTCTCAGACCAGATTTTACATCGACCGTGCTACCGGAGAAACAAAAGTAACCGAGCTTGTTCCCGGTATCATCGATGAAGAGACTGAAACGGGAGAAGCGTTTAATATAAAAGACT
>JAEEGG010019853.1_pt1 | contig 13505 bp, 11 predicted proteins | sample 9134161 | NCBI WGS metagenome assembly JAEEGG01 (sample SAMN16246543, study PRJNA631951) | gut metagenome | biome: gut microbiome; feature: rumen; material: CR-attached | host: Bos | place: Iran: Karaj | collected 2018-10 | reverse complement strand
CAACAGAGGTGGAACAATATGGCACAGGGTCATGCGAGGCGGAGAACGCACTCGATGACGGTACGTAGCACGAGAAGACAATTCTACAGTTCTCCACTGCTGAAGAGATAACGAACACTACTCCACTGGCGTTCATCATCATGGATGCGCAGGAGAACTTTTATCTGATTGTTGCCAGAGAGGCTCCTTATCCGATAATCGAAATTGCCAAGTCAGTTTCCGCAGAGAGCAATGTGAATAACATCAAAGTTACGTTCACAAGGCGGAAATCGCTTATTCCATGCAGGATTTAAGCGGGATTTGACAAAAGCATTGATTTTCTCAGAAAAAAATGCTAATTTTGCAATATAAAATGACTGGATATGACAAAGGAAGAATTACTATCAAAACTCAATGACATCGAATGGGATGACTTCGAAGTAAAAGAAGCCAGGGATAAGTTGCCGGAGAATGTCTGGGAAACTGTTTCCGCTTTCTCAAATACATCGGGCGGATGGATTGTATTCGGTGTGGCACAGCATGGTAAACGGTTTGAAATCCAAGGTGTGAACAACGGGGAGAAAACAGAAAGCGATTTTCTGAATGTTTTACGAAGCGGACAGAAGTTCAACATGCGCCTTTCTGCTATAGGACAGAAATTTAACATTGAAGGTAAATTGGTATTGGCTTTCTTTATACCTTCATCAATAGCTAAACCTATATACTATGGCAGTCAAATCAACACATTTATTCGTTCAGGAAGCGGCGACCGCAGGGCAACAGAATCGGAAGTAATGGCAATGATGCGTGACCAGGCATTTGGGAGTAAAAGCGAGATGACAATAGATGAAACAAGTTTTGATGATGTTAACAGAGGATCACTTGAAACTTACAAGAACCATGTTAAAGGTTTCAACCCGTCATTTCCTTATAAAGACTTACCAGACAAAGAATTCTGTGACAAATTGAATATCACAAATAAGGGAAAATTGACATACAGCGGACTTCTTATGTTTGGTAAACGTGATGTTGTCCAGTCTTATGTAAGCAATTTCTGGATTGATTATCTTGAAATTCCAGCAACTAGTATGGCTGAGGCAAAAGTTCGATACACCTTCCGATTACAGGAACAAGATAATATTTGGGAATCTTATCAACTTATTCTTCAAAGACTGCGTAATTTTTGCGATAATCCTTATCAAGCACGTCCTGATGGAATTGGCATTGAAGATGAAACTCAGTTATTTGCATTAAGAGAAGGACTTACAAACCTGTGCGCTCACTCTGACTACTTTAGTCCTATGCATCCGACAATCCGAGTGTTTACGGATAGAATTGAGCTACAAAACCCCGGTCGTTTTATGTTCCCTTTATCTGAATTGCGCTCACAAATTCATTCTATGCCACGTAATCCCTCTATCATAAAGTTTTTCCGTTATGCAAAGCTTGGAGAGAATGCCGGATATGGAATTGACAAAATGTTGAAATGGGAGCAACAAAGAGGGAATGTTGATTTTTCAAGCACTTTAGTAAGTTCAACAATTACATATTGGTTTGGTGGTAAGGCTGGTGGTAAGGCTGGTGGTAAGGCTGGTGGTCAAGTTAATGAACAAGTTCAGAGATTAATAAACACGATAAGAGATAATGTATATAATGTTAGTGAGATACAAGAAAAGATTGGATTGAAAAGCCGCACGTATATACGTGAAAAAATGCTTTTACCAGCAATTGAAAATGGTTTCGTACTTCGTCTTTATCCTGAGAGTCTGAGCCATCCTAATCAGAAATATTATCTTTCAGAAGAAGGACTTAAATTAGTGAAGTCTGAAATGTAACTGTCTTTTATTACATTTATATAAAAGAGTACTTTTGCTTGCAGATAAGCATCAGTACTCTTTTTTATGGCTAAATCCCAGACTAAATATCATCTTCACCTCAAAGGATATGTCGGAGGCTACGACTTCGACAGCGATTACGTGGACTACATCCTCGCCAAATATCCGGATGCTGAGGTGAATGTCCTCATAGATTCACTCGGCGGTTCACTCGCTACTGTCCTCTCTATCGTGGCGGCTTTCCGCAACCATGGAAATGTCCATGTCCACTTCGTGGGCATGAACGCATCGGCCGCCACCATCGCCTCCATGGGTGCGAAGCGCATCACCATGGACTCATCTGCCATGTACCTTGTACACAAGTGCTCCATCGAGTTCTTCCAATGGGCTTCTGCCAATTCGGACAAACTCGCCGAGATCATCAAGGAGACAAGGCAGATGAAGTCGGACTTGGAGAAGATGGACGCGAACGTGGCTCAGCTCTACGCATCCAAGTGCGAAAAGAACCAGGAGGATCTTCTCGCACTGATGAAGAAAGGGGGATGGCTCACGGCACAGGAGGCTCTCGACTGGGGATTCGTGGATGAGGTCACGGACTTCGAGGAGGACGATGCGCCTGTCATCACGGACAGCATAGCCGCCGACATGACGGCATCGGGTATTCCTCTCCCATCCACATTCATCCATAACGATGAACAGCGCAGTGGCTTGTTCACTCGCTTTGTCGAGTCGCTGACTCGCTTCTTCTCTTCCGAGAATAAAGTTCAAGAAAATAACACACCTAACACCTCAACAGAAATGGAAAATCAGAACACAACAACACAGGACACTCAGCCAGTTGCTCAGGAGCAACAGACTGACATCTGCACTCTGCAGCTGGCAACGCCACCTGCAGAGGAGCAGTCTTCCACTACTCCTGCCGAGTCTGAGGAGGCTACGGCACAGGCTACAGCCCATGCCAACGCGCTCGCTCTGAAAGATGCGGAGATTGCCCGTCTCAAAGCGGAAATCGAAGAGCTGAAGAAGGCTCCAGGAGCATCCACATCACAGGTCGTGGAGGATGAGAAAGCCAAGCACGGCGAGCCTACGAACAAAGCGGAGGCTTTCTTCCAGACACGCCAGCGTGCAAGGGCTCTCTACGATATGCTGCCGTAAGATTATTCACTCTAAACTCTCAACCCTAAACTTTCAACTATTATTATGGCTGGACAACTTACTTTTACTCTCGCTGAATTTCAGGAGGCGGCCACCAAGTGGCGCTCCGATCTGCTCATGCTGCCTATCATAGGCTGCAATGAGACTCTGCAATATATGACTGCCCGTCCGGGCATCCGCTATAAGGAACAGGTGGGCGCCATCTCCGGTGATGCGCAGTTCGGTCCTTATAAGCCGTCCCGTTCCACTGACTTCAATCTGAACGTGGACTTCCGAACACTCGAAACTTTCTTCGGTTCGGTGGTCGCCAAGTTCGAGCCGAACTCGGCAGTGTCCACACTCCTCGGACAGGTGGGCGACACGAAAGGCGACGGACAGATGCGTGCTCCTACAGCACTTCACGTCCTCGCGCTCATCGCCCGTGGTCTCTCGGAACACCTCAATGAGGCAATATGGGCTGGTCGCCGTGACCCGAACGGTGACACCACCATCGACCTCTTTGACGGGTTCGACACCATCACAGAGAACGAAATCACCTCTGGGGCTCTTGCAGCTGAAGAAGGCAACTATATGAAGCTGACGGACGCAATTACCAAGGACAACGCCTGTGAGATTGCGAAGGACATCCTCTTCTCCCTGGATCCACGGCTTCGTGCCCAGGACCTCTACATGTTCTGCACGCAGGAGTTTGCGGATGCCTATAACGAGAGCTACCTGCTCACGCACGGAGGCATCAACTACAACAACCAGTATGCGCAGCAGACTGTGGAAGGGTCGAACGGCAGGTTGCACATCATACCGATGTACAACAAAATCGGTTCGAAGTTCATCCACATCACACCGAAAATTAACATGCTGGTGGGCGACGACCAGATGGGCGACATCGAGTCGGTACTCGTAAAGGAATACGAGCCGTTCATCCTCTCCTACATCGCCACCATGTTCTTCGGGGTGCAGTTCGAGTCGATTGACAATTACATGCTGAAAAAGAAGGACACGCAGCTAAACCAGTTGCGCTCAGTGGCTACGTATTACAAGGAGTACAGCTCCATAGAGAATCTGCAACTCCTTGGGGAGAATTACATCCGACAGATGAAAAGGGATTTGACTCCTTTGACTTTCCAAACCTCTATCCTTTGTCAGAGGATCGGAATCGCAAAGGACGGGTTCTACTCGTCAATGAAAGAGAAACACAAGTACGACGCGTCGAACTTTGAGTTTCTGGATGAGGTTGCGGAGCAATACTATGCTGGTTTTGCTCCTGAATACCTTGACAGCCGGGCTGACAAGGACATCAATCCATTGGCTCCGATTTGCATCGGCATGGATTATAATGCGAACATCAACTGGATTGTGGCTGGTCAGCCGTCGGGTCGTCGTCTCAATGTGCTGAAGTCGTTCTATGTGAAGTTTGAACGCAAGCTTCCTGCACTCATCTCCGACTTCTGCACATACTACGAACACCACAAGAACAAGACGGTGGTGTTCTATTACGACACTACCGCCCTTGGCTCGAACTACGCTGTTAACGAGCAGGATTTCCGATGGGTCATCATCCATGAGTTCGAACGGCATGGATGGACGGTTGTTGACGTGTACCTCGGAAATCCGATGCGGCATGATGAGAAGTACCTGCTCATCAACCAAGGGTTTGCCGGTAAACAAAGGCTGATGCCTTTCTTCAACCGCCAGAATAATGATGATCTCATCCTCACCATTCAGGCGGCTGGAGTCACTCGTGGACGAAATGGGTTTCGTAAGGACAAAGGGGGTGAAAAGCTGGCGGAGACAGAGGAGGATTTGCTGGAACACCGAACCGATGGCACGGATGCTTTCGATACGCTGTATATAGGTTGCGAGAAGTTCCCGCAGGAAAATACGAATAACGGATTTTCCGTTTCTGGTGTGCTATGAAATTCTCCCGACAAGAATAATCCTGCCGGGCGCTGCATTACACAAAAATGTTGCTGTAAAAAGTGTTTTGAAGATTTGAGAACTTCGCAATTCAAATCTATAATTTGTTTATATCATCTATAAGATTTTGAGATAATTTATTGATTTCTGAATCAGATTCAGTTATTGAAATAAGCTTTTCAAGAACCTTGACACTATTATCTTTGTCATTATCCTTCAAATATGCAATTGCTAGATTGTATCCTATTTCTGATGAATAGTCCGTATAATCATTATAAGTTTCCATATTGGATAATTCCCAATACAAGGTGAGTTCATGAATTGTATTATCCAAGTCTTTACCATTCTTTACATTGTCAAATAACAAGTTTAATTTACTTTCTAGTTCAGACACATCATCATTGCCTCTGGAAATCAAAGATGTATCAAAAGACCTTGCATATTCATCACCCAATCCTGTGGTTTGCTTAAAATTATAATAACCAGTACCAATCCAGACAAGCAAAGCAATAGAAGCAGCAACTGAAAGCCACGTTCCAATTTTCCTGAATGAGATTGTTCTTGAAATATTATCATGAGATACACTATAAGCAACTTCTTTAATATCACTCTCGGTTGAACTCAAAAGGGCTTTTTGGATTTTAGAATCTTTCTGAATTCCTGCTTGTTTCAATCCTTTAACAAGCCTTGCAATAGCTATGGCTTTAGATTTTAATTCAGGATTTGAATCCAATTCCTGGATAAAACGTAATTCTTCCTGTTTATCCATTCTTCCCTTCAAATATGAGGTGATTCTCTCATCCTCATCAAAAAGGTCCAACAAGTTATTGTCTAAATGATCTTTCATATCAATTTATGAATTAATCGAACAATTGGTTAACAAGTTGTGAGTATCTATTTTTGAATTTATCACAACATCTGTGCTTTGTTACCTTCATTGTTCCCTCACTTTTATAATTCAACATAGAAGCAAGAGTTTTCATGGAAAAACCGTCACGATAAAATCCCCATAAGATTTTATCACATGGCTCTGGCAAGTCCTCAACTATTTCTTGTACCAAAGCTGCCTTTCGTTGTTCTATGTTTACCGAATTATCCTCCAAAGCCAAAAGAGTATCAATTTTGTCATCGTCAAAATCGTCTTTAAATGCATCTGGATATTCATCAACTATGTTTATTTCTTTTCCATATTTACGGAGCAGCTCATGAGCTTTGTTCCGACAAATAGAATTAAAAAAAGTCGAAAGAGAAGATGTTATATCATTCAATTTCCCTTCGGTAGCATAATTGTAGAAAACAATGAAAGATTCTTGAAACACATCCTCGCAATCAGATTGAGAAAGAGAAAAGTAGCTTTTTAGGAAAGACAGAGTTTTTTCCCATTGAGAGGAGGCAAACTCGTTCAATTGTTGTCTGACATTATGTAAGCTAATTGTTGGCATATTATTTACTTTAACGTAGATTCAAACACCATATTCTGACGTATAAGTCTACGATCAGAATCCATCAGTTTCTTTATTTGCAAAGGAAAGTCATTTGAGCGCAAAAGAGAAGCTGATTGTAATACTTTGTTTAAGTAATAAGACAAAGGTCCATAAAAATTACCATTTTCACAAATCTCGTAATTCGACTGATATGAACGGCAAGCCTCTAATATCATAACATGAGACAGCCCATTCTCCATCTTTATTATAAAATGGCCATTCTTATTCACTCTAGGACGGTATTCTTTTCCGTTAGGACTGAATCCTTTATTAGTTCCCCTATAAAATAAATCTTCTTCATATAAATCTTCATCTCCTCTGGAAGATCCACCTGCGTGACAGGCATCTATCACTACAAAGACAAATCCACTGGTTCCAACTTTTGCCCTTATTTTTCTAATATAGGATGACAGTTCATCATCTGTAATGTGATTTGAGCCTTCGTAGATTCCTCTTTGATAATCTTTCAAAGCATCATAAGGAATTATAGATTCATCCCATCCGTCATCTTCATCATTATTCATGTCTTCAAATGGTTGACCATGTCCTGAAAAGTGAATGTAAATTAAATCCCCAGATTTGCATTTTGAAATCAATGCGGAAAACTCCTTCCTTATTATTTTAGCCGTTGCATCCCTATTGCATACTTTTATGATATTAAAACCATTATTCTTTAATGTGGGTTGTAAAAGATTTACATCATTGGCTCCATGTATATTTGCCCATCCGGTATTGGCATATCCATAATCTGATATACCAATCAGAAGAGCTCGTTTGTTTTGTGAATATATATTTAAACTAACAAAACTGAAAAATAATAGCAACTGAAGTCTTACAAATAATTTCATGTATTTATCCTTATTTTAAGCAAAGTTAAAACTAAAAATAAATAATATGATATAAATTGTCGTTTTTAACATGAATTTAATAGTGTTTTCGTTTAAATCATATCATTTTATTTCTTTTTTTAAATATTTTCTAATCAAGAAATCTAATATTTAATGAAAAATCACTTATTTTGCTTTTAAATCAATATACAATGGAAATTAAAAACACAACATATGATTTCAAAAACATAATAATATGTCTTATTATGTTTTTTGTATTCATTGGGTCTAAAGCACAAGAATTACAAAACATTGAAAATATAATATTCACAGTTGACTCCCTTATTGGAGAAAACGAATCAAAAAAAGCTAGGAATTACCTTACTTTAAATAAAGATTTGTTTTATGGAACGGAAGAGAATCAAAGTATATACTCAATCATGTGGGGAGTAGCAACAAGTAACATGATTTTAGAAGATGCCTCTGATTCATCTGTAATTAGCGATTATGTTGAATATTTTAAAGCATTTATAGAGCCAGGAATTGAAGTTGGTTTAAATATAAACGAAAACACTATTCCATTATATTATATTTTATTACGTACTTATAGTCAAATATGTATTGCAAATGAAGAACATGAAGAAGCACATAAATATCTTAAGATGATTGTAGAGATGTATAAAGATTACCCATTATTAAAAGATTCCAACAATTATGCAAGAGTATTATGGGAATATTGTCAAGTTTCAATTAAAGATCTTCATTTGTATGGTGAAATAAGCACATTTGTAGATGAAAATTTAACTTTGTCAGAAAAATATTTTGGAGATAAGTCAATGGAGTATGGTGTTTCACTTTTCAATAAATATATTTGCGAAAAAAAAATAAATAAAACAAATAATTTATTATTATTAGAAAACTCTCAAAACATTCTTAACAGTATAGAAGAATTTGATGATGAAGTTTTAAATAAGATTGATTATATTTTAAAAATTGAAAGAGGAGAGATTTTGAATAATAATATAGAACATAAAGATGTATATACATTAGAAGAATGCCGTGATTTAATAATGGCTGAAAATTCAATAGAAGCTATACCATCATTGCTATATATGATTAATACTATAGATATAAATAACAAAGAGAGTAGATCGGAATTTGTGAATGTTGCCAATCTTTTATGTTCAACCTATATTCAACAAGGAAATATAGTTGAAGTTCAGCAAGTTCTTGACAAATGGTATCATTCAGTGGATATAAATAAAATGTCTGATTATGAACAATTAAATTATTATAATTTAAAAGGTATTGTTGCATATGAGTTATGCAAATATAACGAGAGTTTATTATATTTCGAAGAAACATTAAACATTTATGAGGATAATAAAGAAAAACTACCTGCATACTATTATCCTACTTTTTTGTCTGACATAGCAGAATGTTATTCAAAATTAAAAGAAGTTGAATTAGCAAAATTATATATTGATAAAGCTGTCAATTATTTCAAACAGAATGTATCATATTTAAGTGGTTATGGACAGATACAAGCTGGCATTTTATTAAAACAAGCACATATATATACTCAATCAGGAGATAGAGAAAAAGCAAAATCCATTTATCTAAATGTAATTAACACAAAAGAAAACAAAGATAATGCAATTGAAAGTGTGAATCTTGCTAAAAACGACTTAGCTGATATATACATAAGAGAAAATAATATAGAAGAAAGTATAAAATATTTGGAGTCGATTAAAACTGAAGACCTTAATTGTAAACGAGCTGTTTATAGTAATTTGTTAATTGCTTATTATTTATCAGATAATAAAAAACTTTATGAAACATTATTGGCTTACAATAATATTATATACTCAAACTTTATAGACATTATTTCATGTTTTTCGCATGAAGAAGAAGATTTTTATTTATCTTGGTATATGGAACAATTATTATTTTCAAACAATCTAATTGCTTCCAAACATTCTTCTGCTACTGGTATTGCATATAATAATTTATTACTCATAAAAAACTTTAATCTTAAATTCCAAGAAACAATAAAAAAAATAATTTATAACTCCCAAAATGATTCTTTAATACAATCATATAATAATTTGGTAAAATATAAGCATAAAATAATATATGATAGTGAAAATGAAGATAGTATATTGTTCTACAAAGGGTTATTACTTAATGAAGAAAAATATTTAATTAATAATATCAATCTATTCGAACAGAAAATAATAAATGACATAGGGACTTGGGAGGAAGTTCAAAAACAATTGTCTAACAACGAAGTTGCAATTGAGTTTACTTTGATTCCCAAAAGAATTAATTCAGATAGAACAGAATGGTCATATGGCGCATTTATTTTAAGAAATAATAATAATCCAATTTTAATCGAATTGTGTAATAAAAATGAAATTGAAAACTATTTGACAAATTACTATTTAGACCCTATAGATATAAACAATTTATATTTGGGCGAATCTATTAATATATACCATGAAATATGGCAAAAAATAGAACCATATCTGGAAAATATAAATAATATTTATTTCTCATCAATAGGCGAACTGAATGCTATTAACCACTTTGCAATAATAGATAATGAGGGAAATCTTATGGGTAATAAATATAATATTTATAGAGTCTCATCTACAAACAATATAAGAGAAATAAAATCAAGGAAATCAAATATAGCAGATTATAGTTCAATTGTTCTGTATGGGGGAGTTAATTATGATGCTTCCATAACAGACATGGTATATGAATCAGATAAGAATAGAATGCCAAATAGAATAATTTCAAATCTAAGATCAGAGGATAGAGGTAAATGGGGATATTTGGAAGGCACGAAAAAAGAAGCTGAGATTATTAATGAACTATTTCATAACAATAATATTGAAACGAAATTATATATAGGAAACGAAGCAAATGAAGAATCTTTTATAAATCTAAGCAATGACTCACCGTCAATCATTCACTTAGCTACACATGGATATTTTATACAATCAGACAAAGAGTATTTTACACATCCTTTTACTTCAAAATTAAAAGGATTTAATGATAGAGAGTATCTACTTACATCATCCGGTTTGCTATTAGCTGGTGCAAATAATATTTGGACAGGTAAAGTCAATAACTTAAAAATAACTGAAGACGGAATATTAACTGCTGATGAGATTAGTGATTTAAATTTAGGAAATACAAATCTAGTGATATTATCTGCATGCGAAACAGCAAAGGGGTTAGTCGACAATATTGAGGGAATATATGGATTACAAAGAGGTTTTAAAAAAGCAGGTGTGCAAACTATCATTATGTCTTTATGGAAAGTTGACGACGAGGCAACTGCTCTTATGATGACTACGTTCTATAAAGAACTTTTAAGAACTGGCTCAAAACACGATGCATTTGTTTATGCACAAAAAGTTGTGAAAGAAAAATATGATGATCCTTATTTTTGGGCATCATTCGTTATGTTAGATTGATTTATAACAGATTTATTGTATTGAGATGCAGAAGGTTGTAAAACTTTCTGCATTTTTTTATTATTTTCTTGTTAACCTTTTTTGCCAGTTCGTCATAAAGGATAAAGAAAACAAATTATTAACTTTCAAAATCTATAAAAAATGGAAAAGAAATTATTATTCAGCATTTGTCTGTTTGCTGCTATGTTATCTATTATCTCATGTAAAAAAACACCTGCAGAAGAGTTTATTCAAACAATGACCGAGGCTAAAGAAAGTCTATCTAAAGTTAAATCTACAAAGGAACTACAAACGATAGAAGAAAAAGTATCCGAGGTGTTAAAAAAGGAGACAAATAATGTTGCTAATTACACGAAAGAAGTGCAAAATGAGATGATGAAAGCGTTTAGAGATTTTTATCTGGAAAAAGAATGTTTGTTTGGATATGAAGATCCATATTTCCATTTTACCATACAATTTGGTGATATTAATGACAGGATGTCTAAAGCTAAAACACAAGACGAGTACTACATGATAAAAAATAAATTTGAGCAGATTTCAAATGAGTTTGACATGTTACATAATAGCAATCCTGAATTATACAGCGAAGAACGATGGAACGAAATAATAATGATGCAGTTTCAATTCTTAAAAGTGGCTTCTGATAGCCCATTCAGCGATTATCGTTTTCATATAGGTGATGTTGACAATCTAGATAGCATAAATGTTGAATTTGAGAAATGAAATAAAACAATCGGCATTTATAAATTTATTTGGTTTTGTTGTTAACCTTTTATGCCAGTACGTCATAAAGGATAAAGAAAACAAATTATTAACATTTAAATTACAATCAAAATGGAAAAGAAAACTCGTTACACTGTGGTCAATAAATTTGGTCGTGAAATTTATCATTCTGATGGTTTTGGGAACTTTATTAAGGACACGTTTATGGCACAAATGTTAGGAGCCGTTATACTCATTGTTATTGCATCAGTCGTTTGTGGTATTGCATCTCTATTTAGTTAAATCATTTAAAACTCAAATTATCATGGAACAAGGAATATTATTAATTATCGCATTAAGCCTTGCATATGCAGTAGGATGCTGGGGCAGAACAAGAACTATTGGTTTCGGACTTGCATTCTTTCTCTCTCTAATCAATTTATTCATCGGTATTATAGCAGTTGCCTGCTCAAAGAAAATACAATAACAAATCACTTTAAATAATTATCATTATGAAAACGACAGGTTGGGTATTCGCAATTATTGGGATATTAAGCTTCATAGGAGCTGCATCTCATGGAGACAATACATTCGGTCCGCTTTTTTGGTTAGGACTAGGAATAACTTTAGTATATTTTGGTTCTAAAAAAGAAGAAAGGAAATCATATTCATTACAATCTTCAAACCAATATGTTTCAAATAATCTGGTTACATCTTCAGCACAAATTCAATCTAGAAACATAACTACAGCGATAGAGAAGAAACAGAAATCTTTTTGGGAATCTTGTAAAGAACAGAATCCAACTAAGGCTCATGATTTGGAAATACTATATGGTGAGAGTTTTGATAATCTTAGCGAAAGCGATATTAAGGAAAGAATAAGATCTGTTGAAAGGGCTGCAAACAGTCAGGAATGTGAAATTTCACAACTTAAAACTAACGTTCATAAGTACTTTGATAAAACCATTCCTGAAATTGGAGGCGATGCACTTAAAGAGTTCATGATTCAGATTCAGCAAAAAGATTTAACAGAAGGACATGTGAAGAATAAAAACAGTTTTACCACATTGTGTATTAAATGGCTAGACCAATATGTTGATGAAAGAGAGAAAAGACTACCTGTAGAATTTCTTTTTAGAGAGAAGATACGTCATACGATAATACAGGGTGTTGAATCTTTAAACAGTATGGGAAATGAATACCTGGATGGAATTAACACTTACTTGTATATTAATAATTTGCAACAGAAAATGAAAGATGCAGATTCTTTAGGTGCAATGGACGCTTTGCTGAAAACAAAAGGATTTTCTGCATATACAATAATAGACGAGGAAGTTAACAAGTCTCTAAAAGAGTATTGTGGAATGGACATGGAAAAGATTAACGAACAATCAGCGTACGCACATGAATACGACTACATAGAAGATGATTTATTTTGATTATATTGTTGAACTATTTAAAAAAATATTATGGGATTTTTTAGTTTTAAAAGAAAACCAATTCCTCCGTATGACAAACTGGAGGCTGACAAAAGATTTGCATTATATTTCTTGTTAGAATACCTGTCAACGAGAGGTACAATATCTACAGATGAAATGCCATGGGCTTTGTCTTATTTGGAAAAAGCTGCAAGATATTTTGGAATATCTAAAAGAGAAATTGAAGAACATAAGTCATATTACAACACCTATGAAAAAATTGTTTCTTATATAAAGCAAATTAAAAACCGCCAGATTCTAGAATATATGATAAGCAATTGTTCTAATATTTTTCTCTTGATGGACCGCAGCGAAGAACATAGGCGATTAGGTGAACAAGCATATGATCTATACGAGGAGCTGGGATTCCCATACGAGGAAGTTCGATATATCGTTAACAAATACAGATATAGAGTAGATATATAAATATCAAAAAGCCAGATGAACAGACTTCATTTGGCTTTGTTCTGATTATATAGCAAGTTCGTTAATCGTAATAGTAAAATTATATCAAGGACAGTTCTTTTATATAAATATTACCCGTTGGCGGAATTAATTTAGTGCGTACTTAATTCTACCTATAGGTTTGTTGTTAATGTAATTGATGTATTGTAAAGCGGTCATCGCACGAACTTTGCTAATA
>JAEEGG010019852.1_pt1 | contig 13505 bp, 12 predicted proteins | sample 9134161 | NCBI WGS metagenome assembly JAEEGG01 (sample SAMN16246543, study PRJNA631951) | gut metagenome | biome: gut microbiome; feature: rumen; material: CR-attached | host: Bos | place: Iran: Karaj | collected 2018-10 | reverse complement strand
GACGGTCTTCAATATCTCCGTCAGAATATTCAGGATTTCTTCCACCGGGATTCTGCCGTCCCGCCTGATACGGTTTGCGAGCGTGTCCGGTTCATAATCCGGCCATTGCGCCAGATTGTCCGCAGGCGGCATGACGCAGTAGAATCGTCCGTCCGCGAGCCTGCCTGTCTTCAGGATGGGAACCAGGCCGGGAATGTGCGAGGAAACCGCGCGGCATTGTTCGATTCCGTCAAGTTCATCCGCATTGTCCGCATTCCGAATCACTTTCAGGATCAGATTGTTCCCATCCTCTCCGTGAACCAGGTACAAATCCCCATGCCCGCCATGCGCGATCGGCTTTTCAATCGTCATGCCGTCCACCTGGTCGCCGCTATGAAAATCAAATGGAATCAAAAAGCTCATTGCGGCAGCTCCGGGTTGAAATCAGGGGTGTCCTTGCGGATTTCGGAAACGATCTTCTGAAGCTTCTTCCGGCAGCGGGAACAGTAGACATCTATGACCGCCCGGCTGATTCCGAGGTATTTGGCCACGTCTTTCGGCGGGCGAGACTGCAAGACGACCATCTCAAAGATGTCATAAGTCTCCGGCTCGACATGTTTCCGAAGCTCGTTCAGCGCCAGTTCCAGAAGGCATTTGCGGTATTCCTCGTCGAATATCTTCTGGAACGGATCGTTTTCGCCCTGATAATCCGAAAAAAATAAAGAATTCTGACGGTTTTCCGAAATCGTATCCGCACCAAGACCAAGACCGGAAATGGATGCCCGTGCTTCCTTCTGGATCATCTTGAGCGCCTTGTGCCTGACGATTGTGCCGAAGTAGGTCCGGAATCTCCCCCTTGATGGATCGTACCGAAGGATTTCCTTTCCGTTGAACAGAGTCACCATGATCTCCTGCATGAGGTCCTTGCAGTCTTCCGGCGTCATCCCGAGTTTCTGACCGATAGCTGAAACAAAAGGCGAGTAGAAAAGATAAAACTCGTTCCAGGAAATGTCGTCGCCTCCCTGAAGCCGTTTAATCAATGTTTTTTTTGTGGTGTACATGAAATAGTCCTCTTCCGGTGTTTAATATAACCTTTCCTTCAATGATTGCAAGTTCAACTCAACGAATAATCGAGCCCGAGGTTGTCATCGAGTCTCCGCGGGAAACACCAAATCCGTTTCGTTTAAAACGCAACACCATTATTGTATGGCGGCTCTCGGCTCATTATCTAACACGCATGAATCGTTTTTATAATCAAATTTCCTCAACTCCCCTGGGATGTGAGAGAAATGTGTTAATTTCTTTTCCGGTCTGTCTCAATGATTTTTTATATCGCAAACAATACCGGTTGCGGTGTTTTTCGGAAGGTACACGGCTCAGGAACTCTACGCCCGCGGATTCGGGTCAATCTACTATTACAACTCCAAGAAACGTGGCGAAGTGGATTTCCTGATTGAGTCCGATGGCGTGGCCTTGCCGATTGAAGTAAAAAGCGGGAAGAGCTTCAAAGAACACGCCGCCCTCGACAACCTGATGTCCGAGGAGTCGTTCGGCATCCCGTCCGCATATGTGTTCTGCAACAGCGGCGAGGTGGTACAGCAGGAGAAAATCACATACCTTCCGATTTACTTTCTCATGTTTCTTGAGCATGGAATCGACGGAAGCCCCATGATATACCGGATCGAATGAGGCCTCGTCTGCAAGCATAGATAAAACTCAGCGCCGTGGCAGAGCAATCTGTTGCGGCGTTTTTTTTGCTACTCTTCACATCCGGCACCGCCGGAGTGCGAAGCTGGCCGTAGCGTAGGCCTAATCGGAAAAATGTTCCAAAAGTCGCGTTTCTAAACCGGGAAAATGTTCCAAAAGACTTTGTATCTACTTAAAAACAAGATAGATGTATACTATAGGCGCGAAAACGCGTTGTGTCAAGAAATGTTGACATCATTCCGCCAAACAATCACATCTGTCAGGAATTGTTGACGCGATTTAAGTCGCCGCGCCTCACCGCCATTGACTGGTGATGAGGCATGAATTGTGTTTATGTTTTACAGCGAAGCGAGCAAGCTGAATCATGGGACAATCCGTCATACCTTGCCGAATCTTTGGAGCGAGCAGGAAAAGATTCTGTTGGTGGAGTAAGAGGAAAGCGCCGTGGCAGAGCAATCTGTTGCGGCGTTTATTTATGCTGGTAAAAAAAACTGGAAAATTTTATCTACAGGTGTCAGATTCAATAAAAAAAAGCGCCATACATTTACACGAACCTAACCAAACAAGAAAGGATTCAACATGAAACAAACTATGATCGCATTGCTGTTAACGCTTAGCCTTTCGGTGGGAAACATCGCCCTTGCACAGGAAGTTCCTGCACAGGCAGTTTCCGATGCAGGTGTCGAGGCAGTCCGAGAAGCTCAGGAAACGGCAGTTCCGAAGCCTCAAAAGAAGGTCACACCGGAAAAAGTGTTGAAATCAATCGCCAAGGAAAAAGGCTGGAACACAAGCGGTTGGGATACGGAAAAGAAAAGATTTATCACCATTACCTATGATGATGTAGATGCCGACCCGGCTACGGATGAAGATTTCTTTTTGAAGCGCGAAGCAGCAGCCCGTCGCGCATATCTGAAAGCGAAAGCAAAAATCATTGAATTCATCAATCAGACGATGAGCGCATCGGACCAGCTTTTCATTCCCGGAACGGATCTTAATGCTGAATTCAATAAGGAATTGAAAGAAATCGAAGCGAACCTGGTCGAAGAAAAGGAAAAATTGGCGAAAATCCTTGACCGTTATAATCGCGCAGAAGCAGCTGAACTTCGAGGAACAACGTTTTCCGACCGTATGAACGACCTTTTGGTCGCGGTCATCAAGAAGATTGATGACACATACGATGCGGATGCAAACGATACTAAATTGAAAAACGATCTGGATGAAGCCCGGAAGAATCTCGAAGAGCAGAAGGCGAAATTCGAAAAAATCAAAAAACAAGCAGAAGCTATGAAAGGTTCGGTGAAGCGCGAGCAGACCAGCGAAGTGGTCACCATGGCATCCATGCCTCTGTACGGCGCAAGTGTTCTAATGCAAACAGAAGGACTTGATAAAAAATACCAGGTGGCGATGATTGTTGTTTGGAGTCCTGTTCTCGAACGCGCCGCAAGGGCGATCGTCACGGGCGAAGACTATAAGGTGGCACCGAAAGCAAATGGATGCACTATCAGCGAATGGATCAAGAAACAGAATCTTTCAAGCATGATCGGCCCCAGAACATTCCTGGATAAGGACGGTCGACGTTGGTTCGTCGGAATTAGCGCCGATGAATACAACGACGATATGGATTCCGTGGATCGGGATCAGGCAGAGATGTTTGCAGAACAGTTTGCCAAATCCGCTGTTGCATTCAGCGTAATGGGCGATGTCGAGTCGTACAAAGCCGCTAAGCTTATGGCCAACACTTACCGGGACGCTTCAGGCGGCTCAATGGAAAAGGCTGGGAAATCCATGGAAGTGAGAATCAGTCAGACTATCCAGAATAAGACCATCAGAGGTCTGCAGCCAATTGAAGGCGACACAGTGGATCATCCGATTGCTAATCGGGAGATGTATGTCTCGGTTTATGCAATCAGTCCGGATTCTGCAAAGGATGCCTTAGAAGCTGAAAGAGAGAACTATGTGACAAAAGTTCAGCAGGAACAGTATCAGACGGTCGAGAAGGGGCGCCAAGCTGCAAACCAGGCCGCTGTCAATGCTGCGAAGAACCGCCAGGAGGATTTCCAGAAAGGCGCTTCCGAACAGGGACAAGCTATCAGTCAGGAACTGCAGAAGAGAGAAGCCGAGAAAAAGAACAACTCCGGAATTGATATAAAAATCAATCAGTCGTCTTCTTCTACCCAAACGAAACCCGCTGAATCCACGAGAGGTGTTTTCGGCGGAGATGCGGATGTTGACGATGATTTCTGACCCAGCGTTCATCAAAGGGAAGAAAACAACAAAAAGGCAACAGGTTGTGTAAAAATGACCTGTTGCCTCCAAAAGAGAAACTGGATACAGTGCATGCTTTGTCTTTATCGTTTTTTTGTGGTTCCTCTGGCATTTGTTTGCACTTGCCAATTCGTTTCCGCATGCCACGCCCTCGATTTGAACACAAAAAGTACACATCAGAACATGTCGGCTGAATCTGTTCCCTTGCAAAAAGCGGAAATAACAGAATCTCAGAAAACGGAAAAACCGGTCTGGCATGGAACCGTCAAAGAAGGCGATCCTTTGGACTCTGCTACGGATATTTATTCCGAAAGTCTGTCTAAACCTGCTGGAATTTCCGAATATCAGGGACTTGTCTTCTGTATTGTGGAAATTCCTATGATTGAAGGAGAGGACGATGATTTTGTCTATGAGATGGACGGGATGCTGCAGGAAAAGGAAATGCTCCAAAAGCATTATCGTTTGCCATCCGGGTTCCAGTTACAGCGCAGAGTGCTGGAGAATCGAATCGACGATGATTACGACTATTTCCGTTATGCGACCGTCTATCGGATGAAAGATATTCAGGCTTTGCAGCAGCTCGGGTCAATTGATCTTTTGGAGAAATAATCAACAACAAACAATACAGGATTTTTTGAATAAATGACAATTCATACGAAGGGAAAAAAAGTATCAGCTCTTCTTCCGTTCCTGATTGCTTCTTCCATTTTCTGCCTGACTCAGATTGTCTCTGCAGCCGCCAGTTTGGAAGAGCCACAAAAGGTGCAGGACACCAGTTTTGCCGTTTCCTTGACATTTCTGCCCGTCTCCTTGTTTGACGATGATAACAATCAGAGAATGTCAGACAAACTCGCTAGCGTCTTCATGCAGGATGCTTTATCCGAGCACTTCAAGTCAAAAAAAGAAATTGATTTGACGAAGATCAAAAGAACCGACCATAAGAAGACGGACCGGGAATGGACTGTGACCTACGAGGTCCCCCTGGATGCGATCAGGGACGCCGGGAAGGAGCCCGTGCCAGTCGCGATCGATGTCATCAGGAAATACTATCCGTCCGAATCAGTCAACAATTCACTTCGCGAACCAAAGGCAATTTATCTCCATGATTTGAAAATCGCCGAAGCGATTTTCCTTGGACAGATAACCGGAGGGAAAAGGATTTCCGAACAGAGAATCACAATGGCGTTTGACACGTTTGAAAAGAAAGTGAAAGCAGATGATTCCCTTTTCCTCTCGGATAAGGACGTTTTCCTTTCTCAGGCAAAAACGATCCGTGAATATCTGCTCAAAAAGAAGGCAGAACGGGATGCCACGGCAGCACATGTATCTGAAGCAGCCGAAACGGTCAAACGGCAGTCGGTGGAGGTATCCAAGGCAAGCATGCTTCCCGAATTTGAACCGATGCTCATGTGCAGTGATGTCCTGCTGAAAGCCGGGGGCTGCATGGTGTTTCGGACCGATGACGGCAGCATGTATCTTATTTCGGTCGGAACTGCAGCTGTGAAAGATGATTCCGCCCAGGATCGTATCCTCCAGCAAAAGGTTGCGGAACAGCGCGCCTATTCGGAAATCGCGAAATACACCAATCTTGAAGTTACGGCTTTTTCACAGCTCTCGGTTCAGAGCGACAAGAACGAGTCATCGAAACAGTTTACTGAAAAAATAACCCTGCGAGCGGAAGAATACATGTCAGGTCTGCCGACGGTTGGAACCTGGTATTCTGCCGACGGCAAGGTCTTCTTCCTCGCCAAAGGCCAGAAGCTTTAATTGGGAGAACCGTTTTTTACACAAACCGAAAACTATCATTTGAATAAAATAGGAGAAATGGCTATGATTCACACACACACAACACTCGGAGTCGCTCTGACGGCTTGCCTGCTGTTCATCTCGACAGGTTTGGTTCAGGCACAGATAATCACCCTGGAGAACTTATCGGGAGGAAAAAAAGACGCTGACGGAAAGCCGCAGGCCGTATTTACCAGACCGTCGCCTCTTGAGGAGAAGGAAATCACGGTTGAGGGAGTCGGATCCGGTGAGACAAAACAGGATGCGCTTCGTGATGCCATGAAAAAATCAATCGAAAAGGCGGTCGGCATGTATGTGATGTCCAAAACGACAATAAAGGATGATGAGCTGAAAGAACAGATTGTCGTCACATCGGATGCCGTTGTAACCAATTATAGGGAGCTGTCCAGTTCCGAGCGAGACGGGATATGGGTGGTCAAGATTGAGGCGAAAGTCCTGCCGAACGAATACCTGAAATACGCGCCGAAGATGGTTTCGCAGGATATCTCCCTGGATATCGCTAATCTCCTCAATACGACCGACGCAATGGACAATGCGAAAGCCGTGATCGATGAAATATTTGAGGATGAATACTATAAGATCTACCGTTTTGAGAAAACCGGTGTCCGTATGGGGGATAATGTCGATCTGAACAGCAAAAATATTTCACTCAAAATCGACTATTCCCTCAAATTCGATAAAAACGAATATGACAAATTCCAGAAACGTCTCTGCGCTTTTCTTGATAAGATCGCAAAATGCAAAGACGATTTCGAACTGAACCAATACCTATCTTTCACGTCATATCGTAGTAATGAGAATAACAGTAATGCGCTTTGGAAAAAATCGGGCCTGGACAAATCGGAAGAAAAAAACTACTGTACGATAGAATTTGCTTCTGAGAAAGGCAATAAAGAGAAAAAAACAGTATTCACCTCTTATTTGGTTCGAAAAGAAATATTTGAATTGATTCGTTCAAAAGTTATCAACGATGTTTATTTGGTTTTTTCCTTTTTGACGACAGATGGAGCAGAGACACACAAGGCATTTCTTGATGCCGCCATCAATTGGGGAATCATAAAAGAACATAGGCACTATTCTTACTCTTCTTATTATACAGATACAATTGTTTTTACCTCCTGGGCCGCATTCGAACGCGTCAACATCAAAAAAAGATATGGAGGAATTTTTCCGTTTGAAAATGTTTATGCCGATAGAGAGTCCAAAGGAACGCTGACGCTGGATGACATACCAAAAGACTATGCAAAACAGCTGAAGGATATTTACATCTACGTCCTCAATAACGAGGAGGATCTCGACGAGGATGAACGTATCGAAAAAGCCAATGAGATAGAAAGCAAATTCTGGCACAAATGAGCCGGGAGTATTTGTTTTGTTTGTTATAATTCCCGAGGAGGATTCTTTACCTCGGGAATATGCCTACCTACTGTTGAGTGGAGCAGATGAGTTTTGTAAATTACATCTTTCACGTTCTTATTGCCGACGGTTGGAACCTGGTATTCTGCCGACGGCAAGGTCTTTTTCCTCGCCAAAGGTCAGAAGCTTTAATCGGAAGAACCGTTTTTTACACAAACCGAAAACTATCATTTGAATAAAATAGGAGAAATGGCTATGATTCACACACACACAACACTCGGAGTCGCTCTGACGGCTTGCCTGCTGTTCATCTCGACAGCTTTGGTTCAGGCACAGGAAATCAGCTTTCCCGCGGCAAAGATTTCCCCCCAGACGTCATCCCCTGCGGCAGATAAGGAGATTGTCGCGGAAGGGATAGGATCCGGCGGGACCAAACAGGATGCGCTTCGTGATGCCATGAAAAAATCAATCGAAAAGGCGGTCGGCATGTATGTGATGTCCAAAACGACAATGAAGGATGATGAGCTGAAAGAACAGATTGTCGTCACATCGGATGCTGTCGTAACCAATTACAAGGAGCTGAGCAGCTCCGAACATGATGGGATATGGGTAGTCAAGATTGAAGCGAAAGTCCTACCGAATGAATATCTGAAATATGCTACGAAACTGATTACGCAGGACGTTTCTCTCGACTTCGCCAACATTCTCAATACGGCGCAGGCGATGGACAACGCGAAGGAAGTGATCGACGAGATCTTCGAAGACGAATACTACAAGATTTACCGGTTCGAAAAGACCGCCGTCCGCATGGGGGAAAACGCCGCGCTGAACAGCAACAAGGTGTCGGTCGAAATCGACTACACGCTCAAGTTTGATAAAAAAGAATATGACAAATTCCAGGAAAAATTCTGCAACTTTCTTGATAAAATTGCAAAATACAAATATGAGGGTAAAAGAAGCACTTGTACAACTATACGAAACAGTGTTAATGGAAGAGTCTTTAAAGAAATCGGCATGGATGATTCTGAAAGAGACAATTTCCGTTGCATTATGTTTGCATCCATCAATGGCACAAAAGAAAAAAAGGAAATGTATAAGCTTTATTTTATCAGAAAAGAGATTTTTGATTTGATTCGTCCTAAAATGGTCGGAAGAGTTTTCCTTGTTTTTTCTTTTCTGCCGACGGACAGCACGGAAACGATTAAAACTTTTGTTGATGCAGAGATTAGCTTCGGGATGGGGAACTGGGGCAAACAAAAGTATGATCGTCCAAGAAATGCAGCAGATGGTATTATATTCAAAAGCTGGGAAGATTTAGAAATAAAAGGAGAAGGTAATTCTCCTGTTTGGTATGAGGCCAGTATTCATAGCAGTGAAGGGCCATTCGTCAATACACTCAAACTGAAAGACGTGCCGAAGGACTTCCTGGGACAACTGAAGGAAATGTATATCTACATCCTTGACAACAAGGATGACCTTGATGAAAAGGAACGGGAGAAACGCGCTAACGAGATCGAAAGCAAATTCTGGCACAAATGAGCTGGGGAGAGTTTGTTTTGTTTGATATAATTCCCCGAGGCGGATTTCGTGTTTCATGGATATGCGGTTTTGTTGTTGAGCGGATCAGATGAGTTTTATCATTTACATCTTTTGCTCTCTTATTAATGCCGGATTTATTCTGCTTTTGGGCATTGTTCCGTGGCTTCTAATGGCATGGTGTCTGAATTATGTATCCGAACTGTTGCAAAGACGTTTGGCCTTTCTTGGAGACCGCGCCTTCATCTACCTGACGGCGCCCGGGGTGGCCGTTCATGAATTGGGACATGCCGCGTTCTGTCTGATCTTCCGACACAAGATCGTAAAAATGAATCTTTTTTCGCCGGAAGCGGATGGTACGCTGGGATATGTGGAGCATCAGTATGATCCGAAAAGCCTTTACCAGCGAATCGGGAATTTCTTTATCGGGACAGGGCCGATCTGGGGTGGACTGCTTCTGTTGTACGTCCTTTCCCGGTTGTTGCTGCCCGGTGAAATCTTTTCATCAGAGAAAAGCGTTTTTAACAGTTTTTTTTCGTTTTTCAAGCTTTTTTTCTCCTTGGAATCGTGGACCTCTGTATTCTTTTACATCTGGCTATACGCGACACTGACGGTTTCATCCCATATTACGTTAAGCCAACCGGACATCAAAGGCGCGAAAGACGGTCTCATCATTTTAACGGAAGTAATCGTTCTGGCATGTCTTCTTTTCGGGTGGTGTGGCCCATGGGAGGAATGCCTTATCCATCAATTGACGCTTGTTTTCTTTTTGCTTTTCCCTCTCGTCGTGACAATTGCCTCCGCGCTGTTGATTATCGCGTCCATTTTAAGTCTTCTGCCGTTTGCCCGAAGATAATCCCGAAGAGAGGAAACAGTTTGGAGGGACGCTCTCTCCCGGGATCGAGCCGTTTGACAAGTCAAGTTTATCTTTTGCTAAAAAGAAAGATGTGAAAAACAGTCGTTCACATGTCAGATTTTGCGCATCGGCAAGCCATACATAAATGATGTTTTCAATTATCAAATTACAATTAAACCTCTCAGAAGGAGACATCCATGAAGAAGACGATTCTCGCAATCTTGGCCATTTTTGCCATGGTCTCGACCGTCCAGGCACAGCAGACTGTCATTATTCAGCAACGTCCTGGCATTCTTACCGATCTTGTCGATGCTGCAGGAGCGCTGATTGAGCTTCCCGTTGCTTTAGCGGAAGGCATCGTTGTCGGCACGGCGGAAGCCGCTGGATCCCTGCTCCACGGATCCACCCGGGTCATTGTCACGCAACCTCCGGCTATGGCGTCTGCATCTGTTGTCATGCCATCTTCAGCTATTGTATCTGCCCCGATTATCGTTCAGCCCCGGATAATTGCTCCGCCCCCCATCGCAACCACGCCCTCGGTTGTTGTTGCTCCGACTCCTATTGTATCCGCACCGGTCATACATCCCAGAACGACAATCACGACAACATACCGTGATGGCTCCACCGTCAGCGTGACCAGATCGGCATCTGCATACGAGATAGGCGGCCCAGTGATAGTACCTGTTGATCCTGATCATCGCGTCGGACCAAGTCCGTTCGCTAATCCGTATGTCTATCGACATCGGTAATCATGGTTTCTTTATAGTTTTGCGAGTAGACTCTTATGATCCTGACAATCCCTCCGCTTCCCGCAATTCGAAAAAGAATTGTTTTCATAATTGCATTTGCAATGTTGTATCGGGTTACTACACTTTTTCGAAAAACATAACAAATTCCACACAAAACAATCATATTCCCTTTTTTGAGGAATTTGCATTCTGAGCAATCGCGATTATATTATTTGGAAACGGAAAAAAGTTGAATCATGTATACGACAAGGCAAACTCTGCTGCAAAAGCTTCGGGACAGCGATGATATATCCTGGAGCGAGTTTTACACACTGTACTGGCCGTTTGTGTTCGCAATCGGCACGCGCCTTGGCATGCTTCCGGAAGACTGCAAGGATCTGATGCAGGAGATCATGCTAACGCTGTTCAACGGACAGGATATCATGCATTATGATACCTCAAAAGGGAAATTCCGCACCTATTTCGGGCAAATTGTGTGCCACAAGGCTCTGAAAATGATCCAAAAGGCCGAAAAATCTTCCTCTGCCCCCGTTCAGGAATCAAAGGATATCTTCCAATCAGAGGCAAAGATTCAATCGGAATTCCGTGATGGAAGCGATCCGTTCCGCAAAATATTTGACGAAGAATATCACAATTACCTTCTCACCTTGGCATTAAACGAACTCCGAGCCCGCGTCGAACCTGAAACTTACGACATTTTTGAAATGGTTGTCCTTCAGAACCGCCCCCCCAAGGATGTTGCAAAACATCTTGGACTCAATCGTAACATCATTGACAAATACTGCTCACGCTGCCGGAAAAGCCTTTCCATGATCATTTCCGAAATTCGCGCGGAAACACCGGAATTCAACCCTGACCTCCCGATATGAGTTTTTTTATTCCATTTGAGTTTCATAAAGATGATCGGCTGGATGGCATGACGATTGTCAAACCCATTGCTCGCGGAGGCAACGGCGACTTGTATCTCGTCCAAGATGATGCGAACCAGTTTTTGGCAATGAAAGTGATCCGAAAGACGGACAATACAGATGAACGTAACGGAATCGAACAATGCCGCGCGGTTTTTTCGCATATTCCCGGCCTGGTTCCCATCTTGAATACAGGAACGTTTTCCGATGGGCGTGCCTACTGCGTCATGCCTCCTGCGGACAATCTGTCACAGTGGCCGGATTATGAACCGGACACCCTTGCTGCCCGTATCAAAAGAGATGGCAGGATTCCTCCAATCGAGATTCTGAATATTGTCAGCGAGATTTCCTCGACGGTTCAGGCTCTTCATGATACAGGTCTTGCACATTGTGACATCAAGCCGGAAAATATTCTTTTTATCAATGGGAAGCCCAAATTGGCCGACTACAGCTTGCTTTCCGACATGGGAGAACATCCTTCTGGAATTGTAGGAAACGCGGATTCCTTAAAAGTCAATTCCGACAAGGCAAAAGCAGTGGGAACAATCGGTTTTATTCCACCAGAAATGATTGAGAATCCTGTTTTTTATAATCCGCGTACTAGCGACCTTTATGCCATTGGGAAAATCATTTACTGTGCATGGTCAGGAATGGATGTAATCTTTTTCCCTTCCGTTCCAAAGGATATTGCGATCTCGGAAATCGGTACGATACGTCCGCTATATATGAAAGCGTGTAACATTAATCCATCCAAACGATTTCAAAATGCCGATGAGATTATCTCCGCTATTGAGGATGCGCGTTCCAGACTAGAGCATAATGTATCATCGCACGTCAGAAGCAATTTCAGGAAACATCTGCCTGCTCTTCTTCTCGTGTTTTTGATCCTTATGTGTATAATTGGTCTCGTCAATATTGTGTTTCTTCTCCGATTCCATTCTGGGAAAGAAAAACAGGAACCGGGCATGGTCATGACAGGTCTCTTTTATGACTCAGTCATTTCAGATGACAATGGAACAAACAACGGGAAACAGAATTCTTCTCTGCTCGACCCGCTCATCATCACTACGAATTTGGATATCGAAGATGCAAATGACGGAGTGAACAGTCTGCGCGAAGCGCTCAATTATGCCCAGAAACATGGATCCGGTGCGACAATCTCGTTCGCCAGCGATTGTGATATCAGGTTGTCGGCATCTCTTTCCGTTACGCAGAACGTTATCATAGACGCAGGGGAAAACGAGATCACGCTATTTGGACCTGAATCGGAGCCGATGTTCGAAGTCACAGACTCCAGACTGACACTGAAAAACATCTCCTTGGTCTCCGACTATGCAGGCGAAGGCGGCGGTATTATGGATGCCAAGGCTTATGGTCGGATGGATTTGTTTTCAGTGAAGGACGGCGGCAATGCAAAACTCCTGTGGAATGTTTCGCATGGGTTCGACGTAAATCTGAATGACGGTACCCATCTGCATCGCATGAAGGTCAGCCCGCCCGTTTCAGGAGACGGCTCTCATATCAGAATCAATGCAGGAACAGTATTGGAAGACACGACGCTTGCCGGATGCTCCGGAAGGCGGGGTGGAGACTATGAAGTTCGTGGAATATTGAAAAATGCCTCTGTAACGGAATACGGCGATGTCTACATCCTGGATGGCGGCGTCTGCGAAAATATCACGGTCAAGTGTGCCTCGTTCCAGCCGTATATGGAAACAGTGAGTACGGCAGGCGGTTTTGTTGTCAATCGTCTCGGTGGAACAATCAACGGGATGAAACTCGAATACGGTGGCGTCTATGGATATGGTAAAGGTAACCTGACAGGGACGATTTCCCTCGGTGGTGCCACGATTGCTCCGGTACAGGAGGACAATTCGATTGTCGGCGATGAAACTGACATCGTGTTCGATCTGACGGAACGCACAGGAGAAAGCACATTCAGTTTCAATTATATGGCGAATCTCCTTATCTATTATGTTCCCGGCAATAAATCCGATACGATCATTGATAACATGAACGCGTTCAGCGGAGCTCGCAGTTATGCGATTCATGTCAGAAAAGACCAGTCTCCGGGAATATACCGGCTCGCTGCTCATGCGGCAGGTTTTTCTTCTCCCGTATCGCTCACCGTCGGCGATACCGTTTGCAAAGACGTTCTCTCCATCGGAAAGAGTTTTTCCATGGAGAACAAGATTTACAAGTTAGCTTTAGGTGACACAAACGAGGGAGAAGCTTTTTATAATACAACTAATGTTTTGACGCTGACGATAAGCAAAACACAGGATAATGAACCTGAGTAGAATTTGAAAACAAAAAAACAGGCTCCCCACTTCAAGACAATCA